>Ga0247774_1000643_pt1 | contig 17523 bp, 12 predicted proteins | sample UWRJL001104B6_FD_179933 | JGI IMG/M metagenome (GOLD analysis project Ga0247774, IMG submission 179933) | Plant litter microbial communities from Arlington Agricultural Research Station in Wisconsin, United States - UWRJ-L001-104B-6 | ecosystem: Environmental > Terrestrial > Plant litter >... | reverse complement strand
GGGTTGACTACAACATTGCCGAGTGGGATTACGTCCAGCAGTATCCTAACAAAGGTGGTGACAATTCCATCGACGGGGGCTTAACGGAAAACGAAAAGGGCAAGATGGCATTTGCCGCAGATCCACCTAACATCGGCTATGACGCCTCGGCGTATGGCCAGATCAAAGGAACAGTGTAAGTTGCGACGCCGCTTTCGGCTAATCGACGATACGGTGAGGGCGAGTAAGAAGGATTGTTCGGGTGTTCAGTGCTAACTAGTGGTATGCTTTGGCCATTTAACAGGACCGCGCGGCTTGAGTTTGGAGTCGTGTTTAACTGGGATAATTCCCCCAACATCGCAGTAAGCATCTCCTTACATCCTACCTACCCCCCTTTCTTTCTTAGTCCTCCGTGCAAATAGACAGGCATACCTTTCATTTAAACGGTCACTAATGTTATGTTGCCTCTAGGTCGCCCTAGCAGCAGAGGCCGAAGTCAAGCTCTACGGCTCGGCGAATGCTGGCACCGGCAAAGCTCCTCAAGCTTGTTATGGCATGCGGGGCTTGTGTCGGCTATACGCCCTAGTTGATGCTCCGTGAGTTTTCCAACCAAAAGAAACGGAGCTCCTTCTTTGGTAAATGCTGAAGCGTCTCGTTTATTCTGACATTTGCTACTTGCCTGAAACAGAAAAGTGTTCGGTGTCAATTTGGACACGACAAAGAACCTCCTCAGTGCCGATGTAAGTAGCGACTGTTTTCGGGGAAGCCACTGGCTCGTTCGTCTTGCAAGGAAGAAACATTGGGACTAACATATATATTGTCTACCTGCAGTTTGAGCCTATACCTCAGAAATGTATCGGTGGCTGATGAAGCAATAGATGGAATTGGAAAACGATGGTACACTCTAGTTAGAGCAGTTTTCTCGGAATTTTTGAAGTGGGTCTCTCGAATATATAACTTTGTTAGAAAGGGCCGTTTTGTCCGAATTAGATACAGTTGTTGGCGGCCACTTCTTAGCACAAATAACTTTCAAGTGTTAACAACTAGCGGGCTTTCGTCGTTTGTTATTTACGCTACTCGCGACATAGGCCGAAGCTACTACATAGTGTCTACGAAACTAAGTGAAATCCTACTAATGCCGAGAAGACGCTGCGTTTATGTTAGGCAGAGATAGTGCGACTCCTTGTTACGAAGCCGGATCCACGCCTCAAAATAGTCGACACTCTGAAATCGGCAATCAAGATCATGGCACGTGCCCGGTGTATCCTCTCCCACACGGCTGAGAGATCGGTACGGTCTCAAGCATGGGGCTTAGCTTGACGACTCCATGGTTCTCTTCGAAACTATGATCAGACACGACTCCTTGAGCGAGTTTGAAAGATGATTGGAGGTGGTCATTCGGCGGACGCGTGACCTGAAGGTGTTGCCTACGGAGAAGATTGATGAGTCGTTCAGGACAAGGGGAAATTTGAAAATCTCCAAGATTTGATTTGTTTTAGGGGGGCCCTCGACATCCCACCAGATACAACGGGCCAAACATTCTGCCAGAGCGTGTCATCCTAACTAGTAGCTTCGTCTTTCAGCATTCCCACGGATCAAAAAAGAAATGACAGCTGCAGGGTGGTGTATTCGCCGAGAAATCAGAATACACCACGAGTTAACTTGAAAGCACAAGTCTCTCAATGGCGTTTGTCTACACGGACGGCGTCGTACGAATCCAGATCGATCCACTTCAGTGCGAGACCCATATCTGCGCTAGCCCACAAAGTCGCGTCAGCTTCATCGTGCGGCATCCTGAGCGCCATCGCCTCCTTCCGGAGCGTGAGCGTGTCCCTCTCGGCCGAGAAGTCGGCGAGAGTCGAGATGATGGTTTAGAACGGCGGAGATTCTTACAGGCCAACTCGGGCGCTGTTCTATCGTCGCTCTCCTCCAACGGCAACGACGCAACGACTGTCACCTCGAGTAAAGGAAAAATGCAGCAGACCAGTATGCCATGGAGCACTCCGCGCATCCTACCCTCTAGTGATTGCCGCTAGTTTGCCTGATAACCCAACCACGCAAGAATAGTTACGTGACAGTGTGGCAGGGCCGTGGGATCCGGTACGCACAAGTTGCGGTTGCGGCCAAGGTGCTGGCTGCTGCCGTTACCTCTCTCCTCGCTTGTCGACAGCACAAGTTCCGGCTCGCACACGCGGTCGTAGAGAGGCCCGTAGAGAACGTGGAAATTGGGGCTGTTGCGACATCGCAGCCCGCCGCGAGAACGAATTCTCGGTCGCGAGCACCTTCACGCTCATTGTGCCAGCTATTGCGACCCTGCTCGACCTACTTCTCGGTGGCTGCGCCGAACGATGACGGAGAGATTAGCCGTGGAGGAAGTTATACAACTCCGCAAATGTAGCCGTAGATCTGCTTCCGAGCTACCGTCAAAAGGCGGTGCAGTTGACCACAAGACTACGGCATCGAACTTCAGTTGGTTGTTAGTCGAAGGTCTCGACGGCCGCATTTTCGACCGCCCCAGTTTTATTCATCTTCAGCCGCGCAGCGACAGCTTCGAGGGTGGCACCTAACAGCTCCGGCTGTTGCCCGAGGGCCTTGTTTGACAGCCAGTGTTCGCAAGGCTGATCTTATCCTGCCATTCGCATTCGGTGCGGGTCAATGGCTTGCCAGCAGTGTATCGTCAAAGTTGCCGGAGCATGACAGTGACATCAATACCTGTACCCAGTCCTTCCAACTCGGAGGCGGGCAAACAATTTATCTCTAGGAACACGCCTAGCTTAGATCCGACTTCGTCCAAAATGCAGGCCACACTATCAAGTTTCAACTATAAAAAGACGTTCAGACTTCCTCGTCTGCGAGCTCATTAATAGGTCGATTTTTGCCACGAATAAGAATCATTAACTTATCCCGGCGGGATCTATTGATGAAATACGCGACCAATAACGCGACCACAATGATGACAACGCTGATGGGGGCTGTCGAAATTGAATAGACGTTAGCCTCTTTATATACTGAAGTTTGGCCACGTAACTTGGCTATTAATGCTCACCTCCGTACTGCCAGAGATCTCTGGTTGTCGGATTTTTCAGATCGCCAGTAAGTTCAGACACATTCTGTCCGAAATATGACGTGAAAAAAGACAGGGGCAGCTTGAAAAAGCGCATGTTGTTAGTGGATAATTGCAAGGGGCTGGTGTTGAAGCGAGGCGATGCTCACAAAGATGATTGTCACGATGGTGAACAACATGATGACTTGCCCCTGCTCACTTGTCGACCGAGCTTCCTTCAACGTTGCGGACTTTTGCTTGAGGTCCAGCAGGTCAAGGAGCTGCCCACCACAGTTAGTTGCCATACGTTTGGATTATAATATAGAGTCCGGCATGAGTCTCTTCCATGTTGTTGGCGGAGGCGAGCCTTGAACTTCTTGTAATACGTACCATCTTATGCGTGTAGCTTGCATTGTCCTTCATGCTTTCCAGCTCCGAAAGAAAATGGCCGAGACCGTCGTCAGCATCGATAATGAAATCTCGGGAGCCACCTGCAATGCCCTGCGCGATCATCTTGATCGTGTCTGTCATGTTCACTGGTCCCGATTGATATAGAGACGACATGATCAGGACAGCATTGTCCTGGGCCGTGTTATTTGACATTTTGACAATCGACGTCGAAGGATTTTCGCTCTTCGAGACTGGATTGAGTTTGACGAGGGCGAGACCCAAGGCTTTCAGCACGTCTCTCTGCTTGTCGACCAAGTGACGGAGCATTTTTAGTTCGTCGATAATATCGGCAACATCAAGTACCAGTTTGAGTTCATGGGTGTCGTCAAAGAGGTCATGCTCGGAGTCTTTGCTCGAGTGGGCTCGGTGAAAGTCCTCAAAAAAAATTGTCTGGGCAGCGGACTAGTATGAATCCAGATTAGTGATTAAATTTGTTGCGTTTTAGATTTCGCAGGACAAGAAACCATCAGTTCACTCTACCTTTTTACTAATAACCCATCTATAGGTTTCGACAAGATCGATAAATTTCTTGTTCTCGTGACGGAAGAGGTGGGTTGCCGCCTCTTTGAAAATGAGGGAATAGAAGTCCCAGATATCGGAGCTTTTGGCCATGGCAATTTTTAAGCACTCATAAAGTGGCAAAAAATCCTCGCTTCTCTCTTCTCCGCGACTACCGTACTGCAAGTGTCCAGAGGGGAAGGCCGTTAGAATAGTCTCTATATCAATCCACGCACGATGTTAGAATAAGTAGGAAGGAAACTCTTTGGTTTCGGTCAAACGACCAAACTTGCATAGAAGTACACACTAACGATCAATTGCGTGCTGCCTAAGGCTTCCTGAGAGCATTGGAAGACTTACTCTTGTCTAGAGCCCAGCACCAAAGCTGATCAATCATGAAGAGCTGGCTGTCTTTACCTGCACTGCTTCGTCCATTTTCGCCCACGCCAGACCCTGTCCATTTAGAGATGGTCTGATCGGCATCTCTCTGGGTAGTATTGAAGAGAGACGAATAATAGAACTGGTCAAGTGTCCGTCGTGGGTGTATTCCACCCCCTTCCTGATCACTCTCCAGCATCGAATACTCCATGATGTCTGCGTCTTGTGTTTCCATGCTCGGTGAGGGCACGACAGGTACTTGTTGGCCAGCATATGCTTTTTGCAGAGATAAGAAAGCACCATAGATCTCCCAGTTCAGATAGGGAACCTGCGTGATAGTTTTCTTAGCAACCAAGAGACAAAGTAGCAAAGATCATTCGTATAGCTCCAGCAATTGGGACTTACGTATAAAGCTATCAACGGTAGACGTGCACCAGTTTCTTCTACTTCTTCGTCCCGACTACCTCCCAGAAATCCATCAGGGACAGTGAGCTGCAAATTGTAGGGCAGCGTCGAGATTGGCAGAGGCACTCTCTTTTCGTTACTACTGTTTTCTCCCACTGAACACGACGGTTCCATATGGCGGGAATGCCTCGGTGTCTTCACCTGACTCGGCAATGCTGGGCGCTTCTTCTGCCCCCATGCACTCTTCGCCAGGATCGGAAAGTCTGGGCAAAACTTGCAAACACACCTCTTAACGTAATTAGGTACATGTCAGCAGCCCTTAAAGGCGTTTCAACTTCGCTTTTGTTGGATTACCATGCCGTGGTAGGAGCCTCACCTCGATAGCGTCTTCGTGGTTGACCGGAAGATGAATCCATCGTAGTTTGTAGGGCCGAAGGTCTTCCTGGTCAGACAATGGCTGGAAACCGGGCTGTATGAAGTCTTTCAACAGCAAGCTCTTGTCGTAGAGCTCTCCATCTTCGAGTATCGTGTTTACATGCACTCGATACTGATCAGGGTACGGTAGTGGTACCTCTGTATTGTGGCGCCCGCGGGGCTCACGGGGAACGGCTGTCACTCTACGCAGGATGTTATATTCTTCCGTTGGTTTTCGTTCCATCGTTCACACCAACAGCTCCAAAATCCGGTGAGGAGGTACAATATGGCCCGACGGCTTGGAAATAGTTATAGCCTGGGTAGTGGCCAAGGTTGGCAAGGGGAATGGTCGTTACTACAGAATTAGATTGCACAATAAGCAGTAAAAGAATAGACGTATTTAGATCGGAATATGGCTCGGAAACACGAGGCGATAAGAGATTCGAGACCGATCGCACTTTTCACTCCGTACTATGGGGCGAGCACCAGCGAGGTTGCGCTGTGTACCAATTTTTGGAGGGGAAGGAAGTTGACAGAGTCCCTACTATTGATCCAGGCCAGTCTGGGTGAGACACGTATTTCAATCCACCGGCGTGCATGAAGGTTTCCTTCTCCCTGCATGCCGTGTTGCCAAGGGGTACAGCCTGGTTCGAATAGGACTGCAAGGTGCAATCACGAACCACCACAAATCCCGCCGATGGGCTGATATTAAATCTTTTGAGTGTACTTGATGATGTAGGCTCTCTTATAGGCCAGATGGGGAGGAAGATGTTAAGAATCGAATTGGTAATTTGAATTCACCTTCTACACAAGGGGAAGATAGTCCTTACTTATGGGAATCTTCAATGTTTCTATACAAAAGGTGCGGTAGCATGAAGCTGGACGAGTGGGGCGGACGGTCCCTTCTGGGGGGGAAGGAATGGGTCCCGGAGCCAGGAACAGCAGCAAAAACGGTGCCGCGGTGGGCGACTTGGCAAGACAGAATTAGCGTTTTTATTATATTTATTTATCCTATCCGTATCCAAAAATAAAAGTACTGTTAGAAAACGGCATTCTCGATAGCAAACATGTTTTGCAGATGCTACTGAATGGCTGGCAGTCTCGGCACAACATGCATTCCTTCTACAAAAGGTCTCTTGATTCTTGTGGTCTCGCAGAATCAGCGAGCTGCTTCCTCTTGTGACGTAGAACCAAAGGCGTAAGTTGACTCATTCTACCGAAATCCGGGAGCGAGGGTTTTGGGTTTCCTCCCGCTCTTCTGTTCGAGCTGCCAGATGCCAAGGTACTGGGGCCGCCAAGATGCAGAGTCCTAAAACCAGGATCCTGGATGTTGAAGCGAAGACAGAATTTTAGGAAGAAGGTATGCCGAGAAGAGCGAACGCGATCAAGAATCTTCCTATGAGCCTGGCAGTTTTGTGCAAAGGATGCCAATGACGGAAGCTTGTGAGCCCAGAAAAGGGGATACAACGTATAGAAATGGGATGCTTGCCTTTCCAGCAGCCGTGGGGCGGGATAGAACAAGCATTGATTTCGGCCTTAACAAGTCCAGATGACGAAGTTGTCCTCAACCTCGGGTTTGGGCGGACGCTTTGCGTAGTGGAGCTGTACCTCCTGGTATCGGGTTTTCGATTTGCTAACAGGATATAATTCCAATAAAGTCTTTCACTTTGTGTAAAGGATGCCAAAGATGGAAGGTTGTGAGCCCAGAAAGAGTGTCCGTCCGCAGACCCAAATGGGAAGGGGGCGAAAAGGGAAAAAAACGGATCTGATGTTGGCCGCCTCTTTTTCCGGGACACCGCTACTTGAAGAGAGGGAGAGGAGCACAGGTCTTCTCAGATCTCCCTATCTACTTCATAAAATGCATAGGATTCATGGAAGAGCATTTGCTCTTACCCTATCCCCAAATCCTCCCTTCACTTGCCTTTCTTCACCCTCCATTCTCCTATCCTCATTTGCCTATCCCCCTCCTATAACGTGATAGTATTCGAAGGAGGTGCCATACTCAGCAACTGCACACTTCCGAAGCACCAACTAAGGGCCAAACTTGCGGCGACGACTGGAGCCGAGAGCCAGGATCAACATTAGGAGTTACCGAAATTGGCAGCAACAAAGCAGCTGCGATCTAGCTAGCTATAGCCGCATCCAGTCAGTGTTCTTTTTGCTTCGATGGTCCAAGATGCCCAGCAGGCCGAGTCGGGATACGGAACTGCACATTCCTGAATCATGGTAAACGCAGGCACATTCCCCCGGTACCTACGCCCTCTGGCCAGGCTACAACCAGTAGCCGATAGTTATCTATTCAGACCTTCGTAATTATTTTCCCAGAACACCGAATACGACCTTGTTACGAGGAAGACATGATAGAGGGATCGGAGCCTGGAGAAAGGGGGTAATGAGCGAACAGAGAGGTGCCCTGTCCAACACAATGTTAGCAAAGCTGATTGAGCCGCCTGGATTCTAACTGCAGGAGATGGGGTGTTGGGTATTATTGCCTTTAATTCGTTGATGATATGCCTTAGTACGTCAAGGGCGTCGCTGCCGCAGGGCATTTTAGAAAGTGGCGTCTCGTTAGGTAGGTCACGGGACGTCGCCTTTCTCGTAGGCAACTGAAGTAGTTCGTCATGAAGCCTCTTGCTAATGGCAATGTCGGCTTGCGTGAACTTTGATTGGTTAAGCCTTGACATTCTGTGGAACGCCTCGAACATCCGATCTCCAGATTTGAAGGATTCCTCTTCTTGCCCCACAAGACGTTCGCAATACAGAAGAATGCCGCCAAGACCTGATGCGAGCGCCGTTGCCAAAGCACTGCCAGAACCGTGCGATGCAGAGCCCGTAGCATGGGTCTGCGGCGTTGACTTGAACGGGATGTTATCGCCGGGGAGGAGGAAGTGGTAGTCTTGAACCCACGGGCATGGATCACCAGAATCTGTGGCCGCACCGATGCGGATGATCTTCTCGCCCCTTGGATAGCATTTCTCGGCGGGAATATTTCCATCGTTGGCGGAGCAAAACATGACGACGTTGGCGTCAGCTGCACTCGCGAGTGCGTCCTCTAAGTCTTTGGCGTCACTGTGGTGCTCAGCGGCCTCGACCGTCCAGACCATGCATATAATATCAACACCCATATCGACGGCCCACCTGATAGCCTTGGCTGCCGATCTGACCGGTATCTGTCGGGCCACGTTTGGCTGTCTTGGGGATTCGTCGAGGCGTGCAACATATAGGCGGCAGGGAAGGCAAATGCGATGTATTAGGTCGGCCATCTGGGTACCATATTCCCCTGCAGAGTACCAGGCTCCCGTCGCACCCGTCGCACCCCTCGCTTGTGGAGCAGCAAAGGATTGCCCCGAGGCAATTTTGTCTTTGAACATATCAAGGTGGACCGTTACGCCATCGTCGAGAATACCAATCTTGACGGGTAATATCGTTGACTTCAATTTCCTGTCAACACTTTCAAGGAACAAAGCAAATTCTCGGAGTCTGGCAATCCATGGATGTTCCAAGTAATCAGCTGCGTCGTCGAAAAGGACGTCGACCCGAACAGGCTGCCCACGGCGTCCCGGGCGCCGCTCCATTCCTGCCACAAAGGCCCTAATATTTGCCAACCGTCTTCCCTTCGTCCTCGGACCCTGTTTCATGAGCTATTCAGAATTTCTACAAACAGAAAAAGGTTTGCTGTAGGAGGTGACGCATTGTCTTACCATACGCGCCGAGAGACGCACTTTCTCAAGCTAATGTTTGGACAACCCCATCTATTAGAACATGGCTAATTAACTATAACAACGTCGAGGTTGGAGGACATACCTTAGGGAACTTGAATTCGTTTGCAAGGCCCTCGTCGCTTGCCCAGCCCATGAGCGTGGAGTTGCTTCCGGACGAGTACAGCGTAACGATCCTGACGTCCTTGGAGCATGTGGATATGACATTGGTGCAGAGGTCGAGCTTTTTCCAGTCCCACTCCTCGACATGAAAGCCCGAAAGTGCCTCCTCAATCTCCTCGTCAGTATGGCCCTCGTCATGGTCGAAAACGACTACTTTAAGAATGGTCCGGACATTCGAATCTCGTAACCACTGGAATAACTCTCGATAGGCTAATATAGTGGGTTCATCAAATGGGGTCCTAGAGGTTTAGCATTAACTTTCCCAATATTGGGTAGATCTGCTCAACACACCCGGTCTCATCGACTAACCTCCGGCTCTGAAGGCCGCGTGCCAATTGAGGAAGAGCTACGGACTTCAAGATGGTCTCGAACCGAATATGGCTACCCAGGCGATCAAGATAAGACCGCGATATGGATTTGGTGGGCAGACCAGACAAATCGAAGTCGGTCGTAAGCTCTGCACCAGTCAGTACAGAGCTGTTCTTCAATAAGCTTGCAACGATTGTGACTGAACCGCTTACCATGGCCCGGCTCATACAAGCACCGTGTAATATCTTCTCTCTCGAACGTCCGGATACAGGAGTACTTTATCATGTGGGCTACAATGTCCTCAGTGATGGCGTGTTGCAGAGCAGAGTCAATTCTCTGTTGCATACCCACATTGAGGAACATAGTAAGGGACCATAGTAGAACTTCAAAAGCTTCTCTTAGCGACCGTATCCGCTCCTGATAGGGCGTTCTGTTGACGACCCGGAACTCATTCGTGGCCTTGTCCTTGATCACGTGGCTATTCACTTTCAACAATGCTTCTCTGCCGGAATGAAGGCACAGAGTAAGCAGGTCCATTTGCTGGAGCGCACCTGCCGTGGCATGCTGATTGTCCTTGATCAGGCGAATGAGAAGTTCCGCAACTTCGTCGGGTGCAATCTCTTCCGAAATTAGTGTAAAGCTAGAGTTTCGAGCGCTACGATCGGCGGCAATTGAGTCGAAGGTCTCGAGACTAACTGTTTTGTCGGTTTTAGCTCGAGCATGGGCCAAGACGGAGCTGGTCTTGGCGGTAGTGTTTGTGGCATTGCCCTCAATCTTGTTCATACCAAGTCTTGGATTCTCCTTCCCTTTCGTTGCCCTGTACTCACGCCTCTCCATCGCCTCCTGCCTACGCTCTTGGATATCCTTCACCCATTTCTTAAACACAGGCACCCAAAGTCGACTGGGATACGCAGACGAAGCTTCGCTACTAAGGGCTTCCCTAATGCATTCACGGAATTCCGAGAATTTCCTCGCAATTTCATCCGCTTCTTCGCCGACTTTTTGAGGACTAGGTAGCTTTCCGGGCGACTCTCTGTCTTGGCTGGCTTTCGCCTTTTGAGCCTCTTCGAAGAAATCGTGCACACTCTTCACGGCGAGGTGAAGTGGTGTCTCGTGGGCATCTCCACCGCGCTGCGTCCAGAGCTGCTTTTCATTGACAGAGAGCTGAGCCAGCTGGAAGACGGAGGCTGATTTTTTGCGTATAGCAAGATGAAGATAGTTGAACCCTTTTGTTTCTTGGACGAGTACACCGGCCATGTTCGGTAGGTTTTTTTGGGAAAGCACAACTTCGATGAAGGCCGCGTTATCGAATTTGAAGGCGGTTTGCAGCGGAAAGAGGCCGTACATAGATTCTCGAACCTCCAGCAGCTGATAGTAGTTGCTGGAAATCCAGTATAAGAATGACGAGAGGCTTCCTTCCCGCCATCCCATTGAATTTTCCGCCAGTCGATGGAGGATATTTCCTTCTTTCTTCTCTGTTAAAGCATTTACTTCTTGGTGGAACCATGGTTTGAACCTATCTTCAAAAGCCCTGACTTCCTCCGAATCGACTTGAGTGAAGTCCAAATTCCCAGCGTGGGAAACAACCGACTCTACAGTCACCTCCTCTGAATGACTTGCAAGATCGGTCGGCGCCGTGTCGTCCACGACATTGGTTTCGACAGTGCCAGCGTGCGACATGGTTAGTTGGGCAGTGGGCCGAATTGGAAGAGTCTTGGGGGGCTGTGCGCAATTGATCCGAGCAGTAGATGAGAATTCGTCTCAATTAATAAGTAAATGGCACAGATTTCACTACCCCTCTGCTGCACCGACCCGCAGCCTCAATTCGTCCTCGCCGGGGAGTGCGTGGTAGGGCCGATATTTACGACAACCTGCAACTTACCAGGCCAGTCCGCATGACGTGATATGCAAAGAGCTGCGTGGCGTTCATTGAGCATCAAGACCAATTGAATTTTACTCGCCGTTTTTCCTTCCTTGGTCGTCTAAGTGGGTCTAGCAATGCGGGCTACGTGGCCTGGGCACTCCTCTACATCCACTCTGGACCAGTTGGCATCAAAATTTGTATAGATGGCTATGTAGGTATGCATGAGCAGAACGATCCAGGTAGTCACACAGGCTATCTATCTTCATACTCAACACTGCCCTCAACAATCCCATGCCCATTTCCATCCTCGCGATTAGAGATTACGGCAATGGCTTTGCGTCCGCTTATTGTTGTTTCCGCATTCACTTGGATGGGTGTCAAGGCAGACGACGGCCTTTCCGACTTCTCCAACAATTTGGCTTCAGACATTGCCCCTCTGCTCGTACTCTTTGGCGACTCTATGACCAAGCAATATCTTAGCGAGAGCACGACTCCCGTTGACTATTTCATCTTCGCCATGGCGCCTATTGGAATTCTCACAACTATGATATCGACTATACGGGTATGCGGCCATTTACCGCTTCGTGCCTTTGTGGGCAAGTCGCAGGAGGGAGAGGGTGTGGTCGAAGCCGACTTGTGCACGTCTACCAACGCAGATGTGTGCGAGCTCTTTAATCGGGGTGGCATTGCCCGGGTTCTCGGCTCCCCAAGCATCCTCGAAGTTGTGCTGGTTCGAAAGCACGGTCAAAACTCAGACGAGAGGGTGACCGAGCTAAACTTATCACAACACTATTTTTCGACTCATGTCCCGGCTGTATCAGACTGGGAGAGAGTCCAGGGCTCCAGCTCAGGTCCCTTTGCGCCTAATCCAAACTTATCGCTAAATATCGGCATCAAAAAGCAACCAGATTGGGTCTTTTGGACTATAGCATCCGTAGGATTTGTCCTTCAGGGAGGCATTCTCGCCTTAGCCGCGGTAGGTGTGTGGGTTCTGCATTGGGAAGTGAGCAACTCGGCAACTACTTCTTCACGAACATACGCTCCGATCATGTTCATCACTGGTAGTATTCTCATGTGCAGCGGAATGTGGGGCTGCGCCGCGCTCATCGGGCAAACGACACGCGAGACACGATTCGAGCGTAATAAACCTTCATCGACCGCACAATGCAGCCAGCTTATATGGCTCCAGCCTGGACCGCAGGTTATCGGGGACCAAATCTTTTATCCATTCGCGCACCTTGAAACGCCAGAAAATCCTATCCGAATCTGGACGTCGTCGATAAAAATATCCGATCGTAGATTTGAGACATACACCTATTTTGCTGTTTTGGCGGTTCTTATTGGGTATATCATGCAGTTCATCGGTCTCCGTGGATTGAAGGCTTGGGTCGCTCTTGCGCAACTTGGTGCCACCGTCGTCATGAGCATCTTGCGGGGTGTGCTCCGTATGAAGCGCTTGCAAAGGGACGACAACCGGTTAGTGAAGATTTCCCAAGTCGTAGAGGGGCATGAGCTTGACTGGTTGGCGTTTGAGGTTTCGAAACGGGTAGCAAAGGATGAGCTGTTTGGGCATGTGCTAGGTGTGGCGGAGCAGGATACCGCTTCCTACTCGCAGGGGAGCGATACTGCGGATTTTCCCCGGAAAGATCACTCCTTCCATGTGCCCGGGAAGATATTAAGTCAAAGTGAGGAAGAAAAGCTCCTCTTATCCAGTTCCCCAGTTAAGGCTGAGGAACATCATTACCCTCTCAGCTTTCTAGAGGTTCTTCTTATTCGACAGCGACTCGCTGACTTGACTGGTCACCTCTCCCTTGGCCTCAGCAGCGATTCGAATCACCAAGATTGGAAGGTCGAACGGGTCAATGTCCGAGCGAAGGCACTCAGACTATCAAGCTGCATGGGTCAGATTTCGGAGAATCTTTTCCGCAAAAACCCGCCGAAATCCAAACCGACGCTGAGATTAAAGACTGCCCTGCGAATTCAACATTCTGTCGGAATAAATGATTACAAGGAGTCAATTCATATTGACCTCGAAAAGTTGTCTCAATTCACGCAAAACAATTGGCGTGTCGACTCGGCTAGAGTGGAGGCGGTATTAGGGCTCTGGGTGTGGTCGATGATTAGTGATACACGCATCCAGCGAACTGGTCATTCCAGCGCTGTGGTTCCAGAGACTAGGAGTGAGCTGGCTCGAATTGTATCCTCGAGAGCCCGAGACCCTGGAAAGGGTGGAGTCGCGTTTGGCGAAGGCGAGATGAACCTCTGGTTCGGCTTTGACGGGGTGCAGTTTAAAAACACCACGCTGATCCTCTCCAAGGGCGAACGCGGAGGTCTCCTTGGCCCACGAGAATCATCTTCATTTGAAGATGGTTGGGAACCGCGGGAGAGATGGCAGCCAACTGTCAGGAGACGATTTCTTGGATGGAATGTGGTTCATCGGTTGTCAGAAGAAAATGGTGGGCTTGACTCAGAAATAGCAGCGAAAGAAACAGCAGAGCTTCGAGTCCAGGTCATTCCGGTGACGGCATTATCTCTAGTCGACATGTGTGCCCAAGAGTTATTCGTCAATCTCGCCCTCGCCCTGACTGCACACGTCCCGATTGCGAAGGCAGACGTCACTGAGAGCGGCGGAACTATTCAACTCGAGCATCCGGTCGTCACCGAGCTGGTAAACGCCTTTGTTGAAAACGGCCTGGGGTCCCATGCGGATGGCCTCCTCTGCGTTGTCCCGGCCCTCTGGCATCAACTCTGTCCCAGTGACAACGCTATGCTGTCTTCAATGTCAGAAAGGGCTGACTCGTATCGTCGCCAGGAACAATGGTCAAGGGCTGAAGTCATGCTGCGGGATGCATGTAAGCGGTATTCTCCTCGACATCAGAAAGAGGAAGCGACGCAAGATGGCCGCGGCCCAGGCTGGCAATCCACTCAGATGAGCCAAGAACCCTTCAGCACTACAACCAACCTTTTTGGATCAGCTCTTCGAGCGACTGCAGAACTTTACCGCTGGTCCCTGTCGAAAAGCTCGGCGGAGCGGATCAGCTTCGGGTCGAGCGGGATCCAATGGTTATGCGAGCATTATGCCGAGATAGCTCGGGGTCACAATGGCGTACGAGAGATTTTAATGTGCTACGAGGAAATACGTCGTCGCATTTGCGATGACTCCTCACGTCGAGATACGTTACAAGATGCCGCCAGCACCCACAAACTATTGGTTGAAGCTTTGCGAGGGAGGAGCAGGATGGAGACCCTTTTTCAGCTGTGTTTTGTCGCCATCGGTGACTTCGGCTCTAGGATACTTCAGCCAGTGCTTCCCCTGGCCGTGAGTAACCAATGGCGCGAGGTCGTCGGCGTCCTTTTGGAAATGAAAGCAGGTCTAGACGGCCAAGACGGAGAAGGAAGAACGGCACTATCATACTATTCCGAACAAGGTGATCTAGCGGGGCTAGAGACGATGATCAGCCTTGGAGCCTTCCTCGACAGGCCAGACGGCATGATGCGAACCCCGATCCACTGGGCTGCAATAAGGGGCCACACAGGAACGATAGAGGTGATTCTGCATGACGGAAGAGCCGATATCAACAGGCGGGACAAGGATGGCCGCACGCCACTCTCTTGTGCCTGTGAGGGCGGTATAGACGCTTCCGTGATCCGGCGATTGATTGAGGCAGGCGCCGACATTGAGGCCAAGGATGACAGTCACCGAACTCCATTGTCGTGGGCATCGAAAATGGGACACATGAGCGTCGTTCGAGAACTGATCGACCACAAAGCGGACATTGACTCGACATCAGGGTGGCCACTTAAGGAACAAGATGGTGTTGACGAAAATGGCGAGCTTGTTCCGGTCTTTACCCCTGACCTTGGTTGGACACCGCTAGCAGCTGCGGCGGCGAGAGGTCACCTCGACATCGTGCGGCTGCTCGCCGAGAGGGGCGCCAGGCTCGACGTCGTCACAAGCGCGCACGGACGGCCCGTCAAGCTAGCGTGCCGAAACGGCCACGAAGCCGTTGCGCTATATCTCGTCGAGAAGGGTTGGCGCTCGACGCCCGAAGAGATGATTTGGGCCGCAGAAGGCGGGTGCCTGGCTGTTGCGAGGCTCCTACTCGAGCGCGGCGCCGATGTCAACGCCGCGGCGCCCCCGCACGAGCCGATGGCGCCCTTGACCGTGGCGGCGTACTTTGACCGCGAGCATGTGGTCCGATTCCTGTTGGAGAACGAGGCTTACACAGAGGCGAGGAGCTGGAACGAGCGCACGCCACTGCATCTGGCGGCGCGGATGGGGCGGGCGGCCGTTGCGCGGCTGCTAGTTGAGAATGGCGCCAAGGTCGATGCGACAGATGATACGGGAGAGACTCCGCTGTCATATTCTGCCGATGGGGGATTTCAAGACATTGTGCGGATGCTTCTTGGTGCAGGCGCAAAGATTGATACACGGGACTGTAAGGGGCGTTCCGCACTCTGGAAGGCGGCGGAGAAGGGCCACAACGTGGTAGCTCAACTCCTTCTTGATGCAGGCGCGGATGCGAATATGCAAGACGATTGGGGCATTTCACCAGTATCAATTGCTACCAAGAAGGGGCACAATGTGATCGCGGAGCTGTTGGGTGAAAAATTGGGAAGCGGGAGGGTATTAACAATAGGAACAGGCCGTTCTGCGGCATAGGTATAAGGTGGTTAAGAGTGGTTTGGGAAGCCTCAACAAGTAAGCACTTCTTGCTCAGCAGGAATTGCACTTAACCTCATGCTCGATCTGAAAAGACCCCGGAATTGAGTGCCATCCATCGTTGTCAAAAGTACAAAGGTTGTACATAGATGACGGCAATCGTCCACTGCTCTCCATGGAGGGCGCTGCCGGATTGGAGGTGCAACTTCGCTTTGCGGAGCTGTAGCTCTAGAACACATAGACAGAACACACACAGGTCAAATAAGAGGTGTTAGACAACTAGAAGATTCTTATAGGGATTAGATGGGAGAGGATTTAGTGCTCTGGAACCTCAGTTGAGGTTCTTGGCAGGACGTATATTAGTTGTCGCTGAGAGGGGAAGTTCCTCTCGAGAATCAACGCAAGTATGGAAATGGCAGTCATTACCGCATTGATTCTCCTTATATGCCTGGAGTCTGACTAGATTGCTACCGCCTCACTTCACGCGTCGCCACCTCGTGGCCGCTGGAAAATGAGATGCATTCAAGCCAACATTATCTCTGCCTTCTTGGCCCGTCACACGGGTCCGCTTCACCCCATCCTTCCTGAAGTAGAGAGGCTGATCGGAACATATCTGAAGCAGCTATGGGCGGCTTCAACAAGGGGAGCCAGGGACAAGTATTTCGGATGGTGAGGTTGCGGGCGCCAGGTTTCATGGAAGGCGAGTTTCAGAGGGCATGAAGTGGTTGGCGATTGCGAAGTAGGTGAGCTCCTATGCAGCCAAATGGAGAAGAGGGTGGATCAAGTCTGCGCAGAGCGCCGTTCGTGTTATTAGTAACTACCCGCTGATTTGGTCTACCTCTCCTCGGTACCCTGTTAGGACATGTCCGCGTCACGCGACGTGACACCGGCGGCCCAATTCCCCCCTTGCTCGAAGTATGACCGGCTCCGGGCAGCTAGGCACCAGCGCGCGCAGCCAGCGCAATCGTCACATCAGCAGCCTCCTCACCCAAACCACCTCGCAGTCCAAATTTCGCGCTCTGAATCATAAGGCCACCTTTCGCGGCTTCGTACTTCTGCCTGGCCTCTACGGGCGGATGCATCGACATAGTAAGCTCGTCCTCGTCGGCCCGCTTTCGTGAGATATGAGTGGCGAGAGCTTTCGGCGTCAGGGTTGCTTGCAGCGCAGCCTCTTCGGCCGTCGGCTAGAGGAAAGAAATTCGCTGCTGCAACTGCAAGATAGGTGGCGACGCCGGCCCAAAACATTAGCTTCGGTGGGGTAATGTTGGCGGGCGGAGATCAGGAACGAATGCTGATGCGCTGGCTGAAGGGGGGCCAGTAGGAGAGATGAAGTTGCACTCGCTCACGCCCGCCTCAAGCTCAAGGCGGAAAGTCTTGCCAACAGGGAAGACACTCCGGACGACGAGATACTGGTCTAGACCAGTGTCTGAACAAAGCTCCGCCTATAATCGCATGGGCTTGGTTGTGGAGGGTAGGAGCAAACCCCTGCCGTACCGAACGTAACCGGCAGCCGAATCTGCTGTCATGGCTGTGGCTACACTCCAACTCCCAGCCAAATTCGAGTTCATAGTTAAGCCCCGCACACCTGATTCGCTACGTGGCAAGTCGGCAAAGGCAGTCACCGTCCCCCTTTCGCAAG
>Ga0247774_1000642_pt1 | contig 17523 bp, 9 predicted proteins | sample UWRJL001104B6_FD_179933 | JGI IMG/M metagenome (GOLD analysis project Ga0247774, IMG submission 179933) | Plant litter microbial communities from Arlington Agricultural Research Station in Wisconsin, United States - UWRJ-L001-104B-6 | ecosystem: Environmental > Terrestrial > Plant litter >... | reverse complement strand
CTGTCGCGCCACCCCGTGGAACCGCGCCAAGAGTGTCTCTCCCGGCAAATGCCTGCGTGCCACGTTCTCTCTCCTGTTCTTCCTCGTTGAGCCGCCAGGCAAGGTGCCAGTCGGAATGACTTTGGAAAGCCTCAGCGTCGTCAAACGTCTTGTTACATTCCACGCAAACGTGTGGATCTGAGCGCGCCTCGTCATCTTCCGTATCAGGTCGCACCTGGCCGAAATCCCGGCCATCCGTTGCTGTTAGGCACCCATCCTGTTCTTGCTCGTCGAATGTTTTGCCTTGGGACCCCTCCATCCTTGGTGGCATCGAGTCAGCCCTCTCCATTAATAGCCATTCACCATTAGCAATTCGAGGGCCAGTTCCACCGCGAGATCCTCCGTGAGGGAAATTCTGCAGCGAGCCGCTATTTCCGGCAGATGAAACGGCGTCATTGCGGGCCGCTGGGTGAGGTTGAGATGAGGGTCGGTCCACGCTATGGCCGTCATCACCGCTGGACGTCTCGAAATGCGTCGTCTTAGTCTTGCGGCGGAAACCCACAGATTCTCGAGAGCCGCGATTTCCGTGATTGCTCGGTGTGCCATCAGTATCATCGATGGCAGCTGTCGCCGGGAAGAACAGGCCAATACCTCTGTTGCTCTTGCGATCGTGTTCTGGTCGAGCCACATGAGAGTCCCATTGTGATTGCCGTGTTTCTAGTGCATCCTTGCCCAGCAGGGAGGGCAGATTCGGGGGGGCATTTGATGGGCCAGGGCCATCATCAAGTTTTCGCGCCAAGAATCTCTCAATGCCGTGTTCTTCGGCTCTCCGCTTTCTTGAGGCCCCATCGACCCTGGGAAGTCCGAGGGCACTCTTGCTTCCACATTCTCTCTCTGTCCGTAGTGCTTGGGCCTCCTGCCCCCTAACTAGAAAGCCACCGATGTCCATGTTCCCGACAACTCCTTCTTCAAACCCTGCCACGCTGAGGCTCAAATTTGCGCAAGGCCAAGCTTTTTCTTCTCCCAGAATTTGCACCAAAAGCAGCTTTGCGAGGTCGAATAACACTCTTTCCTCGAGCGCTCTCCCGGCGGGAATAGAAACCTGCCGTGACAGCGTCTTTCCCGATGAAGGGCGAAAAGAGAGGTGAATGTTTTTCGGCCGTCTCTTGTTCTCCAAGATGCCTTCCTCGACGAGGCGAGCAAAAATATCGGCCGCAAAGATGCGGAGCCACTGATGGGCCTGCTCAGTGCTTGATATATAAGGGCGGAAGGATTTTGCCGATAGCATGCTCTTGATCTGTGTCCGAGACGAGACCTCACTGTGGTCGATGCCGCGGATGGTGTTGTAGAGCCACGTTCCCGTTTCGTCTCCGAGGCGAGCTTTGAGCTGCTCAATGGAAAAGCGCCGAAGCTCCTTAACCTCGTCCGTCTCGAAGGCCGCCGTGACTTGTTCCCCTAGCTTCCCGCCCAGCATTCTGATCTTCTTGAACTTCAGGTCTTCGAGAAATAAGGCTGACGCGCGACTGCGTATCACCGTCTGTTGATTCGGCTTGTTGTGACCTGATCCCAACTTTGCTAGCATCTTGTTGTGCGCGATGCCGGCCGAGCATGTATACTTGAGCTCTCGCCTGATTGCCAGCCGTACCTCGCGGGCAATCTCGGATGCTATATTAAGGACTACGTCGTCCCAGTCCGGGTCTCGACTCTCTTCGTCGTCTCCCAGCGCTATCAACTTGTCTTCGCCCCAGTCGATTGCGGCAACACTTGGCATGGGAATTCGCTCCGAGGGGTCACTGTGGTGAAGCAATTCGGGGAATCTTGACATAGCTATGCCGTGTACTTGCGCTGATAGATCCACGAACACCTCGTCGATGCTCGCCTTCTCGACCTTTTGCTGGGGTGGTAGGGTCTCTCGTACTAAAGCCAGAATCTTGCGCGACTCGAGCCGGTAGGGATCAAGCGAGACCTTGTCTGTCTGGATGTTGGCAGCTGCATCGTCGCGATACGCCCATGTTGCGAAGCCCTCGCGCCACGTTGCTACATGTTGAGCAAGAAGGTCGGGGTAAAGCTTCTTCGCTTCGGTAATATTGCAATGACGATTGACGCCATGTTTACGAGCCGGATAGTTGACGGCAATAAGGCCTTGCCTGCGTTACGGTTAGTTTGTCTGCCCCCGACTCCGAACCCTGGAGAGACATGACACCTTGTCGAGGATGCTATGGCGTGAAACTGACCATTGCTGCACCGCGAGAGGCGTGTCCTCGGCCACTCCAAGCCTCACCATCTCGCACTGGGCATAGAATGCATCAAGGTCGATGTGCACAATGACCCTGAGGGGTGTCCCCGGTGCATACGAAGCCATCTGAGACAACTGCCGGAACGTGAACCTGGACCTCCGGTCCTTTTCTGCAGAAAGCGGCGAGGATTCTCGACATCCCGTTGGGGAAAACATGCCTGCTGATCCGGTCGTGATGGGGACGGGAAGTCATAGGGCGATACAGGGCGATACAAGGGCGAGTTGGCGTCTGAACCCGGCTGTGCATGAACCCGGCTGCGTCGGGATCCAGACCGAAGTTGGACGCCACTAGGAACCTCCTCTGAGTCGCGAGGCTGAAGATGGAGGAAAGGACACGACGCCAACAGGGATCAATGCGAGGCATCCAAGGCCGTCATGCTACAGTATGTCGTGCATATTGATGGAATTTCTATGTCGTCGCCAACATGCCGGTTCGGATTCCTCCGAAATTATTCACGGGGATAGGCGGCGCCCCACCCTGTCCCAGTTTCTTGCGCGGAGACTCGGTTTTCGTTCATCGGATGCAAGGTACACACAACTGCTTCTAAAAAATTCCTGTCAGTGTTTTCTTCTTCCTAATTCCATTCTGTATATCGCAGTCGGAAAAACGGTCTAGAAAATCGGCATTCGTACCACTGGTAACCTGAGTGGGAACGATAGCGATTGCCTCAATACCTCGTCCAATTGCTCGGGGAAACAGCATCCCGGCAGCGACACCGGACTTCTAGGTAGATATCTGCCAATCGGTCGGCTTCAGCGAGCCGTAGCACCTGGCCTGAGCAGTTACCGGCATTTAGTCAACAGTTTCGCGTGAATTGAATCCTAACAACGAGAAGATAGGCCCGCGTGCGTCAAGTTTGGGATGTTCTAGGCAACATTCCAATTCTCTTTCGCACATGATTGTTCTATTGAGTCGCTAGCACGGAAGTGGGTGCATTCGTGGAAGCGCGGGGACAGATCATTCCTCGTTTCGCTGGGACCCCGCAATTCCGGAACCGACTGTGCTGCTCAACAAAAGACATCACAGTGTATCACAACCCACCACAGTGCCCTCTTCCGAATTTTTCCATCTTCACCGACGGATCGAATTATCTCCGACCTCACTGGTCAAACTGATCGTTGGTGCTTCTTTGATATTAATAATACCTGCTGGAGGTACGAAGACTTGAATACGTGCCTGCATGTCGTTGTCCATTCCACCTAGCTACAGGAATTCCAATTGTCACGAGCGTCTCCCAGAGTCTTTGAGATCGTCTCAATCTTGAACCCGACCCCCCTCCCCCACACGTTATTACGTGCTCTATTCCAGTCCGTGATCTGGGAAGCAAGGTGATGCCATAGCATTCTATTTACGCTCAGTCCCGACGCAGGTTCCAGCTACGAAGGTGTCTGGTTTATCGCCGCGACAAGCGACCATACCGCCAGTTCAACGCCAACCTCCCATAACCACAGCCCGGAACCATTCCAGCCACACCCACCAAGTTTGTCCCTAGGCTTCCACCATCTGTCTCCGCAAACAGTCAGAAAGAATAGCTTCAGCTTCAACCGCCTATTATCCAAACGTGCTCAGCGGCTCTCTCTTGAAATCCATGTTGGTACGACGAGACAAATCCTGGCCAGTTCGGCCGACATTCAGCAGGACACCGGTTGCAGCGGTCACTTGCATATCGGTGCGTCAGCGCCTGAATCAGATCGACATGCTCCCTTCCCGCGCGGCTTGCATGTCCCACCCAGCCGAGCCATGCCCGCATCTCTCTCCACGATGAGCTATCCGAATCAGTAAATGTGCGGCGCAAAAGCTCAAAATCACGATATTGTTTCTATGACACGAACGTGGAGTGGAGGCTTCACCCACCACCAATCGCTGCCACAAGTGCAAGCCACATCACAAGGCGTTCCGTGATATGACGTTGATAGACCAATAATGCCTCAACAGCAGCGCTCGCTTGCCCGCCGTCTTTTGCCCTCACTCATCGGCCCTTCGGCGTCCTAAACATGCTCGCGGATCGGACAATGTACGTCAACCCCAGGAGCGGGCCGCCGCCGCATCTCGCATGGTCCAGCTCGTCGAAGCGGGGGGAGCTGCAGCTTGTCGGACGAAAAAGCAAACGTAGGTAGTACTATAGTAGTTGAACGAGAACACTGGGACCCCCGTCGACGTCTGAACTTGGACTTTGGCGGGTGAAGGCTGGTCGATGTTGCGCAGAATCAATGGGAACCATAAATAGACGCACGAAAGGACTAGTAGCACGATAAAGAACAATTCAAAAAGACCCTGCGCAAGCGTTGCTGGCCATGCCGAAGCGGGAGTCGCGACACTCGTCTCTTGGACTGATGCAGGGTTGCCAATGCCATCCATTACATCTGCACAAATCCACCCAGGTTTCCCGCTTGGGACAGCCACGAACCGTACTGCGCGTGGTCGCTACGGCACTGTACACATCAGAGCCATACTATCCGCGAAGGGTCCGCAAACGTACAGAGAAGGGACTATTGATTATATACGTGCGAGGTTTTATACGCGCCGAGTAGTTACCAGCTAGTGGTCCTCAAGACGAATGCAATAAGTCGGATCGCTTCCGCTCTCGCAAGCCAAGTGTCCCTTTCGTCTCCGTCAGTCGACATACTGCCAAGTCAAGTAGCCCGATGTGAAGGCAAACGGCCTTTGTTTCCTGATCTGCGCCGTTGGCCGAGACTCCCGATTCTGCACCTCGGCCGTAGCCGAGCCAAGTCGCTCTGTCAGGTGGGAAAACTGATTCCAGTATGGAAACCAATAACGGGCGACAGCCATTGAGAGCAACCCCCGTATGTTTATGTTAATCTCCGTTCAGCCTCGAGATTCGGATTGCCCCTTTCTCCTCGTCCTTAAACGAAGTGGGCTATGCATTGTCTTGTTATCCGCTTGGTAGACTGGCTGCCCATACACGGCGTCGCTTCCTTGTGGGACCCGAACTAGCGACCCTCGCGCTGCATATCGCGGCTTTCAAGGCTGTAAAATGCCGCGGAGTCATCGATCTAATCCATCCTGGAGTGCCCACAGGCCGAGATAGTTTAGGTTGCGATTTGCCACGACACCGCGGATCCTCCCGTCCATTCGCAGATGGCGGAAAGTACTGATAAGTAAGTCAACATAGAAAAGGGGTAAGTGGGAATCTTGGCAGGACGAGACTGAGAATTCAGGCATCCAGGCACCCAAGCATACAGGCATACAGGCATCCAGCAACGTGCCGACTCCTCCTGCTCAGCGCGCCCGAGTACGTCGGGATGAGGAGAAGAACCTACCTTCGATACGGTCGCGGCAGAACCACTTCAAGAGTTCCTCACCACCGTACGTGATTCCGGCAACATGGAAATACCACCCACAGACTGACTCGAACTCCAACCTGCCCCACGAACATGAGGCACCTCAGCTTCGGCGGCCTGAAGGAGCAACGAGAATATTGTCTAGCTGGCATACTTCTCGCTGGCTTTCATTTTTCTCAGCATGCCGGATGGCGGACGTTGAGGTGTGGCCGGGGCCGTTAGCATGGTTAGCACGGTTGCCTCGTTTGCTGCCTCCTGCAAGCAGGGAGCCGACTGCCCAAGGTTGACAGCGAGCCCTAAAGACAAAACTTCTTTGGTCGCCAATATGTTTTCATCCCTGGGGAAATTAGCCCTTCCTGAGCCCCCTACGTCGCCAAACGCCATTTGTCCGTTCACGGTACTTTCCTGGCAGTCCATGACCAGAGGTACGCAAGACTCCACAACCTAACCTTCAGCTGGCTTATCATCAATCCCTCGAATTTTCTGTCCTCCACTAGGGAAGCTTCGCCTTGTCGTGTTCTAGAAAAACCTTGCCGGATCGGTTCGACAAGCCCGAATCGCCGTCCCACCCGTTTTCCGACGTGGGACACGTAGGGCTGTTGGTTCGGTTGACGAAAGGGGAGGGTCACCCCTCATCTCGTCGAGACAGCATTCGTACCCAACATGACCTCGGATTCGCCCTGCATAGCCCCATTATCCTGGCATGCCAACGTCTTCAACCGTCCAAGAACAAAATGTTGCACCGGCCAAAGAAGATGACGCCTAATACGGAAATGGGTAAGCCCAGTTCGAAATGCGGCCCGCTCCTGAGATAGTGTCGAGATCGGGTAGCTCTGTCGTGTCCTTTCCATCCGCCTGGTATAAAGCTGCAGCTCAAGAGACCTGCCGATGCAAAAGCTTCTGCTAAGCTTTTTCAACTACCGTTGAGCGCCATCGTGAATATCAATCGCAAAGCCCGTCTTTCGACACCGCCTTGACATTATCCCAACTACCTTGAACTTCCCGTCCATACCATGGCTGACTCTGGAAGCAACTTCCAATGTTCTGAGTAAGTTGAGAAAGTCTCTAACTTCGCACACTGTCTAACACAAACTCTTCGAAGCGAGGAGACCCCGTCGCCGACCAAGAGCTCCCCAGGCCCGGCTCCGGGCACACCACCTGACGTGGAAAAGCGGCGCTGTCCTCGTTGCGGCACCACAGATGCCTACACTGCTGTTTCCGATCAGTGCAACAGCTGCCATCCCATCGCTGGCCAAAGTAGTGGTGCCCCTGAGCCCGCCATCGTGAATGACGCGGGCGCAGAGCCAGAGCCAGAGGGGGAGGTGGTGGGGGGGGAGGATGCTAGAGTGGATGATGACGTTGGTAACCCTGAAATCGCTGCGTCCAACAATGCCGCCAACAAGGTCGAGGATTCCACGGAAGAGTAGCGGCGAGGCTCCTCTCGTGTGGTCTACTCCAATGTGGGAGCAATAATGCTGAACAATATTTCGTGGTACTTTGGGCGGTTTCGAATTCGCGCGCCGGAAAAGCGAACAGGATGTTGGGTGACGGAGCTTCCCACTTGCTGGACCGGGCAGAAATTTTCTACGGGTAGTTTCATTCTGTCATTCCATTAACTCAGACTGGGCCTGGGTCTCTTCGGTTCCTTTAAACAAGATTTCTTCCCAAGAGCCTGGCGTTACACTCCTCGTTTTGTTATGTCGGCCATGTCCGCGAGTACGTGTAGAGCGTGTGGTACTTTGCTCACTTCAGCGATGCTGGAAACGTAGCCCGCTCCCCATGACCGCTGCCATCTCCCAAAATGCTCATCGCGTCGTTCCGCTCTGACCGTTTTCTTCGGTCTAGGTGAAATAGACCTCTGACGATTGCCCAGAGTTGAGAATCGGTCAGGCCATGAGAATTCCGAACACAGAACATTGTAGGTCGTCGATCGTCTAATGCGAGGAAGGAAGTCCTTCACAGAATCGACTCGAAATGTCTAGGACGTTTGGGTGGGCTTCCCCATAATTTGGCAGGAGTACGAGTACAGGGTGGTGGTGTCTCCTTTGAATGGAGGCCTGTGCCCGGTCTCGTTTCGTTTACAAATATCGGGGCTGTATTCCGACTGTTGTCGAGCCGATTTTCGTCGAGCGACAAATTCGTTGTTCTAGTTCGCGTTGATGAAGAGCAGCGTCGAAGGAAGCTGCAAGCAAAGGATTAGTTGTATAGAGGTACAGCGTACCCGTGCTACTCTAAGACGCACTGGATACTCTCCTTTTTTGTGGAAGACTGTAGTGGTCATTCTACCACTATGGTCTTAGGAACAGTGCCAGGGACGGGACCTACCTAGAGTTAGGGCTGAAAGGTCATCCATAATCGTCCGTGGCAGGGCACAGAGTCGTGCCAGTTATTCAGGCGCCTATCTTAGCGCCTATGCGAGGGCGACATTATGCCACAAGGGGGATCGGTACGAAGTGCAGGCAGCCATGGCCATCTTCTTGGCATACTTAAATCATGAGGCGAAGAGATGCCTCAGACATAATTTCGGATCGGTAGCGCATGGGATTAGGGAGGAGAAGAAGAAGAAGAAGAAGAAGAAGAAGAAGAAAAGGACATGTCGGGGTCAAGACGAAGAGGAGCGGCCTAAGAGGTTTTTGTTATAGACGGCGGTTGAACGAGGCGGACTCATCTTGGGGGTGTGGTTGCGAATCCAGCATCAACCGGGCGAGGGCAAGGGATGGCTTTGCTCTCCATAGCCTCTCTGCAACGGAATCTACAATGGAATTTGAGACTCCCCATACCGTCAACTATCTGCAGTAGTGTCAAGTACGGCCGCAGACGAAATGATGGCCCCCTGTTGGTGTGTGGGTCACCAGTAGGAAGACCTTCGGTAGGCCAACCTTTGGTCGGAACGAGGCAAACAAGTTCCAGAACAAGCAAAGACCGGTGTTGGCGAACCATTTCGATATGGAGGGGTGGGCTCGTTCTCTCGACAAGGAAAAACTCCGTCCGCGGTGCTAGGACTCCAACATGCCATGCATGGCCGGGCTAACGGGGGGATCCAGAAGACCTACCGGGTTCGTGTTAGAGTGTCAGGGCTTTGACGTTCTAGAACTCATCTCTCCACGGCGGGCGGCAGCGCGAGAGCGCAGAACGCTCCAGCAAGTGCGGGGCGATATAGTGCCAGTTGCAGCGGTGCATTTTTCCAACCATACGTATGCACCTGAGTTGCGGAGATTCCCAATGTCTAATTGAACTCGCAGGGTTTCAATGCTTTAGCTAGAAGGGCGTCCTCTCAGTGTCATCGAGATTGTTCTTTGACGTCCGCTATGTTATGAGGGAAGTTGGAAGCACAAACGGGGGCTAGGAGATCCTTGGAAGAACTGCGGGCCTGAGCAGGCCAAGCTTGTGCCAGCCCCGGGCTGCGATGGAAGTAGAGCGACGGAAAATGACAGATACACTGGACCATTTCAAAGGTGTATTTCGAATCTCGTCCTCGACCAGCAGCCAAAAAATTCCATGCTAGCTCCCGGTATCCGCTTGAGAATGGCAAGGACAAACTGGAAATCCTGCCCACGGCCAAGCGGCGTGCTTTAAGTGCTTTGGCGAACCTTTAATTGGCCAAATTACTAGTCGTGGTTTAACGCAAAGCACCAAAAGTGTCCTGAAACAAGTAGATAGAGCACTGCAGCAGACATCCGAGTGGTTCCTCGCGACGATTACACTATATACCTATATATGCAAAACAAGACTCGACTAACACTTAGCCATTGAGAGAATCAGTTTCCCCTATCAACCCAAACCGAAGCCACGTAGGCGATAGATACCAACTCCACTTCCGAATCGGGTATTTGTGCGCAAATGCAGAAGCCCCAAAACTCCAAAGTTCATGCCAGACGTTCCCATTGCTTTCCAACACATTCATTCATCATCTTCTTCTCGAACCTCGCCTCCTTTGTTGCAGCTCAATGCCATCATCAGATTCAGCGGGGCCAGTGTCCCTAGCCAGCCCATGTCGGATTTTGAGTTCTTCAAGGAGAGGCCCGAATGGATAGTCACTCTCCTCATCTTCATGGTTGGTGCACGGTGACCCGGTGATGGGGAACAAATAATCAAAGATATTCTTACCCATCACCGACTGGAAGTTCTTGCGGTAGCCCAAGTGCCAAGGATTTTCTCCTGGTTCCGTCTTGAGGATGGCAAACGTCTTCCGGGCCAGCGCATCCCGAGACGACGTTTTGTCCAACACCCGAGCGGCTCCGTTAACCTCTCCATCCAGCCGTTGCTCTGGCTTTGGGAGTGGATAGGTAATGGTATGGTATGTCGATGTTGGCGGCGTTCCCAGCGGAACTCGGACTGCAATCTGATACGTGACTTGTTTCTTTAGTATATCGATATTCGTCTGGTTCGTGAAAACAAATCGCAGAGCAGTTATCGCCATCATGAAGCAGAACAAGCCAAAGAACCCCGCGAGGGCCAGCGTCGCGACGATGTGGGGATCGAGTATGAGATTTGCTCGCACTTGGTGTGCAAGAGTATATGCGCAGGCGGACAGGACCACGGCGCAGAAGCAGGTACAGTAACAGATGAATTGGGTGAAAAACTTGAATGCTGCCGCGGGTAGGTTAGAAACCGAGTACGAGGCGATCGCAAAGAGCTGACCCACAAGTTTCAGACACCATCCCTCCAACCCAAGGGCAGTAGTGATCCATTTTCCGCACACACCTGGCGATTTCGCGCGAGTGTGAAGCCCTATCTGGCTTCCATTGCCCGCAATCGTGGCACCATCTCGGGCGGCCATCCGATTCGCAGATGAAGGCATTCTTTCGGTAGAAGTTTTCGAGTCCGGGGCTATCGGGGGCTTCATCCGGAGGGGCCCATCCCAATTGAGCTTCGATATCCTCGTCTTTTCGCCTGCCTAGTCTTCTGTTGGCCTCGATCTTGGACCCCCGGGAGTCTGGGAGAAGCGGCACAGCAGCCGGGTCGGTCTTGACAACCCAAAGCGTTCGAAGATATGCTGCAGCGGAAAGACAGAAGAGGAGAAAGTACAATATGAGAAAGGCGAGGACAAGGCCTGTTTCGCCCCTTTCATCGTACAAGAAGTCGATACAGACGCGCTTGACCGTGACATAGGCAGTGTATCCGACAACTCCAGCAATGAGAATCGGAACAATCCTGGTTGTCCACCTAACACTGCACTGGGTGCTCCGAATTCGGGACATTTGCACAAAGCATGGGAACGGTGAAGTCGGGGCGCGTTGGGTATGGATTTGGGATGGAATGCGCGGTATCTTGATACGTAATCGGACTGCAAAGGTGGATCAGCTGCGATTACGTAAGTCTACCTCGGTTGAGTTGACACTTCCGCCCCCCTGAATGCTTGAGCCCCTGACCAGAGGCTTGCAACGTCTAATATTACACCCTTGGCGCGACGATGAAATTCAAGTTCTGATACTTAATACAGGAACCTCTCAATTGTATTTATTGACTCTCTCTCCCATAATACTAAGTGCTCTCGAGCATCACTACCTCGGCCCTCTCATTGGAAAGTGATGGGGGGGAAAAGCTACTCCTGGACGATCAGGTGGAAACGACGACACCAATCAAAGAGTTTTATGGAATAACCAAGTTTTGTTTGTTTCTATGCTGATGAGTGGGCTGCGAAGGCTTCGCACAGGCCACGAATCCCCCAGTTAATGTCCGGCCACCAAGCTTACCAAGACACGAAACTGCTGCAATTTTCTTTCACCGTCGTCTCACACAAGATCTTCATTGCTAGGAGGAACGTCATAGCTGTCGGTCGGGCATCTCGTTCATCTCTCGAATGCATTGTCGAGGGCAGATGACGACTACGAAAGCCATTTGTGCTCTTCCCAATTTGGCAGCCGTTTGGCATTGAACCGTTCATAGCAGATCATTTGGTGACGCCTCTTTATCCGTCCACTCAGCTTTTGAGGCTATGAGGCTCTGCTTTCACGACATCGCTAAAGGCTCATTACCTATTGCGGCCTAACGAAGCGTAGCTCGCGATGATGGATTTTGCACAGGGCGCCTCATTTATCTAGGCAACGACTGACAAGTTCGACCCTGAACCTTTTTTTTTTCGCGACCCAAGTCAACAAGGTTTAGCAGAGTTTCCATCACCGAGGATGGTCATCTGCGTCTTTTGCCTCGCCTACCACTTTCAGTCCATAGTAAGACTATCAAAAATCGGCATAATTCGCCAATAGCTTACGGAGCCTTGCCGCACTCTTCAAGTACAATGGTTTGCCAGGATTAACGACAATACCAAGACATTACTCACATCGACACTGTCGCTCTAGAAAATAAGGATCCCGATACAAGCCATGGTTGAGCCTCATGGCGCCCGGGGGCACGTCTAGGCTTGCCCCGTGCCGACCATCATCCCACCACCCTGGATCATAATAAGCCGCGGGTGTTGATATTTCCAAATTAAACCTTGACCACTCCAATGTCTCCTTTTAGGATAACCCGGTATGAGCTCAGAACAGCCATGAGATCTATAAAGGCAGCCAGTCCCTCCTCTGCCGAATACCCGTATTTGTGGATTCCCCAACCGATTTAAAGATCACGAACGTCTCCCCCAATCTCTGAGGAGGAAGCAGCCATCAACAAGAAACTACACCGGAGCCGCAAATACTAAGAGATCTATTCGCTCACTGTTAAAAGAGGCCGTCCGACTCGCAGCCGGAAAGCATTGTTTCTCTCCCTATTGGAGCTCGGCCGCAAAACTCTACAGGCCAGCTGCCAAACTATAGGCCATGCCCATCAAGTGGTGTGCTGCGCAAGGCTACCAAAGAAAGGAAAACATAAGTATCAGGAAGAATTTCTTTTTCTGCTCCCTCTGTGATGCATTATGCAGCTCAATCATCCTCGTGCCTACAGTTTCGTCTGTACGGTTGATCATGAAATATTACAACTATATAATCACCACCACCGACCAGACTCAGCTTGTTCAACCTGTCCTTTAGTTGTTTTGTCCATTCCTAGTGGTTTTCTTATTGCCAAATTCATCTCATAGTAACATGTGGCTGCCTCTGCCGGCCACCTTCAATATTGCTTCCACTTCCATTTTCTGTAGCCAACATCATCTTCATTATCAATTTTTAACCATGCTAGAAGCTCTATGCTATCTAGAGCGGGCCTATACCACACCTAGTGTTGGATGATGAATGCTAACTTTGGTTATCAGGTCTTGAGCGTCAGTTTATTGTCACATTTGCAAGTGTGTCACCACCGTGATGACGACCGGATGCGCTGTCTCTCATTACCGCCGAGACCTTCTATCTTCTACCTTTTCCCTTCGACGGCTACGCTGCCCAATTTCATCATTCTAGAGAAGAAATATGGCAGGAATGACTTCCCTGTCGGCAAAATGGGGTTACTACCGCGTGCAGCCGACTTTCGGTGTGGTGGTTTGGTCCTTCAGAATTTGGGGGCTGGGGCACCGTTGCACATGACTTGGCCGCCATTCTTCGGGCGACCTGTACTACGCCGCATTTACCTGTCCGAAAGGCTACGACAACGCTCTGGTCTTTTAAGGACGGTTGCGCATTAACGAAGCGGATTTGAGACGCATTTTGGAGCAGGTGAAATTACGCCATCTGACGAAGCTCCATCCCGTTCGGTTTTTGTGACATCGGATCACGTTTTCTCGGCAAGTATTTCGATACTTTTGGTCGCTCGGTCAGGATTCAATTTCTCTCGCCCGGACCATTCTATGATTCTAATATTCGGTCTCGGGTTGCATTATTATGCCTGCCTGTCAAAACCGGCCACCTCCGGACCGCCTCGCTCCTATTGGCCGAACGCCTCATTTCCTGAGCTGAGCACATGCAGGAGTTGAGCCGCATTCTTTATCGTTGCGACGTACTTCGTTCCTCAATAAAATCATTACACTGACGATTTTAGTAGCGGACCTCGCATCCGAGAGCCACCGGGACACAGAGCTAAGGCAGACAAGTCTTTATGCCATAGGGCTGTCCGATTGGAACTTAATTGTGTTCCATACCTGCAGGGACTTCACAGGACTTCATCGGGTCTTTGCAAGGAGACGAGGCATCGTCCTCCTGACCTTGAAATGCTCAAACTGGCACCCCACACCGCCACGGACAAATGCAGGGCATTAGGGAGCATGGTGCTTGCCTCGGTGAGGCTCCCTTTCGATTCTGCTATGGTTTAAGGCTAAGGTTAGGACCTTTGTGAGTCTATTGCCTGGAGAGGCCGCTCTCCAGTCATCGTTTCGTCCCACCTCTTACCTCACCTTCAACCTTAGTGTTACTGGTCGAAACCATTATGGCGATGCTTGACAGGCTTCCTCCGGGCGTTACCTTGGATTAGCATTGCCGACTGGAAGGTCTATGTCTGGTCCTTCTACTGCAAATGGAATTCAAACAACAAGCACAGCCATGCTTTGCAATTACGACCTCGAGAAGCTTCCAAAATTTCATCACATGGGAGTCAAATTGCATTTCTACGAGTATATAATCTCATAACTAGACTCATAATCTACCGTTTTCGTCCATACCAACACATATCTACAGAGAATAAGAGTCTCCGCAGCTATAGCTTTGAAAGTACCTGTTATCTAGCCATCCTCATCATTTCTACTACTCACAATTTTGTCGCCACAAAGATGCCACCCCGGTCGGAAAAAAGGACTATTGTGACATGTGTAAGTTATTTGGTCATACTAACCTTCAACCAAGTTCTAACCTGCTTCAGTGCCAATGCGGCTACGGCCCGTTAAACGGAAGGGTCAACCCTCTGTGCCCAGAACCTTTGTGCCAACACCGGGTTTGTCGTCATTGCCCAAAGGAGGTTGTGAAGCCTCCCGCGCGGGGTCACTGAAAATAAATCTTCGTCCAACGTTCGCCTGTCGACACATTTCTTGCAAACTAAACCTCATTATTTGAATCGCCTAGGCTAGAACCCGCCTTCGGCACCAAGGTCGGCTCGACAAGGCAGCAAAGCGGAAATTTGCGATGGCTCCAGATCCAATTTCCATCTCTTCGACTCCGAGGAATCCTTAGTTGGAAGTTCCGAGTGTGCAATTTCGTTCAACACATCCTTCACGTCTTTGTCTTTGGAGCTTGCCATTTATAGAAGACAACCTAGCCCATTCCCTGTCAACCCACGTTTTTCAACACATGTCGACATCCCAGTTTCCTAACGCACGCGAAGCACTTTTTCTTTTAATACCCCTCATGTTTGAAACGTCGGAGTCATACTGTCGATGAGGTTACTTCAATACCTGTCTTAATTTGGTTTGTGGAGTTTAACCTTTGATAGACTATAGAAAGAAAGGAGGCGGTTTGATTTGTTATCTTTTGTCCCCCTTTAAAGTTCTCACTTAGACAAATTCTAAAACTCTCAAAATCTTGTCTCGCCCCACCTCACTAGTGATCGATTTCTTCTCCATGTTGATGTCTGAATTCCATGGTGAGTCAGGCCATGTACCGTACGTCCTTTCACAGGCAGCAACTCGGGTTTCCGCCTCTTTCGGTCCTCGAGAGCACATGCGTGGCGCCTCAGCTTTCTTGTCTGTAGAGAAAAAAGCGCTTAGTCGCGTCGAGGATATCATCGTTTCGACTTCCGGAATGAAATTCCTAGGTGTGGGAGGAAGGCAATCGTGGTGTGGGCGTCAGCCAGGTGCAATAGCGTGCTGCCCATGTGCGTCAACGCCGTTGCAGCAATTGACCAAGGAGGCGCATGCGCCACAGTAAGGGTCCGCTCGGGGCTGGCAGCATGCCGATGATGCCTAGCCCCACGCCATTTCTTCGTTACAAACGGTGATGGCATCTCGATTGTCCAATTTCCAATCTCGAAAGAGACGATGATGACACGAGACAGGTATCATTGAGAATAGAGCCGACAAGCAATCAATCTCACACAATGTCACAATTCCAAGCACGAGATCATGTGTCTCAAAACGGCACTAATAGGTATGCTTTTCATACATGGTCGAATTACGACCAAATCCGTCACGGCCGCCCGCCGCTCTCTTTGACATTTGGCAAGTTGTTTTTATCTAATTTTTGATCCAGACCAGCCTTAATACCATATCGCCCGGGGTCCTGAGCCGCGAGGTTGATGAATGAAGTGCTTGGCACGACAAACAGCAGAGTGAGTCCACCAGCAACTATCAAAGGACGTTCGTCTGACTTCGTGGCGGAGTCGATTTGAGCCTCAACGCTATAGAACTTTCGGCCGAGACCCCAGTGTGCATAGCCTCTACTGATTTGACAAATGCAAAAATTTGGCCCCCGTCCCACTGTATGGAATATCAAAGGGGGGCTAAAGTTTTGCGGCGCAATGTAGATATGGAGAAAGGTGAAATTTGGATTGAGAAATTTTACAAACACGAAACGCAAGAAAATTCCCGAAACAGCAACCCAAAAATATTCATTCATATTTGCCTGACATTCTCGAATATTCCCCGAAAGGTTTAATTCGGATTTGAGAAACATAAAAGGTGAACATAGAAAAAGCCTTTGGTAATTAGAATATCGCGTGATCCTCTTTAATCGCCGTGGCGAAGCACTGTCGCTGTGTAATTTACCGAGAGCTGGCACCCTGCCAGAAAATCCCGGCATGATTTAGGACGAGGGAACATCGCCTAAAATCCGAGTCACGAGTAGAACCACGCATACTTGAGTATAAGCTTTCTTGACCTGTCAATCAACATGCCTTGCAATTTTTAATCATTCATCCTTCATCTTCATCGCCCTTTCGGACCCTGATGTTGCCCGGTGGGTAGCACAAATATCTAGCATAGCCTGTCAAGCTGTCGCCGGTAACGGGCCTCCCTTTCTTTCGCTGTCCGAATTGAAAGTTTGCCGAGTCTCGACCCATGTGGTCGCTTCCGGTAGACACATTTCATGGCAAGGCTTTCTTTAATTCTTACCACTAGTTCGTACTACCATGTCCGCCAACTTCGATCTGCAAAATGACGTTGTCCCCCATGTCATCTTATCTTTTGGCCTTCGGTACATGCTTCGAAAACTGGAGACCAATCCATCCTTTCCAGCCCTACAAACGGTGCAGCCCTATGCTCTCAAAATCTCCACACTTCACCTCTGACAGACGCAGTTCATGTAGAAATGTCGAATAGAAAAAACGAGGGGGAGGGGGGGCCTAGACTCGAACAGATCATCAAATGCAGCTGTGGAGAATCTGCAGACGCCCTCGAGCGGCCAGCTTCTCAGCGAACTTTCCAGGTGCACCCCTTGAATCTTCTCGGTGGAGCTATCTTGTAGATGATGAACCTTTCTCGCACCCACTCTCACCTTCTCTGATGTTACTCACGAGGCATAGCTGGCTGCGAAGACTCTACTTTACCGCAGCCAATACCATGGCCAACTAACCAGGCCAACACCAAACCGACCCCTACACACCCTCACACACTTACCTCTCACCTTCGCCAAACTGCCGATATCCCCCAGGGCACTCTCCACCACCGGAGCGAACCGACTCCGCCCCACAACACACCCCACTAAGGGAGCAATTCGAGGCACACAGATCCAACGGCCAGCCAAGCGCCACAGGCCGATTCAGCTGCCACGGCCGAACAACGGCAGCTGGCAGACGCCTTGATCAATTGTGACGACGCCAAATTCACACCGTCGGGCCGCTATGCCTCAAACTGCTCCTTATTCTTGGAAGCTTCTTTTTAGTTTGCTTCGCCTTCCGACGCCCATGTTGAGTTCGGATCGTTCACCGGACGGGGAGTATTATCTCTGTCTTGATTGGCTTTGCACACGTGAAGTAATACTGCGAGCACAATGTCATGCAGAACAAGCAATGTATGATGTCCTGCCTTACATGCCGACCTCTGGGTTCTGTACCCACCAGCTACGTAGATAGCTGGCAGCATTGTTGCAGATGTGTGAACGATGCGGTGAGACATTAGGGACCCGAATGAAAAAAAAAAAAAAAGAAAGGTT
>Ga0247774_1000640_pt1 | contig 17535 bp, 13 predicted proteins | sample UWRJL001104B6_FD_179933 | JGI IMG/M metagenome (GOLD analysis project Ga0247774, IMG submission 179933) | Plant litter microbial communities from Arlington Agricultural Research Station in Wisconsin, United States - UWRJ-L001-104B-6 | ecosystem: Environmental > Terrestrial > Plant litter >... | reverse complement strand
TCGGCGACGGAGCCAAAACGAGGACAGAAGGCCCGGGGAATGCGCCGCTTTATGGAATGGCCAGAGGATGATCACAAATTCCCGTCCAGCTCAAGCCCCGGCCCAGGGGTGGAGCCTCGTGAGACTGTGCGGGTGACCACACAGTGTGTATTTCGAATTGAAACAGTTCATCAACACTGTGCAGTCTTCAACCCTAACCTGAACACATCATTGACACGGTTCCATTTTCGAGCCTCCCGCAGTAATATGGGCGAGATATTTCCAAAAAAAAAAGATTCATTTCCTATGAACCTGATATGAGCTTCCAATTTCTTAACCTAACCGGAATGCAACAACTACCAAGACCAAAACCAGATTGCCACCGATTAAGGCTTGGCCGTGAGGATCTTCGTATACCTTAACCCTATCTATTCCCTGCTGGCGATTAACAAGCACCCCGCCGCCACCGCAGAGATGTCCACAATGGTCGCAAAAAATTCCGAAATATCGCCAGCGACTTCACATCAGTCATCACCAGCTGCGCTCCATCCCGACCTCGTCCCACGAACCTCCCACCACACATCCGACCGCAGGCCATCCACAATGTCCGAATACTGGAAATCCACCCCCAACTACTGGTGCAAATACTGCTCCCGCTACGTCCGCGACACCAAGCTCGAACGCGCCAACCATGAGCGGACCGGCATGCACCAAGGCGCCCTGAAGCGCGAGCTGCGCGGCCTCCACCGTAACCATGAGCAATCCGAGCGGGAGAAGGAGCGAGTCAAGGCTGAGGTGGACCGCCTGAACAAACTAGTCGGGGATAGTGGGGACGGGAAATTGTCGGCAGGCACGGCAGCGACGGCTCCGGGGCAGAAAACATCGGCGTACGGACAACAGCAGCAGACCTCTGTGGCAGAGAGGCAGACACAGATGGAACAGCTGGCGGTTCTGGGGGTTGCGATTCCAGGGGACTTGAGAGGCGATATGGCCATGCCCGGGGAGTGGACTGTCACGTCGACGAGGGTTGTGGATGAGGATGAAGAAGCGAGGATGGAGAAGAGGGCAGTAGGGGTGAGGAAGAGGGTGGTTACCGAGGAAGAGGAGGAAGTGGAAGAGGCCGTAAGGGATATGGCGAAGCGAAAGAAGCGGATAAAGTGGGGGACGAAGCTTGTTGAGGAGGCGGATGAGGAGTTGGATGCGTTGCTGAGTGGGGACCTGGTCAAGCCCGAGAAGGCTGAGGTAGGCGAGGCTGAAAAGAATGAGGACGGTGTGAAAAGTGACGAACAGTCCAAGAAAGAGGCCAAGTCTGCTATTAAAGAAGATCAAGATGGCGACATGGTAAGGCGAGAAGAAGAGGTAAAACTTAAACTAGAGCCAAGTGAGGAGAATTCTGGTCCAATTCCTACCCCTGAAGCATCAGAAGAAGGTAGCGCTCCTGCACCTATTTTTAAGAAGCGGAAAGCCAAGAACATTAGACAAAAGTAATCTCACAGTATATATAAACACAAGATACCCTTCTGCAGCAGATAAGAGCAGATGAACTGCGTTGTCCCTTTGACTTGTCTCGTATCAGAGTGCCGAGGGGTGCTCACAGACGGTGTTACCCTCAAGGTCGAATCGTCGGGTGGGTTCGCGTGGGGGCTAAGAAAGCAAGGTTCTCTTAGACAAGTTGGATGGTGATAGTCTCAGCTGCGAGAAGGACGGAGATGGCGAGGAGAGCGAACGGTCCGAAGACGAGGATGAAGAGGAAACTGTCCCGCGACGTGGTGTTTGGTGACCTCAAGAGAAGAGAAGAGAAGGGAGTAAAGACGAAGGTAAGTAAAGACAAAGGTCTTATAGGGGTAGATCATGGTAACGTAGTGCCGAAGCAGGCTGCTATGGTGAATGCTGAAAGCGAGAAATCCAAAGCTGACAGTGCTATAGCCGTTCGTGAGAATCTAACAACGGGGAAATCTATCAAGAGGCAAGGTCTGGAAAAGTGCTGTCTGATTTATGCCTTTGATCGGGTGATGATTCGGTGGAATTTGCCACTGCGCAGCTGTTCTTTCTAATATTTCACTGCGATGATTTGGGGTAGAGTGTCGCTGTTTTTTTGAGGCTTATTAAGGCACATTCCAAAACTGTAGGTCGGAACAACGGATAGGAAAACGAGTTGAGCTTATTGCGTTTCCACAATGTTCCTTCGAGTATGTGATGCTTTTACATATTCCGAGATATTTGAGAACAGCACATGGACTAAATACCCTATCCAAGTCTATTGATGTATACAACGTCTTTCTTCCATTTCTAGTCGCTTGGCTGCCGAAGTCCACCTAGTTGTTACATTAGCAGCTAGGTTCAGCATCCATTTTTTGTATGTGAAGTTTCCCGAAGCCCCAGTTTTGCGCCTTGTGGCTGGTAGAGCGAGGCTTTATACGAGACCTAGCGGCTATAGAACGTAGCTAACAAGGTGTAGACTAATTTACCTGCTTCCGAAAGAGGCATCTGTTAGAAACACGAGTAGCATATTGCCAACGCCGTAGTTGTATACGCAGATGAAATGTATTATGCAAACTTTGGAGTTCAATTGAGTGTCAATTCCGTGTCTTTTATGATACTCTTCTCTGTCAACAACTCTCGATTCCAGCGTTTCTCCCCTCGCCTGGGTGTCGAGTCAAGGCTAAGGCACTTTATCTCCCGATAAGGTCTAAAAGTAGAGTAGGTACATGATGTTGTGAGGCTCTGGCCTTGCCTAAAAAGCGCCCCGCCCACTGGGTGGGTGGTCAAGTCAAGCAAGCAAGAGGCAACTTTATCTTTTAGTAAGGGCTAATAGTGCAGGGCATTGGATTAGGCGGTTAAGTCAAGTCAAGTCGAGTCAAGGGGCTAAAAGTGTATTGTAGTGCCAATACCGGCGAGCCTAAAGTCCGAAAGCAGAAGCAAACACTCGAGGGGCTAGAGTGCTATGCGCTCTGAGTGCCCATCACCCAGTAAAAAAAACATCCTACACATTATTAGAGCTGGTGGCCCAGAACCGTAGGTGAGGCACTTCGGGGGATTTGGCCTTTGTTAGCCAAGCTCTGGAATCACTGCGCAGTCTCGCTCTGCAACACACAAATTATGCTTCAACCACCGTGACCTGAAATCAGCACCCAGAAAACAATGAATGTTGAAATGCGGATGCGGACGCTGAACCTGGCCGGTACTGTACCGGTTAGCGCCTGGCAATTCCTAATAGAGAGTGGATTGATGAATGTCAAAGAATGAATCTCCTCGTATATTGGATTATTTTCCGTCAAACACCACTTCTTAAGCTCGAGAATCCAAATGTCTACCTACTGACACAGTATCCAGGTCTCATCGTTCGCTTTTGTTCTTCATGGCTTTATGTCGAGAAAACTCTGGTCGGTTCTTCATCTTTACAAATGAGGTCAAGGTTCTACCCTAACGTAATTGTGTCTTTACAAACCTTTAGGAAAGAACTTTAAGGCCAATTGCGCGCCAATGTTTAGGTGTCTCTAATGCCTCTTAGGAATCGAGTGTGGAATTAGGGTTACGGTGAGGTGATTTGCCGTGCCTGCTCTAAAGCACGGGCCAATCTCATCTTGTGACCGAATTCGCTGCTTGGTGTCTTCGATGAAAGGTAAAGCTGAACCTTCCGAAACAAACGCGGAGATGTCTGTTCGGAGGATGAGGTTCGGCACACTCCCATTCATGGTGTTTTCTTGGCCGACGAAACGTCTATCGTCTTCGCACTGGTGCTCCTTTTTGGACGACCTGCGATCCTTGCCAAGTCCGAAACAGAGTGTCAAGGCTGAGTGCCAGGTCTTGGCAGGCACGGCCGTGTTGCCCCTGCAGGACCGTGCTTGCTTTTTCATCCTGCAGCTGCCGCAGCAGGTCAGGCACCGGCGGGCAAATTGTTATGAACCCTTTTTTCCAACTGCGCCAATGTGACGGGGGAGAAATCATAGCCATTCACAATTCTCGATGATGGAGTTTCCTGTGGACCGCCATTTGAATCAAAAAGTGATTTTCTGGCTCTCTTTTTGGAAGCCCCATGTCTTTGCACCGTAACCCATCGCGGTTCGTGGGTGTGAGTTCTTGACGGCCGGGTTCAGTTCTTCCGAAGCTTATCATGAATGTTGAGGCGTGAATCTGCACTAGTGGCAGCGCCCTCCAGAACACCACCTGATTCTTTTCCTGCTGGTTGGAAATTGCGCCGTTCATAAATGGGCTTGTCAATTCAGAGAGGGATTTCGGTTCGAGCTAAAGCCACTGGTGATAATCAAGTGGGTTGGCATACAGCAAGCGGTGAGCCACGAAGTTGTCCGTCAACCGCTTCGGCATGGCAAAGTCACGACGACAGTATTAGACGATCGTCTCCGTGCGGCAGATCATGCCTGCATACCCAGGTATTTTTGCACTGGTTTCTCCAGATTTCAGCTGGCAGGGATGCTGGTGGTCGGGAGGCTAGTTCTCATCCCGCCCACACCAACATGCGGCGACTCACGATGCCGCTATTGCAAGCCAAAGTAAGGGGAACTCTTGGCCCCACGGGCCAAGGCCTCTCAGCTCATTTCCCCCCACAGGCCTTCTTTCGAGTTTGGCGCCCTCATCCCCAAATTGCTGTGTTTTCTTTCCTCTTCTCAATTGTGCCTGCCAAATTTGCATCGTGATCGTCCAACTCGACAATTTACATTCTTTTCGGAAAATTCGCCTGCCGAGTGCATGAGGTGAGGCTTGCTTGAAAGGCTTGCCGCTGCGAATACTTTTCTATTGCCTTTCCTTTTCCAATGACTTTTTGAACTTTATTTTACCGACCTGGTTGTCACGATGAGGGCTTCGCGTTTTGTTTCTGTTGCTTTGCTTTCGTTCGTTCCCGCCGCTGTGGCTGCTGATCTTGTTTATGTGACGGATCTTCAGATCTATACGCTTCTTGTAAGTCGAAGCGGGCAGAAGTCTTTATCATGGGCCAAGGAAGGCACTAACCGATGCAATGTCCAGGCACCATGTGCTCAATCTGCCGTCTCCGAAGTCGTACAGTACCAGACAAACTCGGCATGCGGTGAGGCAGTACAGGACCTTCAGTCGTGCGTCTGCACCAAGAACAACAACTTCGCTGCTCTCTCCACGACATTATCGAGCTCGGTAAGCTACGAGTGCGGCTCGACGGCGTCGGACGACCTGGCGAGTGTTTATGTCGTGTACTCGAAGTACTGTAACCAGGATGGCGATTTTACCTTCGCGACACCGACGGATAATATCGTCACGGCGTATCCGACTGATTTGCCTGCGTATCGGAACTTGGCGCCGTGTGCGCAATATGGCGTGTCGGTGGCACTCCAGTAAGATATTCAGCCCTCATCTCGTCTCTGAGCACTGCAGACTAACGCCATCATAGGAGCTTGGTATGATACTGCATCGACATCTAGATACGTTTTGGCCGAGGGACACCACTGACCATGATGCTCCAGACATATGACATATGCCCCCAACAAGCAAGCCTCCTTGCGCCATGCGCTTGCAAGAAGAACCAGAATTCACTGCGAGCTAGCCAGACGATCAACAGTTCGGTCAAGTATTCTTGCAGCAACGATGAAGACATCACATCAGCCCAGCAATTCCTCTCGGCCTACTGCGGCATGAACGAAGGAACTACCGCCTTCCCGATGCCTTCGAATCCTCCTGGCGACAGTAAGTCTCGATTAACAGTCCTACGCCTTGGCGGGCATGGCTAATGTCTTCAGTGACGTATTACATCACTGCGTTGCCGGCGTACTCGAAACTTGCGCCTTGCGCTCAATCTGGCCTATCTGCTGGACTTCTATCGGTATGTTGTCATGGCAGAAATCTAATGGTGGATGCTAACGCCCCTAAAGCACAGTAGCCAGTTCTGCCCAGAAGGCCCCCAAGCCATGGCGTCGTGCGCCTGCATCAAGTCAGGCATGTCAGCAATGGCCAGCAGCCTCATGTCGTCGTCAGTCAAGTTCTACTGCGAATCCACCGCCTCCGAAGACGTCGTCTCCGTGCTCTCAGTGTTCGACTTTTACTGCAGCGCCGCTCGAAAGGAGGTCGTAGCCACGGGCGTGTCCGAGTCGATTGGTCAGGACTATGCGACTGGCGACGGCGTCGGAGCAGCACCAGGACCGGACAAGACAGGCGAAGGCGACGGCAAGGACGGGGACGGATCGAGCAAGGGAATCAGCGTAGCAGCTATTGCCGGAGGAGTGGTCGGCGTGGTCGGGATCCTCTCCATTATCGGTGTCTTGGTCTTCTTCATGATGAAACGGCGGGCGAACCTGAAGAAGCAGCCTCCTATTGCGTACGATAGGCCGCCTGGCACTGCGAATGGGTCCCCGAGCGCTTTGTTGTCGGACAAACCCGAGCTTGCCGGGACGCCAATCGCTGCGCCGCCGCTTCCGCCAGCAAGTCCGCATCCCAGCATCGGGAAGATGGGAGCTTCTCGCACTGATGCCGTGTCGCCTGTTTCTGCGTATTCAAATGCACAGTCCGCCTTCACACCGCCGCCGCCGCAAGCTGCCGAACTTCAAAGTTCCGGTGTGCCGGCCGGGGCCCCACCTATGCCGGAACTGCAGGGAGGAGCGTACATGGCGGCGCAGCACCAGTCAAGACCCGAACTTCAAGGGAACCAAGGATATGGGCAACCACAACAGTCTTACCAGATGAGACCGGAACTTGCGGGGCAACAGGTGTACGCCCAAGGGCAGACTCAACAGCTGTACGGGCAGCCTGCCATGCAACAAGGATATCCACCGCAGCCTAGCCAACCCATCCAGGAAGCATATGGCAAGCCCATCTATCCTCCACAACAAGCACAGTATCCGCCATATCAATACCCAGCGACAGGCTACTACCCACCGCCTGTCCACCAGCAACAACCACCAAGGGCAGAGTTACAAGGAGGATGGCAATCTACACCGGCGCAGGGATATCAAGAGCTGGACGCAGGATTCCATGCGCGGTAGTGCTGAGGGGTCTGATTCTTGGATTCAGGCCTGATATTATATAGAGTGGTGTACAGCATGATTCTTGCGTGAGCATTTATTCTGGTGGTTCGTGTTTTCCGGGGTGCTCTGTTACGAATGTAGAGAGGACGGGTAATGATTACACAGCGGGGCGAGATGGTCGATGTCTCGAGTCACAATCTGGCTGATGAACATGCGACAAGTGGGGACATTGGGGTGGATCATTGACGATGGCATTGAAGCTTTCTGTAAATATATCCATTGTACTAAATAGAGCGAAGATGACTTGAATGTGAGCTGTGGAATGATAGTCTCAATGCTCTAAACAAAAACACCACGTGGTGGATGGCAAGGAGAAGGAAGGATGGCTGGAAACCCTCTACCCTAAGGAAATATAGGGTATGACTCATCCGAATTTCTCCCGGCTTGGCGGTCAGGCTGCCACCGCAACCGGCAGAGCCAGAATGTTTTATCTGATTGGCTGCCGGTTGCTCTGGTGGGTCCAGTCCGACTGCACTCGCGAGCAACAGCTTTCTACCCGCCGCAAACATCGAATTTTGTTCTACATCGCGACGAACATTGTCGACAATCATCACCGTCATTTGGACTTCGTCTTGGTTTCTTGTAATTTCCCCACAACGAAGCAAAATAGGCGACGGAGAGTAGATTTACTTCATTCCCCGATCGAGCAGCCGAATCTCCGATTGCCTTTCGGATCCCTTTCGATGCACTAAACCTTCGAACACCTCAACAATGGCGGCCGCCGATGTCGACATCGGCTACGTTGCCGGCCACCTCGGCCTGGCTGAGGATGGTCTTACGGCTCTTGCTGCTCATGCCAATGTTCTCTCACTGCTACAAGCGGTGGCAGTCAAGGCCCGCGATTTCGACGAACTTGTCGCCACGAAATTACGAGTTGATATTGAGCTCGAAAATGCCCTCGTCGGCACAGAAAACCGCGTCCAGGCGTTCAAGGAGACGGCAGACAAATCGCTGAGAGATTTGGAGGAGCTGCGTCAGAAGTTTGCAGCAGAAGGTGTGCCTGCCCCTGGTTTGTCGTGGCTCGCCTATACTGACAGAACAAGAATCTCGAAGCCAGGCACTACAAAACGAGCTCCAGATTGCCAAATCGTCGAACTCCGATGCCGAGTCCGAGATCAAAAATCTCAAAGACCAGGTCGACGCCCTCCAAGCATCGCACCGCAATACGATGGCACTCGTCGAATCCCAAAATGCGAGGGGTGACCAAGTGTCCGAGGAGCTGACGAAGCAGCACCAAAAGAATGTTCAGCTCAACAAGGAACTCACAACCCTGCAGCAGAATGTGCAGGCTGCCCAATCTGCGGCGAGCAGTGCCAAGTACAAGGCCGACAATCTTCGCCAGCAGCTGGACCAGATGTCGCGACACAACGAGGATCTCCAGACCCAACTGAACAACAAGGCCGACGAAAACCTGAAGCTTCGTCGTGAGAAGGGTTCGCGCATCACCGAACTGCAGCGCCAGAACGAGGACGCCCGCGTCGAAATCGACAATTTGAAGCGCTCCGAGACGCGGCTCCGAGACCAGGTGCAAACATGGCAGTCCAAGGCCGACGAGGCGCTTGCCAAGGTGCAGCAACAGCAAGAGGCGTTTGCCCGCACCGAGGAAAGCTACAAGCGCGAACTTGAGAACCAGAAACGCCTCGTGGAAATGACGGAGCAACTCACCAAAAAGCATCAGGGCCGCGTCCATGAGATGGAAGTGGACAAGCAGCGGATGAAGGATAATTATGAGAACGAGCTCCGGAAAGTTCGCATGGAACTCGAGAAGGAACGCCAGACAGTCTCGGATATGGAAGGACGCATTCAGCAACTGGAGGGTGAGGTTGACGAGTTGCAGGTTCGACTCCAGCAGGAGCCGACGTCGACCCCACAGACACCAAGAGCGAACGGGTCCATCCTGGGTCGGGCCATGTCCCCTTTCACACCTGGCTCGGCACGAAGCAGGACAGCCATCACAGCAACGCAGGCTCTCGACGAACTGTACAAGGTCAAGGGCCAGCTTGCTGGAGAAAAGAGGCGGAACCAGCAGCTAACAGAGGAGCTCGACCAAGTATTGACCACATTGGAAGCCAAGGCGCCACATATCAACGAGCTTCAGGAGGAGAACGAGTCGCTGCGGGCCGAGCTGGATCAGCTTTCTAGATTTTCGGAGCAGAACCACGATGAACGCGACCAAGCCAAGAAAGCAGCCAAGAAGGCCGAAGCAGCCTTGGCACAGGCGCAGACCGAGACCAAGATCATGCGGATGCAGCTTCGCGATCTCAGCACACAGATTCAGATGCTTGTCTTCAACATGCACGCGCGCGAGAAGGGCTTCGATGACCTCACCGAAGAGGACCGGTATCGATTCAATCAGCTCGCCAAGGGCGAAATTACCGAAGATGGGCTGGCCGACATGTCGGATACCCATCAGTTCATTACCCAGAAGTTTGTCGTCTACAAAGACATGCAGGAATTGCAGGAGAAGAACCAGGAACTTCTCCGCGTTACTCGCGAATTGGCCGAGCAAATGGAGAGCGACGAGGCCCTTGCAGCCAAGCACAAAGCGGTCGAGACGCAGCAAGAGAAGGAAAGGTTGGAGCAGGAGTTGGGTAATATGATTGACGAGGCCAAGTCGTTGGCGACGACTATGGAATCCTACAAGAAGGAGCGAGACATGTTCCGTCGCCTCCTCCAACAGCGAGCCACGGCTGGGGAACTGAACTCGATCCTTGGTAGCGACTTTGACGAGACCCAACGCCAGCCGCTCGCCAGCATCGAAACTGGCGATGACGAAGCGTCCAGCGCTGCCCTACGCCAGTTGGAGGCCACCTTTGATAACTTCCGCGCCGAGCAGGATATGGTCCGTCGGACGCTCCGCGAACAGATGGACAAGGTATCCAACGAGAAGAATACGCTCCAGAGCGAGGTTGCAAAGATCAGCAGCCAGTTGACTCTCTCATCGGAGCGGTACGAAATGCTCAACACCAACTTTGTTTCCCTTCAGAGCGAGCATGCGGAGCTACAAAAGCGGAATCAGACCCTATCAGAAACCACTGCCAAGCAGGATATGCGTGTCCAGCAAGTTACCGAGGAACTCGTTCAAGCAAGAGAACTGCTGGAGAGCACCCGCAACGAGACGGCCAACCTCCGGGCCGAAAAGACGCTTTGGAAGGACATTCAGGATCGGATGAGCAAGGACAATGAGCATCTAGTCGAGGAAAAAGACAGACTCAACAGCCTTCTTGCAAACCAGCAGTCGATCATGAATGAGAGGGACATTGCCGAGTCCGAAGCCCGTCGCAAGACGCAGGCAAAGATTGACACCCTCGAAGCTGAGCTCAGCGACATCAGGCGCAAGCTCTCCAACGAGATGGAGGAAGGGAAGAAGCTCCAGCTTCGCAAGGAGTACGAGGTGCGCGAAGCCCAGAAGCGCATCGACGATCTTAGCGCAAACCTCAGCCAGGTTCGTGAGGAACTGGTCGGCATCCGATCCACGCGCGACCACCTCGAAGCGCAAGTGGCCGAGTTGACAGCGAACTTGAAGAACGCCCAGGATAAGGTCGGGCGCCTGCAGCCGCTGGCTACCCCGAGACCCGGACTCGAGAACGGCACCGTCGACCACGACGACGAGGAGGTGGCCGCCCTGACGGAACAGGTGGCAGAGCTCAAGCGTGAGGTGGATCTGACCAAGGCTCATCTCGAAAACGCCCAGTCCCAGGTCGAACGATATCGGAATCTCAGCAATGCCAACGAGGAGGCTTTAGCTGAACTCACGGCGTCGGTCAGCCAAATTGAGACGGAACATCAGGAGCTGGTCAGCAGGAAGGACGACAAGATTCGGGAGCTCGAGGGCCGCGTTGCCGATCTGTCGAGCGAGTTGGCCAACACGAACACACAGTTGTCGGCCCTTCAGGACTCTCAGATGACGGTCCAGAGACGGTTCGAGGACGAGAAGAATATCCTGGATGAGGAGCTGAAGCGACTCAGGGGTGCCGGAGAGCGATACTCAGAATCGGCCAAGTTCCACCAGCAAGATCTGCGAGCCCAGGCCGACATTGCTGCCAAGGCACAGCAAGACTACGAACAGGAGCTGGTCAGGCATGCTGAGGCAGCCAAGCATCTTCAGGCCCTCCGCGCGGAACACAGCGAACTCAAGAGTCAAGTCGCATCTTACCGGGCCGCTGCCGATTCGGCCAAGGCAACGCTGGCCCAAAGCGAAGAATCTTGGGATGACCGTCGAAAGCTTCTGGAGAAAGAGATTTCCGAGATCAAGGCACGCCGCGAAGACACCAACGCCCAGAACAAGCTTCTTCACCAGCAGCTCGAGAATCTGTCGGCTCAGATTGCCGCCTTGCAGCAGAACCGGCTCCAGTCGGATGATACGGCAGCAACTGCTGCACCCGGTGTTGATGTTGAGGGCCAACGGGAGCTTAACTCGTATCTCCGAAAAGAGAAGGAGATTTTGGAGGTTCAGCATGCCATGAAGTTGGAGGAATGCAACCGCCTGCAGCAGATGTATGAGAACTCACAAAGGGATCTTGACGACGCTAGACTTAGGCTTGATCAGGAGCGGCGAGCGAGGGCGGAAAATAGCCGATCCTCGCTGTCGCACCAGGACCTCATGGGTAAGCTTAACGAGTTGAACGTCTACCGAGAAAGCAGTGCCACCCTTCGAAGCGACCTCCAGCGAGCCCAGACCCAAATTATCGAAAAGACGGCCAAGATCGAAGACCTCGAGGGCAAGGTTCGGCCGCTTGAAGGCAGGATCGAGACACTACAGACCGAGAAGAGCTTCCTCGAAGTGGAGCTGAAGCAAATCCAGGAGGACCGGAACCGGTGGCAGAAGCGAACCGAGGATATTTTGACACGGTACGGGAAGGTCGACGCAGCCGAGCTCGAGCAGCTCAAGCAGACAATCTCGACTCTCGAAGCCGAGCGCGACTCTCTGAAGACGGCTGAGGAGCCCTTGAAGGCAAAGATTACCGAGCTTGAGACCGCTGTCCAGACGGAGATTGCAGCCAAAGCGGGACAGAAGGAGAGACTCACCGTGCAATTCAAAGAGCGGGTCGCTAAGGACAAGGCGTTGAGATTGGAGATCCAGCAGAACCGGGACGAGCTGCATATCGAGCTCAATACCGCCAGGGAGCAACTGGCTACCATGACGGGAGAGTTGGAAGGAGCCTCTCGGCAGCGGGCCGAGCTTGAGAAGCAAATCTCTGACCTCAAGCGCCACGTGCAGACGCTCCAGAACGAGGCAACGCAGCCGAAGCAACAGGCTGATGCCGCAGCGCCGCCGGCCTCGATGACTGAGACAGCCGCGCCGACAGCATCTGCCGAACTCGAGCAGCGCATCGCAAAACTTCAGGAAGAACTCTCCGCTGCAAATGCACAGAAGGCCAAGGTTGACGCGGAGCTTGGGCATCTCAAATCGCAACTTCAGTCTGCGACTAGCGAACGCGATCAGGCGAGGGAGAGGCTCAAGGGACTCGAGGCTGCAACCCCTACCACTGCTGGCCAAGGTATGAGCAGCCTGTCTGATGCAGATCGTAGGATGCTCGAGGAGAAGGCTCAAGCGGCTGAGGCCAAGGCTGCAGAGCTTGAACAGAAGATCCAAGCTGCCGAAGAAGAGGCGCAGGCGAGAATTGAAGCTACTATCAAGCAGCGAAGCGACAAGATGAAAGACATTCTCAACACCAGGCTTAGGTCCGCCAAGGAGGAGGCCGCTGCTGAGGTTGAGAAGATCAAGAAGGAGAAGGAAGAGCTCGAGCTCAAGCTCGAGCAAGAACGCGTAATCAAAGCCGCCGAGGTACCTACACCTGCAACGCCTGCTGCAGCTATGCCAGCCACGCCCATCGCTCTACAGCACGGCGACACTCCGACAACGCCGACCACGAATACTCCGGCCGACTTCCCACAGATGGGCGATGCCGAACTGCGGAGGTTGCTCACGACGCACCCCACTGCACGGCAAATCTTCACCACAAACCTGAAGAAGAAGCTCGAGCAGGAGACAGGCAAGGTGCATTCGGAGTGTGAAGCCAAGGTGGCCCAAGCACGGAATGAAGGGGCGATGATGGAGCAAAAGAAGGCGTCCTTGAAGCTAAACATTACCGAAAACCGCGCCAAGCAGGCCCAGGCGAAAATCGACGTTGTCCAGAAGGCGGCCACCGAAACTCCCGAGAGACCCGTGGGCGAGGTGTGGGAAGAAGCCAAGGTCGCTAGACCCGCCCCAGCCCCCCCTCGGACTTCGAACGCGGCAACATTGAGCGTGGCGGCACCTTCATCTCCTGCTGCTAGCCCGCAGGTTGGCAGTCCTGGCAAGTTGACCGACCGTTCATTTCTGAAGACGGTCGAAGCTAACTCATCGACAGCCCCCAGTGGTCCAGCCACCGAGGATCCGAAGGCAGGTCAACGGCCCGGCAGTGGTATCCCCAAGCCGGCAAGCTCGATGCCGGCTCCAGCTGCGACGGCACCGTCGTCTCTGCCCGCCATTCCGCCCCAAGGACAGGCTACTCACAACCCCTTTGCTCCCATGAGTCAACCCCAGCAAGAACCCGCCAATATTCCAAACAACCCGTTCAGCAACGTCCAGCCCCAATCACAACTGCCTAAGCCTAGCATGCCGCCGCACGGCCAGCAGGGCCAGCAGGGCCAGCAGCCACGAGGCCCAAGCGGCATTCCCGGACCACGAGGTGGCCACGCAGGACGTGGTGGACGGGGCGGCGGAGCAGCCGGCAACGGTCCGTATGTCCCACCGAGCAACAGGTCCGCCAGCGGTAACGCCGAACGGGGAGGTCATAATCAGCGAGGCAGAGGTGGCCATCAACGAGGCGGAATGAATCCTTCGGCGAACGACTTCCAGCCGGGGATGAAGCGTCCGAGGGGCGACTCTGAAGTAGGTGGCGGATCAAAGAGGGCTAGAGGCGGGGCGCACTAGATGTTGCGTCCGTCAAGGTTGGGGAGCAGAAAATATGGAAACGGTCAGAAGGGCAAAGAGGTGCATGGGGTGTAGTTCCATGAAGGCTATGTATTATTAGTTTGTGCGAAGGCGTAGAGGGGGCAATGGCGTCAAAATTGATTTTCTTTGTCGCAACGACTTTGTGATTTGTGTCCAATGCGTCTGATGGTTCGTAAAATGTTAGTAGTTATCGGGTCGGAATGCCAGGGAAACTCTTTGGATCTAAATCCAATCCTGAACTGCCATCGGATGGAAGAACGAATAAAAGTATGGGAAACAAAAGGGGTAAGGTGGGGTGAAACGGAAGTAGATGCAAGGAATGACGCTCCAAGGGAGGTTTTATTGACACAAACTCTGTATAACGACGCCGGCGGTAATGGGAAAATACGATTCCGATATATCGTTTGCAAGCCTCTCTCTACCTACCTTCTTTCCAAAAACAACAAACCGCGCCATCCTCACGTAAACTCCCACAAACCCGTTGTCCCCCCTTTTCCGAGGCTTACTCGTACAAATGAAGAAGCATCTTGGCGGCATTATCCCTCCCCAAGCCTTGCTCTAACGTCCGCCTCGCAACCTCTTTCGCTCTGCTCCTGAACTCCTCGGCGTTGTCGCTAAGAATGACATCAATCAAAACTTGCCCCAGCTCGCGCGCCGCCCACCTCGGCTTTGCGCGGCGGGAACCCCAGCGGCCAATCCCGAGACGCTCAACGCGGTGTGCGTAGTCGAAACAGTCGGCCCAGCCGGGAAGGATGACTTGAGGAACTGCCGTGCTGTTTTGGGACCGTCAAGTTAGATAGGTTTAATTTTTTGGGAGCAGAAGGGGAGGGTTCTTTACCACAAAGCTTCAAAGAAAGAATTCGCACCCCCGTGGTTGACGGAACACACCACCTTCCCGCTCAACAACACAGAGTGCGGCTCCGCGGCAATCCAATCTTCGATCCTCACCCTCCCCTCTCCCATTTCCTTTTCGAGCACGTCGTAGATTTTGCATCCCGGGACATCGACGTCGAATTCGCCCCACCGGCTTAGCTTCCACAGAACCTGAAGCCGTGGCTTTTCCTGCGTCCGTTCCGCGTAGTCGAACAGCATCCTAAATGCCATCGCCATTTGAAGAGCAGACTCTTCATTCATGACGGCATGCGTTCCCCTTGTAACCAGAATTGTTGGACCCCGCCCAAGCCAGGAGGCGAGTTCTGGGTCAAGCTGCGAGACCGGTGGGGCAGGACGGAGGATGGGACCACAGGGGATGATGTGTTGGGGAATGTGCATCGGAAAGTCAAGTTCCGGTTGGGTAGCGACCAGTTGTTTGAATCCGGGAGGTGGGTTGCGGTGTAGGTCAATCATGTTGGAGACGGAAGCGCCGGTGTGTGCTTGGACGTAGCGGCTGATGGAATAGCCTCTAAAGTCGAATACAGCGAAGAGAATGGAGACAAGCACGTAATAGATATTTATGGGGATGAGGTACCACGGGACTGGGTAGGGGAATGAAGAACAGAGCCTTTTCACATTAGTCTCCTCTTCGAAGTCTTGCGCAGCCACTGTTAAGTGACGAAGTCGGGCAACGGAGGTGGTAGATACACTTACGCAGGATATTTCCAAAACATTTGGCCGGAAGGTTGTAGCGCTAGGGCGAAATCCTTGATAGTATTCGGCGCAAGCACACAGAACCTGAGCCCCCGATCTATACAAGCTGAGATGGCAGGGCTCAAAATAGGGTCAATGACAATCACATTTGGCCGCACCTCCCTCACTATCCGCAGTGTTTCTTCGAAAATCTGCACGAATTCCTGGCCGGTCCAGGGTTGGACAAGACGCATTATGGACCAGAGGGCGAGGGGCGTTGTCAGGAGACCGGGTCCCAACCAGACATGTAGTATTAGCTTATGCTCTGGCCTTAGAAGGGCGGTCATGTAGTCTGTAGCGTGGATTTCGTGCCATACTACCGGCCTTGGAGTGTTTTTATGGGTTGCTGTTGAGGAAGTCGAGGAGGGGCATTTTGCTGAGGGGGGGCAGGAGGCGGTGGTTGTAGATGAAGAGACGGCATCCTTCACAGCTTGTCCATAAGTCTCCTCAACAGACGACCGAATTGGTTTGAATGACGCAAAGTGAATCTCGACCGTCGGGTCAAGCAGCAGTAGCGAATAGGTTGTAGCAAGGAAGACGGAAGCCTGGCCGTGTTCGGCGTTTGTGAAGAAGAGGACTTTTTTGCGGGGTGGTGTTGAGGAGGGAGAAGTGGCGGATGGCATTGTGGACGGGAGAGGCTGAAGGGACGGCTCCAGCGTGTTGGGACTGCCAAGAACTCCAATAGATTACCGACCTACCATGTCCACTGATAGCCGAGCGGATCAACAAGATGGGAAGGTTCTGGCGGTGGATGGTTGCCAAGACTTGTGGGATGCATCTTCCATTAAATATTGAGACGCTCCTCGACGCTTAAGGTTTCCTGTACATCCTATCTTCGTACCTCGGTTTCTGTTGCGGACGTATTGGGATCTCATCGTGGGGTCCTTACTGGTCTCTCTCTCCGGCAACAGATCCGATGGCTGCAAATTCCAAAGCGCCCCGGTACAAGGCCGATTACGACGACTAATATGACCCGGCACGGAAGGGGGTCCTGTTTGCCCAGTTCATTTTGGTTAACAATGTCCACGATGATAATTATCTCTAACTGTAAGCCAGTCGGCAAATAGAAACTAGGCTGCTCCAAATGTTCCTGACATCACTTTCCCTCAGGCGATTAGAAACCAATTATCACTTCGCCGGTAAACACGGCACCTCGGCATCGTGCATCCACTGTCATCCCAAATTCGGGACGGCTAGACGGTATTTCATACCTCGGCCTGGCCATGTTCGAAGTTGTGGTGTAAAGGTTGTGTACGCGGCTCCACCGGTTAAGTCGGCCAAGACGGCTCCTTCCGTTCACAATATTGGAAAGGAATAGTTTGGAATATAGGCAAGATCACACCATGGAGCCGGTTTTCCGGAAACCGAAAGTTCTCATCATAAAAAAAAATACCACTCTAGGAGGGGTCGTGGGGTGTTCGAATTGGTCGATCTCTTTGCCGCCCGAGCTGTATATAGGTGTGGTCATTTCTCCTGCTGCTGTTAATAAAATGCGGCGTCAACTTCCCAGGGAAATGGTGTTGGAGTATGAGCGTCATACGGTTGGATCTCGAATTGATATCCCGGTCACGCGGCTAATGACCATCCTGATGATGAATTTACCTGAACAGTGACGAGATCGTCTCAGGGTGGGGTTAAGCAATCGTCGAACCCAAACCCTAGTACATTTTCGAAAATATTCGCGCCTGATCTTACGCCCTTATTATTTTTAATATCACTTTCAATCTGCTTCATGATCTTCTACACTCAGTTTTCATTGCCGCTCGCTAGCTGGACTCATACGAATCTGGGAGCATGGTATCCCGCTCCAAAGCACTACTAGCCTATATGAGAAATTCAAGGGGCTGCACAATAACCTACCAATAGAAAAGGACGAAATAGCCTTGACCATAAGAAAAAGCTCCCGCCTATTCGACGACTGTAGCTTCTGAACAATGTTCAAGGTTTCGGCTATCTGATTAAACCCCTTCCGAGACTCTTGTC
>Ga0247774_1000639_pt1 | contig 17539 bp, 7 predicted proteins | sample UWRJL001104B6_FD_179933 | JGI IMG/M metagenome (GOLD analysis project Ga0247774, IMG submission 179933) | Plant litter microbial communities from Arlington Agricultural Research Station in Wisconsin, United States - UWRJ-L001-104B-6 | ecosystem: Environmental > Terrestrial > Plant litter >... | reverse complement strand
CATATTGAGCTTGCGGTGCATAAACGTCAAACCCAGTGGTGTATCCCCCGAAGAGTAAAGTTCCAAGGCGGTTCGTTTAGGGGCCGGAGGGGGGCCCATTGCTCTGTGCGTGCCGCCCAGTCGACTAGACGAAGGGGAGGGGATGTCGAGACGGATAATTTTAGAGGTGCTCCCCATGGGTTGGGGTTCGAAGCCGACAAAGTTGTAGGAGAGCTTCTCGGCGACAGTGACGAGGAGGAGGAGGGCGTGGCCCCATGCCGCGTTGATTTCGGGCCAGTCGACCGGCTTTGCGGATAGTCGACCGAGCCGGAGGCCGTTGATGGTAGCGAAGGTGCCGTCGTGGGAGATGCAAAAGGTGTCGTTGTAGACATTCGACCTCTTTAGTTTTTCGAGGAGCTGAGAGTCGTGGTCAAACTTGGAGTTGATGCTGTCCCGCTCGTTCTGGAAATCTGACAACTTGGCTGCAAAGGCGTTTCGGTCCCTCCAAAACCTTTCCTCTTCGAGATCAAGTTGTCTTGATTCCTCCTCCAAGGCGAGTATTTCGTCATCGACGGCTGCCTTTTCTCTCTCCAGCCGGAGCAGTTCTTCCATTGCATCGGCCTCATCTCTTTTTGCCCTCTGCAAAGCTTCTTCCTGCGCCGCGAAGTCATCCTCACTCGGCCCCTCGGCCTGTATCTGCTTTAAATACCCTACATACACATCCCTTTCCCTTGTGGCAGCCTCAAGTTTTTTCTGCAGCCCGTCCACCAGCATCTCCGTGCACTCCACGCAGATGGGGTGGTCAATGTCGGACCGCGAGGAGATGATTTCGTAGAGCTTGCTCATGCGCTCCATCTCAACTGGCTTGGCCTCGTGCTCGGCGCCTTCGTCTTTGGCCTGTTTCTTTGGAGTCGTCGGCCGAGCTTCTGGGGTGGACGGAGCATGCCCCCCAACTTGGGACTGAGTTAGGTATATGAAGGACATGGCCGAGTCGCGTTGGCTCGGCTGGGCGCCATGGCGTTTGAAGAGCGCGGGGTTGGTTGCTGCCTTGGTGACTTGCTGGTAAAGTGACTTGCGTTGGGTGTCTTGGGGGTAGGCGGGCCGGGAGCTTAGATTTTTCTTGAAAAGGGGTTGCGAGGAGGCAGCTGGCCGAGAGTCAGTTCAGGCTTTCTCCGCTCTGGTCTCGGAGTCGTGGAAATGGAAGCGACGGCGGGATAGCTTCAAGCTTCCCGGATTTGCTTACCGACCAGTAGGTCGTATGCCGCCGGGTTGAGGTCCTCGAGGGAGCCATCAAGCTTGAGAGGGGAGCGACACTTTTGACAATACATTTTATGGTGGGTGTCTATGGTGTTGTGGGTTATGTGGTTTCCATCGTTACGTTCTATCGAGATGCTTGAACATTTGAGGTAGAGAGGATGGATCTTGGCCTGTCAGCTTGGCACTGACGTTACTCCACGCTTTGAGCGTTGGTAGCTGTAGGCAGGTGGGGCAGTTCGGCACTGAGTCACGAGGTAATTACTAGTCTAACAACTGAGCACTCTAGCTATCAGGAACTTGACAGTAGCGTCTGTCAAGATATCCACGCAGACATGGGAGTAGAGGCATCTATCGGAATACACTCGCTTCTTTCGTTTTCATTCTCTTCCTGGCGTTTCGTCTTTCTTCTCCTTCCTGTTTTCTCCCGGTTTCTCGTTGCTCGCGTACGTGTCACCGCCTTGCTGGCTGTACCTGCTCCTCTCGATATGAGGGTTCACAAGCGTCAACACAACCTATGTACCGGGTTTCTTCGTAGATAGCTTAGTTGAAAAACTGGTTCGTGGCTATCTCGATTGGTTCAAGAGGGCTGCAAACTCAATTTCGAGAATCTTTACTACACTCAGCAGCAGCAATGTGGCCCACGCGGGTTTATCCTGTTACAGCTAGTGACCACTTTACGCGACTGGACGCGACGCGCTCCCTCCTCTGCACCGGCATTTAATGGCTGCCGCCTTAGCGCTTCAGCCCCGCAAATCGCGATTTGCACCCGGATCCACATTCCGCTGCGATACCTCGTCACCTCGTACCTTGAAGCTCAATTTATCAAGCACCAGATTTTGTTTCTTTTTATAATCCAGGCTGGCGTTTGTCCTCTTGTGTCGCCTTCTCCTCCATAAGGAATAAAGGAGCTGATAAAATCAGCCCATAATGAAGCTAGCGAGCCGCCGACCGCAAGGTCAGAGAGTTGGGCGAGAGAACCAATCCGACGACGACGATGAAGACGAACTGAGCTACGAGCCCGAGGAGATCCGGCACCGCCGCGACCCAGAGTACCGGTTTCGAGTGGATAAGGAGATTCAACAAATGCGGCTTCAATTGACGTTCGAAGACATTATCCAGAAGTATTCGCGAGACTTCAGCAATATCGGCGACGAGATTGACCTTTTGACGGGCGAGATCGTGGTGGATCGAGGGCACATAAGGGGGATGCGCAACGAAAAAGATATGGAGGGATTTGGATCCGATTCCAATGCGAGGAAAGACTCTAAGACCGGAAAAGGCGCTGATGGCGAAGGGGTTGACTTCGGTCTCAAGCGCAAGACGAGCGCTGCGGTGCCGCAGCCAAGCTCAACGACCGTCGCAGTAAAGCATTCTACTGCGATGCAGCCGAGACATGCAATTGGATCGCACTCCGGCGATGGGAAGAAGCTGTCGTCCATCGGGATGGCTGCCATGAGTCCTCTGGCCTTCGAACCGCTGGACCTTTGGGGGAAGGACGTTGCAGCCGATCCCCTTTGGCGAGCCCCAGAATTGCCTATCCCGCGGTTTAAGAGCTCTTTTGCAGCCAACCTGTTTGCCGACAAATACAGCATACCCGTTCGAGACCACACGAATTCTCTCTGGGCTCCAGGGGGCGACAGACATCAGGATGATGATGCAGAAGAGATTCAGAGGCTGGAATCACGAACGCGATCCCTCCCCTTGCTTAGGCGAGCCCCCAAAATGACGATGAAGAAGCTTATTACTGCACCGCTGGTCGGCGGTTCCGATGAAGAGGATTCGATTTTGCTCGGGCCAAAGACGCTGCCACCTGTATTCTCGTCCAGAGTAGCAGAACCAAAACCTCCCGCACCGCGACCCGTGAAACACATATCTGGCAAGCCGTCGCAGCCGGAGAGGTGGGTTGAAGCAGAGAGACAACCGACGACAAGTAAATTCCAGAACTTCCTTCCATCCCCTGAGAGCTCCTTCGACGAGTCCGAAAATCAGATCTCCGGTGTTCCTGTGCGCAAGGACAAGCTTTCGACACCCAAGGCGACAGAGAACCAATTTTTTCCCCGTGAGGGTAGAGAGTGGTTCTCTCAAACTCTGTTTGTCGAACTTCGCTCAAGTTTTCTCTTGAATGATAGCAGTTATATCTCGTTTGATGATGAGACCGGGTTTCCGACGCCACCAGCCAGCGACTGCGAGTCGGCCTCTCTAAGCACCAGAAAATCCCCCAACGAAACACGTTCTTTCGACGTCTCCGCCATCGCCACTGCGGCAGCACAGCATCAAAAAAGCTTTTCGTTGTCAGGCAGGGCAGAGGCCGCAATAGTCCAACCAAAGAAACAAGAACAACCCAGAACTACGATCATGGCAACTCGCAACGATCCCGATCCTTTATATTATTTCTCAGATGAGGAGAGAGGTTACACCAAGAAGAGGAAACGTGCTTTTATTGGCTTGGTGGAGCCCACCTTGGCAAGTACAGCGTTGGTTCCTCTTCCGGCCGATCGTCCTCAGAAGAGAGGTCGTCTCTCTGGATGTCGCAGTTCTGCGGCTATGGAGAGCAATACTCATCACAGTGAGGCAACGCACTCACACCAATCCCCGGTTAGACGACCCGTAGATCCAGGTCAGGGCTCTAATCCACCCATAGCAACCACGCTTGAAAGCGCTGGAGCCTCCATTCCCTCCGAGATTACACTCAAAAACGCGGCCTGTGATACAACAGAAGCAGGCCCTGCTATCGAATCAGGGACGATACCCCCAAACCCCCGTCCGAGTCACTCGTCTGGCGGGATATCGACAAGTCATGATATGATTTCGAATAAGGTGCTGCTATCAGAAGACGCTCAACCAAGAGCCCCACAGGAGGCGACCGTGTTGGATCAGCCTGCCAGCCCAGAACCCTTGCAGCTGGATGATGCTGCTAGCGAAGTTGTTCATTCCGTGCCAAATGCCCAACACTTGACCACCTATCACGACGGCACGAAAACAGTGCCTGTCCAGGGCACTCTGGCGGCCAGGGAGACCCCTAGAGTTGCCTCTATTCCGATATCCCGGAACCCCGGCAACACTCCACCGACACCTAAGCTGCGGCTTGCCAATCCTAATTCTAAGAAATTGCGAACTCCCTCTACGGCCAAGACACCAACCAAACCAAGATCCTCTAGAACCTCCCCATCAACACCCGCGCGACGTACTTCGTCCGCAACTAGCACCCCGAAATCCACTCGCACCTTGATATCCTTAGTTAGCGAAGACGAACTCGCCAGTTCCCCCCAAACGCCTAGCAAGAAGAAAGAAATGCGCCCGCGGAAAGTCATAAAGCCTGACTTTTTTACGCGCATCGCTGACGAGAAGAAGACCACGCCTGGCACGCGCCTCGGTGCCCCGGCTTCTGCTGCTGCTTCCGCTAGCGCGAAAGCACGGACTCTGCGGAGGTCTTGGAGTACCCCGATCAAGTTGAACTCCAAGAAGGATTTGTTCTATTCGCCTGGGGGGACGCTCTCGGCATGTGGGGAAAATGGGAAAACGTGTGGGGGGGATTTCTGTATGACTTGTTTTGGGGAGGGGATTTAAGGTGGTTAGATAGAAAGTGGAATAACGTTGGTCTGTTCGTTGGTTGGTTTTGTGCTTCACGGATACCCTGGGCGGTCTTTTGACATGGTATGGACTTTGGCAGACAAGATTATGGCGGAGAGAGGTCACGCAGAGTTGCACATCTCACTGACAAAGCGTTGCTCAGTGCCTGCCATAGTCATGCGTATCTATCCACTTGTATTGAAACGGTAGTCTATAAGTTGTATACATGTTGAACGCCGAAAATCCATAATTTTCTGTGGCGTGGCTTCTCATCATCGGTATCGCACAGAATTCCTCGAATTCGTCCAACCCATCATGTTCAGACTCGCCCTTCAAGCCTCATCCCCTAAATCGCCTTCCTCGCAAAACCCAACTCCTGATTCCCCCCATGGAATACGGTGAAAACCCCCTTTAAAAATACATCCCCAAGGATATCAAACGGAACCCCTGCCGGCCTCGACTGAATCCCGCCAAAGCAACCGCGTCCCAGCATGTCCACGGGCGCAAAGTTGATCAACTCGCCCGGGATTTCGAAGTCGGTGGCCCCGATGGAAAGATGCAGGGAAGGCAACTCGGCGTTGCAATCGAAGGTGAAGCCGCCGTTCCGCTGGTCGAACTGGGCGCCCGGGACGCTGGCGTAGTAGGCTTGGGCGGTTTCATCTGAAACGAGGAGGAGGGTTGAGCCGGTGTCGACTATGGCTTGGGTAGCGCCGAGGCTGGTTTCTATCCAAGGCAAGATTAGTATTGCGCTGAACGGGGACAGGGCTTGGGGAAAGCATACCGCTGTCTCCTACGCGCACGGCATCAACTGTGACGCCCCAGAAGCCCATGGTGGTATTAGCAGATACAAAGGTAAGATCGCCCTCAAATTCTGTCGTGTCAATGACACCAAAAGTGTAGCTGCCGGGCTCCTGCTTGTTGAGGTTGGCGGTGAAAAGGGGCATGGCCAAACTGTCCATGGCATTATCGAAAAAAGTACGCTGCTGCACCGGCTTGACGGTGTTGATGCTCGACATAGCCAGTCCCACAAGTCCATCTTGGTTCGTGTTGCTCGAGAACGAGGCACTGATTTGCGAAGCCGAGTTGATGGCTTGGGACTCGACCGTCACGTCGCCTATCGTCACGGTGTCCCGGTACACGTTGCCGCCAGAAAAGCTGCCGTCGCCGTAGCGGACATTCCAAGTTGCGCCGTCGATGCGCTCCGCCGTGGAGCTGGCGTCGATGTCGAAGATTGTCTGGCCCATAACCAGGTTCTGCGGTGTTTCGCTCGTAAAGATCCAAAAGTCGGATGAACCTGTGTCGAAGTTGAGAACCAGAGTCTGCGGTGGCGTTCCAATTTCAACAGCACAGAGGTACTGGCTGTCAAACTCGGCGGGTATGGCCGTCACCTCACCCGGATCCGTCGGCCCAAGGGGAATGGTCGGGTCGGTGCCATTGCTTGGCCGTCCCGGACGAGTTGGCCGGCCATTGTTAGGATCGTTCGGCTGCGTGGGCCGCCCCGGCCGACCTCCCCGGCCGTCGGCAGGGTTGATGCCACCAACAACGGGGATCCCTAATTGGCGTAGGATCTCGAGAATGAGACCGAGCAGTTCGGCCGGGATGGCGATGGAGTATTTCCTATAGGCCAAGGCGAGGGCGACGGGGCCCCGGGCCATGTTCATCTGGAACTGTGGATTTTCGACCTGGCCGACTTTGAAGTTGATGCCGCCGAGGCCGGTGACTAGCATGGCGTCTCGCTTCACGTGCTCCCTCTTCACGATGGTTGAGGCTTGTCGGGTGAAGGACTCGATCGGAGCCGGGGCCCCATTGGTAACCCCAAGCGAAGCTGCCAGCGCAGCAACCGTTGACCACCTCATGATGAAGAGAAACGAATGTAAGACGGACGGGGGATCGAACAAGCGCCAGCGTTTGTATCAAAGATGCCCGGTAAACGGGGGAGACAGGATCGAGGAAGGGGGCTCTAACGAGTGACAGAACGAGGAAACTCCAACTCTAGATATAAGCAGCCGTCATCTAGACTGACTGTGCGGAACAGCAGCAATACATAAAGAAAGAAGGTAAAATATCAGTATATACTGGCGGCCAACTCTGGCAGCCATTCATTATATCAATCATGCGTGCCTTCAACTTGAGGCGCACCGCTTGCCGTGAGTAAACAAGTTGCAAACCAACGTCCTACCAGCATTTGCCCATGGCATAATGCTGTCGTAGATCCCCGGGCAAGTCTGGTTCAAGAAACATGGCCCCTGCGAACATCGATCAGTACACGACCTTGAATACACCGTCATGCACTGCAGATCCATCAACGTGAGGCGCCACTATCTGGTCCCATGTAGAATGCCAGATAAATGAAACACCGCGAAAAGGTGCATCCAGGGCAAGGCCGGGCCTGCAAGGGAGTTGTCCCATTGAGTTTTATGGTTCGGCAATGAAGCCCAGATGAGGTCGTTAGCGGAAGCGGGACGGCAGGCTTTGGCGAATATATTGGCATGCCTGTAGCGTATTTGAGCCGCAAGAAATGCCTGGTACGTGCTTGAAGCAGCTGTTGGTTTTCAAGACACACCCCCGCATCTCAAGTTGATGCGCTTGAACTCCCACCAGAGACAAATATAGTCTCCCCGATTGGCATATGCGGTGGCGTCTTCCATGACCTAGGTACTCCCGGCATCATGGCAGGTTGAGGCTGTTGCAGGCGGTATCTGACACGAATTTCGTACAGAGATAGCGAGTTCTTACTTGCTGGTTCGTCGACACAAGCAGGCTGGAGAGACGGCGATGAAACGCCAAGCGACTGGAGCTGCCATCGCGAGCCCGGACTCTGAAGTGTTACACCGGGCCGCTAGGCGCAGATCTACAACATGGATCCGGAGCTTCGGTGGATTCTGGAAGCATCGGCACAGAAAAATATTCTGCCTGATTTAGCTGGCCCCTGGTGCGAGAGGATCAGGTTCGGGTCCGAATTCTGTGACAGACAAATCGGAAGACTCCGTACCTGTAGATGCAGATACAGTTCCCCGCAAATCATCCACAGTCGTTCGATCCTTGGATAGCGGTTATGGTGAGCGCCACTTGAGTGCGCCATCAACCAGACAATCAACGACTATCACGGCGGCATGGATGCTGACTTAGTTGTTCCGTTCTAACTCGCCTGTTGTGGCTGGAATTCGGTCTTTTCGAAACCGAGTACAGAAGATACAGCCCCAGCTACTACTAAGACTAAGGGAACGATTATTTTGGAGCTGAATCGCAGCTGCAACCCACCAAGACAGTGTTAACCATTTGAACACTGTGAGTTGTCAGCAAAGATCTGGTGCTGTGGCATGTGGGTGGCGTCGCGGTGAAACGGGCATTCTCAGTGGCCAGAAAGGATTGCGTAGGCTGCTCCCAGCCTGCGCCTACGCCCTTGAGCTGTGAGGCTCTAGAATCTTCTCGGGCGAGGCAAATCTGACAAACTACGTAGACAGTCGGCCACGTTGGAATACTTTCGTAGTTAAAACCTAGGTTACTTTCCGTTATTCGCTTCACCGCCGTATTCACGACCTCGAACCGAAGCAGGAAGCCATCCAACCTGGGACGTGCGAGTGAGGCCGCGGGGGTTATCATTCAACATCACTTCATCGCTGCCTTTGTAGGTGGAAAGTTCGCAAGCTTCATTGTCCCATCGCCTACGTTGATCACACCTCCCAAAGTGCTTCGCAGACAGCGAAGTAAAACCTTATTTTCCCGTTGTGTCAAATGGTGTGGCGTCGTTGGGGAAGTCTACATTATAGAGGCAACATCGTCGGCGAAACCCCCGATTCTGTCCCAAGATGGTCCAGACGCAACGGGACAAAATGGAACGAGAAGAACGAGAGGCGCTGGTGCGCAACTACTCGACGTTAAAGGATTTCCCACGCTCTGACGAAGCCCTATTCCGGCTCAAAAAGATTGCATCCTTCGCAAAGCCCATAATGCGTAATCGTGGATGGAGACTACCACTACTGGCCGAGTTCTACCCAGCGGACCCTACTCTGCGAGGTAGGTAAAAAAAAAAAGTCCCAAGATCACAAGGCTGGCCCACCCATGGCCTCGCCGGGGTATGCACTGTTGGCCGCAGCAGGAATGTCTTCTAACCTTTATTGTAGGCGTGAACTGGAACCACGGCCAAAAAATATGTCTCCGTCTGAGATATCCAGGAGACAGAAATCAATTCTTGCCTTTCGAGGACACTCTCGATACCATGCTGCACGAGCTGAGCCACATTGTTCACGGCCCGCATGACGAAAAATTTCAGGCTCTGTGGGATCAGCTTCGGGAGGAGGCCGAGGACCTCATAGTGAAGGGCTACACCGGAGAAGGATTCCTTGGCAAGGGACATGTCATCGGCGGTTCCAACCGGCGATTGCCACCCCCGCAGGCCCTTCAGCAGCAAAGACGAGCAGGGCGGTCGGGGGGCGTTGCGGTTCGGCCCCAGCCTGGGCATCGGCTCGGGGGAGCGGCTGCTGGGCCTCGCGACGATATTCGGGCTGTTATCGCGAGGGCTGCCGAGACCCGCGCCGCACAGACGGCGATCAGGCCGAAGAAGCCAGACTCGCGTCGGCCGACATGGCTTAGAGAGCAAGCTTCGGGTTCTGCTTCGGGCGAAGGTCCGTCCCGGGCCGGTGGGAGTTCGGCCATGAGCCCGACGACGGGCTGCGGCAACGTGGGCCATACGGAACGGGAGATTATCGAAATCGTTGACGATGCCGAGAGCCACGGCTTGCGTACTAAGGCGGAGGAGGACGTGGCCACCGATGCCGCAATAGCGAGGGCTTTGGCCGAGGAATGGGCCTACGAGGAGGCTCACCAGCCAGTTCCTGGTGCTGGAGAGTGGTCCTGCCCTCAGTGCACCCTGCTGAATCCCGTGACCTGCAAAACCTGCCAGGCATGTGCATTCAAGGTAAGCTAGTGACGGAAGTCTTATGATGACGATGCTAGCCCAGACATATATCTCCGTCTATTTACGGGAGCCATGTACGAAGTAGCAACACCGAGACCTACACACTCAACCAGGTACCCGAACAATGGGATAGTGTTTTCTGCAGTGCCATCTACCAGAGAGTTTTCGGCACAACTTGAAAGTTAAACATCGACCCCCTTTGTAGGAGCTCGGCAAATGCCTTGCACCGTTGCACCGTTGCACCGTTGATTACTTCGCCTTCCCCCCCCTTCTCCATGCTTGCAGCCGTGTATGGAATACCTCCTGTTGAGACACAATACGACTCCCACCTCTCTGGCTGCAGATGCGGGGTTCGTCTTTGTAAATTGATGAGTTGCAAGTGAATGTACCTTCGTACTGCTCGGCCATTGCTGGCGGGTTACTTGGTTATTCTGGCAATCTACATGACCCGGCATCCAGGGCCACTTTGGTACAAGCACATGCTCCTGGATCCATACGCAAGCAGATCAATTCGGAGGCACGGAGTTTAGGTTCGTTGTAGATACCAACTGAGAAACTAATAATCGTGTGGCTGAATCTCCTGCCAAGGCTGGCTACACCTGGCGGACAGCTCAGGATATATATAAATCTCTCTTACAAAAGTAACAAGACCATCGTGGCGCGGGGAAATGCCGGCATGAGCTAGAGCCTACGGGCCATGGCTCTGTCCAGACGATGGAGGTACAATGGTTGTTTTGATGCACAAGCCTGGGAACTCGACGCCCGTTGCAGCTAAGTGCTACATGCTAACCGCACGTAAGATCGCCTGGAACTCTTCACGCTGCTGCCAACTGTCCTCCCTACCTCTATCTGGAAGTTAACCGGCTAGTGAGCCTGGATGCCTGGTTGGCTAAGCTAGAGATCAATGCGACCCATGAACGCGTACTTTTTTCGTATTCATGAAGGGGACAAACCCTTCCGCGACGCGGTAGGATACCCAACAACGTGGGCTTGGGCTCAATTATTGGCAGAGTGTGGTCTGACAATCAGCCAAAGCTCCCAGTCCGCTACCCCGTGCCCCGCACAGTATTACTTAACTATTATCCGTGCTCCGACCCACTCAAGGTGTCCATGTAGATACATCTTTTCAGCACGCTAGCTGCTGTGGCAGGTACAAAAACACCATCAATCAAGATACCAAATACTCTTATTAGCGCTGTGCTTCTTTCCGCATGCACGAACTGCAGGACTGTGTAAGGTAGAAGACACCTACCTAACCTATATCAATCTTGGCACTTTGCCGCCAGAAGTCCAGAGGCCCAGAGGCTAGAGCCCAAGTGACCATCTAGGGACTCGGCGCGGCCTGCTGGCCAGTGGTACCTGTGCCGGGACCCCTGCTCCCTCGCTCCATGAGGGGGCGAAGTTGGCGTTTCTGTGCCGTTGGTGATGGTTTTCATCTGAAAAGACCGACCTAGATTCCCAATACCAATCCTCATCCATTGTCTTCCCTCATCCTCCCAATTCGGTCCCCGCCATTCAGACCAGGGCAGACTCTGCGAGACGTCGAGACTGCATGACCACGCAAGCCGGTCTCCAACCTTCCGAGCGATCCAAACTACTGCGTCTAGCTTGACAAGCTACGGGCTGCCGGACAACAAACCATAACCGCCACTAAGCTAAGACCTCTTCGAACTCGAAATCAGCTCTACACATCAGGACCAAAGACCTCGCGTCTTATCTGAATCCCAAGCAACCCGACGGCTTTTTGCTCCTACTCATGACCCATCCCCCAGCCCTGCATCAACGTAGTGCTCATGTTGAATCAATAGAGGGACGGCAAGAATGAGGGCCTGCGAAACTACCCCGGCCCAGGGTAGGCCGAACGACGACGGTGGACACGATGCCGACCCTCTCGACGCGAGCGCCGCTGCGACGGGCCATCTGCCGACCCCGCTGACGGAAGTGCCCCGATCTCTCTCGGCGAATGTCGTGATCCCGTCTCTCGGCACCGATTCGGCCCCCCCCCCGACAGATGCGGCGCCGAGCCAGTTTTCCGGCGGGCGCTACGTCCGAGACCAGGCAGGGTTGGGGCCGGGACAGATGCGCTCTACTTCTTCGAGTCCATTCCGCCTCGCCATGCCATTCGTCTCACCCGGCCAGCTGGCATTTTCGGCCATGCAATACCTCCCCGTTCCGCTGCTTGTCCTGAACAGCCTCAAGACGGTTGTTCTCGCCAACGAAGCGATGGGCAGGATGCTCGGTATGGGTGGGAGCGCCGGAGACAGAGGAGCCGAGGATTTGTCCGACGTTCAAGACAGGCTGAGAGGCCAAACACTGTCACAGGTTGGGATTGACATGCTTCAAGCCGGCCGTCCAGTGTGGATCTCGTGGGAGTCGTTTCTCGACTCCATCATGCACGAGATGGGGGCCAGGGCGGCCCCTTGCAAGGAACAGCCCTGTCTTCGCCAGTCATCGACAACGACAGTGATGGGAGCCGAGGCAGATGCCACGCCGAGACTGTGTCCCGCACATCCCGCACATCCTTCTTCGCCGCTTTTGGGGGACGCCGAGCCGCCCGCTGGTCGGCAGGATACGGTGGTGGAGGTTGTCATATCCAGAAAGGATCTTGCCAGGTCCAACTTCGAGTCTGAATCCAGCCGACAGTCCAAGGACTCCGAGTACCACGTTTACGCCAAGATGATCATCACCGTGTGGGAAATTGAAGACCAGCAGACCTACTTTACCCTCACCTTCACAAGTTCCCAGTCGATGCCGAGTGCCGTCTCCAAGGCGCGGAAGCCCGTTGCCCGGTCCGAGGTGCTGGATGCCGCCGATCGCAAGTCGATAGCAAACTCGACGTCTGCCTCGGCCGCTACAAGTCGTGACTCCAACTCGTCCAACTTTCGAATGAGCCCCAGTGCCGTGTCGCTATCGTCCAGCCCATTTCCCCCCATGGGCCCTCCATCCAAGGCAGGCCATTCGACCTCGCCGTCCATCTTGCAAAAGCTCATCATGATGAAGGACGCATTGCTCGACACGACGCAGATGCCCATCCTCGCCATGTGGAAAGACGGCAGCGCAACCTTTCCGAACAAAGCGGCCAGGAATCTATTTCGCAAAGATGACGGGCTCGACAGCTCCTTGGACGGCTTGGACTTGCTGAATAACTGGAAAGTGTACAACGAAGACTTTACAAAGCTTCTTGAGATTGACGAGTACCCAATGTCTATTCTTCTCAGGACCGAAACCCCCTTTTCAGGCGCCCGAATCGGCATGTACGACGAAGAGGGCAAGAAGACTGTGTTCGATTGTCTCGGAGAAGTGATCCGGGACGATGCAACCGGTGACTTCCTTGCTGGCGTCATCACCTGTCGAGACGTAACAATGTTCAAGAATGAAATCTCGGAAATCAAGGCCCAAGAAGACGAGCGGTTTAGGTTGATTTGCGACACAATGCCCCAGCTCGTATGGACGACCACGCCCGACGGCATGCACGACTTTTTCAACACTCGCTGGTACCACTACACCGGTCTTACCCCCGAAGAGTCGCTCGGTTTGGGCTGGAAGAATCCATTTCACCCGGACGACATGCCGGATACGGTGCGCCGCTGGACCCATTCGCTCAAAACGGGGGAGCCGTACGTGACGGAGTACCGGTGCAGAAGCAAAGACGGCGAGTGGAAGTGGTTTTTAGGCCGGGCACTGCCGCAGCGGAACAAGCAGACGGGCGAGATTGAGAAATGGTTTGGCACCTGCACCGATGTCCACGAGCCCATGGAAGCTAAACTCGCCGCCAAGCGGACTCGAGAGCAGCTTCTGAGTGTGATTGCACACGCCCGCGTCACCTTGTTCACCGTCGACGTCAACCGGAAGGTCACCATGCTCGAGGGGTCGTTGATATGGGACTACCTCAGCGAGAGCAGTGCCAACACTGATGAAAGCTCCCATTGGTTTATCGGCCAGAGCATGTACGAGGTGTTTAACCGTCTCACTTCTGATCTGCCCGCCGGTGAGCGGCCTGTCTTCCTAAAGCCTATTGAGGATATTCTTAACCGGAAGAAGACGGAGGGCGTTCAGGAACATAGTATTGGTAAGTCCACGGCAGCGTGTCTCAGACTAAACCTGCCAACGGGCTAACATCCAACCCCCCCCCAAAAAAAAGACGGTAGATGGTATCGCACCCGGTTCATACCTCAATACGCAAAACCCGCCCCCCTTGGACGAGCGAAGAGCGACACGGCCATCGAGGGTGTCATTGGCGTCATCATGGACGTCACGGAGCTCAAAGAACGTGAAGCAGCTCTGGAGGAAGAAGCTCGAGAGAAACGCCAGGCAATGGCCAACGAGGCAGCAGCCAAGGAAGCGAACCGACTAAAGAGCCAGTTCCTTGCAAACGTAAGTTGGCGTGCTTTTCATTGTGCCTCGCTTCACATCGTTGGGGAGGAGGAGCGCTCGAACGTATTCTAACAATGGCCAAGATGTCTCACGAAATCAGGACACCCATCAGCGGTGTGCTTGGAATGGCAGAAATTCTTGCTGCCGAGCTTCACGAACCCGAACACCGAGAGTACATCCAAAACATCCAGAGGTCAGCCACGTCGTTGTTGTCGGTCATCAACGATATCCTCGACTTCTCCAAGGTAGAATCCGGGCGACTGGACATCGAAGAAATCCGTTTCTCCCTTTCCGACCTTGTCGCGGATTGGAGCAAGTGGCTGAGGATCGAGGCTTCACTTAAGGATCTTACGTTTGAGATGGATTACATGGGCGAGCTCGAGAGCGACCTAACCGTCATCGGGGATCCGGGCCGCGTTCGCCAGATATTGAACAATCTGGGCACCAACAGCTTGAAGTTCACACGGGAAGGTGGCATCAAGTTTTCCATCAAAAAGGAGTGCGAGACGGACGACACCGTCGAAGTTTGCTTTACCGTGGAAGATACAGGTGTCGGCCTCGACGGCGAAATCCAGAAGCGTCTGTTCCAGCCATTCAGCCAAGGCGACCCGTCTACGGCCCGGAAGTTTGGCGGCACCGGCTTGGGCCTCACTATCTGCAAGAACCTGCTGGATTTGATGAAGGGCCGCATCACGCTCCAGCCCGCCACAGCAGGGGGGGGAGGCACGGTAGCGACCTTCTGGGTTCCCTTTGCCAAACCCAACGGTCCCGACGCGGGCTTAGTTCCCATCGATGCCCTTCCAGACCGACTTCAGTGCGAGATGAGTGTGTCGTGCAACAGCTCCGAGTTTGAGCAGGGGATCGGAACGCCGCCTCTTGGCGACGGCGGCTTTGACAAGGGGAAGGTGCCCAGGAGGCAGAAGTCGGTGTCGACACAGTCCATTAACGAAGACGAGCTTCCCCAGTCGGAACGGTCAAAGATTTTGGTGCTCGTTGTGGAGGATAAGTGAGTGTTTTCGTTTCCCTCTCTGCGTCGAGTTACTGACGAATCTGGCAGCCCTGTCAACCAGAAAATCGCCACCAAGTTCGTCACCATGTTCGGTTTCCGCGTGACGGCACTGTGGAACGGCAAGGAGGCTCTCGAGTATATCGGCGCAGCAAAAGAAGGGCTCAAGCCCAAGCCCGACATTATTCTCATGGACGTGCAGATGCCCGTCGTGGATGGGTACAGGTGCACGCATGCGTTGCGCCACCACCTCCCTTACAAGACGTTTGTACGAGACATACCCATTATCGCCATGACGGCTTCGGCAATTCAAGGCGACCGCGAGAAGTGCACGCGTGCGGGCATGGACGACTACCTTGCCAAACCGGTCCGAAGCAAAACGCTGGAGAAGATGTTGGTTCGCTGGACTCTTTCTCGCCGGTCCGTGAGCTCGCCAGATTTTGATCCGGCTTCGGCGTCGGAATGCTCCGAGCTGAGCGAGTATTGCGGCGAAGCCGACCTACCCTTCGCGGCAGGGGTTAATGTTGAAGAAGACGGTGAGCTTTATGGGGACAAACCTAAGGATCCGATTACCCCTCGACCTCTGACGACGAATGGATCACTAGCTGATGAGCTGAGTCCTTGGAATTCTCCTGCTGTTGCAGACTATGGAACGACTACTGGTGCGGTGCTGGCCGTCCCGCCAAATGATGGGCAATCGGAATCGTCGAGAAGTCGGCCTGCACCGGGGGAGGGAGCGGCGCTTACCGAGGAGAACGTGGAGAAGCTGGCCCGACAGGCCTAGTAAGTTGCTCAATGTCCGGATGGGGATTTGGCAGATTGGCGGCCGCTTGTATGCTTTATTTTTTGGTGGGTTGTTTAAGGTGCTCCTCGTCATCGGGATAGGATCACCTTGCGGGTTAGGATATGGGGAATTCTAGTTATTAGACTGGTCGGAGAGGATCAACTGAGAGTTGACGGCCTCGGCGTTGCCACATTTGCGCACGAATATCTGGATGGTGTTGCTCTTTTCAGGCCCAAGCAGAACAACGGAGTATTGGGCATATCACCTGGGACTTGGACTGGAACTGGAACCGGATAGACTACCAAGCAACATGGAAATGGCGTTTTGAAGGAGTTGGGGAATGGAATTGATTCTAGATGGAAAGGGGCCGGACGTTTGATTTTCCGTCGTTGACGATCGGTTTATCGAATATATGACAACAGCCAACTCCATATACGTGTAATAATCTAAGCTACGGCTTCTACGAGTGGAGGTGATATCCCTGGGAAGTGAAGAGCATTTGCTACGTTGGGCGGGCTACTCGAGAAGGTATGTTTAAACCTCGAATGCAACTGAGATATCTTACCACCATGCCCTAAGCCCCTACTTGGTATTCGGCTTCTTTGTAATGAAGTACAGGGTTCCTTGGGCAGAGCAATTATGGGGTAACTTGACTTTATAGAAAAGCAACGCTAAAAGTACGTGTAAATACATGCTATTTATGAGGACAAATGAAGAGCTTTAAATCCCGCTGCAATCAAGCTTCTCGCGCTTGATCTGTCATCCATAGCGCCATTCCAATAGAAGAGCCCCTGAGCAAAATACACGTGTTAGCGAGACCAGTACAGAATAAAACAGCGTCAGGTCAAGGCGCCCCAAAGGGAGAAAACGGCTGCACTTACCCCTAATCCCTTCTGCTTAACATAGCCAGCCTTAACCCTCACGGTCTCCACGTTATCGTAACTAACCCACCCACCATCCCCTCCAACACAAACTGCCGCCACTGCCCTCTTGTCCACGCTCTCCTTCGCATGTCGCCTCGGCAGCTGGTGGTACTCAAATGTCCCCTCATTCCCCCCGACGCCTCTGAACTTCTGTGCCGGTCCAGACGCATGGAGGAAGCTCCGTCCGTACCCCGGAATGCCGAGCAGTATCTTACAGGGCGGGAAGTCGCGTGACATGACGTACTGGACTGCCCCCGCCGCCGAATGTTCTTCCTTGGACATGGCATACAACTGCGCATGATGGCCGCATCTGTGGGACCAGGGTCCCGCAAAGTCGTAGCACATGAGATTCAGGAAGTCAATGTAGTCGGAGACACGGCGTAGGTCGACATTCGATAAACAGTCGGGGATGTTGGCCGGCAAGGCGGCGGTGAGGATATACTGCTCGTCCGACAAATGAATCCGAATGGCTGCCAAGAGGGAGAGGAAGTCAAGGCCTTGTTGTGGATCGGCGGGGAATTCCCACATGATGTCGAGGCCGTCAAGTCCAGAGGCTTGGACTAATCCCGCAGCGGAACGGGCAAAATTGTCGCGGAGGACGGTGCTGGAGGCGACGAGGGGGAAGATGTGACTGGTGTTGCCGCCGCCGATGGAGAGGAGGACCCGGAGGTCTTTTCTGGCGTTAGAATTTCTCTTGCGGTATGAGAAGGTGTGGTCTGACGTACGGG
>Ga0247774_1000638_pt1 | contig 17546 bp, 14 predicted proteins | sample UWRJL001104B6_FD_179933 | JGI IMG/M metagenome (GOLD analysis project Ga0247774, IMG submission 179933) | Plant litter microbial communities from Arlington Agricultural Research Station in Wisconsin, United States - UWRJ-L001-104B-6 | ecosystem: Environmental > Terrestrial > Plant litter >... | reverse complement strand
ACGAAAAAAATAATTCTGGACGGGTATCTTGTCGATGTTACCTTCAATCTCTATTCTGCCCTCCTGCGTTTGCGTCGGGAAAATTCCACACGAGTAGTCTGGATTGACGCAATCTGCATTGATCAGGCAAACGTTAACGAGCGCACGCAGCAGGTACAATTGATGGGGCAGATCTATTCCATGTGTGACCAAGTCGTGGTCTGGATAGGCGATTCGCCGTTTGACACCGTGCCAGTCAGCTGGACGGGAGACGATGCCAAAGATGGCAATCTGTTGAACGATTTTTGGGACGACTTCTACTACTTTGCGACCGAAGCCCCAGACGAAGATGGCATTTTCAAGTTTGATTGGACATTTCATGCCTTTGGAAATCTCCGATTGCTTTCCAGTGGTCACCTGTCGGATCAGCCCTTGTTTCAGGATATGACGGACTCCGAATTCGCCTATCCCGTTCCGTTCCAAGACTATTGCGCGAATATCAGAGAGGCACTTAGAGGCTTTATTTACAGTCCCTGGTGGACACGTATCTGGGTAGGCGGCTACCTCATCCTTCGGAGATGCTAGCCTACGACAGTCTAATTTGATTAACAATCAATCTGAACATGTCCAGACTGTGCAAGAGATTGTCCTCCCCCACAGAGCAACATTCTTGTATGGCCCAGTGTCCGTCGGACTGCCTGTTTTACTCGAAGGCTTCAACGAGTGCATGAAGCATATGCTTGACGCATGTTGCGGCCACACATACTCCCACGCCCACTCGGTCGTTCGAGGCCTGATTACAAGAATGGGTGCCGCTGTTAAAAACATCAGCAACTTGAGGCAAGCTCGCTCGGAAATGGATAAGATCGAGTTGTGGGAGACTCTGGTCACGGTTTCTTCAAGGGACTCCACGGACGATCGAGATCGAATATTTGGCGTGCTTGGCCTGGTGAACAAGTGGTACGATAAACCGCTGGTGGTGGATTACGCCTGTACGCCCATGGATGTCTATACTCAGGTGGCCGTTGCTACAGCCCTTGGCAAAAATTCTCTTCTGCCTCTGCATTACCCTCTCCAGAAGAATTCTTACCCAGGTCTACCGTCTTGGGTTATTGACTGGACAGCTCCTACGCGCTCTCCACTTAGCAGAACCCACCGGGGCCGATGGATCGACCCTCGATTTCAAGTGTTTCCAAATGCAGGAAAGGACCGATGCCATATTCGAACACACTTGGACAACCGCATACTAGAAGTAAAAGCCCGCCGATGCGACCGAGTTGCAATTGTTGGCCAAGCCTGCATCGACGAAGTCAACAAAAGGAGGCAAGCGTACTGCGACTGGTTTACCCTTGCCGGTCTAGACAAGGACCCAAAGCGGCCATACCGATCCGGAGGCTCATGGTTCGATGCTTTCTGGCGTTGCCTCTGTTGGGATCAGGTTTACAACCGGTTGGAGAGAGAGAATGACCAGGATTTCTGGGGTTACTCGCGCTGCGGAAAAGAAGTTCCCTACGAAGACTGCTACGATCGTTTCATAGACTTTTGTTGTCGATCGACTACTTCGCCTTTTCACCCCAAAGGACTTCCACAGGCTTCTCGCGCGGCAATAGTTGAGCTGGAGCCGAGGCTTAACGGTATAGAGGAGGCGCTATGGGGAGAGTACTCTTCAGCCGTGATTGCTCAGCGGGCCTTAGTTCACAGCGGGACAACGGACATGGCCATTTTCACGACAGATTTGGGGTATCTAGGAGTTGGACCGGCAGACACAATGGTCGGAGATGAGGTCTGGTGCCTGCTCGGCGGTTGGATGCCATTTGTTTTGAGGTTGACGGAGACAGCTCAAGAGATGGCTCCAGGCAAGGGCAAAAAGCCTCTGCACAATGTTTTGGGGATTTCCTACGTCCATGGTGTTATGGATGGCGAGGTTTCTGATAACATTGAGATCCCCCAACAGTACCTCTTTCTAGCATAGCAAATTGTATGGCCACAAATCATTTCTCACCTGAATATTTCGTGAATTTCCTGCATAGCGGGTTTCCCCGGCCCTTTTTCTGTTTTCCATCTTTTGGACAACCGAGGTCATATTCGTTGGGACTACAACACACCTTCCATCCGCCATAGCCGCAAAGCTCTTGCCAAAACACAATAATACAGGATATTGAATAGAACACACTACTATTGGTCCGAGAAGAGCAACGCCGGCGGCTTTGTGGGAAGGAGATTCGCAAGGTACTAATATACGAACGAATTTGAAGCATGTTTATGAGGCTTGCAATGTTGAGCTTTGCATTACCAAGGGTATTCCGCTTGGTAGTTATTGCCGGATTATCTTCCTTCCTGTTTCCGCACTGCCTTCTAGGATCGTAGCCTCTCATCACTTAATCAGGAGGCTCAAGCACCCCGAGTCTACCTACCGTTGAGTGCACCTTGTACCAAATGACCGGACGCCGGAGGAACTGACGACGTGAACTTGTTTCATGACGCCAAATAAGATGCTAAAGACACTACTAGCGTGAGAAGTCTTGAAACCTTGAGAGGGAGGGAGAAATTGATGAAGACCATCGAGTAGGGCCAATTGCTGAAAAACTTTCCAGGATGCCATACCGTTCACCCGAAGACTAGGATTGCGATCCATCTGGATAGACTCCCTGTGCCTCATTCAGGACTCGAATCCCGGCAGGAACACGGAACCAGCCAGGATGAAGCAGGAATACCAAGGTGCCTTCGTAACGCTGGCGGCAACGAGCTCAAACGATGGACAAGCCGGCTGTTTTCACAGCGCAGAGTTCAGGTCACGCACTATCGCTCATGTTGGAATCAGAAAGCGATGGGGTAATATCTGCATTTGCCTCTGAAACTTGTATAATATTGCTTGCATGCTTAGAATCTGGCCCTAAAATTTCCCCATTTCCACTCTGTCAATCACAGGCCACGTAGGCAAATTTCATGGTTATATACAAAGGATTCTCTTCTGTCGCGACTAGTGAACCGTAGCCCTCACTACTCGTAGAGGTAAAGGCTGCTCGCCAATTGAAGTTGAGGATACCGCTGATTCTATCCTCAATACACTGACTGGCCAGATCGGTTGAGATTGCGGTCCTGAAAGAGAACTTCTGCGGAGTTTTTGCCGCGTTATCAGCGTGGTGGTCTTGTCGCCCCGAGTACTAAAGCGATAGCCATATGTCAGTACTCAACGGATATTTCTACTCTTAAATGGTTCTCTCGGGATTGGAGACTTACAGTATTAGCCGCGTCAGCTGACCAGAATACCGTGACAAAAGTCGTAAGGGTCGTGTTCGGTCCAATAACCCACATGCCCTCGGAGGTGACTTCGGTCAGCGCAAGTCTCCACCCGGGAATGCCGCCTGACAAGTTGAGATGAGCGGCGCAGTTCTTGGTCTTTTCAAGGGGCGAGATGGATGGGCCTATTTCGGCGTCGAAGTTGGTGATCTTGGCAACGATTGTTCCTCGTCCGGTCTCAAAAGTTGCCTGCCCGGAGGGGCATCCATTTCCGCTCCAGGTCAACGATGCGACCCTTACCGGCGCTGCCGGAGCGGCTACGGCGCATTGAGCGAGGCGGATGGCAAACGCCGCAGCGATGAGAAGTTTGGCGATTATGGACATTTGTGCTGGTGCTGGCAAGAGTCCAGTTTGCGACTCCAGTTCACATTGAGATGGAAAGAAACTTGAATGCTTTATATTCCGGACGGATAGTGCGGGGTCGGTCCGCGTAAATGCCTGGTTAGGATTCAATCACTCTGGGAAGAACTAAACTACTTGCTTAATATCGTAGTGGTGCAGTCAAAATGTCCCAGCAAATGAAGTTATTCGGTTTCTGTTTTGCAACGCCCGAAATGCCCCCCCGAGTTCGGGTTGATGTAAACTGCATAAATGGGTTTTGTGTGACATAGCAAGAATTCCGACCTAAAAATATCCACGTTTAATCAATAGTGCGGCGAGGGCCATGCTAGAACCAGAAGACCCATGTTACCGGGTGCGCCCCCAATTTATCCACCGATAAGACGACGCACGGCGTTCCAGAAAGCAAGTATGCGCCTGACTGTTTGGCTACGGGGAAGTCCTTATATAGCCGGAGAAACGATCCCGTCCACTCTACGACCGCATCGCTACGAACAAGGAACCCCTGCTAGCTAGCAGAGAGAGGGAAATCGCTAACTTGTTATATTGAAGCTCGTCGCTTCTGCTCTAGCACGGCGTCACATATTGTAGTCGCAGAGTCCATTTGAAAGTCGAATCAAGGCTCGAATTAGAGAGCAAATCGGCTAATCGATTGTGGTTGTGACGCAGTTATCGGGCCGATAATAAATTCAGTACATTTCGCGCAAATTGGTGCTACTGACACGTTAATCGTGGCTTGCGAATATCACACATACCAATGTTTACCCAAGTTCTATAAGGCGATTCCTTACATGAGCCTCATCCAGCCGGCGGTCACAAGACACCTGCTGCCAAATGCAGGGGAAGATTGCGAATGGCACCAGCGCCATGACCACCACCAGGGATAACGATGGAACCACAATCCCGATAGTCGTTCGCCACAGGGATATCGCGGTCCCCAGGGCCACGTTTACTCTACTAGCCCAAGAGCATCGAGGGGGGGAAACAAAGTGGTGTAGTCCAATAAGGCCTCATGCGGGTGGAGGGGTTAGTCGAGGCGCATCAACGGGATTGAGGGCTATTCTTACATTATCACTTGGAAATTAAATACTAGTCGAGCATGGACAGAAGAAAATGACAACAAATCATGCCTTACTATTCAATATACTCTACTTAGGTATAGCCTTCGATATATATATAGGGATTCCAGTAACAAAGTATCGCTATAAATGCGGTCTAGGGACGGGAGATGCGAAAATGGAGGCGACAGAGCAAAGAGCATGAAAACGAGCATCAGCAACGGTTTTGCTGAAGCTCAAAGACGCTATACCCGTTTTGGAGAGCTCTTTTGGACAGGAGCGGTTCTAGTGAGCCCCAAGCTCGGCTGCAACGGCTGAGAAGCTGGAAAATACGGCAATTACTAAAAGATTGGCTTCAGACGGTGATTCAGGTATGGGTAGGCGGTAGGAAGAAAAGTCTCAGTTGAGGTGCGCCCGCGAGAGACGCAGTCTACTCCTACAGCTTCGGGTGGGCATAGTGTCCTGTTGGATTATGTGTGGGTGCCTAGTTGGTGATGTATTAGCTGCTCAGATTCACAATCTTGGTCTGCAAGCTAGTTTGTTGTACGCCAACATCGTAAATGCATCATGCTCTGCACTAAGCGTGGTCATTTTTGAGTTGTGCACCTTCGCCCCTTCCACCTGATTAGTATCAATTTGTACTTCAATTGGTCAATTGAAAGAAATTTGTAATTCTAGCCAGGGTAGGCGCTGGACACCGCGACCAAAGGACAAATAAACCTAGGCACCATTTTCTTTCGTCAAGGAAATTTGGAGATCCTCCATACAGCTCACACCAAACATTGTAGACATTGGCGAAGGGCGAAGGACCACACGCCGCTGAATTTCATCCCCGCTACCCCCGCTAGATATAAAATCCGCCATGCTCAGACCCCTCTAAAGCATTCATATTATGTAGCGACTCCACCAGATCTACCGACACCGGAATACCCTGGTTTTTGGCAACTGTTTTCACAGTACGAGCCAGATTAGCGATATCACGTCCATTTAGCGTATATCTCTCAGCCAGAGTCTCCAAGTCTGCTGCAGGACAGAACACCTGACCAACTTCGTTGTTGGTGTCCCCACGTCCTAGAGTTGCGCGCCAGATTCGCAATCTCGTTGCGGCGTCGAGGGGCGGATACTTGACCCGCAGGTGAACACGAGACATGATGGCGGGATCAAAGTCTTGGATTCGGTTGGTCGTCAGGAAGACAACTCCCTCGTGATACTCCAGGACACGAAGGAAAATAGACACGAGTCCGTTCCTGTGAACGTCATGGAGGTCTCGCTGCGCCAGAAAGACGTCCGCCTCGTCAATCAAGACAATGGCCTTCCATGTTTTCGCAAGAGTGAGAATCTTGGAGAGCTTGCGTTCTGTTATGAGGAGATCGCGTCCAAGTTCGGCTGCTCCGATATAGACCAGGGGAAGCTTTACTGCTTCGGCGACACTTTCTGGAAGAGGACGAATTGTCAGCTTTCGTGGCTTTCGGCAGCTTTGGCAAGCGCTTCAGTCGAAACTCACCAGCCGTCAAGGTTTTCCCGGTACCTGTCGGCCCATACAAGAGAATCACAAGCCCCTTGCCCTTGCGCGCGAGGGCATGACCGCTGTCTGGAGCTTGTACGCCATCGTAGTGCGTTTCCACCAATGACTTGATGGTTCTCTTCAGCGGCCCCTTGAGTTCCAGCTCGTCAAAGAGAGATTCTCCCCACTCAATGTGCTTGGCATTCTCGACGAGGAAGAATGCCCACTGCTTTTCGCTCAGGGAAAACCCTCGAACGCGTGAGGGAGACATCATGGCCTGCTCGTCAGTTATCTCGTAGTCTTCGTCATTCTTATGACATTTCATGTCATTCAAAAACTTTGGCGTTGCCATTCGACCCTTAGCCTCCCCCGAGCTGGAAGCAGCTGAAGAGACGGTAAAGCTGGACCGTCCACGCCCGACTCGCCCGATTGCGCCGCTGGGACCATATAGCGTGGTTCCTAAGTCGAAATTTTCTGCTTGATGTGACTTGTAGTCAAGGTAGACTCGGCCTTCAGTCTAGATATAAAACGCTTTGTTAAATGACTGCAAAGGGTTTCCCATATGGCAAAGCAGCCTGCCAGGCCAGGATACATAGGGACAACGCACCGGAATCGGAACCATGGCGTCCACTTCTTCGGATCTAGCCCGGCCATCGAATATCTTGCTACTCCAAGTTGGCCCTGATATTAGGAGGCGAGAAGCAACAGCTGTTAAAAACGTGTCTCTCGCTAGGGTTGGAAGTTCAGATCAGTTGGGAAGCATGAACTCACCAGAGTATTGCCGGTGGCATTGGTCGACCAAATGTCTCCATTTCTTCCCCCTTGATATCAGATTTTGTGAAACTGCCGCCTTCTCGGTATCCGGAAGGGCATCAAATGGAAAGACTATCAGCTGAGTAATCTTCCGAGCGCCTTGAAACTCGGGTATGCGAAGCAGTTTTCGGCTTGGGCCAAATGAAATGCCGTTGTAGTCCCAATACCACGCTACAATCTCGAAGTTATTCTCGCCGTTACGAATCCTGTGTTCACATGTGCTCACTCGATAGCATTCCTGGAAGTAATCCGTCTGGAAAACCACCAGTGTCTCGGGGCGGAATAGGGTCCAGAGGAGCTCGAACGTGACGAGACCGGAGGGGCTATATTGATTGAATTCCGCCTCCACTTTGCCTAGATTGTCCTCGATGAACTGGATTAGCTCCTTAAAATGCGACTTCTGAGCTTCGTCTCGTTCCGGCGATGCGGCGTAGTCCCGAATCTCATTTCGGTACTGAAACAGAGGCTCAAAAGGATCCCGAATGACGATGGGGGACACGACAAGATTGAGGGAGGAGCAGCTGGCAAGGATGTCTTGGAAGGCAGCCCGAATGACCTTGGATCGAATTTCGAGCTGCGTACTTCGAGCCTCGCCCTTGCGGTCCACTTTGCGTCGGAGCACGAGGGCGTAGTGACTGTATTTCTTATCCTTCTGGCGAGCTGTATTCGCCTCACTGGTCTTGGTGACGACTGTGCGACCATAACCCTCCTGCCGCTCGGTGATGTCGACGAGGTCTGCCTTGGAGCCTTCGGGCTCGTCAGATATGGCGTCGGGGTCTTCGTCCGGGTGGCGTGGCCTATCGCCACCACGGATGGCGAGTGTGGACCTGGCATTTTCGCCGTCAGTCCCAGAGTCAGAGTCGGACATCGCGAACGTACGATGAATAATTTCAGAGGAGATGGTGATGGACACAAACGAAGTCGGTGAGATTATGCAGGAAGCTGAAAACATTTCCCGCCCAAGCACGGACCAGTCTGCAAATTCAACAAATCAAATACTGCTGAGTTCATTAAAGAAGAGCCCCTAACCCTATTCTTTTGTCCGTTTGTGGAATGGAGTAGGCTCTTGCAAGCTACTGCCGCTGGCAATTGTTCCGAAATAAATGCGCCTGGGTTAATCCTCATTAATACCTCATACTACTCGCGGAGGACATGTGGCGGATATCAAAAGACCATTTTTCCGTGCTAGAAAAGAATAGCTACATCTTTCTGTTTCTAGAGCGAATGCGATTTCGGCACAATGAGGCTGTTTTGGTCCAACTCTTTTTGATGCTTCTAAAGTCTGACACTTCCCGCCATTGCTATTGGGCCAGATATTTCTTGGGGGGCTAATGTGCCATCTACTCTACACCATCTAGGTTAGGTAGGAACCGGCTGTCTAAAAACCTCGTTTACTTGCGCAGTACACAACAGCCGCGGCGGACTTGGGGGTCACCTTTGTAGGGATAGCTTTCCATTTTCCATTCCTCCATTCTGCCGGTCCACGCCCAGGTGACCTTAGTGCCCTCAAGTCCCAGTCCAATATTCAACGGCTCGTATCCACCAATGGAGAACATCTCCAATTTTGGAAGACCTTTCACGACTCTATTTCCGGCCTTTTCAACATTAAGTGCATCTCGCTCGCCCTCAGTACGGATGTTCTCTCTGATTCCGGGCTTCCGGTGAGAATATCCGCTCGAGTGACGGCTGCGCATAGCCGATTCGAGAGACAGGGGGGCTGGAAAATCTACTTTCTTGAGACGTGGGAACTGAGCTAACAAGTTGAGAAGTTCCTGATTAAGCGAAAAGTGTTAATTGTTGTTAGTTACATATCGACACAGATTCGAGTTTGTGAGGTGCTTACCTCGAGAACGGAAGCTGCTTGGCCTGGTAACCCATCAAATTGGTAACCAAGACGTTCCACATCGGAACAAACCGACTCCATCGTAGGAGTACCATCGCTTGAAGATACCGATGCTAGCGAGGTGGGACTGTCCGTCTCTCTGTCCTCTGCTGCGGTTTTGACTTGGATATGACAAGGTCCGGCAATATTCGTCACAATATCCGTCTGATCATGCTCGACTAGTAGGTCAGAGTCTTCCCCTCTATGAGTAGAGTCGACATTGCTATCCTCATTGACAAACTCCGAGTAGTGGCTATATGTTTCATCAATCCCCGCTTCTGGTTCTGTCCAGTTCCAATCCTCGATGCTTTGAATGCTTAATTCTTCAAGATCCGGCAGATTTTCGAGGGTAGCTAATCACGGCATTAGCAGGCTGTCGGAATTCGACATGGAGGACCAATTCGGATTTGAACTAGATCGTTCATGGGGCAGCCCATAGACTTACACTTGACGGTCCTCTTATCCCACTTCCACGTCCCTTCATTTACTTGAAACTTGCGCACCTTTCCCGCGCCTCTCGCTGCCTTCAGTAGTATGTGCTTGGGATCCTCATCATCCTCCCAAAATTTCCATCTCCAGCAGGGCTCGAGTCCGCGATTCGGCTCGAGGATTTCCAAAGAAGGACAAACCCTGACCAAGAACTCGGAAAAGGGTGAGACCTTGAGCTCCCTGACGCCGTCTAAATGGATCCCGTGGTCTTCGAATGCGCTTGCAAAATCATCGACGTATGGTTTCTTGACTGACCACTCGAGGCGTCGGAGATTGGGCATGGACTTTAGGGCTTTGGCCATCAAGTCGGGAAGTCGGGCCGGCATTTTGACGCTGTCTAGATACATGCTGTATTCCCAAAAGTGAGCGTATCCATGGTTGTAAATATCGACGACAAAGACTTCGACATCTTGCAACGCAGCGGGCGAGTCGAGAATCTCAGTGAGACGGTCGATGGCGTTCTGCCACCCTGGGCGGTTGATCCCATACCGGCTGTTATCAATCTCTAGCTTTCGAAAAAGATCCGCCGGGTAGTATTTGTTTTTCTCAAAGTCGTCGGCGGTGGCATTGGCGGGCGGTCTCAGCGTGGAATCAAGCGAAGAGAGAAGATGCTTGGCATTTGGGTTTCGTCTCAGGTCTAGCGGGTCCTTTTTTATCCATGAATGGCCGGTATCAAGGAGAAACTGCGGGACGTATCCCTTTATCAAGAAGTCGATCACTGTTGAAGAGACCCTCTGAAGTGTATTCATCAGTGGTTCGAGAAGAACGGGTATAGCGGCTTGGAGGGCCTGCATTATCGTTTCGGTGGATCAATGGCCTTGGAGACCTGGCAAGCTTATTTTTGTAAATGAGGGGAAAAGGGCAACGGAGGCGTGGCTGCCTGACCCGTGCTAGGTGGCACATACGGAACGGGTCACGTGTCTCTGTCGGTACAAAATCAAAATTAATCCGCATTAAGTAGTTATTTTACAGAAAATAAATTTGGGACCTCCCTCCGCAACAATTATCCGTAAGAAATAATTCCTGGTCCATATTCTACTCTTCCTTTTTTTCCGCTGGCTTCTCCTCGGCCGGAGGTGGAAGCTGCCTGCCGCAGGAAGGACTCAAACAGACGGTGATCTCATGAATATACCGAACCTTTCCGCCCTGAACCCTAAGCATATTACTGCTCGCAGTGTGCTCGCCGGGCTTCAGGGTGCTCTCCAACCACGGGAAGTCATTAAACACATCCACCGCGCCGATGGTCTCATCGATGACGTAGCGCCGATTGGTAATGTTCAGCGGCTCCGGGAAGGCGCCCATGTCGCACGTGTTGGCACCCAACTTCCCCTCCCCGGTGTACAGGCCCGCTTCGAGACGCGCGCACGGAGTCCCGTGAGGGACGGGAAGGTCGGGCTTGGCCCAGTTATCGAGATACGCATCCACCGCCGCTTGGATAACTTCCCGCGAATCCCGCTCCTTCTCGGGAATGGGGGTCCATGTTTCCTGCTTGTTCCACTCAAGATGGGCCGTTGCGTTGAAGAGCCAGTCGCCGTCGTCGGTGACCACGGACTCGAGCTTGGTGATGGCGCCATCGGCTCCGAGGAGCAGCTGGGTGTGAATGACGTAGGGATGGGCAGAGGTGGCGGCGTCAATCTCGGCGAAGGCGGCGCATTTGGTGGTGTCGTAGAGGGTACGGTCAAAGTCGACCGTGATGGGCTTGCTCAGGATGCCCTTTGCGATGTCCAGTGGGGTGTCATTCTCAGCATAGCTGGCGCCAGCAGCTAGGGGCAGCTTGCTTGAGTCGCCAGCGGCGAGGGCCTTGAGATACGCGGCGGTAGCCGTCTCCAGCGCTTCGCGAGAGCATGCCGCCGAAGCGTAAGCCGCCACGCCTGCCACCATCAGCAACGCTGAATTAACCATGATTTCTTTGGCAGTCTTAAATCTCGGAATTATTCTGTGGAGTTTTATCTCTGCTTGGATTTCCGATTTTTCAGCTCACGGTGAACCTGGTGGTGTTGGCGACATTTTGTATGATGCGAAGGCGGATCCGGACCCAGACGAGAGAGAGGGGCACCCCAAAATTCGCTGACCTCCAACCCGGTTTAGGCTATACCTTACACTCCTTGGCCCTCCCATGGAGCCTCTGGTGGCGGCCGCCCAGGAAATCCCGTTTTAAAAAATGCTCTAGCTTGTTGCTGCAAAAGGATTTTGCCTCTGTTTGTCGCCTACCGGGTTGGCGGCATAAAATGCAGGAACAGGCCACTACATGCAGATGTCATTATTAACCCCTCCTAAAGAGTAAGGGCCAGTCGGTAATCCAAGGTCCGCGGCGGCGCCGGGAAGAGAATAAATGAGCAGCGGCGCGTAAATGTATAAAGCGGGGACAAAATGAACCGAGACCCTGGGCGGCGAAAGTCTCTGTCGTGCCGTCTCTAGATAGGTAAGCCGCTTACCGATTCATGGCGGTCCTCAATTATTGGTTCACTTCAAAGTGCACCAGCCTGAGTCCGCTTACCTTGCATAATAGGCCTAAATGGTCTCTCATTCCAGATCGCGGATGCAAATTGAAAGATTGTTCAAATACACCGAGCCGAGAGAGTAGCCATTGTATCACCACACAAGCGGTCGGGGCTGCTGGCACCAATATTATTCAATCGCAACCTTTCGATGGATAAAACGCTGTTATAGTAGCCATTGGACCATTCGTAACAAGAGATATTCTTTTGCTTGCAAGAATAACCTTGTCACCATCCAGGACGTTATGATGGCCTACGGAACTCGTGCACCCCGTTACGGTGCTGTGTTCGGTGTAGATAGTTCTAGTTATCCCCACGACTAGGCATCGGTTGATCTTTTTAGACTAAATGATTATTGATACGTCGGTTAATTTAGTACTCTAATATAAAACTAGCAGTCGCGACCACTACTCGGCTGACTGAGTTTCAGCGTCATTGGCAACATGTTCTCTGAAAATTTGGCCTTCATCCCCTACGATGCCTAACTATTTTGTTTTCTCTCATCTACTTCAGATCCACCAAGTTTATCTGCATCCTCGCCAAGGTGTTCCCCCGCTAACTTCATCAAAGGCGACCCCGCGCGGTCGCCCGCTTTCGCCATCTTAGGTTCCCCTCCCCCTTAGGCGGCAACACGGATATAATGCAGCCGAGCATCTGCCGCGGCCCAGGTGTCTGTTGACCGTCGGCAAAGAAGTACTGGCAATCGTCGTGGAGGATCTCCAGGAGAGCCTCTGAGTCTCCACTACCATGAACCCAGGGCTATTGCCACGAGGTAGAGGTTGGTATTCTGGGTGACGATTTGGGCCATATGCGCTAGCGCCTTGGCTCCCTCGAACTTGGCCTCGTCGGCCGAGTAGTCGTGGGAAGTATTGGTGCAATTCTCGACGGAGGGCTTCCTAGGCTTCTTGGGGATCCCGAAGATTTTCAGGAACGCGTTCTTCATAGAGGATATCAACAGTTAACCTAATGAGAAATATGTTAGGTTCTACATTGACCAATCCCTGCATAAACGCCGCTTCTTGATGTAGGCAGGTATATCTAAATCTCGATGTCAAAAGGAATAGTTTCCAAGAGACTACGTTGGTTTTGAGTGAGTTTCTAATCAGACCATACCTTTTTGTAATGTAGTTGATCAATCGTTACATTAACTCATGTGGTGACCTCACGATGAGCTCCTATACCACAGAGAGGAAGCGCGAAACCAGAGGCTATCGGCTTTCTATAGAGCCTAATTATATCGAGAGAAGAGAGATCTGACTAGCTCAACATCATAACCGAGTGGCTTAGCCTTAATCCACCGCGCCACCTCACAGCCCAACAAGTTATGCATGCCATCTCGGCTGGGCGTCCGATATTCAAGGGCGGTTGAATCGTTAGTGACTTTAAAACTCCAACGTTGCTTTCCCATTTAGCATTCTCTGCATGTGACAGTTACCAGTCCAGGAGATCAAGCTACCGTACTAGTGTTACAGAGGCTCAAACCCCTCGCCAAAATATCTGCAATCGGAGAGTGTGACCTTCTAAAACAGGTATGAGCCTCGCCCTAAAGTGAGATTGGGATATTAATATATCCGACAGTGGGCTTCTCCTCGATTCGGGATTGTGTACCAATATAAGACATTGCGAAATTTTGCAAAAAAACGTACTCTCATTCTACAATGGTACTAGCAGAGTCAAGATACATCTAGTCTGGGCCGAATCGAAGCCGTCGCATTCCCGCGCTCGGCTTGCATAAATTTAGTGGCCACAAAACACAGCCAGGTTCGAGGTCATACCGACCGTTCCCAGGTCCACGACTCCGCCAGCTATGCGAAATGGCAACTCAAGCATCATGCCTGGCGAGAAGGTCAGACTAGCAGCCGAGCCTGAACCTGGCTATAAATCGCGTGTCAAACTTCTTCCAGTTCCATATGGTAGGTACTTGACATAGCTATTTAGCTTGGTCCCGCGGCCGCTCTTGGCGTTTTGCTCTGTATTTTTTGTAGGAAACTGCCAGGCCTTGATCTGATGGAATGGCGCCTTAATTGACCAATAGCATCTAAATGATCCTTTCCATCCGATGACGCAGCGACATACGAAACAGCCCTAAGGCGGCGGCGCCACTTGATGAGCGGCCGCTTTGGCCTTGTTAGGCCTGCCAGCCCTACAAGGGTGCCGCATGGTCCTGTCAGCCAGCTTCTGGCGTACCCTTGCAGGTCTGCACGGTTCGGCTGCATCCGCACCGTGATTTGGACGTGCCAGAAGCGATTTGAGCTTTGATGATTGGTGCATTATCCATGATCGACTGGACGACGGGGATCTCTGGAGCAAGTTGGTGTCGCGAAAACCTCCTGCGGGATCCGCTGAAACTGTCGCAAGTACCTGGTCTTTCTTAATTCACCCTTGATTTAAATAGAGCGGATGGTTCCCGCAACGAGCCGTTATTTTCACGATGGATTTCTTTTTGCCCTGTAATGAACGGCTGCGACATTTTGAATGCCGACGACGGCATATGCTTATGACCTCAGTTCAGGATAGACATTCCGACACGTGGGAACTCCAAAATCTACTAAGTATGAATGCGAACGACGATACCCCGCCGGCTTCGCCCACTCCCGATTCAACAATTAAGCCGGACAAAAAGGAACGGTTAACTCTCGTACAAGCCATTCGAAAATATCCCAAAATCTCGGCCTGGTCTCTTGCCATCTCATCTGGCATTATTCTTACCGGCTTCGATACTAACGTGATCGCCGCCGTTGCGTCGTTGTCTGAATTCCAGTAAGCCAACACCAAATGAAAAAAAAACCTTTCGATCACGGCGATGATTGGCCTAACAATTCTTACAGGCGCCAATATGGCACGCAATATGGCGATAGACTCATCATACCAGCCCTCTGGCTCGGTCTCTGGAACGGCGGTGTTCCGATCGGCGCCACATTCGGCGCCCTCGCCGGCGGCTTTATCCAGGACCGCCTCGGTCGCCGCATCTCCCTCATCCTCGCCAGCACTCTCTCGGCCATCTGTGTTGCCATCGCATACGTCTCCGACCTGCCGGCCGACATCGACACCCGCCGCGGCGTCTTCCTCACCGCCAAGACGCTGCAGGGCTTCGCCAACGGCATGATCCACGCCACGGCCGGCACGTACGTCTCCGAGACCCTCCCGCCCAGCCTCCGCGGGCCCGGCCTGGCCCTCTGGCCCCTCGCCATCCTCCTCGGCGCCCTCGTCGCCTCCATCGTGGTGGCCACCTCCGAGACCCTCCCCGGCGCCGCCAGCTACCGCACGTGCTTCGCGTCGCAGTGGCCCTTCGTCGCCGTCTTCCTCGCCGTCGCCGTGCTGGCGCCCGAGAGCCCCGCCTGGCTCGTCCGTACCGGCCGGGTCTCGCGCGCGCGCCGGGCTTTTGCCCGGCTCGACTCGTCCCTGGACGAGGGCGGGCGGGAGGCCGCCTTTGTGGAGCTCCAGTCCGTGCTGGAGCGGGAACGCAAGCAGGCTGCCGACGAGGATGTTTCGTATGGGCAGTGCTTCCGCGGGGTGGACGGGCGGCGGAGCCTGATTGCGGTGTTTACGGCCGTCGTGCCTGAGTTGTTTGGGTTGCCGCTACTTGCCACAGCAAGCTACTTCTTACAGACAATTGGGATGGACACAAAGACAAGTCTCGTCTTTGTCATTGTCGCCGTCGCGCTGGGCATCGTATCCAATGTTTCCGCCTTCTTCATTCTGACGGCTGTAGGCCGCCGGCCGCTGCTGCTTGTGGGCCTCGGTATCGCGACTTCCCTGTGGTTGTCGGTGGGCATTTCTGGCTTTTTCTCGACCTCTGGTTCGATATGGTAAGTTATAGCGTTTACGTCCAGTCGTCCCAGTCGTCCCTGGAGGCCATCAGTGGCCCCCACAGCTGCATAAGTACGAAGCTGACATTCGCGAATCCAGGTATATTGCAATCGCTATGATGGCAATCGTGCTATTAGTTGGTGTCACGGCCTGGCCGGCCGCCCATGTAGTCAGCGGTGAGACGTCGTCGTTGCGGCTCCGCGCGCGGACGAAAGGAATGGCGGGAAGCGTGACGAACGTGGTGTCAGGCGCGATTAGTATCGTCTTGCCATACATCTATAATCCCGACCAGGGTGACCTTGGAGGTAAGACTGGATTTCTGTTCGCGGCGTTCTGCGCAATTTCAGGCGCCGCGGCGTGGGTGGTGGTCCCCGAGATGAAGGACCGCACAGCTGCGGAGATTGATGAACTTTTTGAGAGACGAGTCCCGGCGAGGAAGTTTAAAGCTAGCAATATCACCTGTCTAGAGAGGCACTAGAGCCGTAGGAATATATAAGTTCACTCGCAAGTGATTTATTGTAGTTTGGACTGGCTGGTATGGCTGCCATATGCGCAATTGTCACGCGGACTTTCATCCCAGAGACGCCTAGTTCTACTTGGCCGTCGAGATTGTAGCAAACCCGAAACTCGCTTTTGCCCTAAGCGGAGCGAGACTAACCGTAGAAGCTCGGACAAAACATCAAGGCACCAGACACGGAGGAGTTTTTTTCATTCCAAGTCGCAGAAAGTATGGAGCACGTTCGCCTCGGAATACTACGCTGGCTTGCTGAAGGGTGGACGCCGCTTGTCTCCATTGTTGAAGTTTGTCACCTTCGGTGTAGGGCTAGGTTCTCCCGATACTCTAGCCGTGTTGTGGCTCGATTGACGCCCCCGCGAATAGTCTTACCGCCGTCAACAGGTTGCATTAGCACTTGCAACGATGGCAACGGTACAACTGTCGGACAATGGATCACAACGTTGCTCGGATTCCCCCTGCACCACCCATTACGGTACTCCTCAGTAGCTCTATGGCGTTAGTTATAGGAAAATGACTCGCCCGAAGACACTACGTCTGGGCAATCTCCATCCTTACCGTCAATTTTTCGGCTGAACGGCGATTTCCGTCTTGGCACCTACGCCAAAGCCAGTCACTACGTATTATGCTCTATGTCCCAATGCAGTTCACCTTCAAGGCAGGGACTAACACACTCACCTTTGTCCTGCCCGCCGAGATGTTCCCAGCAACCATGGCGTATCGCCAGCATTTCCGGCCCATCGTCGAGGCGGCGGGCAAGAAGTCAGGACCAGTGGCGTACTGCCCATCTTCACGACCGTTCTTGTCATACTGGTCTTCTTGGTACATTGGCGTGCATAAAATTTGAGCCGTGCCACCACTAGTAGAGGGGCAAGGGGTAAGCGTGGGACAATGAAAATGAAGAATTTGCGGATTTAGGAGGATTCCTCTCCACAAAGGGCTCAAGTCCTGAGCTCGAAGCATAAAATTAAATAATCATATTGGAGGGCTCCAGGATACTATTGTCGCCCAAAGCATCAATTAGACCAACATGCAGAAGAAACAAGGCCATATACATGGTGACAAAGGACTACAGACGCGACTGGGAGAGCTATCGCTGTCGGCAACATTATCCTAGAATAATCCCACAACATGACCTCAACTTCTTCGTTAAGATGTAGAATGCCTTTAGGGGGGGCGGTGTAAGTCACTCTATTGTGGACACAATTGGGGGAACTCCAAGTAAACACTACACGAGCTACGTCGATTGAAGCTAAACATTCAGGGTCGATGCCAAAAGCGCCCCGCCGCATAATTTGAACCTTATCCCAGATTATTGGACTGGCATGCCACCAGGGAGTTGCTCGAGCCCTAAAGCACA
>Ga0247774_1000637_pt1 | contig 17561 bp, 21 predicted proteins | sample UWRJL001104B6_FD_179933 | JGI IMG/M metagenome (GOLD analysis project Ga0247774, IMG submission 179933) | Plant litter microbial communities from Arlington Agricultural Research Station in Wisconsin, United States - UWRJ-L001-104B-6 | ecosystem: Environmental > Terrestrial > Plant litter >... | reverse complement strand
AAATCGTGAAGCTCGATCGCGAGCTGATTATCAATCTCGATCGCAACCCCCGTCAGCAGAAGCTGGTCGCCGGCATCGTGCGCATGTGCGTCGATCTGGACGCGATGGTCGTCGCCGAGGGCATCGAGACCGACGAAGAGTTCATCGTCTTGCAAGACATCGGCGTTCACTACGGTCAGGGCTATCTGTTCGCGAAGCCCGCCTACCCGATGCCCGCGTTCACTTGGCCGCCGGATTCGCAGATCAAGACCAAGCCCGGCTTGAAGCGCGCCTCGAGCTATCCGCCTCCGGCTGCCTGACGCGCCCGCGGTTGACTTAGAAGGACCAACCGACATTCAGATTCAGCAGCGGGATGAAAGCCTGCTGTTCGTTGTGGTCCGTGTTTCCCTGCGAGTCCGTGCCTTCGGCGCGCGCTGTGACGTATTCGAAGCCGCCCTGAGCGAAGAATGTGAAGCCAATGGCAGTGAGCAGCTTGTAGCCGACGAACGGGCCCAGAGCCACACCGCCTGCGGCCGCTTCGACCGCCGCGCCCTCGAACCTGTTGGTGCTCACGTGAATGTAGAGCACCTCCGCGCCGAGTTGCAGACTCGAAAAGTCACGCAGCGGATAGCCCACCAATTGTCCGCCGAGCTCCCAGACGGAAAAACGATCCTGCGCGTAGTCTGGATTGGTTGGCTGCGCCGTGGTGCTGCCGAAGCCGCCGATAATCGCGACGCCGAAATGAGGTGCCGCTCTGGCTTCCAGCTGCAGCTCGACGATGGGGCTAATCAGATGCAACGGCGAGAACGTGAGCGAGACGTAGCGAGGTTTCGGCTGGTTCGGGGATGGCTCGACGGCGGCCGTGTTTTCTGGCTGCGGCGCCGATGCGAGTCCTGGCGCAGGAACCGGCGGCGCGGGTGGAGGCGCTGCCGCGAGCGGTGGGGCGGGCGCCGAGGGCGGTTGGGCGGGCGCCGGCCGCGCGCTGGGCTGTGCGGGGGCAGGCGGTTCCTCGACGGGAAAGCTTGCCGAATTTTGCGCAAGCGCGTGTCCGCTCGAAAATACAATCACCCCACCCATTACCCAACCCGGAATCTTAAGCATGTTTTGCACTCTAGCAATCCGCGAAGCGCTCCGCGAGCACGCGTTCTCACCCCTCACGTGTACGTTGCGTCTGGCGAGAAAGCCGGTTGGCCCCCGTCGGTCGCAGGACCGGCGCTGGCGCTCGTCGCCGACAAAACACTGACGACTTGAAGCGCACCGCCACCCACGTACCCTCTGCGCCATGACCGACAAGAACACAGGCCAGAAGCCCGTCGTCTGGGGCGTGCTGGGTGCCAGCCATTTCGCGCTCATGGCGGCCATTCCCGCGATGCAGCAGGCCCCGCTGGTCGAGCTGCGAGCCCTCGCGTCCCGCTCGCTCGATAAAGCGAAACAGGCCGCGGCGTCCGCCAACGTAGCGCACGCCTATGGGAGCTACGAAGAGCTGCTCAGCGATCCGGAAATCGAGGCCATCTACAATCCGTTGCCCAACCACCTGCACGTGGCTTGGTCCATCAAGGCCGCGCGGGCCGGCAAGCACGTCCTGTGTGAAAAGCCGATCGCCATGAATGCCGGCGAGGCACAAGAGCTGGCCCGGGTGGCGCATGAAACCGGCAAGCTGATCGGCGAAGCGTTCATGGTTCGCCACCATCCGCAGTGGGAGCTCGTCGTCAACCTGATCCAAAGCGGTCGCATCGGCCAGGTGCGCGCCGTTCAGACTGCGTTTTCATACTCGAACAGCGATCTGCACAACATCCGTAACCAAAAGGACAAGGGAGGTGGCGCGCTGTACGACATCGGCGGCTACGCCATCAACACCGCCCGCTTGATCTTCGGCAAGGAGCCGACGCGCGTCGCGGGGATGGCTGCACGCGACCCGAACAGCGGCTGCGACTCGCTCACCTCGGCCATCCTGGATTTTGGGACTGGGCAAGCCAATTTCGTGGTGGGCACGCAGCACGTCCCCTACCAGCGCGTGCACATTTTTGGCACCCGCGGTCACCTCGAGGTGGAGATCCCCTTCAACCCGCCGCACCATCGCCCGTGCAAGATCTACGTCGACGACGGTTTCGTCGGCGCGCCCGATTTCAGCGTCGAAACGAGCTCCGATGATCGCCGGGAGGTGCTGACAACCCCGCCCGCCAATCACTACACTCGCCAGTGGCAGGCGTTTTCGGAAGCGATCCGCAGCGGCAAGCCGATCCAGAACGACATGCACAGCGCAGTCGCCAACATGCGCGTCATCGACGCCATCTTCCGCGCCCTCGACAGCCAGCGCTGGGAGCCCGTCTGAGCGTTTGGCTAGCCGCGAGGCACACGGGGCGCGCTGACCGGCGTGGCCGGCGGCGCGCCGCGCCGGGCCGCGCGCCGAGCTCGGCAACTGAATTCAGAGCGCGCCCAACACGGCTTCTACATGCCCGGGGACCCGCACGCCGTTCCAAGATTTTGCGATCTTGCCGGACTTGTCGACGATGAACGTGCTCCTTTGCACGCCCATGTATTCGCGGCCGTAGTTGAGCTTCTTGATCCAAATGCCGTAGGCGCTGATCAACGTCTTGTCGACGTCGGACAAGAGCGTGAAGTTCAGACCGTACTTCTCTTTGAACTTCGCGTGACGCTTGGGGTCGTCGGGGCTGACGCCGAGCACGCGAACCTTCGCGCTGTTGAACGCCTTGAGGTTGTCGCGAAAGTCACAGGCCTCCTTGGTGCAGCCCGGTGTATCGTCCTTGGGATAGAAATAGATCACGTACGGTTTGCCAGCGAGGCTCGTCGAGCTGACGACGCTGCCCGTTTCGTCGGGCAACGAGAACGCCGGCGCCTTGCTGCCTTCGGCGAGACCCGCGCTCGGTGCGCTGGGCTCGACCTTGGCCTTGGCCTTGACGGCAGCTACGGGCTTGGCCTTCGCCGGCTTCGTTGCCGTGGGCGCGGCCGGGGCCTTGGCCTTCGTGGCCTTGGTGGGGGACGCTTTGCTCGGTTTCGCTATGCTTTTTTTGGCTGCCATCAGAAGCTCCATCGCGACCTTTCCTGGACGTCGCTTTCGCGCCTCGAAGCTATCACGCAGCCTCGAACTGGCGACATTACGCGGGAGTCCCGGGCCTTGTCGCCCGCGACGATTCGAGTAAATTGCGCGGCGATGCTCGAACTTCCCGATCCAGGTCTGTACCGAACCACGCAACCCTTGCCCGGCAACGAAGCCGCCTTCCCAGCCGGCGTGCTCGTCTACGTCGGACAGCCATCGAACGGCGGTGTGAAGTTCGTGGTGCGCCCAGCCGACAATCGTCGCAATCGTTGGTTCTGGCGCGATCCGACCACGCCGCTGCGCTCCGCGAGCTGGGCCAAGACACTGAAGCAGTTGCCTTCGGAGGGCTTCTACGTTTTGCCCGAGCCGCTCGAGTTCGAAGGCGGTGGCCGCTGGCTGAAGAACGCCATCGTGCAACTCGGTTACAACGAAAACGGCGCTGGCATTCTGTTCGTGGGCGAGTGGGCAGACGACGCAGAAGAGAACGTGCTGCGCTTCAGCGATCGCGGCCTATTGATCGACGACGCGCTCTTGGCACGGCTGATCTGGGCGCCGATCTTGCCCGTGCGTCCTGCAACTGCAGCCGCCAACAGCAACGCCTGACCAGCGCGCTCGGGGTGACGCGGAGACGTGAGCGGCTCGAACGCCGGCGGTGCCAAAGCCGCTCCGTCATCGGGGATCCTCCCCGCACCCGCTGGACCGACGCCAGCGGGGCCCCGTTAGCTATTCACTTCGCGGCAGCCAGGTTCTTGGCCACGAAATCCCAGTTCAACAATTTGTCGCAAAAGGCTTCCAAAAAGCCCTTTCGATTGTTGCGATGGTCCAAGTAGTAAGCGTGCTCCCAGACGTCACACACCAACAGCGGCACGTCCGTCGTGGTGAGCGGCGTCTCGGCGTTGGGCGTCTTCACGATCTTGCCCTTGCCGCCGTCGAGCACGAGCCACGCCCAGCCGGAGCCGAACTGCGTCAAGCCTGCCTGAATGAAATCGGCCTTGAACTTGTCCCAACCACCCAAGCCGGCGATCAGATCGGCCACGGGACCCGCGGGTGGCGCACCGCCACCGTTCGGCTTCAAGCTCTCCCAAAAGAACGTGTGGTTCCAAACCTGCGCCGCGTTGTTGAACACGGGCCCAGAGCTGGACTTGATGATCTCGACCAGGCTCTTCGACTCTTCCGGCTTGCCGGCAATCAGTCCGTTCAGCGTCGTCGCGTAGGTCTTGTGATGCTTCTCGTAGTGGTAGTCGAACGTTTCTTGCTTCATGACCGGCTCGAGCGCGGTTTTCGCGTACGGGAGCGGGGGGACTTCAATTGCCATTGCTGACTCCTTGGGTTGCCGTTTTTCCGGCCCGGAAATCTCGGTTCGGAGCCGAGCTGTGTCAACGGCCAAGCGCGGCTTTTGGCATTTTTTCGGGATGTCGCCCGCGGCCGAGAGCAAGCGCGTGAGCCCGGCCGCCCGCTCTGACCTCGGCGCCGAGCTGGGCCGCGCGGCGATCCTGGATTTGTACTACGATGCCGATGTCGCGGCTTTGTCGCCACGGCTTCGCGATCGCTTCGTGAAGCTGAGCCGCGACGCCGCCACCGATGCGTTCCTGGCGCAAGCCGGGCGTGGGCGCCATTCCTGGTGGCGCAGCCAACTGCATCGCCTGTTTCGGCAATTCATGTCCGATTTCGACGCGAACGGTTTACTCGACATGTATCCGCTGTTCGTGGCCAGCACCGAACATTGGCGGCTCTTGCTCGGGCCGGAGCGCGTCGCGCGTCTGCTGGACGTCGGCGCAGGCTCGGGCAACGTCACGCGCACGCTGCTGCCGCTGGCCGAGCACGTGGTGACCACCGAGCTCTCACGCCAGATGGCCGAGCGGCTGCGCCGTACCGGGCTCGAGTGCCACGAGCTCGATCTGGCCGAGCAGGATTTACCGGGCGCGCCGTTCGATCTCATCAGCTGCTTGAACGTGCTCGATCGCACGGCGCGCCCGCGTCAGCTGCTGCGCCGGATGCATGAACGGCTCGAGCCCGGCGGCCGGCTCTTGCTCGCGCTGGCCCTGCCCTACAATCCGTTTTTCTTTCGCGGCAACAGCACGCCCGAACCCTTGGAACGACTCGCCTGCGACGAAGCGAGCTGGGAGGGCGCCGTGAGCAGCTTGGTGGAGCGCGAGCTCGAGCCGCTCGGGTTCACGGTCGTCGCCGTGTCACGCACGCCGTACTTGTCGTTCGGTGATGCCAAGAGCAGCTTGTATGAGCTCGACGACGTGCTGCTCGTCTGCAGGAAAACCTGACGCGGGGCGGCTGCTAGCTACCCGCAGCTCGACGCGGCGCGTACCAGCAACTCATTTCAACTCACAGCCCGTTGCGCGCGCTTCCTGAACGAACCAGCGCGCGCCCAGCTTGAAGCAGATCGTCGCGCTCTTCTGCGCCCCGTTCGACGAAACGCGAAATTTGAAATCGGGCATCTCCGCCCGCCCGTTCGACACCCTGACCGCGCCCGCGCAGTCCACGTCCCGGAACTGGCCGGTATTCGTCGACCCGTCGTAGCCGTTGATCAGCACGTACTGCTCGGCCAGTGCGCACGCGAACGGGTGATCCAACTCTGGACCCTCGGGATGCGCGGCAATCTGTTTGTTCAGCTCGGTCTTGCGCGCATCCACGCGCGCGTAGTCCGCACGGATGTCTGTCACCAGCCAGACCCAGCAGCCCACGCACAGCACACCCGTGACCACGGAGCACAACAGCCCAACCGTGGCGCGCAGCGGCAGCGCCGCGCCCGCCTCGCGCGCCGAAGCCTGCGCCCGCTTGAAGGCCAGAAACGACAGCACGTTGAAAATCGGCAGGCAGAAAAAGACGAAGCTCAGCAAGCCCCACATCAGCGCTCGGCTCGCGGAAAGCTCGGTGGTGCCCTGCAGCTTCACCTTCAGCACCGCCAGCTGGGCGTTCAGGCTGGCCTGTTCTTGGGCCCGGCGCCCCGCCTCCGCGGCGAGCGCCGCCTGCGCCGCCCCCGAGAGCGTCCCGCAGTAGCCGCACTGGTCCGTGTTCGGAGGCAAACCCGCGCCACAGCGCTCACATGTAAACATGGCTCCAACGCAGGCTACCCCGTCCGCCCAAGACCCCGAAAGCCGGGAGCGCGCCCTCACCCAAGACCGCCCCGAAACGCCTAGCTGACAAACCCACTAGACAAGGACCGCGGACGCAACTACAGGAACCTCCACGACGAGCCGAAGTGGCGGAATTGGCAGACGCGACGGACTCAAAATCCGTTGTTAGAAATAACGTGTCGGTTCAAGTCCGACCTTCGGTACCAGCCAAAAACAAGCCCCAACCACCGTTCAGTAGTGAGCAGTGGTTGGCGGGTCGGGACAGTTAGCGGGACAGTTTCGGCACTCATTCGGATCCGCGTCGTGCGGTCATGATGCTGCGCACGTTGTCCGGCAGCTCCCAGAGCTCCGGCACTGCGCCGTCAAGCGAAGGGAACGGCTCATACTTGAGATCGGCCAACACCCGCGCGGCCCGCGCGTACCGAGCCCTCATTTCGGGCGTGAGGTGACCGGTCCGGTCGCTGATCCAGCCGTCGCCCTTCCCTGCCCGCATTGCCCAGGTCACGAAGGTGGCCCGGAGGTCGTGGAACCGCAGGCGCTCTACGTTGTCGGCGGTCGTCTCCCCGACCAAATCCTCGCGCTCTATGCCGGCTTCTTTCAGGTCGTCCCGCAGCGCCTCGGCCTCGCGTTCGGCCCGCACGTCGACGCCGTTCACGACTAGGGCTTTCTTCGAGGGCCGGCCGCACTGCTCGAACCATCGAGCCAAGAGAGTGCACAGGGACTCGGGGATCTCGAACAGCTGCGGCAAGCCCGTCTTGCTCTTCAGCGACCGTAGAGTGCCATTTTCGAAGTCCACCCCGCCCCAGGTCAACGCGAAGAGCGAACCCTTGCGAAGGCCGGTGTAGACCGCCAGCGCGTACAGGACGCGGCGACCGAGCGGCACCTTCCGGCACTTCAGCAGAGCCAAGACCTCGGAAGGATAAAGGAAGCCGAAGAGCTTTGGCTTGCCCCTGTTGGGGCGTAGGTAGCTAGGCACGGGCGACGATTCGCGCAGGCGGCCCGGTCGCACTGCGAGGTCGAAGAGCCGACGCATGCACTGGTACAGCTGGAAGCGCGAAGCTGGCCGAAGCTTGGTCTTGCCCTTCAGTTTCTTGGCGCGGCTCTGCGCCTCACGCATGACCGTCTCGATGTCCGTCTCAGTGACGTCGGCCACCGGCATCGAGCCGAGGACCGGGTACACGTAGCGGGCGAGGCGGTAGGCGTCGTCCTTCGCGCTCGCCTTTTCGCGTAGCCCGCTGACTTCCCCATGAAGTTGGAAGAGCTCGCCCGACGTCCACTGCTCGCCAAACTTCTGAACCGTGAGGCGCTTTTCCTTTCGAGCCTTCTCCTGCGTGACGATCTCGGCTTTCACCTCGCCACGCTTGCGCTCCGAGATCGCCTTGCAACGCTCCTCCTTCATGGCGTCGCTCATCGTTTCGCACGTGCACGCGCCGTCGAGGCATAGCCGATACCGAGGGCGCGTGTTGTCCGGCAACGAGACCTTTACCCACCAGTGGCCGTTGCGCCATTCGGCGGTGCCGGTACCCTTGGATCGAATTTTTGAGTCACTCGCCATTTTCACCTCTACGGTTCTCGTGCTGAACACCATTGGAGAGCGTTCGCGTGATCTGCCTTCGGTCAGGCCAACCAAGCGAGTGCGCGGAAACGATGAGCATGTCTGAAAACATGAGCATGGCCTCAGCAGGAATCTGCCCTGTGTGACGACGCACGGGTCTCGCCGGATCGCCTGCCGGATCCGGGTCGAAAAACTGCATCAGTCCCGCGGTCGTCGGATGTACGTAAGAGCTATACGTACGGAAAAGGCACTCGTAGTTGCGAGCGAAGCAAAACTCACAGCCCGTGTCTCGACTCTGCCAGAATTCCTGCGCCTGCACGGCCCGGTCAAATGTCTCAGGCGCCGCCGGCACGGCGAGGTCGAGCCCAAGCGTCATCAAGTTTGCGGTGGCCTCGGCTTCGGAGGGCGCGCCCGGAATGAACCTCGCGAGGCCCTTGACGACTTTGAGGCGTTCCTTCTTCTCCCAGCTCACTAGGCGCTGGTAGTGATGCGCGGGGTCAATCATCAGCCACGCGAAAGCGATGACGTGCTCGTAGAGAACGCGGGTTAGTGTCGCACAGTCGGACTCACGGTCCTCAAGCATGAGCGTCGAACCAACCGTGTAGTGAGCTCGCGCGAGACACGCCAGCGCATAGCATTCCCAGGACTCGAACTGGTGTTTCCGTACCAACGCCGTCCGAGCGTCCTTCAAATACAGGCTGGACAGCGCAGGCCAGTTCGCCAGCATTCGATCGACAGCTGCACTCATGATGCCGTTCCTCCGCGTGCTGCGCACGCAATCTGTTCGCTTGCAGCGCACGCCGCCAATGCAGCAAGTGCCAACCGTCGTGCTTCCTGCTGAACACCGAGAGCCCGCCGATGCAAGGCATCTTTGTCGCCCTGCAAATCCAGAGCAACACCGTTCAGCTCGATCGCGATCTCGGCGACCTGCTTGGCCGTCGCTTGCAGGTCGTGGCCTGTTCGTTCGAGGTTCATTGCGGGCCCACCGCGCGCTTGAGTGCCTGCACGAGCGCCATGCCAGACCTGAGCTGCCGAGAGAGGCGCCAAGCCTGGTCAGCGATGTTCACCGTATTGCACTCGGCGGCGTGCAGCGCGTCGTACAACGTGTACAGCTCCATCGATGCGTGCTCGATGATGTCGAGCGCCATATACAGCGGGTCGGCATCCTCCGCCGTGCCACCGCAGCTGCTGTTGCCTGCCATGAAGAGCTCGCGGAGTTCGCCGATTTCCAAAGTCAGCGTGACCGTTGGCTTCGGGAGGTTAGCGCTCACGACGTCACCGCCTTCGTCGCGTAGGCGCTGAGCATGCCGCGCACGATGTAGAGGCGCCTGAGCACGCCGAAGATGACGGCATCACGCTCGAAACCGGAGCCGACCATCTCGGCATCGAGAAGCTCGTCGAAAACTGCAGTCAGGTCACGAATGCCGTGATCCAGGTCGCCGGGCACCACCTGGATCAACGTCGGTCGAATCGGGCGCACAGCGCTTCGCTTGCGTGCCTTCGTGCGCTTGCGCGCAGTCACAGGGCACCGCCGATGGTTGCCGCTGTCTTGAGCCACGCTGCCCCCGCGTAGAAAGGCTTGGAAACGATCGGATCGCGCAGCTCGACTTGGCGGGCGTACGCTTGAATGTTGGCCGATGCCTTGAGCAGCGCGGCCGAGATGGAATACACTGAATTCGTCATTGGGAACCTAACTTCCTGGTGATCTGGGGCCCGGCGTCTCGTAAACGCGCGGGCCCCGCTTGTGGTCATGTGACCGCGGGGTTCACTTTTGCGATTTCTTCCAGCGCGCGACAGCGTTGTCGGCGTGGAAGCGGAGCCAGCTTGAAAGCGTGCGCCCGTCCGCTGCGGCCGCCGCTTTCCACTCTTCAAACTGGCCGAACCAACTCTCTCGAACCATCAACGAACGCTGCTGATTCTCCCCGCTCGGCCCCGACGGCTTCTTTCGCTTTACCGTCGCCACCGTCAGCCGAGCTCGGTGAGTTGTTTCTCGGTGGCTCGGATACTCTGCTTGACGCATCGGACCTGAGCTTTGGTTGTGCACGTCTCGAGCTCTGCTGCCAGGTGGTTGATTTTGGCGCGGAGGGCTTTTGCTTGCGTCGTCATCGTGAGACCAACATGTACCCTGTAATGCTGCGCGGCAAGATCTATTTTCGATCAGCATCGCCGCTCACGCGTATCTGTCCGAGATCACGCGTGATCTTCTTCGTTAGAAAAATGACTGAGCCAAATTTGAGTCCGGTCGGTCTGTAAGCCCGGCTCATGCAACTGCTGCGCTCGCCGTCGTGGACCACACGCGACTCTGTTGTAACGACCCAGCCGCACTCGAACTCTTACGCCAGCACGCCGCGCCCGAGCCCTGCAAAGCCTGCTGCCGGGTCAGTTCGCGTTAATGCGAGACCACTCAGCCCACTTCAGCCAAGGGTGTCATGCGTTGGTGCAGCGCGCCGACTGGCGGACGGTGCGATCATGTCCGGGCCTAAGCGCCCTAGGTGATGGCCCGTAATTCGGCTATTTTTTCTCGAACTGATTTAGCGCTGCGGAGGGCTTGGAGGACTTGCGAATCACCGATTGGCCGATCTAACTTGTAGTCGGCATCGGTTCGCAGCTTCTTAAGCCCATCGCCCAAGTTGCCCAACAGCGTTTCAGCCGGAACTCGCGATGTGGCAAGGGCAGTCCACGTCTTGTCATGCTCGTTGCCGCCGGTCCTGGGCAACATCTGTTTGCTGGAAGCGTACGCCTTCGCGACGTGAAATGCAGAGTAGTACGCGCGACTGATGACGCTACGCCTCAGCGCCTCGTTCCGGGGTATCGCACATCCACTCCCTGAAAGATCCCAGGCCTCCTGGGCCAAAGTCAGAAAATGCTCCCAACTAAACGAATTCCCCGCCAATTCGAACAACTTCCCTGATTTGAACCGGTTGCTTGACCCATTCTGAAAGAATGAAGTTCTCGATCTCCAGCATTGCTTGCTCGTCGTCATGCTGAACGAGAACACTCACAAATAGGCGCGGCTCAGACTCGTCGTCGTCCGGGCTTGTCAGCTCTTCCGCGACAAATTTGTACATGAACCCGAGCCGTTCCCGCAGGAGACCGCAAGCGCTTGTCACGGCTGCCGCGACATTTGGATCATCCAAAAGCACCGAGTGCAGTGTCCGAAGGACGATGCTCGGGTATGGATCGGGGGTAGCACCGGACGTACCCTTTAGCCGTTCGGTAAACTCGGTCGGCGCGATCGCGACAGTTGGCCCGTCCCACAGGTTCACGCCCGGCATAGCAGTGGCCGCCGACCCGAAGGCAAGCGCGCCAGCTAGCGTAATGACCGCCGCGCCAGTGACAGTCCCGTTCTCGTCGCCGATGAGCATCATGTTAGCGCCATGAAACGTAGCAGACTCTGCTCAATTTCCGAATGCCAAGGCGCCGATTGCTGCAAAAACCCAGCAACGTCCGACCCTTCAAAGCGCGAGCGCGTCTCTTTCGGCGTGGTGTTCACGTCGGTGGACAGCCAGAGCCGCGTTCGCTCTTCTGTACCGGGGAACGTCACCGTCAGCTGCTTGACCGTGGCAATCGTGTTTGTGTTGAGCGTGGTTTGGCCCACGGTGCGTTCGACGTTTTTCGCCATTCGCCAATCCCACTCAAACGGCACGGCGCCAACTGAGAGATCTGGCAAGTTGATCAGGCGTGTCCGGCAGGCAGTGAGCTCGTCGTTCGTGAGCTCGCGGAAGATCCATTCACGAACGACTGCGATGCGCCACGCATTCGAACCCAAAAATTCCACCGCGGCGCGCAGTTGAATAGCGGCCTTCGCGCAAAAATCAGCGAACTCGATCGATTGTTGCCCGACCTGTGGCGAGGACTGGACGTCAACGCTTTCCGCCGTCGTCTGCACGAGCCAATTCCCAGATAGAGATCCCAACGCTACTCGCTGTACTGCGCCACCGCCCGCAAGCTCGACCACCGCGCGCGGCACCAAGGTCGGGTCCCCTACGGCGCGAGCAAAATCCGCGAACCATTGGGCGGTCCCATCAACGTGGGGCGGACGCACGAAGGCTCGGGCGAGGTATCTAACGACTACTTCTTCTTGCACTGGTCCATTCCCCATCGCACGAACGAGGCCGGTTCTAGGTGTGCTTGCGGGGCAAGTCCAGCCGAACTGGGGATTTCCCCGTATTCCAGCGGGTCCTGTCGCAGCCCGGAGTCGACCTTCGTCGCGCAGGCGCTCGTCTTCGGGTTCAGGCATCACGCAGCCTGGTAGTAGCGGATGATCGTGCCCGGCTGGATTTGCAGCGGGTCGGGCAGGATGTTGAGCTGCATGATTTCGCCACCGCGCGTGTAGTCGCCGTAGATGGCAGCCGAGACCTGGCCGACGCTCATCGTGAACAGCACTTCGTACTCGCGGAGCAATCGATTGCGCCGCTGGATGTCATCGCTGATGTCGAGCAGCGTTTCCCTCAGGCGGTCGAGCGCCTCGCGGATCTCCCAGTTCGCGGGATCACCCAAGCTCTTGACGGTCGCGTCCGCGTGCCTGAGCAATGCTGAGAAACTCTCGATCTTTGCTGCTACGAGCGAGCCATATAGGTCCGCCTGGTCGAAGATGCCGAAGACCTGGATCGCAACGTCGTTGATGCTCGACCAGATGTTCTTACCGTCCTCGAGTCCCTCGGCCCGAATCTGAAACTCCTTGGCCACGGTGGCAATGTCGCGAGGGCTCACTCGAATTGCATCGAGCACCAGGAACGCGGACGTCTGGTCTTCGATGAAGCGGAGCTCTGCAGAAACTGTGTTCCGGTTGGTGCCGTGGACCGTCTCAGTCCAGGAGTCGGCAAACGCCTGGATCGTGCCGATGTGCGGGATGTGCAACGCTGCGGTTACTCCGTCCTCGAACAGGCGACGATGGTTGACCAAGTCGGTGAGCAGGCGGAAGTAAGTGGGGTGCTCGAGCTCCGCGCCGAAGTCGACGGTGGCGCTGACCTCGTAGAGCGAGCGCCCGAGCTTCTCCGGCGCTCCGCCGCTCGAGTGCGGGTACTCGTGCACGTGCTTTCGGTACGAGCCCTTGACGGAGTACGACTTGTAGGGGAACGCGACCCCGGAAAAGCTCATTGGTTTGAGAGCATCGAATGCTGCCATTGGGTTCTTCCTTTGGTCAGGCGCTCAATTGGCCGCCGACAATCTGCCACACGCCAAGCATCCGCATGAGATCTACCCAGATATAGTTGCCCGCATTCCAACCGAGCAGACAGATGGTTGACCCGTCGCTTGAGCGCTTAAGCGTCACCGTGTGGGCAGTCGTGGCGTCTTGCCGGTAGAAGCTGATCTTCTTGCCGTTGGCCGCTCCCACCTCGTCGATGTAGTAGGTCCTGTTCGCGGTAAAAGTTGGGCGACCGACGTACACAATATCGGCAGTGCTCACGCTGTACGATGAATCGTTGTCTTGCCCGATCACCGTGCGCCACTGAACGGTACCGACTGCGCTGACCAGCAGAGTCCCTTCAAGGTAGGTGGTCTCCTCGAGATGGACATCACCGTGAAGGTAGGCGGCCTGGGAAACGCTGAGAGTGCCTGTCAGGCTGGTGGCTGAATCGGGGCCCGTGTAGAGGCTGTCGGCGATCTGAACAGTGCCGACGACTATGGCCGCCGCATTCATCGAACCGTTGACGTTGATCGTCGAGCCAGCGTCGAACGTCGCAACCGTGCCCGAGTAGAAGGTGACGGGAGTGCTGAAGCCAACCCCTCCCGCGTTGAAATTCACCGTCGACCAGAACACTGATGTGCCGGTGTTCTCAAAGTACCCACCCGGCTTGATGCTGATGTAGCCGTCGACGTCGATGTACCCAGCTACGTCGACAGTGTTCTGACCAACCAGGCGCAGCGACATGCCAGCGCCACCGACGGTGACCGGCGACGATGGGACATGGGTCGAACCGTCTTTAAAGTTTGGGGCCTTGACGGTCTTCGCGTCGAGGTCGGCCAGCTCCGCGGCATAGAAGACGCCGGGGTTCCAAACTCCGAGAGGGCGCGTGTAATTCAAGTTTGAAATTGGGTAGCCTGACTCAGCCCTGACCGGCTGGTGAATTGAGATGGTCGCCAGGCACGCCTGGCGACGGGGGAATTGGATGGGGGCTAGGCTTGCCCGGGGGCACGACTGGTGCGGGCCGCTCCTGATCATTAGCGCCCGGTCGCACGACGTCCCCGCGGCAAAACGAGGACGCCGTGACGCGCTGGACTTCGCGCGTCGCTGAGGCTCCGAAAAAGCTCAGCTCGAACTCAGCCTCTGGTGGACACCTGCTCGCAGGGACTTCGACGAACCTGCGAGCAGCGAGATTGGAGGGCAGCCCAACCTTGCCGGGAGGAATACCCGGCCCCACGCGAGTTTTCACTGCCGCGCTGCCTTCCGTGCGGCTTCGCGCCCGCGTGCGGCGGCAGGTGGCATCGGCTCAGGCTGCGTAGTTTCGGCGGCGTCGACGCAGCCGGCGGCAACGTAGTCGTCGAAGCAGCTCAGCGCGCGTGCCGCGGCCTGCTTGTCGACGACGCGCTTCGGGTCGAACTGCTCGAGAAGCTTCGATCCTGACTCGGCCTCGCCATCCCAAGTCACACCCTGAGCTTTGGCGCAGGCGTGGGTCATGTTCGACCAAAGGAGCCGATTCTCGACCCTCAGTCTGTTGGCGGCGACTTCGCCCTTGGCGCTGCGCCCGATGCGTAAATTGCGTGCTGCTGTGTATTGCATTTCTGTTTTCCTCAAGCGGCGTCCGGGGTTCCGATCCCGGAAATGGTCAAATCAAAGTCTGCACTCGGGGTGACGTGCCCGAGGTTTGCGGTGCCCGCGTGTCCGTCCCAACGCGCCCGGATGAACTCGTCGAGGTCCGCGGCGCCAAGTTGAATCCGTGGCTCGCCAGCCGCGGGCCAATGCGGCGTGGTGAAGCTCGCGGTGTGCACCTCCCGCCACGGTCCTTGGGCGGTTGGTCCAGTGTCGATCGCGATCGTGAGCTGCGGACATTTTGAAAGGGTCGCGAGCAACGTGCACGTGAGTCGCACGATGGCGTGAGCTGCGACCGAAACGCCCACCCCAAAGCCGCGGTCGGCGCGCGCACCGCTGGCAAGCAGGACGATCGCGCTCACGGAAGCACTCCCGTCTCACGGAGCTTTGCTGCAATTTGCTCGAGACTCAGATCCGAATTGAGCAGCGTGTCGAGGCCCTCTTTCATCGCGAGCGCCTCGCCGACCTTCTTCTTCAGTTCGTCGAGCGTCGAGGCGCTCGGGAATAAGCTCCAGAGCTGCGCCAGCGCCTGGCGGTCCTCAGTTTTTCCCTGTACTCCCAGCAGGAACAGCGCTCGCGGCACCGTGAGCGGAATCGGAGAGGCCATCATTTGTTTGCTCCCACGCCTGCGGTGACGAAAAGTTCGAAGCGGTCCGGGTCGAGGTCGCTCATGATCAGAGAGACGCGATCCCGCGCGTAGTCGTGGTTCGGTCCCCGGAAGGAGTCGTTCAGTGCCGCAACCGCGTGCTTCCGCTCGACGTGTCGATACACATCTGCGCGGCCAATGCTGCGAGCTAGATGCGTCGCACGGTCGCACTTGCCATTGAATTGGACGAGCGCATCGTCCAGGTCGACGAAGGCGCCACGTAGGCGAACGCCGAGCTCCGCGATGACTTCCGCGATCCGGTCACGCGCGACTGCGATTGTCTTGTCGTTTTGGATGCTGGCCACCTCCGCAGCGTGCGCAGCGGTCTCGGACTCGACGCGGGCCCGCTCGATGACCGAGGCTGTCCGTTCGGTGCACTCGTTGTGGAGCTTCCTGGCGTTTTTCGCGTGCTGTTGGGCGACAGCGCTGGCGACGTGTGCCTCAGCGCTGGGCTCCCGCTCGAAGACGTCCGTCGCCTTTTGCGCCGCTGATTCGGCCGCGCTGACGGCATCGAGGAGCCTCGCGCGCTCAGTCAGGGCGGCCTGTGCTTCCGCCTGAAGTGTTGGCGGTTCGATCAGTTTTAGTACTGCGTTCATTTTCTCGTGTTTCCTTTTGTGAGTCGTTTCACCAACCATGCGTTGGTCTGTTGCTGCCAAAATTGTACGGGTCTGAGTAGGTGCGAGTGGATCGGTTCTGGGTCTCGGCCCAGCTGTTGTGCGCGATGGACGACGCCGCCAGTCCGTAGCCGTCCTCGGCCAGGAAGAGAGCCATCACGCTGGCGTGCACAAGATCGTCATGCCCGATCCGTGCCTCGAGTCGCTCGCCACCAGACCTGAGCAACTTGCCTTGGATCGAGTGGAATTCGCCGATCAACTCGCGGTCATCGCAAAGGCGCACCGCGCCGTCGGTCATGCCAGCGCGCACGCGGCCGAACATCTGAGGCTTGCTGGTCTGCGTCCAAGTCACCTCGGTCAAGTCGACGCCTTGCTGTGCGAAGAGCTCGCGCAACGGGACGAATGAGAATTGGTCGGCATACGCCCTGGCGCGGTACTCGTGGATGATTTGCGACACCTCTGCGACGGTGTGCGCCACGTTCAGCGCCTCGCCGCCGGACGCCTGCCAGGAGTCCACCCGATCCAAAACGACGATGGGCCTGGCCCCCCGGTGCTCGAGGTGCGCAATGGCCAACGCGAACTTGTCGCCTTTGAACGCGGCATCGATTGCGCAAAAGTAGAGCTCGCCGGCGATCGGGTCTGAGGACTCGCGGCCGACGTCGATGCATCTGTCGATGACGTCGCCAAACCATCCCTGGGTTATGGCATCCTGCCACTCGGCCAAGTACTCACGCGCGAACACACGCTCGCTAATGCGCCTGCGCTCGCGGGCTAGCCAAGCGGCGTCGATCGCCGGATTGAAAGTCGAGGTCGAGCCTCGGACAACGAGCACACCAGAGTCCGCCCGCCCGTAGTGGTCGCGGTCGGTCTCGTAGGCCAACCCGTCGCGGATGTAGGCACTGGTGATACCAATCAGTCTGCGCCGTGGTGCTCCGACGACTGGCGCCAGCGCCGGACGAAGTGCAGCCTCGACCACATGGTCAGGCATCGACGACTCGGCGCCCGGGTGCTTAGCGAACTCGTCCCTGATGGCGCAGACCACGGTCGGCCCCGACAACGCAACGGCGTCTGCGGTCATCACCCGAATCTCGACCCCCGTCCGGAAGCGCACGCCGTCACGAGTCGGCTCGCCATCGACGAAGCGGCGAACCTGCGGCAGAGCGGCAAGGCCGGTCACGTAGCGCAGGATCTCTCCGCTCTGCTCGCGCAGTGGTGAGATGATCGGAATCAAGCCGACCTGGCCGGGGGCGAGCGCTACGGCATGACCGCCGTGGCACGCCTCGAAGGTCGCGATGCGGGCGATGGTCTCCGACTTGCCGCCGCGTCGCCCTGCGACCACTAGGAACTCGTCAGCGCCACCAGGAGGCGCGTCACGGCCGGCGAGCGAGCGGAACAGCTCAAGCTCCGCTGGGTCGGTCAGGGTGCCGTACAGCGCGCGCACGGTGGCCTGCCATGCAGGTGACGACGGGCGGATAGGGAGCGTGCGCTCCCAAGCGATAGGGTCTGCGAATCTCATGACTGGCCTCCTGAAGTGCGAGCAGCAAGCTGCCGCTGAAATTCTGCCTGCTGGCGGGCAAGGTCATTGCCCCCGCTGGCCTCACGGGCCTGGGCCTCGCGGGCCGTGAGCTCGAATGCGGCCAGTAGATTTTGGCGCGAGTCGTTTGCCAGGCGCGACCCGAGCACCATGTCTCCAAGCACCTCGAAGGCGAAGCGCGACCCGGCAAGCTGCCAAGCGGCGGAAGCGACGAAGCTGGCCGGTGCTGGTCCGCAGTGACCGCCGCCAACGGTCCGAGCGAGCTGCGTTACCTGAGCGCGACGGAAGGCCCTGCCTGCCCGTGCATATGGCTCGAAGCGCGGGTCGGCCAA
>Ga0247774_1000635_pt1 | contig 17571 bp, 19 predicted proteins | sample UWRJL001104B6_FD_179933 | JGI IMG/M metagenome (GOLD analysis project Ga0247774, IMG submission 179933) | Plant litter microbial communities from Arlington Agricultural Research Station in Wisconsin, United States - UWRJ-L001-104B-6 | ecosystem: Environmental > Terrestrial > Plant litter >... | reverse complement strand
ATTAAGTCGGTCAAGAACACTAAAAAGATTACAGAAGCAATGCGCTTGGTGGCCGCTGCAAAGGTGCGCCGCGCTCAAGAACAGGTGACTGCTACTCGACCTTTTGCCGATCGGCTGGCAGAGGTATTATACGGTTTGGCGGAACGCTTGCAGTTTGAAAACCTGGATTTGCCGCTGCTGAAAAAACGCGAAGTGCGATCGGTGGGACTGTTGGTAATTTCGGGCGATCGGGGTTTGTGCGGCGGCTACAACAGCAACATCATCAGATACGCCGAAAATCGCGCTAAGGAAATCAAAGCTGAAGGCTTAGACTACAAATACGTGTTGGTAGGACGTAAAGCTACTCAGTATTTCCAGCGCCGCGAACAGCCGATTGATGCTACTTACGCTAACTTGGAACAGATTCCCACAGCACCGGAAGCAGCCATGATTGCGGACGAATTGTTGTCGCTGTTCCTGTCAGGAACTGTGGACAGAGTTGAGTTAATTTACACCAAGTTTGTGTCGCTAATTAGTTCGCGTCCGGTAATTCAAACTTTGCTGCCCCTCGACCCCCAAGGTTTTGAAGTGCAAGACGATGAAATCTTCCGCTTGACATCGAAAGGCGGAGAGTTTCAAGTATCGCGCGAAAAGGTTTCTGCACCTACGATGAAGAGTTTGCCCCGCGACATGATTTTCGAGCAAGATCCGGCGCAAATTCTGGAGGCTCTTTTGCCCTTGTATTTGAACAACCAATTGCTGCGGGCTTTGCAAGAGTCTGCTGCTAGCGAGTTGGCTGCGCGGATGACGGCGATGAATAATGCTAGTGAGAATGCTAGCGATTTGATCGGTAGTTTGACGCTGACTTATAACAAGGCGCGGCAAGCAGCAATTACTCAGGAAATCCTGGAAGTTTGCGGCGGTGCTGAGGCTTTGAATGGTTAGGTTAGGGTTGACAATTTGTTGATTTTATGCTAGGCGTCTGGGGGAACTCAGGCGCTTTTTTTAGTGAAAATACAAAAAAATTCGACGATCTAAACTTACCTTGATATATCCGACATTCCCCACCGAGACTGTCACAATCGGTTTTTTCGGGAGTTGGAGCGAAAATTAAGTTTTTTTTTATACAAAGGTACCGCTTGCTCGTGGCAACGGCAATTTCAAGCGATCGAATAACCAAAATTCGTAGTGTGCCAGTTGGGGGGGCGGAATGTGGGATGTATGGTGGCAATAATTTACCTGTTCATTAGTTGAGAAATATGGATGGTAAGATCGGCAAAAGCAAGGGGTTCAATGGTGCCAGTTCGGAAAGTATTTCGCTGCTGGTAAAAATCGCCTTCCGGGAAGCGAAACACAATTAATTGTCGATCGCGCAGGTTAACAACCCAATATTCTTGAATTTCGGCTGCTGCATAAATCTTGCTTTTTTCCTCTAAGTCTTTACTCAAACTGGAATCAGCATATTCAATCAGCCAAAAAATGTTTTCTGGATATGGGTGATGTTCCAGGTAGATATCGTTGAGAGGTTGAACGACGGCAATATCGGGTTCTGGTTCTGAGTTATTTGGCAGAGTAATCGGTCTGGCTTCGCGAATTTGGGCTCTCGTAGATAATGCGACTCGCAATCGGTTGGCCAATCGATCGCTAAAATAAGTATGGGCCGTTCCTTCGGGTACCATTTCGACTATTACTCCATTTAGTAATTCAACTTTGCGATCGTTTAAAATGCCGGCTTCGATCATTTTATGGTAGTGATCTATTGTCCATTTTGCTGTAGTTAATGTCATCGCGATCGCTCCTTGCTTATATCTCACTATAACTTTTTGCTGAATTAACTTATTTTAGGCGATATACTCATGTTCTATCGGATTTTTTACGTTCTTCTAACGACCGCTGAAAAGAGTTCTGAGTTTCTGCAGATGGTTGACCGAGAATAATATTTTTGATGCTAATGTCTTCGTCAATATCAGGCCAGTGGATTCCATCATTTCCACCAATAAATCGCCAATTATTGCGTTCGTTTGGTGTGCTATGCAATAGCCGAGGATACCAAGCTAAAGGAACAGAAATAGTACGACCATCGGATAGATCGACTGTTAGGGCGTCGTCTGTAACAACTACGTTTTGTGCTTGGGGGATTTCTAGAAACTCAACCATTAAAGAAGTCATTCCAACCTGCTAATAATTGCTGTTGATGTTCTTCAACAAGTTTCTGAATGCCATTGATTTCTGTACGATTGAAGCCTTTATTATTTTGAAGGCGAACTGGACTAAGCCAAAACTTAGCTTCTTATCGATCGCGCTCAACGTGAACGTGGGGTGGTTCATCCCGATCGCCCGCATAGCAAAAGAAACGGTATGGGCCGACTCGGAGTAACGTAGGCATTCAGACTTATTAATCACAAACTGACTTCTCTATTTTAACCGATGCACGAGCTTTCATCTCTGATATAGTCGAAGTATTGAACGCGATTGTGCGATCGTCTTTAAAAAAATGGCCAAAAAAATCTGGATTGTCTACAAAACCGAAAGCATGAATGCTCCGGGCTGGGAAAAACGTCAGCTTATGCCGAGGGGCGGTCTCACTAATATACTTTGGGAAAATTGGACTTGGGAAGAAAACCCAGAAATTCCTCAAGTAGGGGACAAAACCCGCGATTATGAAAATCTATCTGACCCCGGTAATGGAGTCACCCACGGGAAAGATGGAGATTGGGTAGTTACTCGCGTTCAGCAGTTTTTTGCTTCCGATACTGAGGAGCGAATTGTGGTGTGTTACTGTTCTTACCAACCTGTTACATCGGATTGGGAAGCACTACAACGGGGTGAGTCTGTCAATCAGATGCTAGCAACTGTCGAATAATATTGACTGGATAATTAGTTCCTAAAAGCGATCGACTATTCCTGCACAATCTCATACAAATCTTCGATCGGCAAATCAAAAGTCCTAGCCAACTTGTGCAAGGCTGTCACGTCAACTGTTGCTAATCCAGGCGATCGGGCATAGGTTCTGAGCGTGCTGTAGACGACGCCCGATCGCTCTGAAACTTCTTTCAGCGTCCAGCCCTTCTCAGCAGCCAACTCTCGAACCCGCAATCTAATTAAACCCATTGACAAAAAACTAGATTTAGTCTGGGATAAAATTTTATCGTAAAAAGCGATCGCTCACTCCTGCACAATTTCCACCAAGTCTTCAATCATTACATCAAAGGTGCGAGCCAATTTGTGTATAGAAATAAAGTCAATGGTTGACACTCCCGGACAGCGGGCGTAGTGTCTGACGGTGCTGTAAATTACTCCCGATCGCTCTGAAACTTCTTTCAGCGTCCAGCCTTTCTCGCTAGCTAGTTCTCTGACTTTTAACCTGACTAAACCCATACTTGACAAATGATGGTATACCATCATAAGATATTTTTATCCCAAAAAGCGATCGCCTACTCTTTGACGACCTCAACTAAATCTTCCACCATCACGTCAAAAGTACGTGCCAACTTCAGCAGACAAGTAAAATCAACCATTGCCATTCCCGGAGAACGTGAATAGGTGCTGAGTGTGCTGTAAATGACTCCCGATCGCTCAGAAACCTCTTTGATCGTCCAGCCTTTCTCAGCAGCAAATTCTTTAACCCGCAATCTAATTAAACCCATTGACAAAAAACTAGATTTACTCTGGGATAAAATTTTATCGTAAAAAGCGATCGCTCACTCCTGCACAATCTCATACAAATCTTCGATCGATAAATCAAAAGTCCTAGCCAACTTGTGCAAGGCTGTCACGTCAACTGTTGCTAATCCAGGCGATCGGGCATAGGTTCTGAGCGTGCTGTAGACGACGCCCGATCGATCTGAAACTTCTTTTAGAGTCCAGCCTTTCTCGGCAGCGAATTCTCGAACCCGCAACTTAATTAATCCCATAACCTCTTGACTTTTGACTTATATTAGTCATAAACTTGTAATGTAAAAAGCGATCGCCCCTAGGCCTGGAAAACTCAAGGACGATCGCCTATCAAAGTTCAAATCCCATCAACTGGGATTTATTAACCATCTGAAATTCCCATCAAGTGGGATGTATCAACCATTGAAAATTCCCATCAAGTGGGATGTACCAACTATGTTAGCAAGCTTTCGACCAAAATCAACCCCCAGACACAGATTGAGCCGGTTTGTGACGAAAGAGGCGATCGCGCGGCTGCTGAAAATCAAGGTAGAACAAATATATCGCTTCGAGTGCTGGGCGCATATCCTTTACGTGCACGCCAAAGGCATGAGTCGGTTTGTCAGTTATGCCGACTTTCCGCCAGTTTTGGGAGTGGAATCGCCCTCTGGTTTAGATTTTGCTTATTGGAAGCGCCGTTGGGCGAGTCAGAAAGAGAGACACGCGCCGGATTTTTGGGTGGATTTTTATGCGGATAGATTTCACAAAGCTGTTTCTGTTTCTGAATTGTTGGAGTGGGGGGAATTGGTGGGGGTGATTAAATTGATGTTGGGGGCGATCGGGCTGGAGTCGCTGCGAAAGGTTTATGCACAAGAGAAATCTCTGCTGGAACATTTCTAAGAAGAGCGATCGACTAAAAATAGCAGCCAAGAGTCGTAAAATATTGATTGAACAAAGTAAAAAAAGAAAAACAATGACAACCAAACACTGGCCAGATGAAATGGTGGATGATTTGGCTTCCACCGTAGAGCAAACGACTCGGAATGTCGATATGCTGGTAGGTGCTGTCAATGCCATTTTAGAAAGAGACTCACAGCGAGATGAAGAAATGCGACGGCGGGATGAAGAAATGCGGCGGCGGGATGCGGATTTTCAACAGTATAAGTTAGAAAACGACCCTAGATTTAATACCCTGCTCGAAGAAGTCAAATTTCTCATCAGAAAATTGGGATAAAATCAAGGATAGATAAGCAAGGAAAATTTCAAATCTCTGCATCTTTGAAAAAGTAGCTAACACAGGACATCTAAATCATTTGCGAAATTTCTCTCTTACCCCCTCCCCTTAGCAAGGGGAGGGTTGGGGTGGGGTTAAACTTCTAATGTATACCAAATCTCTATTTCCGGCTACCTTTATTATTTAGTCCGCCCAGAAAGCTTTTCTATGTCAATTGCTAACTTCAGTATATTCGCAAAAAATATTCAGACCAATTTTCAGCAAATACAGAACAATAATAGTAGCAATACTAGGAGCGTTCTGGATTCCAAACGAAGCACCTAAGTGCGTTCGATTTTTCCGCAAATATTATAAAATAAATCACTTTCGCTCTAGTTTTTTGAACAAAATTCAGCCCTGGACGCACTATCAGGCTAAAAACCAATGGCTGTGATTGCAACGCTCCCAAAGATAATTAGCTTTTTAATTAATCTTGTGATTTTTCTACCCAGTCAATAAATTTTTCGAGTATGTCTACATAATTGACAGTTCCTTGCAGGTTAAATTTTCCATCTTCAATTTTCCCAACTAAAATAGCTGTTGGTTTAGTTCGTTTTTTAACAAATCTGTCTATTAGCTCAGAAATTGGAGTATTTAGCTCTACTACATCCTGCTTCTTTACTTTTTTAACAATTTCTTTTATGGGCATACCACGCCAATATCGATCGAATATAGAATGTTGAAAAGTGTAGAAAGATATTTCATCAACAAACCCTATAACTGCGCTTCCATCTGTCGTTTTTATAGGTATATGTGTATAGTATGGAGGAGCAGTTAATTGTTCTCTTACTTGAGCTAAGGTACTATCTTCATCTAATGTGTTAAATGGGCCTTTATAGCACACATCACTCACATTTTTTCCTGAGATAATTTGACCTCCTTTTTCTTTAATTAATTCTAGGGCATGGGTATACTCCCACATTCCAAGGATACAGTGGCTATTCCCTTTGGCTGGTTTAATAACAGGTAATGTTCGGCATTTGCGCTTTCCTTTGGTTATTTGTATATGCTTCTCAAAAAGGTCTTTTAATGGACTATCTTCATTAAGCGTTGTCGGTAGCCCTTGAAGCTCTTCTTCAAAAATATCTGAAATCTTTTCAGAGCCATTATCTTGGTTAAAAGAACGAATTGCCTGGTAAATTTGGTTAAGATTGAAGTTTTTTTCTAGATATTCTGTAGGAAACCCATCGTAGGGGGGTAAAAATCTAAGTAAGTCAACAAGGGTAATAATACCCTGAAATTCTCCAATATGAGCTTGGTCTTTGTTTTCAGGATAATCAGGCATCACAATTGGAACATTTCTTGTTGCTTTGCCATCATCCATAGTCATTGCTAAGTCGGCAACTGTATTTTCAGGTTTGAGACAATCACCAATAGGTGGTTCTAGTTTGATTAAGCCTTGTGGTAAATTTCTCAGTGTATTTTCCCACGATTTCTTAAAATCAAATTTATCTAAATTCCCAGTATTCATTGCGAAATCCTCCTAGTTTTAAGCTTGGTTAATAAGAAATTTTATGAAAAATTGTAGAATATTAATTGGGGTTAAAATTCCTAAGGGTTGTAGTTCACTTGCTGTTTTGTTTTTTACAACAACAACTACATTAGCAGAAATTTTATTACCTCTTTTTAAGAAAAAATTTATTACTTTATTGATAGGTTCATTAGGTTCAATTAAATACAAACTATTGACAGAATCCATGATTTGATTCACTGGCATATTTCTCAAATGACGATATAAAGGATGAACCATTGGGCTAATTTTACGCTTATCTAACCACCCATGTAATATAGGTTCGTTATCCTGCTTATCACATACTAATATATATTCTGTAGGAAGATACTTTATTAGAAAGTATGCAGATGCTAATGTATTTTCGGGTGATAGGGTACACAAGTTATCTGCTAAGTCTTTTTCTGAAAAAGCTTCTTTTGCTGTTATATTATCTATAACTTGCTTCTCTTTAATAAATTCTAGTATTTCTCTGTACGAAATCACTCCAGCAATACTATTGTCCGTATTTAGAAGCGGTACTACCTTGGTCTGTGCATAATAACCATAAGGCTTTTCTAATTCTTGCAAAATATCAATAATTGCTCCGTCTCTATAGTATTTACGATAGTTCGCTTCCAAAATAAAGGCATCTTCTATTGTTTGGTCTGCTGCATTATCTATTGAATTAATTACTTCTTTATGAGTTTTTTTATCATCAATTTGATAACTATAAGGAATATATTTCTCATTAGGTGGAAATTCGTGCAAAATTGATATATCAGTAAGAACTCCTAAAAATTTATCACTAGAATCGGTAATAATTATGTATCCGCTTTTTTGTAAAACACCCAAAAATGCACGAGCTTTTGCTAGAGTAGAGTTCTTTCGTAGTACACAAAAATCATTACTCATCAACTTTTTTCTGTCTAGGGTCAACAGGTCGTTATATTTCAGCATTCTTTTATCCTCGTTTACGAGAGGCTCTGACTTAGTTTCCACCTGACCTACTTCGAGAGTATTGTATCTTATATTTACAGGTAATTCTCCTGATGTTTTTGCTGCTGCCAACCATAAAAAATAATTCAAAAACCTTTTAGCTTGTCTGAGCATTTGTTCTTAAAAGTTGCAGTATCACTTCCAGGTCTTGGCAGTTGTCAATCATTCCATAGTGAGAACTACAGTTGATAAATTCTGACAGTTCTACATTATCCCGAAACTTAGTATTCTCTGGAAAGTCACCTAAAAAGGTTGTTAGCATATCAATACTTTTCTTTTCTAAAATAAGTTTGTATTTTCTTACCAATTCAGCAAAAAAATCGGGAAAGTTCATCTGAATTAATAAAATCCTGGATAACTTTGGATAAATTATTTTTTCAATTCCAAGATTGTCTGCTATTCTATCAATCAAGTTAAAAGAATGTAAAAAGCGTTTTGCTTTACGGATATTATAATTACTACCTTGTACAATCATTTTCCACATCTCGTCATCATTTACCCATTGTCTAGCAATTCTTCCCCTTAATAATTTTCTAAGTTCTGCTTCAGGTTTATCTGGTACATAGAAATCTAGCTGAATCATCTTTTCTATATAGTCTTTACCAGTTATTTTTAAACTAGCTAAATAGCGTTTTCTAACGCCTTGTTCAATAATAGTTTTGTCAACCCCTATGAAAAATACGCAATTAGCATTATCCAGATATAACTTTATAGCTTCAAGAACAGTTATAGCATTTTCTGGAAGACAGCGATCTAGATCGTCGATAAATACTATTAGTTTTCCTGCCTCGGTGACATAATTTTTAACAAGTTGTTTAAAATCGTCTTCAAATCGATTTACAATTTTGTAATGTTTTCGATCTACAGTATATAAATTATTAAGCTCTTTTAGTTTATCTGGTGATAATTCAACGCCTAAATATTTTTTAGCTAAAGACCCAGGAAGCTGTGTTGCCAAATAGTGAACATACAAATTCATATTTGACTCTACCATGTCATAAGTTTGCCTCCATGTGTCAATATCTGCAACATTTTTTTCATCTTCTTTCATTTCAAGCAGAATTGTCTGGATTAAAGCATTCCAAATAGCTTCTTTTCCATCATACTTCCAGGCATTAAACCAAATGTACTTATATTGGGGATCGTTAAGTTCCTTAAACTTTTTTTCAATAAGACGCATTAAGGTAGTCTTACCGCTACCCCAAGAACCAAAAATGCCTATTGTGAAAGCTCCTTCAGACTCATCCGTTACTTCCCTGGCTATGTCGGCGAGATGAGTAGCGTATGTGTCAAACTCTGCGCCTGGTTGAGGGTGGGGTCTGTCACCGAACTGCATATAGTGTACGGAAGCCGTTTAGTGTATAGTTTTGATAAAAGTATCTATAGACTATAACATACTGTTGGCGAATTAAAAAAGGGTGAAACCAACAATCCCACTATCGTGGCTAGAGAACTATGATGAGCCAGAGGCAAAAAGAGCAGAAAAACTAGAGATACGAGTCAAGCTAATCGGAATATTGCGCCAGAATGCCCACATTCTTGACATATTCATTGCCGCAGCAGTCACAAGCGGATTGGGACAAGTATGTTACAGACGAGTTTTGGCAAGACCTCTGTAACGAGCATCACGCAAACCAAAAACACGAATTCCTTGGGACAGAGAGCTTTCAACACCAGCCCGTAGGACATAACGCTGCTGAAACTCCTGGGTATGTTGTCTGACCCGACCCTTGGCTAAAGCTTCGTAAAGAGGTTGAGGTTTGAAAGTCAGAACACGTGCTGATGTGGGCGAATGAGTACATTGAGAGCGCACAGGACAAGCGGCGCAATCGGGCCGACGAAAAAAGTGCGATCGCCCTTCCCGGCTCATAATAATAACAAGTAAGTTTCCTAAAAGCCAATCAATAACTATGGTCGCTGCTAATACCACACAGAAGCATTTTACTCTAGAAGAGTTCATGGCTAATCCCCTCGACAAAATCGAATGGGTGGATGGAAAACTCGTTGAGAAAGACGGAGTTACGCTCCAGCATGGTAAAATTCAATTACGGCTGGGTTGTGCTTGGGCCAATTATAGAATTTTCAGCAAACAAGGAGGAGAAGTTTATATTTCACCACCTTGCCGCACAAACCAACAAATTCGCCGCCCCGATGTCGCTTATCTCACACCCGAATTAGTTGCACAATTTGGCAATCTTGCCACTTTACCCCAAAGTTTCCCTTTACTTGCCGAAATAGTTTCACCCACCGATATCGCTGAAGATGTCTTTCTCAAAGCACAGAAATATTTAGAATCTAGTGGTCAGGAAGTTTGGCTAGTTTTTCCCGAAAGTCATTTAGTATTTGTGATGACTCAAAATCAAATATTGACATTTCGAGCCGGCGAGACCGCCAGCACCCAACAAATCCTGCTCGGTTTTAGCATCGATGTCGATCGATTGCTAGCTTAAACTAAATTCTACAACCTTTCATGTAGCAGCACGCGACACAAAACCCTCCTCTACCCGTTGCACCAGTTCTGAAATCAAATTGCTACAATATGTTTAAGACTCCTCAGTCCGCCTTCGCGGACTTCGTTTGTAGAGCATCGGAATTCTATTCGGTGGTATTGAATTAATATCCCACCCTTATCGGAGCAAACCGCCATGTCAGACGACTTTTCCTTAGACGAGCTTTTAAATAGAAGTTACTACGCCTTCAAAGAGGCAGAAAACGAAGTGGGACAGTGCAATGTTTTAGTCATCGGCAAAACCGGCGTCGGCAAAAGTACCCTAATAAATTCCGTTTTTCGCCAACGCTTAGCAGAAACCGGAGTCGGCCGCCCCATCACTCAAGGCATTCGCCAATATACCAAACCGAATTGCCCAATTACCGTCTACGATACTCCCGGACTCGAACTTAACGCCGAACAAATTAAAATTATTCAATTAAACGTTGCAAAACTGATTGAAGACCAAAGACTCCTGCACCCAAAAGAACACATTCACGTCATCTGGTACTGCATCAATCACAACGCCAATAGAATAGAATCTGTGGAGGAAAACTGGCTAAAAGAAATGGAAGTCAAAGAAGTACCAGTTCTTTTAGTGCTGACTCAGACGACATCTAAAAAACCGGGCGAGTTTTTCAAGCAACTGGAACACATGAATTTGCCCGTCAGTCAAATCATCCCCGTCATGGCTGAACCGGAAGAAATTGATGAGGATTATACAGTAAAATCTCACGGTTTAGACAAGTTAGTAGATGCAACTTTTCAACTGCTGCCGGAAGTAGCTAAAAAAGCTTTTGTTAAAGAACAAATTGCCAATATTGCGCTCAAATCCGATATGGCATTTAAGTATCTAAGTGCTTATGTTGCAGGTTCTGCAATTGTCGGTGCGACTCCTGTACCGTTTGCTGATGCGCCGATTTTGATGACGATGCAAACGGCAATGATTGCTAATATTACAGTGATTTTTGGAATGCCCTTTGATAAGGGCTTTATTTCGGCGATGCTGTCTGCTATTAGCGGCACAGGCGGGGTTACTGCTGTTGGCAGAAGTATTGTTACTAATTTGATTAAAATGATTCCTGGTGCGGGTACAGTTGTCGGCGGTGCTATCTCCGCTGCAACCGCAGCAACTCTCACCCTTGCCCTCGGTTTGGCTTACATTGAAGTGCTTAAAGCTTATATGAAAGCTCAAATTAATGGGGAACAACTTTCTTTGCAGCAGTTAACCAAGATGTTTGTGGAAATGTACAAGGATTATGCTAGTTCTGGGCGTAAAACTTTGAAGGATGAGAAACCGGATCAACCTAAACCTCCCAATCAAATTAATATTGATTAGATGGGAATGGGGCATGGGGCATAGGGCATGGGGCATAGGGCATAGGTTATTTGTTAGTTCCAATTACCAATTCCCAATTACCAATTCCCAATTACCCATTACCAATTGATTGCTACAATATTAGTTGAGTAAATAGGGCATAGGGCATAGGGCATAGGGCATGGGCCTAGGGCATTGGGCATAGGTTATTTGTTAGTTCCAATTACCAATTCCCAATTACCAATTCCCAATTACCCATTACCAATTGATTGCTACAATATTAGTTGAGTAAATAGGGCATAGGGCATAGGGCATGGGGCCTAGGGCATAGGTTATTTGTTAGTTCCAATTACCAATTCCCAATTACCAATTCCCAATTACCCATTACCAATTGATTGCTACAATATCAGTGAATTCTGCAAAAAAAAGTAAATGGCTATGGTAATGGCTGCCGTTTTATCAGAAAATGTTTCTCTAGAAGACTTCATGGCTAATCCCCCCGACGATATGGAATGGGTGGACGGGCAAATTGCGGAGAAAAATGGCATGACAGTAAAACACAGTCGAATCCAATCTAGACTAGATCGTTCTTGGGGAAATTACAAAGATTATAGCGGACAAGGCGGCGAAGTTTATGTCGAAGTTCCTTGTCTTACTGACAGGCGAGTGCGCCGTCCTGATGTAGCTTATCTGACTCCTGAACTTGTCGCTCAATTTGGCGAGGTTCCTGCTTTGCCTCAAAGTCCGCCGTTAATTGCTGAAATAGTTTCTCCTACTGATAGTGCGGAAGAGATTTTTCTTAAAGCACAAGAGTATTTAGATTCGGGTTGTCTGGAAGTTTGGATAGTTTTTCCAGAAAGTCGCTGGATATTGATCGTGAATCAAACTCAAAAGTTAACCTTTAACCAGGGTTCTACCGTCAGCACTCAGTTAGTGCTGGCGGGTTTTAGTGTTGCTGTTGAGGAGTTGTTGGCTTGAAGGCAAAAATTAGTTACGTATAATTGTTTTCTGGCAGAGTTCGCCCGCGATCCTCGTGATAATTTGTGAAAAAGTCCTTGACAAAATGCCGCTCGCTCGCCCCAGGCAATTAATAAAAATTTAAGCAATAAAAAGTGCAGTTGTAAATTTGCACAAAATCACCAAGAGCGGTAAAATTCTAATTGCTTTGTTTGCAAATCTAGCGTAAATTCCAATTGGGAATTAAAACGAATAATTGAAATATGTCTAAGACTTACACAGTTGAATTGCTCCACCAAGGCTCTACCTATACCGTAGAAGTGCCGGAAGATCAACAAATTTTGCGGGTGGCCAACGCTGCGGGCATCGATCTGCCTAACTCTTGCAATGCGGGGGTTTGTACTACTTGCGCTGCTAAAGTTATTGAGGGTGAAGTTGAGCAAGTTGATTGCATGGGCGTCAGTCCCGAACTTCAGGCAGAAGGTTATGTGTTGCTGTGCATTGCTTATCCCCGATCGAACTTGAAGATAGAAACCGAAAAAGAAGACATTGTGTACGATCGCCAGTTCGGTAAATCCTAGGACTAAGCTAAAATTGACCTAAGTACCGATCTCCGTAAAACCACTATGGATCGCCCGATGACCACCCATTTCATTTCCGCAGAAGTTGACCTCCACGATACCGCCGAAGAATTGCACTCGGCGATTGAAATTGAACTGCAAAAGCACGGCGAACCCCTGCGGTGGGCCGTCACAGACGTGGATGTCGATCGGCAAAAGGCTGTGGTAGAAGGCTACGTGCTCGTGGAAGCATCCCCCGCAATAGCGTGAACCGGCGCCCTTTAACAGTGGTTTTGATAGTCCCCACAGGCGTTGGAGCCTCGATCGGGGGCTTTGCAGGAGATGCGCTGCCCGTGGCTAGGGCGATCGCTCAAATTTCAGACACCCTGATCACTCACCCCAACGTCCTCAACGGCGCTCAACTTTATTGGCCGATACCTAACGCTCTCTACGTTGAAGGTTACGCCCTTGACAAATTTGCTGCCGGATGCTGGGGTCTGCAACCGGTACATCAAAATCGCATCGGCTTAATCCTCGATGCCGGCATTGAACCAGACTTGCAGTTGCGCCACTTGCAAGCCGTTGATGCTGCTAGGGCTACATTGGGTTTAAATATAACCGATTGGGTTTTAACCGATCGCCCTCTGCAAGTAGAATTGCGTATTTCTCAATCCGGGGCATCCTGGGGGACGATCGGCAATCCCGACAGTTTATTGCGCGCTGCACAAAAATTGATAGAACTTGCAAGAGTAGAGGCGATCGCAGTTGTGGCAAGATTTCCCGACGATGAAGGCAGCCTCGCCCTCGAAAACTACCGCCGCGGCAAAGGAGTTGACCCCCTCGCCGGCGCGGAAGCTGTAATCAGCCACCTCGTCGTCAGGACGTTTAAAATCCCCTGCGCCCACGCCCCCGCCTTGTCTGCGCTTCCCCTCGATCCGCACCTGTCCCCGCGATCGGCGGCTGAGGAAATCGGCTATACTTTCCTACCTTGCGTGCTTGCGGGCCTGGGCAAAGCACCCCAATTTGTCACTCCTACTGTGGGACAGCCACCTTGCCTGTCACAATTAGTCACTCCTATTGTGGGACAGGCATCTTGCCTGTCACAGGTATTGGGCGGGCAAGATGCCCACCCCACAAGAGAGAAATTCTATGCAAACAGGCGAGATTTCGAGTCCCAGGATTTGTGGGCCGATCGAGTCGATGCGGTGGTGATACCCGCCACAGCCTGCGGCGGCAGTGCTATTCTGAGTTTGAGCGGGCGATCGTCGGTACAAATCATCGCTGTCGGCGACAACAAAACCCAGATGCAGGCGACTCCAGAAAAACTCGGAATCAAAGCTTTGCAGGTAAACTCATATTTAGAGGCGATCGGAGTTTTGGTCGCTCTTCGAGCCGGCATCAGTCCAGCTTCCTTGGGTGCAGACATCTCCTCCCTGCGTTGTTTATCAGACTAAACCCAACAAATCTCAAATCTCAAACCTCAAATCTAAAAGTGATTAAGTGGCACAAAAACTTCCCGAAAATCCTGAACTTGAACCCTTGACGCGCACCCAAGTTTTAGTAGCAATGGGCGTGACAGCAATTATGTTGCTGGCGGTAGGTAAATTGTGGTTGCTATTTGGATCGCTATCGCTTTTGCCAGTCAAATTGATAGGAATGGACTTGCTCAAAGGATGTGCGCTGGGAATGGCAATTACAGGTGGCAGTGCGATCGTTTATCACCTCTGGCCCGGTTATCGCCGGAGTGCAGACGTTTACTTGGAAGTAGTGCTCAAACCTTTGTTTTGGCCGGATTTAATTTGGCTGGGACTGCTGCCGGGACTTAGCGAAGAATTGCTATTTCGAGGCGTGATGCTGTCTGCTTTGGGATTGAATGTTACCGGTTTAGTTTTATCGAGTTTTTGTTTCGGCATTCTGCACTTGGGAGGCATGGATCAGTGGCCTTATGCTGTTTGGGCAACGGCTGTCGGATTGCTGTTGGGTTACAGCGTTTTAGCGACAGGGAATTTGTTAGTGCCAATTACGGCTCATATCTGTACGAATTTGATTTCTAGCTGTGTTTGGAAGTGGGAACACAATGCGGTGAAGCGGTAGAATAGATGGATATCGACCATAAAGCCGGCGATTGAAATCCCTAGCAACGCGATCGCACGAGGAGAAGTACGATCGTTTTTTTGCTTGGCTGCAACATAATGGTAACGTATTTGCCTGACACATAGCAGGTTTAGGCTTTGTGTGGACTTGAAATTTGTTCAAGTCCCGATAATAGCAATTATGAAAAATATTGCTACAGTCCTGATTTTGGGTTGCACTTGGTTCCACCCAACCTACTTTTGTTATTGTTGCAGAACTTTTCATAATTGCTATAAGAGGATCGAGATTAATTGAGAAATAGGAATCCTACACCCGAAGAATTCCGGTGTTTTTAGACCTGCTAATGTCAAGCAGGTTTCGCCTCGATCGCACTTACTGGCCCCGTTGTTTGGATCGTATTAGTCACCTTGAATCCCGCCGATGAAAGTAAATTATAAAATTCATCCTCTGTACGCATAAAAGTACCGAACAGAATGAACAAATTTAGACTGCTCAGACCCATAAAGGGCGACATTTTGCCTTTAGGTAACATAAAATCAACAACCACCAGCCTGTCTTTAACAGTCATAGCTTGGTAGCAGTTAGTAAGAATTTTAATAGCCTTAGTATCATCCCAATTGAGGAGGACGCGAGAAATTAAGTAAAGATCGCCATCAGGGAGAACCGCATCAAAAAAGTTTCCTCCAACTATTTGACACCTATCTGCAACTCCAGCCCCTTCCAAAACCCCCTGCGCACCAACAACCACATCTTCGCGATCGAACAAAATAGCTTGCATCTTGGGATTCGCATTCAAAATAACAGCCGTTAGAGTTCCAATGCCCCCTCCCACATCCACAAGTGTCTTAACTTCTGAAAAATCATAAGCTTCAAGAACCGGAAGCAACCACTCTCTTGTCGTCTCCTTCATCCACTCATTAAAATTTACACTAGCCTCCGAATTTTGCTTGAAATAACTAAAAAAATCCCTATTAAAAGTATGATTAAATGCAGTTTTTTCAGTTTTTATACCGTATAGTAAATTTCCCCAAGCCTGATATATCTCATCACCCATCGCCATAACTGTACCCCGTAAAGAATCAGAAGTACCAGTCCGGAGATGTTTTCCCAGAGAATTTAAGCAAAACTTCTCATTATCTTCCACAGAAAATACACCCATGCTTACTAGCATACGCATCAGGTGATAAATACCATGAGAATTTACACCAGCAGCTTTTGCAAGTTCATCAGCAGTCTTAGAACCGTCACTCAGAATATCTGCAATTCCCAGTTTAGCCGCTACAAAAAGAGCCTGGGATCTTTTAAACCCAAACGTCATTTCTAGTAACACTGAGGATGAGCTTTCACCTTCGGATTGGATATTATCTGCGTATAAAGTCATGGGAATTCCTTTGAAAGTTATCTATTTAACAATTAAAGAGGCAGTATCCAGAAATATAGAGATTACTGTCGTCTCCACATTTAGCAACACTGACTCAACACACAAACTGTGAGGTCAAAAGTGCGCTTCAGCGCCACAAAGTACCTCTCTCGTCTCAATTAGCTGCCTTGCCTCATCAAGGTATACTCTAAGTTGTTCAGCCATAACCTGAACATGAGGGGGATAATTCATAGTGATATGATTCCCCGGCACTTCTCCTACCTCTACACCGACCGCAGCAACCTCAATCCAGGGCAATTCTGGATTTTTAGGATTAACTTCATTTTGTTCGTTAGCACGGAAAAAGATGATTCGACCCGGATAATTTTGGGGTATATAATTTTGCATCGCTTGGCCGTGTACTTTAAACAGATGAAGAAACTGGCGAATTTGAGGTAATCCAAAATCTGGAGGAACTACCCTATTAGCAATCTTTACTTGCTCCAAAAAGTAGAGAAGTTGCTCCTCTGGTTCAAGTTTTTGAAGGATCTCCATAGAAAGAGACAGATTGAAACCAACGCCTAGTAAATATACCAAAATAGCTGTATCATCTTCCATCGCTAAAACGGGCATTTGACCAGGTCCAGGAGTATCTATTAAAGTTAGCAGTGCTATCTTTTCACCTTGGGCATTTAGTTGCTGCGCCATCTCAAAAGCAACTGTTCCTCCAAAGGAAGAACCACCCAAAAAATATGGGCCTTCAGGTTGTTGAACTCGCACTGCTTCAATATAGCGAGCAGCCATCTCCTCAACTTTAGTAAAAGACTCTGTTTCCAGAAAAGAAGCGTCCGCTTGTATACCAAAAACAGGCTGATCGGAACCTAGATAACGCGCTAAATCCCGATAAATATAAACGTGACCGCCTACCGGATGGACTAAGAACAAAGGTTGTTTAAAACTACCGCGCTGAATTTCTACTAACAAAGATTCAGAAGCTGGCTGTAGTGGCTGGTTAGAATTATCCGATAAGTCGGCATTGTCTTTAATTAATGCAGCCAAAGCAGCAATACTCGATGATTGCAATAGGCTATGGGGAGACAAGGATTTTTGCAGTGTTTCGTTTAATTTAGGTATGAGTTGAACGGCTAATAATGAGTCTCCGCCTAAATCAAAAAAGTCATCATGAATTCCTACTTTCTCGATCCCGAAAAATTCTTGCCAGATACTAGCAATAGTTTGCTCAATTTCATCTCTAGGAGCAATATAGGTATTCTGTAAATTCGGTCTAGAGTGATGTGGTGTTGAATCTACTGGTTGGGAATTTTCATCTGGTAAAGATGCAATTTTAATCGGTTGCTCGATTCCTGGTGCTTCAATCCAGTAACGTTGGCGCTCAAACG
>Ga0247774_1000634_pt1 | contig 17578 bp, 16 predicted proteins | sample UWRJL001104B6_FD_179933 | JGI IMG/M metagenome (GOLD analysis project Ga0247774, IMG submission 179933) | Plant litter microbial communities from Arlington Agricultural Research Station in Wisconsin, United States - UWRJ-L001-104B-6 | ecosystem: Environmental > Terrestrial > Plant litter >... | reverse complement strand
AGAAGGGGCCGGGCTGGTTGGCTCTGGGGATCACGAGAGGCGCGTAGAGCACGGCCAGCACGAGCAGGGCCACGACGCTGTCGGCGAGGTAGGCCTCGGTGATCGCCGGCCGGGTGATGCGCACGCCCTCAGTATCCGGCGAGGTGACGGGCGTACGCCTCGCCCGTACGACGGAGATGGACGGCCCGCATCCGCCGTGCGGGCGAGGCGCGAGATCGGTGCGCCCGGCGATCCGCCGGACCACCCCGGCCCCAGACGATGAGGCCCATGAGAAAACATCTGGCCGTCATCGGCACGATCGTCGCCCTCGCGGGTTCGGCTCTCGGAGGTTCGGCCCTGGCCGCTTCCCCCACGAGCCGCCCCGCGGCGGACCCGCTGCCGCCTCTCGACCCGGCCGCCCTGCGGGAGGCCATCGCGGGCCTGCCGAACGCGACCGTGACCGGTGCCCTGGTCAACGTGACCGGATCGGGCGGGCAGTGGAGCGGTACCTCCGGGGTCCGAGACATCCGGACGCGCAAACCCGTCGCCGCCGAGGGGAGCTTCCGGGTCGGCAGCATCTCCAAAGTGTTCACCGCGGTGGTGGTTCATCAGCTCGTCGCCGAGGGCCGCGTCGACCTGGACCGGTCGGTACAGCACTACCTGCCCGGCCTGCTGCCCGCCTCGTACCCGACGATCACCATCCGGCAGCTGCTCGACCACACCAGCGGCCTGCCGGGCGCCGGCCTGGGCGGGGGCGACGCGCAGTGGTTCGTGGACCACCGCTTCGAGAGCTGGACCCCGCGCGAGATCGTCGCGGACGCCGTCACGCATCCCATGGAGTTCGCACCCGGCACCCTGCAGGACTACAACGGCACGAACTACTACATCGCCGGTCTGCTGATCGAACGGGTCACCGGCCACACGTACGCCCGCGAGGTCGACAAGCGCATCATCACGCCGCTGGCCTTGCGCGGCACCTACGTGCTGAACCGCCACGACCCACGCCTGCCCGGCCGGCATGCCCACGGGTACGTCGCCGTCACCAAGGACGGGACGACGACCTTGCACGACGTGTCGGAACAGAGCCCGTTCCCGTGGGCCGAGGGCGGCCTGATCTCCACCAGCGCGGACCTGACCCGCTTCGTCTCGGCGATCTTCCAGGGCCGGCTGATCCCGCCGTCGGAGCTGAAGGAGATGTTCACCGTCCCGAAGGTGAAGTACGCCGGCAAGGAGAACTGCAACATCGGACCGGAGGCGGGCCAGGCCTGCTACAGCGCCGGCCTGATGAAGGCCACACTGCCGAACGGCCTGACCGGCTGGGGCAAGACCGGTTCACGCCCCGGCTACACCAGCGGCCTGTTCGCCACCCGCGACCTGCGCCGTGTGCTCGTCTACTCCCTCAACCCGACGGGCAACAAGGACGGCACGGAGATGCCGTACGTCCTCAAGATCGCCGCCGCCGCCTTCGACCCGGACATGGTCACGGGCTGACCGCCCGCCGGCCCGGCCGCCTCGCGGCCGGGCCCGGACGCCACCGTCACCCGGCGTCGAAGGCCCTGACCGTGCGTTTCGGGGCCGTCATGCGCCAGGCCTCCGTGACGAGTTCGCGGAGCTGGTCGAGACCGATCCGCCCGACGTCGACGCCGACCCACCCGTGCCGGCCGACGTACGCCGGGACCGAGAACGTCTCGGGGTCCTCCGCGATCAGCGCCGCCTGCTCGTCCATCGTCGCCTTCACGCTCGCCCCGGCGCCGTCGTCGGACATCGTCACAAAGATCTTGTCCCGCACCCGGAAGGTCGCATGCCCCCAGGTCTCACGCTCCTCCGCCGAAGGCAGCGAAAGCGCGATCTTCCGCAGATCGTCTCCCGATGGCATCGAACCTCCCTGCCGCAACGGGACGAACGCTACGCGACGGCAGTGACAGAACGCAGATCGTTGCGGTCCGGGCGGTTGGTGGAGCTCGCGCTGAGGCGTTCGCGGCCACGGAGTGGCAGGGATCGCAGGTGACCCGGCAGGCGGGGCGTGGGTGATCGATGACAGCGGGTGCTCCAAGTGCGGGGCCTCTTCGCCCGGGGACCCGGCCGTATTCGGGCAGCGCTCGGCAAGGTCGGCAACTGCCAGATCGGGATGAGGGTGCACGCGAGCATGTGCTGGCCGCCGACCGCACCACCGCCCGTCGCCTGTCCTGGCGGCAAGCCTCCACAGACGAACTGAGCAGCGGCTTCGTCGTGTCGCGCCTCCGCCCGGCGACCGCCCCGCTACGGCGATGACGGCACCTTGGCCGAGACCTGGGCTGATCGCCCGGTGGCCACCCGATGAAGCCGAGCCGGTCAAGTACCGGCTGTCGACCTACCCGACCGCACCACGCTCCAGGAGGCGATCCGGCTCGGGAGGATCCGCTGGCGCATCGAACACGACTACCGCGAACTCAAACCGGCCTGGGCCTCGATCGCTTATGACGGCCGTACCTGGAGCGGCCGACACCGCCACCTCACGCCCGGCTCGCAAGGCTGGACAGGCCGCTCCCCCACGTACTGCTAGATCCGTGTGGCGGAGTGCCGGTCGTCCTCGTCCTCGGGGCCCTTCGGGACACGGCAGGCGTGTTCGAGGATCAGGGCTGCGGCGATCAGGGCGAGGGCGGCCAGGGCCGTGCCGCCGCTCACGAAGAAGTCGCGGCGGGGCGTCGGCTTGTCCAGCGACGACGCCAGGTAGATCGTGATGCCGCCGAACACGCCGGTCAGCGCCGCCGCGCCGTGCGCGCTCGCCTTCGCCAAGGCGGCCAGGCGCGCGGCGATCAGCGGCTCGATCGGCTTGGTGCCCGGACGGCGCTGGATGCGCGCCCGTGTCACGGACGCGGTGTACAGCTCTCCGAGGGAGAGCAGCAGCAGGGACGGCACCATCGTCCACGGCAGCAGCGGCAGCGAGCCGTACAGGAAGCGCACCACCGACCACATGAGCGCCGCCGCCACGATCACGATGACGGCGAGGACGGGAAGACGGGTCGGCTTCACGCGGGCGGCTGGAGGGAGAGGTCGTCGCGGCGGCGCAGTTCCTGGTCGGCCACGCTCGGCAGCAGGTCGCTCAGGCGGCCCCGGCCCGGCAGTGTGGCCTCGGGGTCCAGGTCGCACCACGGCCGCAGGACGAAGGCGCGTTCTCCCGCTCGCGGATGCGGCAGCAGGAGGTCCGGGTCGTCCGAGGTCACGTCGCCCATCATGACGATGTCGATGTCCAGCGTGCGCGGTCCCCAGCGGACCACGCGCGTACGGTCCATCGCGTCCTCGATGGCCAGGACGCGTTCGAGCAGCGACTCGGGCGCGACGCGACTGTTCGCCACGATCACGACGTTCAGGAAGTCGCCCTGCTCGGGACCGCCGACGGGCTTGGTCTCATAGACCGGCGAGAGCGCGATGAAGTCCAGCCCGGGAGCGTCGAACAGCGTGTCGATCGCCTCCTGGAGGTTGTCCAGCCGATCGCCGAGATTGCTGCCGAGAGAGAGCACCGTGTGGCGCTTCTCCGTGGATGTCGTCATTGGCGGCTCCGATGAATCGTCACGGCAACGTCGGAAAAGGGGTGCGGTACGGGGGCGCTCGGCTTGTGCACCGTGACCTCCACTTCCTCGACCTGGGGCGGATCGAGGCACAGCACCGCCAGGCGGTCCGCCAGTGTCTCGATCAGGTTGACGGGCTCGCCTTCGACCACGGCGACCAGCCGGTCGGCCAGTGCGCCGTAGTCCACCGTACGCAACAGATCGTCGCCCGCGGCGGCCGGGCGGGTGTCCAGGCCCAGGACGACGTCGATCACGAACTCCTGGCCGAGCTCGCGTTCGGCCGGCAGGCAGCCGTGACGTCCCCGGGCCCGCAGCCCGCGAAGGACTATCCGGTCATTCATCCTCGTCGTCCTCTTCGCGGTTCAGCACCGGCGAACCGTGGTGCAGCCACATCCGCCAGCCCTCGTCCGTACGGATGAACGCGTTGGTCGTCACGACGCTTCCCCCGGAGGTGAGCGCGTTCGCGGACTCTTCGACGGCGGTGATGATGTTCTCCGAGCAGGTGAGGATCGCCTGGTCACCGGAGATGCGCACCTGGGTGTCGGTGAGCACGAACTGGATGTACGGGGTGTTCGCCATGATCAACGCCCAGGAGCGCAGGACCGTGCCCCGGCCGCGCAGCAGCGGCCACCCCGGATGCACGCAGACCACCTCGTCGGCGTGCGGGCCGTCGGCCCAGACCAGCCCCATCCGGTCGAGGTCGGCGGACTCGAAGGCGGCGTAGAACTCGGCGTTGACCGTCTCGATGGCGCTCACGTCGGTCTCGGTCACGAATCCTCCGTCCGCGCGGCCGCGGCACCCCAGGCGGCCGCGGCGCGTACGGCGTCGGCGTTGGGGCGCACGTTGTGCACGCGGACGCACCAGGCGCCGGCCGCCGCGGCCAGTGCGGTGATCGCCACGGTCGCGTCGTCGGACTCGGCGAACGGCCGCGGGGTGCCGTCCGGCGCGGCGAGCAGCCGGCCGAGGAAGCGTTTGCGTGAGGCGGCCACCAGCACCGGATGGCCGAGATCGATCAGCGCGTCGAGATGGGCCAGGAGCGTCCAGTTGTGGTTGTCCTCGGGCCGCTTGGCGAAGCCGAGGCCCGGGTCCACGATGAGCCGGGCGGGATCGACGCCCTCGCGGACGATCGCGCCGATGCGGGCGCGCAGCTCGTCCGTGACCTCCCCTACGACGTCGGCGTAGACGGCGCGCGTGTCCATGTCGTGGCTGTGGCCGCGCCAGTGCATCACGACGTACGGCACGGCGGCCTTGGCCACCACGCGCGGCATGGCCGGGTCGGCCAGCCCGCCGCTGACGTCGTTGACGAGCCGGGCGCCGGACGCCACCGCGGCCTCGGCCACCTCGGCCCGCATGGTGTCCACGCTGACCGGCACGCCCTCGGCGGCGAGCGCCTCGATCACCGGTACGACCCGGCGGAGCTCCTCGTGCAGGGAGACCCGCTGTGCGCCGGGCCGGGTGGACTCACCGCCGACGTCGACGATGTCCGCGCCCTCGCGCACGAGGTCCAGGCCGTGGCGGATGGCCGTGCGCTGGTCGAACCAGGCCCCGCCGTCAGAGAAGGAGTCGGGGGTGACGTTGACCACGCCCATGACAAGACAGCGCCCGGGACTGGGCAGGCCGGTGATGCTCGTGGTCATACCGGTCAGCCTAGTGCGGCGGCCGGTCCCCCGTACCGGAGCCTCAGGGCGAGGGAAGCGTGCGCTTGGGCGGGCGCCTGAGACCGGGAATGCGCAGCCGTGGCCAGACGATGAACGCCTCGGCCTCCAGTGCCGCCACCGCGATCCGCGGGGCGTCGTTGAGGCTCGGGTAGACGAAGAAGCGCGGCTGCCAGACCGGCTGGAACTTGGCGTTGAACTTGTACAGCGACTCGATCTGGAACCAGCGCGAGAGGAAGACCAGCAGGCCGCGCCAGGCCTTCAACACCGGGCCGGCGCCGATCCGCTCGCCGCGGGCCAGCGCCGCGCGGAACACCGCGAAGTTGAGGGACACGCGCTTGACCCCGAGGTCGGGCGCCGCCTTGATCGCCTCGACGATCAGGAAGTCGTTCAGACCGGGCTGGGCGGAGCGGTCGCGGCGCATCAGGTCCAGGGAGAGCCCGTCGGTGCCCCAGGGCACGAAGTGCAGGACGGCGTGCAGCTCGCCGTCCTTGGTGGCGGTCGCGAGCACGCACTCCTCGTCGCCCGGCTCGCCGACCCGGCCGAGCGCCATCGAGAAGCCGCGCTCGTTGTCGGTGCCGCGCCAGGCGCCGGCCCGCTCCCACAGTGCCCGCAGCTCGGCGGGCTCGTAGTCCTTCTCCCGGCGGATCTCGGCCTTGTAGCCCTGGCGGCCGACGCGGTTGACCATCTGCCGTACGTTGCGCATCGTACGGCCGTCGAGGGAGAACTCCGCGGTGTCCACGATCGCCTCGTCGCCGAGCTCCAGCGCCGACAGCCCGGAGTCGCGGCACCAGACCTCGGCGCCGAGCTCGCTGCAGCCCATGACGGCCGGTGCCCAGGCGTGCCGGGCGGCCTCTTCCAGGAACGCCTCGATGGCGCCGGGCCACGCCTCCGGATCGCCGATCGGGTCGCCGCCGGCCAGCATGACCCCCGACACCACCCGGTAGGTCACACAGGCCTTTCCGGTGGGCGACCAGATCACGCTCTTGTCGCGGCGGAGGGAGAAGTACCCCAGGGAGTCACGGGCGCCCTGGCGGCCGAGGAGCTCGCGGATGCGCTCTTCGTCCTCGGCGGACAGCGCCGGCGCGGGTTCGGCGGGCCGCAGGAACAGGAAGACCGTCGTCAGGCCGGTGAACAGTCCCAGTGAGCCGAGCATCAGGCTGAACAGGTCGTTCTTGCGGTCGGAGACGAACGTGACCGGTCCGGAGGCGCCGACCAGACCGGCGATCACGTGCTCCAGCCGGTCGGGGAAGGGGTAGTTGTGGTCCAGACCGCCGGAGTTGAGGGCGATGAACAGCAGGCCGATCCCGACACTGAACGCCGCGAGGAACGACCCCACCCACAGCGCGCGCCAGCGCGTACGGGGGTCGCCGGTCGCGTAGAACTCGTCGCGGAGGTAGACCAGCGCGGCGAGCATCGCGACGGCCACGATCGCGGAGATCGCGAAGTCCTTGATGATGTGGGAGAAGACGGTGAAGGCGAGCAGCCCCACGACCGCGCGCCAGGCGCGGCGCTTGCGGCGGCGCAGCCCGTGCGACAGCAGGAGGAACAGCAGCCCGGCGACGAGGGTCGCGGTGCGCGCGGCGTTGTTGACCGCGCCGGGGACGAACTCGTCGACGCGGACCATGCGGCGGTGCCACTCGGGCAGCAGTGCGCCGACCACGTCGAGCAGTCCGACGAGGAAGGTCAGCCAGCCGGCGACCGCCGGAGCCCAGCGACGCTGCCGACGGCGCTCCTGAACGACCTCGGGCTCCGCGTCTTCGGGACGCCCTGACGTCTCACGCTTCGACTCCACCATCATCACGGCCCCACAGCGTAGTCAGCCGGGTGGCCGCCGCACACGATGTTCTCATCATGCCACTTCGCCCGGAAACGGGCGGTTGCGGCGGCGTGTCCCCGTGTCACGGTAACACCGCGGACTCTTCGTTCGACGTCGAGTCAGGGACGTTGGTTCGGAGCGGGATCAGCGGCCGAGGATGAGGCTCATCGCCTCGGCGCGGGTGCTCGGCTGGTCGCGGAAGTCGCCGCGCACGGCGGACGTCAGCGTCTTGGCACCGGGCTTGCGGACCCCGCGCATGGTCATGCAGAGGTGCTCCGCCTCCACGACGACGATGACGCCGCGCGGCTGGAGCACCTCCATCAGCGCGTCGGCGATCTGCGACGTCATCCGCTCCTGCACCTGCGGACGACGGGCGTAGACGTCGACCAGCCGGGCCAGCTTGGACAGCCCGGTGATCTGGCCCTTGTCGTTGGGGGTGTAGCCGACGTGCGCCACCCCGTGGAACGGCACCAGATGGTGCTCACAGAGGCTGTAGACCTCGATGTCCTTGACGATCACCATCTCGTCGTGGTCGGCGTCGAACACCGTGTTGAGGACGTCCTCCGGGCGCTGGCGCATGCCGGCGAGCTGCTCGGTGTACGCGCGGGCGACCCGGGCGGGGGTGTCGACAAGACCATCGCGGTCGGGGTCCTCCCCGACCGCGATGAGGATCTCACGGACCGCCTTCTCGACACGTGCCTGGTCGATCGGCGGTCCGTGGGACTCCGGAACTGAGGTCACGCCGGGCCTTCGCGGTCGTCCTGCTCCACCTCGTGGTCCGCCGTGCCGCTGGTGCGCGCGTTGCCGCTGCCGTTGCCCTGGGTCAGGTCCTTGACGTCCTTCGGCCCCATGAGCGCGAGCTCCTTGGGCGTCAGCACCGGTGGACGGTCCGACGGCAGCCGCTTGCCGTACCCGCTGTAGGACGGGGAGGCCGGCCGCTTCTCGATCGGCGCGAAGATCTCGATCACCTGGTTCTTGGACAAGGTCTCCTTGTCCATCAGGTGGAGTACGAGATCGTCGAGGACGTCGCGGTATTCGACCAGGATCTCCCACGCGATGTCGTGGGCGGCCTCGATCAGGCGGCGCACCTCGTCGTCGATCGCGGACGCGATCTCCTCGGAGTAGTCACGCTGGTGCGACATGTCCCGGCCGAGGAACGGCTCGCCGTTGCCCTCGCCGAACTTACGGGCGCCGAGGCGCTCGCTCATGCCGTACTCAGTGATCATCTTCCGGGCGATCGACGTGGCCTTCTCGATGTCGTTGGCCGCGCCGGTCGTGGGCTCGTGGAAGACGAGCTCCTCGGCCGTACGGCCGCCGAGCAGCATGGCCAGCTGGTCGAGCATCTCCGACCGGCTCGCCAGGAACTTGTCCTCCATCGGGAGCGTCATCGTGTAGCCCAGCGCCTGCCCACGGGACAAGATCGTGATCTTGTGCACCGGGTCGGCGTTCGGCAACGCGTGCGCCACCAGGGCGTGGCCGCCCTCGTGGTAGGCGATCGTCTTCTTCTCCCGGTCGGACATGACCCGGCTCTTACGCTCCGGGCCCGCCATGACGCGGTCGATGGACTCCTCGAGGGTGTCCATGTCGATCTGCTTGCGGTCCATCCGGGCGGTCAGCAGCGCCGCCTCGTTGATGACGTTCGCCAGGTCGGCCCCGGTGAAGCCGGGCGTGCGCCGCGCGATGGTGTCGAGCTCGACGTCCGGGGCGAACGGCTTGCCGCGCCCGTGCACCCGCAGGATGCCCTTACGGCCCTCCAGGTCCGGCCGGTCGATGACGATCTGCCGGTCGAAACGGCCCGGACGCAGGAGCGCCGGGTCGAGGATGTCGGGCCGGTTGGTCGCGGCGATCAAGATGACGCCGCCCTTGACGTCGAAGCCGTCCATCTCGACGAGCAGCTGGTTGAGCGTCTGCTCGCGCTCGTCGTGCCCGCCGCCGAGACCGGCGCCACGGTGCCGGCCGACCGCGTCGATCTCGTCCACGAAGATGATCGAGGGAGCGTTCGCCTTGGCCTGCTCGAACAGGTCGCGCACACGGGAGGCGCCGACACCCACGAACATCTCGACGAAGTCCGAACCGGAGATCGAGTAGAACGGCACACCGGCCTCGCCGGCGACGGCGCGGGCGAGCAGCGTCTTGCCGGTACCCGGGGAGCCGTACAGCAGCACGCCCTTGGGGATCTTGGCCCCGATGGCCTGGAACTTGGCCGGATTCTGCAGGAACTCCTTGATCTCCTGTAGCTCCTCGATGGCCTCGTCGGCCCCCGCCACGTCCGCGAACGTGGTCTTCGGGGTGTCCTTCGTCACCAGCTTGGCCTTCGACTTCCCGAAGTTCATCACCCGGGAGCCGCCGCCCTGCATCTGGTTCATGATGAACAGGAAGATCAGCACGACGACGACGATCGGCAGGAAGCTGAACAGCAGGCTCAAGAAGACGTTCTGTTTCGGAACCGTGACCGTGTAGCTCTTCAGCTGGCCGGCCGCGGCTTTGGTCTGCAACTGACGGGCGAGGTCGAGGCCCTGGCCGTCGACCCACGACGCCTGCAGCTGCTTGCCGTTCTTGAGCTTGACCTCGATCCGCTGATCTTTGTCAATGATCTGGGCGGAGGTCACCTCGTTGTTCTGGATGGCCTGTATGACCCTCGAGGTGTCGGCCTTCTCGTACGAGCCGCCGGGATTGATCCCGTACATGACGAGGAGTACCAGCGCCCCGAAGGCCAGAATCCAGAGCAACGGCCCGCGAAAGTAGCGCTTCAGATCCATTTATGCGGCGCCCCGCGATGGGGCCCCGTCCCTCCTGACCAGCGTCATCAGACCTCGTCGCGCGAACGCCCGCCGAGGCGGTCTTCCTGAGTGTGGCCCGCAAGGAGCCTGAGATAACGAAGGTACACCGGTGTCGCGGAAGACCGCAGCACGACGTCCGGCGCCCCACTTCGCAACTAGGAACGTACGAGGCTAAGCCTCTTGTTCCCCACTTCCACCGTAGACGTGCGGAGCAAGTGTGCCCACGAAGGGAAGATTCCGGTAACGCTCGGCGTAGTCGAGCCCGTATCCGATCACGAACTCGTTGGGGATGTCGAAACCGACGTACTTGACGCCGACCTCGATCTTGGCCGCCTCGGGCTTGCGCAGCAGCGTGCAGACCTCGAGGGAGGCCGGCCCACGGGATTCGAGGTTGCTGCGCAGCCAGGAAAGGGTGAGGCCGGAGTCGACGATGTCCTCCACGATGAGGACGTGACGGCCCATGATGTCGGAGTCCAGGTCCTTGAGGATGCGCACGACGCCCGAGGACTTGGTCCCCGAGCCGTACGACGACACCGCCATCCAGTCCATCGAGACCGGCGAGTGCAGCGCGCGGGCCAGGTCCGCCATGACCATCACCGCACCTTTCAGGACCCCCACGAGCAGGAGCTCCCGCCCGGCGTAGTCCTGGTCGACCTGCGCGGCGAGCTCCCGGATCTTGGCCTGCAGCTCGGCCTCAGGGATGAGCACCTTCTCCAGGTCCGCCCGCATGTCCGATTCGTCCACCAAAAAGCCCTTCCAGATCGCGCGGCCGCGTCGCCGCCACTCCCGTGTTCACCTGTAGCAGAAAAGAATTCACTGGGATGAAACACCCATTTGGGATGGCCCGAAGAGCAGCTTTTCATACCGCCGCCAGACCCGTACGCGGCCGGGGAGGTCGACGTACGACTGGCCGTGCCACGCGGTGACCAGGGCCTCCACCGCCTCGACGTGCACGGCGGCGAGCGTACCGGGCGGGCTTCCCGCCGCGATGGCGGTGCGGTGCAGAACACGCGTACGGACCGCGCGCGGCAGCCCGGCCAGCACGTGCACGTCCAGCGCGCCGGTCCCACCGGCCTCCTCCAGCGCGCGTGCCGCCCAGTCGTCGAGGGCGTCGGCGTCGTCACGGAGCATCCGGGCGGTACGCCCCAGCGCGGCGGTCATGCCCGGACCCAGGCCCTTCTCCAGCGCGGGCAGCACGTCGGCGCGCACCCGGGCACGCGCGTACGCGGGATCCCGGTTGTGCGGGTCGTCCCACGGGTCCAGGCCCATGGCGAGGCAGGCGTGGTGCGTGAGGTCGCGCCCGAGCTCCAGCAGCGGGCGGTGATAGTGGCCCGTCACGGCGGGCATCCCGGCCAGCGAACGGGCGCCGGAGCCGCGGGCGAGCCCGAGCAGGACCGTCTCTGCCTGGTCGTCCAGGGTGTGGCCCAAGAGCACGGCGGTGGCCCGGTGACGTGCGGCGGACTCGTCCAGGGCGGCGTAGCGCGCGGTACGCGCGGCCGCCTCCATGCCGCCGCCGGAGCCCACGGTGACCGTGCGCGCCTCGGCCGGGCTCAGGCCCAGCCCGTCCATGGTCGCCACGACCCCCTCGGCGCGCTCCGCCGAGCCGTCCTGCAGGCCGTGGTCGACGGTCACGCCGCCCGCGCGGTGGCCGGATCTGGCCGCCTCGAACGCCAGCGCACCGGCGAGCGCGAGCGAGTCGGCGCCGCCGCTGCACGCGACGAGCACCAGGTCGCCCGCCTCGACCGTGGCGAGGGTACGGCGGACCGCGAGGCGTACCGCCGCGACCGCCGGATCAGGTCCCACGTACCCATTGTCGCGCAAACCCGCTCGCGCACCCGGAGGATCAGTCGGCGGGCGGCAGCTCCGGCTTGCCGATCACCCGGCCGACCCACAGGGCCGGGTCCTTGATCTCAGCATGGGTGGGCAGCGTGTTGGGCGAGGTCCAGACACGGTTGAAGCCGTCCATGCCGACCTGCTCGATGACCCGGTTGACGAAGCGCGAGCCCTCGGCGTACTGCTTCATCTTCATCTCCAGCCCCAGCAGGCGCCGGATCGCCCGGTCCACCTGGGAGGCGCCCTCCCGCCGGTGCTGGAACTTGGCCCGGATGTCGGCGACGCTCGGCACGACCTCGGGGCCGACCGCGTCCATCACGTAGTCGCCGTGGCCCTCGGCCAGCGTCATCACCGCGGTGAGACGGTCGAGGATCTCACGCTGCTCGGGGGTCTGGATCGCGTCGATGAGGTTGCCCTCGCCGCCGCGTACGGCGTCGGCGACCGCCTCGCCGACACCGCGGAGGCGGTCGAGCAGCGCGCCCGGGTCGAGGTCGGAGGCGAGCAGGAACGCCGTCATCTGGTCCTGGACGTAGGCGCGCAGCCAGGAGACCGAGGCGAACTGGGCGCGGTGGGTCTCCTCGTGCAGGCACACCCACAGCCGGAAGTCATGGGGGTCGACCTTGAGCTCCTGCTCCGCCCCGACGATGTTGGGCGCGACGAGCGTCAGCCGGCCCGTGGGCGCACGGCCCGTGGGGTCCGGTGGCAGGAACAGCTCGTACTGGCCGAGCACACGGCTCGCCATGTAGGCGAGGATCGCGCCGACCTGCATACCGGTCACGCGCGAGCCCACCGCCTGGATGACCGCGCCGCCGGCGCCGCCACCCAGCAGGCCGCTGCCGCGCCGGGCCTGCAACTGCTCCATGAGCGGTTCGAGGACGACACGGAAGCCGTCGACGTTGGCCTGGATCCAGCCGGGCCGGTCCACGACCTTGGCCGGGGACGAGTCGATGGCGCCGTCCATTCCGGTGAACTCCCGGACGTGGCCTTGCGCCACGCCGGAAAGCTCACGCAGCTCGGCGACGACCTGGCGGGCGTCCTTGGGGCTGACCTGCGGCCCTGGGCGGACAAGACGAGTCCCCGTCTGAACGGCGACATTCCAGTCGATCATGGATGCTGGCATTACAACCCTCTCCGGCCGGGCTCTCCACCTAACGGTACGTCCCCGATCGCCTGGGGAGCATGCCTCACATGCTTCAACGCCCGGAGCGCCCCGATGAACTCCCGGCCGGCCTCCCCCGTGCCGATCAGCGGCAACCGCAGCCGGCGAGGGTGCCGGCCAGCGTGTCGAGGGCGGCCAGGGCCGCCGCCGGGGACTGCACGTTGTTGGCCATGAACGCGAACGCCAGCAGCCGCCCGTCCGCGTCGTCGACCACGCCGGCCAGCGTGTTGACACCGTCGAGCGTGCCGGTCTTGGCGCGGACCACTCCTCGTCCGGCGGCCGCCGTGCCGATGCCGTAACGGTGGGCGAGGGTGCCGGAGAACCCGGCGATCGGCATTCCGGACATCACCGTACGCAGCTCGGGATGCTTGCCCGAGGAGGCGGCCAGGGCGAGGAGCCGGGCCAGGCCGCCCGGTGTGATCTTGTTGCGCGGGGACAGCCCGCTGCCGTCCACCGTGTCGATGCCGGACGCGACGCCCAGACGGGCCAGCGCGTCGTGCACCGCGGCGGCGCCGCCCTCGAAGCTCGCCGGCCGGCCGAGCTTGATCGCGACCTGACGTGCCATCGCCTCGGCGATGTCGTTGTCGCTGTCGGTCAGCAGCCGCTCCACCAGCGCGGAGACCGGCGGGGACTGGACGGCGCCGATCCGCTGGGCGCCCGCCGGGGCCGTCCGGCGTGTGCCGAGGTGGGCGCTCACGCCATGCCGGTCGAGGAGACGGGCGAACGCCGAGGCCGCGACCGACGGCGGGTCCGAGACACGGCCGGGCACTCCCGGCGCGATCCGGCCCTCGTCCAGTTCGAGGGCGGATACGGGGGCGACGTCGCCCTCGCCGAAGTAGATCGGTTTCCAGCCGGGGCCCGAACGGCTGCCGCGGTAGGCGGAGACGTCGTAGTCGACCTTCACCTGGCTCAGCCCGGCGGTCTTCAGCGCCGCCGCCGTCTGCTTGGCCAGGTCGGTCAGCGTCGCGGGGCGGGGGTAGGCGAGCCGGCTCGCCGAGGTCGTCAGCGTCGGGTCGCCACCGCCGACGAGGATCACTCGGTTGCCGCTGCGGACCACGCTGGTGGTGATCCGGTGGTCCGGCCCGACCGTGGCGAGCACCGCGACCGAGGTGGTCAGCTTGGTGGTCGAGGCGGGCACCGCGGGCTGGTCGGCGCCGCTGCTGAACAGGGTCTTGTGAGTGAGGGCGTCGATGACCGTGCCGCTGAGATCCGCGCCGAGCCCGGACGCCTGCATCGGGCCGGCCAGGCGCGCGGCCAGCGAACCCGACGCGGGCAACGGGGCGGTCCCGGCGACGGGGGCCAGCGGCGGTGCCCCCGGGGGCACGATCGTCCGGGCGGCCACGGTCGGCGGTCTGAGCGCGAGCTCGCGGTCCGGTGTGAGCTTCACCACTGCCAAGGCGGCGGTGACCAGGAAGACGTTCAGCAGCGCCAGTGTGATCATGGCCACGGCGCGCTCGGGCCTCCGCACTTAACGCCCCTCTCGTCGCCGCAGCACTAGTGACGTGCGACATCCTTATAAGGCCAACATCCAACCAGAACGACCTCGGCCCGCCCCGGGGAGCGGAGGACATTGTGCAATTCGACGTCACTATCGAGATCCCCAAGGGACAACGCAACAAGTACGAGATGGATCACGAAACCGGACGAATCCGTCTAGATCGGATGTTGTTCACCTCGACGCAGTACCCGGCCGACTACGGCTTCATCGACCACACCCTTGGCGAGGACGGCGACCCGCTGGACGCCCTCGTGCTGCTCCAGGAGCCGACCTTCCCCGGCTGCCTGATCCGCTGCCGTACGGTCGGCATGTTCCGAATGACGGACGAGGCGGGCGGTGATGACAAGGTGCTGTGCGTGCCGGCTACGGACCCGCGGATGGAACACCTGCGTGATATTCACCACGTGCCGGAGTTCGACCGTCTGGAGATCCAGCACTTCTTCGAGGTCTACAAGGATCTTGAGCCGGGCAAGTCGGTCGAGGGCGCCAGCTGGACCGGGCGCAAGGAGGCCGAGGCCGAGATCGAGCGTTCGTTCAAGCGCGCGCAGACGACCAGCGCTCACTAACGGGGCCAGGCGGGCCGGGTGGCGCCCGCGTAGTCGGGCCGGAACGCGGGCGAGATCCGTACACGTGCCCCGGTGAACGGTGCCTCGACCATCTGGCCGTTGCCGATGTAGATCCCGACGTGGTGGATCGTGCTCGGGTTCGCCGGGTTGTGGGCGAAGAAGACCAGGTCGCCCGGGCGCAGTTGGCTGCGCGCCGGGTGCGGGCCGGAGTTGTACTGGGTCGTCGCGTAGTGCACGAGCGGAACGCCGGCGCGGGCCCAGGCGTAGGTCACCAGGCCGGAGCAGTCGAAACCGACGGTGTGCGCGCCCTGGGCGATGCCGAGCGAGGGGCCGGCCGGATTGCCGCCGCCCCAGGAGTACGGGGTGCCGATCCACTTGAGCGCGGCGCGCGCGGCCACGGAGCCGAGCGCCGAACCCTTGGGCACGGCGTGGGCGACCTGTGGCGCGCCGGCGGCATTGGCCGCGCCGTTCGTGATCGTGGGCGCCTGGGCCGCGGCGCGGGCCCGGCGCAGACCGGCGGCGCGCGCCCGTGCCCGGCCGAGCGCCGCGACCAGACCCGACCTGTGCCGCTGGAGCTGTTTCACACTCGCCTGCTGGCGTGCCACCGCCGCGGTCGCCGCCACCCGGGCCGCCTCGGCCGCCCGGGTGGCGGCGCGCTGTGAGCCCAGCGCGCGGCGCGACTGCTTCTCGAACATCTCGGCGATGCCGTGGGCGGCCTTCTCCTGGTTCACCGCGAAGTTCTTCCGGTTGGCGAGGACCTGCATGAAGGAGGCCCGCTCCAGGAAACCGTCCGGGCCGCCCCGGCCGCCGAGGACCGCCGCCATCGAGGGATAGCTGTTGTCGCTGCGGTACGCACGCGCGGCGAACACCGCCAGCTCGCGCCGGGTCTGGCCGAGCCGGTCGCGAGACCGCGCGGACCGGTCGAGCGCGGAGCGGTAGTCGCGGTCGGCCTGTTCGAGCCGGGCGCGGGCGCCGTTGAAGCGTTCGACCGCGAGCTCGGCCTCGTCGTTGAGGTCGTCGAGCCGCCCGTCGGCCAGCGCCAGCGCCGCGGTGATGCGGCCGACCTCGGCGGCACGGTCGCGTACCTGCTTCTTGCTCTTGGCCAGCTCGCGTGCGCTCGGCGACGGGTCGGCACGGGAGGAATCGGCGAGCAGGACCGTGATCGCGAGCGCGGTGAAAGAGAGGGCGCCGAGCCTTCGCCCGCGCCGATGAGAACCTGCCAACTTCTCCCCCCGGAGCTCCGCCCGCCGAAGCAGGTCAACACGAAGGGTTACCACTTCTGACGCTTCGAAAACACCGGCACCACGCGACCGCCCCTGTATCCGACCTGCGGGAAGCCGGTTGTTCCACGGTCGCGCCGCGCGAATCGGCGGAGAACGACGCCGGGCGAGCTCGCGGTACGGGCTCGGCGCTCGGCGGCGCCGGACCGCACGTTCAGGCCGTGCGGCGAGTCATCCGGCGTCCGGGCCGGCAGAGGCCGGTGAGGCGGGTGCCGACGGCTCGCCGGACGCGGGCGGCGGATCGGAGTGCTGCGGTGGTGCGGGGGCGGGCTTCGTGGGCGGTGGCTCCGTGGGACTGGGCGTCGTCGGGCTGGGCGTCGGGGTCGGCGTCGTCGGGGTCGGGGTCGGGGTCGGCGTGGGAGTCGGGGGCGGCGACGGTGGGTGCGGAGACGAGGGTGGCGACGGGGGCCGTCCGCTCCAGACCACCTCCACCCGCGTGCCGCCGGGCCAGAACGTGATGACCTCCGAGCCCGGTCCGGAGCCCGGCGCGCGTACCGCGATGGTCTGCGTGACGCCCGGTCCGAGGACGCCCCCGGCCGAGCTGAGCCGTAGCGGTCCGTCGCCGGTCGCGCGCCACTGGACGGCGTCGCCGCCGGCGGTGAGCCTGAGAGCGCCCATGCCGCCGGGCGGGAGCGCGAGGCGGGCGGGCGATACGGCGAGGTCCGGGGTGCCGGGCGCCAGCTGGAGGTCCCGGGAAGGCAGGTTCCCCAGCACGATGGCGGGCCCGGCCGCCGCGGTGGCGCCGAGCGGCAGCGCCGCCGAGACCGGGCGCGTGCCGCCGGGTCGCCCGGGTGGCGCCGGGCTCGGGCGCGGTGAGCGCGCACCCGGCGGCGCGGCGACGACGCCGTGGGAGTCGTGGGAGGACTCCTGGCCGAAGTAGCCGCACAGGACGGTCGCGGTCACCGCCGCGATCAGTGCCCCCGCCATCGCGGTGAGGGCGCGTGCCCAGGCGCGGGCGGTACGCGGCGGGTCCTCCGAGAGGCGGCGGAACGCGGCGGCGCGGCCCGTGCCCGGCTGCACCGGAAAGCCGTGCGCGCCGAAGCGTGACACCCGCGCCGCCGCGAACAGCCGGTAGCCGGCCAGCTCGGGGTCGGTGAAGCAGTTCATGACCTGGGCCCGCAGCGGCCGTGGCAGCGGCGCGCGCGGCAACAGGGCGTACACCTTGCCCGGCGCGATGTTGTCCGGCAGGTGCCCCGCGCACGCGGAGCATTCGAGCGAGTGGCGGACGAGCGCCTCACGCAGGTCGTCGTCGATCTCACCCGTACGCGGCCGCAGGATCGTCGCGCGGCGCGCGCACGCGTCGAGGCCGTCGTGGGCGAGGATCTCGGCGATCAGCGCCGCCTCGAGCAGCACCCCGGCCTGGCGGAACAGCTCGCCGATCTCCCGGGACCGCAGCCCGGTGACGAGGGCGATGTCGGCGTCGCCGAGATCGCGCCGGTGTCGCAGGTCGAGCAGCTCGCG
>Ga0247774_1000633_pt1 | contig 17579 bp, 20 predicted proteins | sample UWRJL001104B6_FD_179933 | JGI IMG/M metagenome (GOLD analysis project Ga0247774, IMG submission 179933) | Plant litter microbial communities from Arlington Agricultural Research Station in Wisconsin, United States - UWRJ-L001-104B-6 | ecosystem: Environmental > Terrestrial > Plant litter >... | reverse complement strand
CGGAACACCATCCGGAAGCCGTAGAAGGTCGGCAGCCACTTGTCGCGCCACTCGCGGGTGATGACCTCCCACGGGGTGTGGGGCCGGTCCAGGCCGCTGGCCGACCGGAGCCGCCGGCCGACCCTGCCCTCACCGAACGCGGTCTCCTCGTTGGCGTCGACCCCGAGGACGACGCCCGCGATCACCAGCCAGACCAGGCTGCCGAGCACGGCCTCCTTGAACGAGGGCCAGAGGGCGTCGAACCAGCCGAACGCCGGGCCGGACAGGTCGCCGAGCCAGCTCCAGAAGACCCGGTTCGTCAGCCAGTCCGTGAAGGCGCTACGGGCCTTGTTGACCGTGAAGAGGCCGAACAGCGTCCAGTTGACCTCGAACAGCGCGACCGTGACGCTGCCAGCGCGCGCCCACTTCGGCTCCATGAAGCGCTCGGCGACGAACTTCAGCACCAGGAAGCCGACGGTCAGCGCGATCGCGACGTAGACGTGGTCGCCGAGCGCGATGATGGACTTCATCGCGTCGAGCTGACCGTTGATGCCGCCCTGGGCGTTGCCCCGGCCGGCCGCGGCCTGCTCGAACGCCTTGGCGTCGTCGGTGAACCAGTTCCAGGCCAGGTAGAAGATCATGAACGGCAGCAGCGCGCGGGTCAGGGCGTCGAGGACGCCCTCCTCCTCGGCCGCCGCCCACGAGGTCAGGGACTCGTCGAGCTCGCGTTTCTTCACCGCGGGCAGGCCGTCCTTGACGCTGTGCAGCATCGCCACGATCACGCCGAGCGAGACCATCACCGTGAGGCTGATCACGAGGATCGGCACGACCGCGTGGTGCAGGCCGAAGTGGTATCCCCCGAGGAACAGCAGGTAGCGCAGCGTCTCGCCGACGGTGTACCAGAGCATCAACGGCACCGCGAAACGCGCGGCCAGCCGGAGCGTGGTCCACGGCAACGTCACGGGGGACAAACGGAGCACAGTACGCGATCGTAACGGCTCGGTGCCCTGGCCGGGGCGCTGACGGGCGGGCCCGTACCGACGCTTTCGCAGCGGTACGGCGAGCTGGACGCGAAGATCCCGCCGGCCCCGTGAACCGGGCCGGCGGGATCTGGTGGTGCTCTCGCTAGATGGCGACCTTGAGGCTGGCGATCTCACCGGTCTGGGCCGTCACGTTGGAGTCGATGCTGACCCCGCCGGGCGCGAGCACGCGTACCGTCCAGTCGCCTGGTGCGGCGAAGAAGCGGAAGATGCCTTCGTCGCTGGTCACGACCTCACCGGTGAACTCACCGGTCGAGTCGAGCAGCCGTGCGTACGCGCCCGGGACGACGGTCCCCGCGCGTTCGACGGTGCCCTGGATGACCGCCTCGTTGGCCAGGTCCACGGTGGCGGGCAGGCTCGCCGTCTGAGCCGGAGCCCCGCAGCCGTCCGTCATTTTGCCTCCCCAAGCTCGATCGGTACGCCGATGAGCGATCCGTACTCGGTCCACGATCCGTCGTAGTTCTTCACGTCAGGCAGGCCCAGCAACTCGTGCAGCGCGAACCAGGTGTGCGACGAGCGCTCGCCGATGCGGCAGTAGGCGATCGTCGCCTTGGACAGGTCAACGCCGGCGTCTTCGTAAAGCTTCCGCAGCTCCTCGTCGGAGCGGAAGGTGCCGTCGTCGTTGGCCGCCTTGGACCAGGGGATGTTGCGCGCGGTCGGGATGTGGCCGCCACGCTGGGCCTGCTCCTGCGGCAGGTGCGCCGGGGCGAGCAGCTTGCCGGAGAACTCGTCGGGCGAGCGTACGTCGACGAGGTTCTTGGCGCTGATGGCCTCGACGACCTCGTCGCGGAAGGCGCGGATCGAGGAGTCCTGCTCCTTGGCGGTGTAGGACGTCTTCGGCCGGGACGGGACGTCCTCGACCAGGTCGCGGGAGTCCAGCTCCCACTTCTTGCGGCCACCGTCCAGCAGCTTGACGTTCTGGTGACCGTACAGGCGGAAGTACCAGTAGGCGTAGGCCGCGAACCAGTTGTTGTTGCCGCCGTAGAGGACGATGAGGTCGTCGTTGGCGATGCCCTTCTCCGAGAGAAGGGCCTCAAAGCCGGTCTTGTCCACGAAGTCGCGGCGTACCGGGTCCTGCAGCTCGGTCTTCCAGTCGATGCGCACGGCGCCACGGATGTGGCCCTTCTCGTACGCGCTGGTGTCCTCGTCCACCTCGACGAGAACGATCCCGGGGTCATCGAGGTGCGCCTGCACCCAGTCGGCGTCGACCAGGACGTCGGAGCGGCTCATGCTGTTGTCCTCCCAGTTGGAGTGGCAGTTCGGTCTTCGGGCACTCGCGGCATGGGTCACGCCCGGCTAGGACGTGGCCCGCCTAGGGGTGAGCCGGCGAATCAGCAGGTAGGCCTCACAGCCCAGGCACAACCCGAAGGCGGCGTTGAGGAAGGCCGCGATCAGCGCGAACGCCGTAGCGGTCATACCCAGCGCCGGGATCCCTAGGGCGTACCCCACCACTCCGACCAGGGCGAACGCCGTGCCGACCCCCTGCGCGAAGCGGGGCGGCGCCTCAGGCTCGAGCTCCTTGGGAGGACCGAGCCGCGGGCGGACGAGAACCTGGTAGACCAGACCGTACGGCGCGCTCCGGAGGCCCAGGACGACCCCGATGAGGAACACGACGGCCTGGGCCGCCAGCAGCGGCCAGCTGCTGGTCACCAAGACGACGACCAGGACGACGGACGTCAGGATCGCGCTGAAACGTTGTCCTCTTGGGTCGACCTGCATCGGAGGACGCTCCTGGTGACGGCGAGTGAGGTGGGCTGAAAAGGGGCCAGCTGACTCAGGCCGTACGACAGAGCGCGGTCGCGACGCGGCAGAAGTCGACCGCCCGCCGCTTGGTTAGCAACTCTGTCCAGGAACGCACGCACACGATAGTAAGCGGCGTCTCCCTCGCCGTAAAATGCCATCTCGCCCATCGAGATGCCGACACGCAGGCCGACCTGCGCCATCATGCCCGGCGAACGATCGAGAAGACCTCGGCGTGCCGCGGCCGAGCCGCCCCTCACACCCTTCCGACCGTGGTGGGCGAGGGGCTCAGGAGGTGGTTTCGCCCAGGGCGGCGACGATGTCGACTTTGCGCGGCAGGCCCGAGCCGCGGCGGACGATGGCGCCGCTGTGGTCCAGGACGAACACCGTCGGGGTGCGCAGGACGTTCAGCCGGCGGACCAGCTCAAGGTGCGACTCCGCGTCGAGCTCGACGTGGGCCACGCCGTCGACCATGCCCGCGACCTCGGTCAGGACCCGCCGGGTGGCGCGGCAGGGAGCGCAGAACGCCGAGGAGAACTGCACCAGCGTCGCCCGCTCGCCCAGCTCGGCGCCGAGTTCGGCCGCACCGAGACGCTCCACCTCCGCACCCTCCCGCTCCGGGCGAGCGCGCATGACTCCGTTGCGGCTCTGCCACACCAGGCCGAGAGCCACCGCCAGAACGAGCGCCGCCACCGCGACGTACACACCGGTCATCGTCCACCACCAAGGCGTACGGCACGCCGTTCATTCCCTCAGGCATTCCCTCAGGCCGGAACCCGCAGCAGGCGTTCTCCTTCGAGCGTGCGGACCTCGATGGACGCGATCTGGTCCGTGGCGATCATCGAGGATCCGAAGTACTGGGCGGATCCCTCCCGCCGCGCGACGTACGGCACCTCCCAGGTGCCCGCGATGTCGCTGTGCCCCTCCTTGTCGACCACGAACACCCGGCATTCGGTCCCTCGCGGAGCCCCGCCGACACGCATGTCCAGCGCCGTCCCCCACCGCTTGGACTGCAGGTTGATCTGCGCGCGGACCCCGGTGACGGGATCACTCCCGGCCAGGGTCCGGCCCGCCTGTGGCGGCGGGGGCGGCGCCGTCACGGTCACGGAGGCGCGGGCCTGCGGACGGCCGCCGTCGTCGCGTGACACGAGGCCCATGCCCGCGCCGGTCGCGATCACCAGCGCCGCCGCGGCGGCGATGAGCAGGCCCACATTGCGCCGGCGCCGCGTACGGATCTCCCGGGTGGCCTGAGCGAGCAGGGGTTCGAGGAGCTCTTCCGGCGGCGGGCCGAGCTGGGCGAGTTGCTCCTCGCCCACGCGGCTCAGCAGGGCCGGCAGGCCGGCCAGGGAGGCGAGTTCGTCACGGCAGCGCCCGCAGACGCCGAGGTGCTCGTCCAGCAGTGCTCGTTCGGCGGGCTCGATGGCGCCGAGGACGTACACACCGAGCGATATCCGCAGCCGGGAGCATTCGGTGCTCGATGTCATGGCGCCAGCCCCCGTTCTTCGAGTGCGAGTTTGAGCGCTCGCAGCGCATAGTACGAACGCGATTTCACCGTGCCGGGCGGCACGCCGAGGACCGACGCGGCCTCGGCCACCGACCGGCCCCGGTAGTAGGTCTCGATCAGGACCGCCCGGTGCTCGGGGCTCAGGTCGGCGAGCGCCTCGGCGAACGTCCACGACTCCAGCGCCCGGCCGATGTCGTCGGTGGCCGGTACGGCCGCGAGGCCGGCCTCACCGGCCTCGGGTGGTCTCGACTGCCGGGCCCGGTGGGCGTCTACCACCAGATTCCGGGCCACCGTGAACAGCCAGGGCCGTACCGGGCGACCCTCCAGCGCGTCCGGATGCCGCCACGCACGCAGCAACGTCTCCTGGACCACGTCCTCCGCCTGATGCCGATCACCCTCGGTCAGGCGCAGGACGTATCCCAGGAGCGGTCCTCCGTGTTCGGCGTACAGGGCGCGGAGAAGGCGCTCGTTCGCAGTCGGTCCCACAACCACAGACACGTATCACCAGGGCTGTTGGTTCACCGTAAAACCCACGATTCGGCAATGATCCACGCCGCGGGGCCGACCGGCCGCCGAGAGACTCAGTGCTCGTTGAGGCTTTCGAGGTTCACGTGCTCGCCGATCGTGGTGACGCGCAGGCCGTCCCCGCCGACCTGGACGTCGCTGATCCGGGTGTTCAGCGGCAGGCCCTTCACCGGCAGCGTGAACGAGAACGCCTGCTGGACCAGGGCGACGGGCAGCGTGGTGCCGCCGGCGTCGACCGTCTGCGGCAGCACGCGGACGCTGCGTCCGGAGGGCTTCACGGTCACGGTCGCGGTCACCGTACGGCTGAGGCCGAGGACGGTCACCGGGCCGCGTACCTGCAGGACCTTGCCCTTGGCGGAGATCTTCAGGCCCCGCGGCGCCTCTTTGCCGACGTCGGCGTAGGACACGGTCGCGGTGGAGGTCGCGGTGTCGGCCACCATCTTGGAGGCGTCGCTGTGCACGGCGTCGGAGAGCGGCGCCTTGACGCCCTTCAGCGTCACCATGGTGTTCGTCAGGTGGACGCCGAGCTGGGTCACGTCACCGACGTTGACGTCGATCTCGCCGTACTTGCCGTTCAGCGCCTGGGTCAGGAACGGGAAGCCCTTGATCTTGACGGTGGGCTTGTGGTCGAGGTCGTACTGCGCGGCGACGTTCTTCGCGATCTGATCCTGCGCCACCCACAACCCGATCCGATCGGCGGCGATGACCAGCCCGATCAGCAAGATCAGGAAGATCACCAGTCCCTTGCGCATGTCTCTCCCGTCGCCGATTCGTGATCACACTACCGGCGCGCGAAGCCCGCCGAGTCACCTCCGGTATTGACGTTCTCCCGGCTCCCGTCGCTCCGCCGGACTACCGCACGGCCGTGGCAGGGCGTGCTAGCCGCCCGCGAACGGAGGCAGGACCTCGACGGTCGCACCGTCCGTGAGCTCGATCGACGCATGGTCACGGGTGCCCACGGGCGCGCCGTCCACGAGGAAGGAGCTGCGCGCCAGCACGCGCTCGAACTCCCCGCCCCGGCCGGAGCCGGCCGCCGTCAGCGCCTCCTCCAGCGTCGCCGCGTCGTACGGCTCCTCGGCCACTCCGGCCGCCGCACGTGCGGCGGCCCAGTATCTGATCAGGCCCTTCGCCATGGTTCGTCTCGATCTTTCTCTCGTGGTCTACACCACTCGGTAGTGAGGTGTGCCCGGCAATTCGATATCCTCCCGTAGTAGGGATCCGGGCAGCGTCGCCCTCGGGTCCTCAATGTCTTTTGGGGGCCGCCAAACGAGGAGGCCGTATTGAGCACTCTGCTTCTGCTGACCAACGTGCTCGAGCCGTCCGATGAAGTCCTGCCGGCGCTCGGGTTGCTACTGCACTCGGTTCGGGTGGCCCCGGCCGAGGGGGTGGCACTCATCGACGCGCCCCCGGCCGACGTGGTGATCGTCGACGCGCGCCGTGATCTCGCCCAGGCCAAGAGTCTGTGCCGGTTGCTGCGCACGACCGGGCTGGACGCACCACTGCTCGCGATCGTCACCGAGGGCGGCCTGGCCGCGCTCACCCCCGAATGGGGCCTCGACGACGTATTGCTCGAAACGGCCGGCCCGGCCGAGGTGGAGGCACGGTTGCGGCTGGCACTCGGGCGCACGTCCGTCGCCGAGCCGGAGAACGTGCCGGGTGAGATCCGCAGCGGTGAGCTGACGATCGACGAGGCGACCTACAGCGCCCGCCTGCGCGGACGCGTACTCGACCTGACGTTCAAGGAGTTCGAGCTGCTGAAATACCTCGCGCAGCACCCGGGCCGGGTCTTCACCAGGGCCCAGCTGCTGCAGGAGGTCTGGGGGTATGACTACTTCGGCGGCACCCGTACGGTCGACGTCCACGTGCGGCGGCTACGGGCCAAACTCGGCCCGGAGTACGAATCGCTCATTGGAACGGTCCGTAACGTCGGCTACCGCTTCGTGCCCGACCACCGCGCGGAGGAGGTGCCCGCGCACCACTGACTCACTGGTGCCGGTACGGACCGTACGGGAAGCCCTGCTGCGGCGGCGACTCCGGATCGGGCTCCGCGGGACGGTCGTACCGCTCGTGTGAGAGCGCGCCGTACGCCGGGCGTGGAGGCGGCGGCGCGGGGCGCTGCTGGTACGGACGAGGGGCGGGAGCGAGGTCCCGCGACGGCGCCTGCGGCGGGGGCGGAGGCGCCGGCGGCAGCGCCAGCCTGGACACGGGCGGCAGCGCGGGCTGCGGCGCGGGTCGCGGCGGCGATTCGGGCCAGGGTGGCAGCGAGGGCCGGGGCGGTTCGGCGAGCCGCCACGGATCCGCCCGCCACGGGTCCACGAACGGCTCGTCGTAGTCCTCGGCGTGGTCTTCGGCGTAGTCCTCGGCGTAGTCCTCGAGTGGCTCCGGCGCGGTGTAGGACCCGGGTGCGGTCCACCGGCCGCCGACCAACGCCAGCAGCACCACCAGCAGCAGCACGCCGACCGGGACCGCGAGCAGCCCGATCATCACCGGTACTCCGGGATCGCCCACGACGACCGCCCTTCCCGCACTGACAAGGGCCAGATGCTATGGCACGCGCGCGTACCAGCGGGAGGACCCGAAACAACATCGTGACCGTCGACCTCGCCTCGGCCGCCCGGCGCGGCCTCGATAGGCTCACCGCCATGAGCCCGGTCGTACGCGAAGAACTGACGGACGACGAGGTCACGGCGGCCCTCCAGGTCACGGAGGAGGCCACCGAGGCCGACGGCGTACGCCCGATGGGCGAGAGCGCGCTGCTGCGGCTGCGCGACGGCCGCGGCGCCGTGCTCGCCTACGACGGCGGCACGCTCGCGGGAGTGGCCGTCCTGGACGGCGACACCGGCGAGCTCGCGGTACGCCCGTCGCTCCGCCGCCGCGGCCACGGCCGTGCCCTCCTCACCGCGCTGGCCGGCCAGGTGGGGTCGCTGCACGTCTGGGCCCACGGCGAGCTGCCCGCCGCGGTGGCGCTCGCGGACGCCCTCGGCTTCGTGCGGTTCCGCGCGCTGTGGCAGATGCGGCGGCCGTTCGACGGCCCGCTCCCGGAGGTCACGGTGCCCTCCGGCGTACGGCTGCGCACGTTCGAGCCCGGCCGGGACGAGGACGCCTGGGTGCGGACCAACGCGCGCGCCTTCGCCCACCACCCCGAGCAGGGCCGGTGGACGCGTGCCGACCTGGAGCGCCGCGAGCTCGAGCCGTGGTTCTCCCCGGACGGCTTCTTTCTCGCCGAGCGCGACGGCGAGCTCCTCGGCTTCCACTGGACGAAGGTGCACGAGGACGGGCCGATCGGCGAGGTGTACGTCGTCGGCGTCGACCCGGACGCGCAGGGGCTCGGGCTCGGCCGGGTGCTGACGCTGGCCGGGCTGCGCCACCTGCGCGACCTCGGCCTGCCGGCCGTGATGCTCTACGTCGACGAGTCGAACACCGCCGCCACCGCGCTGTACGCCAAGCTGGGGTTCGAACTTCGCGCGACCGACGCCATGTATCGCAACTCTCGGTAAACCTCGCAGCAACCGGTCGGCTACCAGCGCCGACGTCGTTCGGCGCAGGCATGTTAACCCTACGGTCGCCGCAAGTAACACCTCCTTTTTCCAGACGTCGGGTCTGAGTTCATTCCTCGTTCACCTAGATCAGAGTGAGTGGTCATCTCTCCTCCTTAGCGTCGGGCATCGACGGTGGTCTCAACCTGGAGAAACACCAGGGGCCGCCCAACTACCCTTGAGGAGAACTTTCGGTGATGATCGGCACACGGCTGGCCGCCCTCGGCGGCGTGGCCCTTGTGGGTGCGCTCTCGCTGACCGCGTGCGGGACAGATGACAACTCCACCGGTGGTGGCGGAGCGGCCGCCAGCGGCGACTGCGTGAAGTCGACGGTCAACGCGGCCGGCTCGTCCGCTCAGGCGAACGCCATGAGCGAGTGGATCAAGGGCTACCAGCAGAGCTGCGCCGGGGCCAATGTGAACTACAACCCGAGCGGCTCAGGCGCGGGTGTCCAGGCCTTCACCGGCGGCCAGGTGGCGTTCGCCGGCTCCGACTCGGCCCTCAAGCCCGAGGAGCACGGCCCGGCCGACGCGCGCTGCAAGACCGGCAAGGCGATCGACCTGCCGATGGTCGGCGGCCCCATCGCGATCATCTACAACCTCAAGGGCGTCGACGACATCCAGCTCACCCCCAAGACGATCGCGGGCATCTTCGCCGGCACGATCAAGACCTGGAACGACCCGGCGATCGCCAAGGACAACTCCGGCGCGAAGCTGCCGTCCACCCCGATCAAGCCGCTGCACCGCTCGGACGACTCGGGCACGACGGACAACCTGACCAAGTACCTGCTCGCCACGGCTCCGGACGGCTGGAAGTTCGAGGGCGGCAAGACCTGGCCGGCCAAGGCCGGCGGCCAGGGCCTGAAGGGCTCTGACGGCGTCGCCACCGGCATCAAGCAGGGCGACGGCACCATCGGCTACGCCGAGCTGTCCTACGCCACCAACGGCAAGCTGCAGACCGCCAAGGTCTCCAACGGCTCGGGCAGCTTCAGCGAAATCACCTCCGACACGGCCTCCAAGGCCATCGCGGGCGCCAAGGTCTCCGGCCAGGGCAACGACCTGGCCCTGACTCTCGACTACAAGGCCAAGGACGGCTACCCGATCGTCCTGGTCACCTACGAGATCGTCTGTGAGAAGGGCCTGCCCAGCGAGCAGGCGAAGTTCGTGAAGTCCTTCCTCACCTACACCTCCAGCCAGCAGGGCCAGTCGGTGCTGAGCGGCCTCGGGTACGCCCCGCTGCCGGACAGCATCCTGACCAAGGTCCAGGCGGCCGTTAAGGGCCTGTCCTGACCGAGACGCACGCTGAGCCGGCGCGGATCGACCGCGCCGGCTCGGTGGCATATCACCGCAAGGAGACCGACGCGTGACCAATGAGGGGGACGAGTGACCAGCGAAACCCTGGAACAGGGCGCATCCGGCGCCCTGGGCGGACGGGAACGCAAGCTCAGCACCGGCCGTCTGGGCGATCGCCTGTTCGGCATCTCGGCCAAGGGCTCGGGCATCCTGCTCCTGCTCATCATCGCGGCGATCGCGGTGTTCCTCATCGCCAAGGCCATCCCCGCGCTGAAGGCGGACAAGGCCAACTTCCTGACCTCCCAGGCCTGGAGCCCGGACGCGGCGGAGCCGAGGTTCGGCATCCTGCAACTGGCGTTCGGCACCCTGCTGTCGTCGGTGATCGCGCTGATCCTCGCCACGCCGGTGGCGATCGGGATCGCGCTGTTCATCGCCTTCTACTCGCCGCGCCGCCTGGCCTCGGGGCTCGGTTACGTCGTCGACCTGCTCGCCGCCGTGCCGAGCGTCGTGTACGGCCTGTGGGGTCTGCAGTTCTTCGTCCCGAAGATGGCGAGCGTCGCCGACTTCCTGCATGGCAACTTCGGCTGGATCCCGCTGTTCGGCGGCGACAGCGTGGGCGGGCAGTCCATCCTGACCGCCGCCGTCGTCCTGGCGATCATGATTTTGCCGATCATCTCCTCCATCTCGCGCGAGGTGTTCCTCCAGGTGCCGCAGCCCAACGTGGAGGCGGCTCTCGCACTCGGCGCGACGCGGTGGGAGGTCATCCGGATGGCGGTGCTGCCGTTCGGCCGGTCGGGCATGGTCAGCGCCGCGATGCTCGGCCTGGGCCGCGCGCTCGGCGAGACGATCGCCGTCGCGATGGTGCTGTCCACCGCGGCCGGGATCTCGCTGCACATCCTCAAGCCGGGCGGCAACACGTTCGCCGCCAACATCGCGAACACCTTCGGCATGGCCGGTAACACGGGCCGGGGAGCGCTCATCGCCTCCGGCCTGGTGCTGTTCGTGATCACCCTCATCGTCAACATGCTCGCCCGTGCCATCGTGGCCCGGCGCAAGGAGTTCGTGTGAGCACCCCGAACACGCCCGCGCTGCGCGGGGTCTCGGCCGGGCGCAAGTTCAAGGACCGCAGCGTTCAGGTACTCGTCTACGTCGCCTTCGCGCTCGCCGTCATCCCGCTGGTCTCCGTGCTCTGGACGGTCATCCAGAAGGGCAGCAAGCGCTTCGACGGCGCCTTCTTCACCCACTCGCTGAACGGCATCGGCGCCAACGACGCCGGCGGCGGCGCGTACCACGCGATCATCGGTACGGTCGAGCAGGTCGCGCTGGCCAGCATCATCGCCATCCCGATCGGCATCCTCACCGCGATCTACCTCGTGGAGTACGGCCGGGACAGCCGGCTGGCCAAGGTCGTCAGCTTCTTCGTCGACGTCATGACCGGCCTGCCCTCGATCGTGGCGGGCCTGTTCATCCTGGCGTTCTGGCTGCTGCTGCTCGGCTTCAGCTACTCCGGTTTCGCCGGTGCGCTCGCCCTGTCGATCCTGATGATGCCGACCGTCGTACGCGCCGCCGAGGAAATGCTCAAGCTGGTCCCGACCGACCTGCGCGAGGCGTCGTACGCCCTCGGTGTGCCGCGGTGGCGGACGATCTGCTTCGTGGTGCTGCCGACCGCCTTCACCGGCATCATCACCGGCATCATGCTGGCGATCGCCCGGGTCATGGGAGAGACCGCCCCGCTGCTGCTCACGGTCTTCGTGACCTCGGCGATCAACAACAACGCCTTCGAGGGGCCGCAGATGGCCCTGCCGCTCTTCATCTTCGACCAGGCCGGACGGCCCAACGACACCGCGATCGACCGGGCGTGGGCGGCCGCGCTGACCTTGATCGTCATCATCATGCTGCTGAACCTGGTGGCGCGCGTCATCGCCCGCCTGCGTAAGCCCGTTTCCCGATAGGAGTAGTGCCCCCATGGCCAAGCGGATCGAGATCTCCGGGCTGAACGCCTATTACGGCAAGACCCGGGCCATCGAGGACATCTCGATGACGATCGAACCCCGCTCCGTGACCGCGTTCATCGGCCCGTCCGGGTGCGGCAAGTCCACGCTGCTGCGCTCGCTGAACCGTATGCACGAGGTGATCCCCGGGGCGCGGGTCGAGGGCAAGGTGCTGCTCGACGACCTCAACCTGTACGGCTCGGACGTCGACCCCGTCGCGGTACGCCGCGCGATCGGCATGGTCTTCCAGCGGCCGAACCCGTTCCCCACGATGTCGATCTTCGACAACGTGGCCGCCGGGCTGAAGCTGAACGGCGTACGCGGCCGTGGCCGGCTCGGCGAGATCGTGGAGAAGTCCCTGCGCGGCGCGAACCTGTGGAACGAGGTCAAGGACCGGCTGAACCGCCCCGGCGCCGGCCTGTCCGGCGGTCAGCAGCAGCGGCTGTGCATCGCCCGCGCCATCGCGGTGGAGCCGCAGGTGCTGCTCATGGACGAGCCGTGCTCGGCGCTGGACCCGATCTCCACCCTCGCCATCGAGGACCTGGTCGCCTCGCTGAAGGACCAGTACACGATCGTGATCGTCACCCACAACATGCAGCAGGCCGCCCGGGTGAGCGACACGACCGGCTTCTTCAACCTGGCCGCCCAGGGTCAGCCGGGCCGCCTGGTGGAGATCGACGACACCAACAAGATCTTCACGAACCCCACCGAGAAGGCGACCGAGGACTACATCACCGGCCGCTTCGGGTGAGCGCCGCGACGCCCGGACGGTACGAGGGGCACCGTCCGGGCGTGCGCGCGTCTCAGTGGAACAGCTCGATGATCCAGTACGCGAGGGCCGCGACGATTCCCGCCGCCGGGATGGTGAGAATCCAGGCGGTCACGATGTTGCCCGCCACACCCCAGCGGACCGCCGAGCGCCGCTTGGTCGAGCCCACGCCCATGATGGCCGCGGTGATCGTGTGAGTGGTGGACACCGGCGCCTGCCAGATGAACGCCGTGGCGTACAGGACGCTCGCCGCGGTGGCCTCGGCGGCGAAGCCCTTCGGCGGATCGAGCTCGATCACCTTCCGGCCGAGCGTCCGCATGATCCGCCAGCCGCCGGCGTACGTGCCGAAGGACAGCACGGCCGCGCAGAGCAGGATGACCCAGACGGGGACGTGGGAGTCCGTCGCGTCCTGGTATCCGGTCGTGACCAGCGCCAGCACGATGATGCCCATGGTCTTCTGCGCGTCCTGGAGGCCGTGGCCAAGGGCCATCGCCGCCGCGGACAGGGACTGGGCGATGCGGAACCGCCGTCCGACACGCCCCGGATGGGAGTGCCGGAAGATCCACAGGATGCACGTCATCACGAGGTAGCCGAGGCCCAGCCCGATCACCGGCGACAGCACCATCCAGAGCACGACCTTCTCCAGCACCGCGGCCCACAGCACGCTGCCGGAGGCCGCGAGCGCGGCTCCGATCAGCCCGCCGACCAGGCCGTGCGTGGAGGATGAGGGCAGCCCGTAGTACCACGTGATGAGGTTCCACACGATCGCGCCGATCAACGCGGCGGCGACGATCGTGAGCCCGTGCATGTCCTTCGGCGGGTCGATGATCCCGCTGCCGACGGTCTTGGCCACGCCCGTACCCAGGAACGCCCCGACGAGGTTCATGACCGCGGCCATGGCGAGCGCCGCCCGCGGGGTCAGCGCGCGCGTCGACACCGAGGTGGCGATGGCGTTCGCCGCGTCGTGGAAGCCGTTGGTGTAGTTGAAGAACAGCGCGATGCCGACGACGACGATGAGGGCCGTTAGCTCCACGCGTGTTCGTCCTTCCTCCGGTCCCGGGCGGCGTTCACGATTCCTTGACCGCGATGGACTCGACGGTGTTGGCAACCTTCTCGAAGGCGTCGGCCGCGGCTTCGAGCTGGTCGACGATCTCCTTGAACTTGAGCACCGTCAGCGCGTCGTACTCGCCGCCGAACAGCTCGGCCAGCAGGCGACGGTAGACCTGGTCGCCCTGGTTCTCAAGCCGGTTGATCTCGATCCAGTACTCGCTGAGGTTCTTCATCCCGCGCAGGCGTGGCATCGCCTCCGCGGTCAGCTCGGCCGCGCGTTCGAGGACCTCGACCTGGCCCACGACGTCTCCGGGAAGTTCATCGATCTTGTAGAGGACAACGAGGTCTGCTGCGGCCTCCATGAAGTCCATGACGTCATCGAGTGAGGACGCGAGTCGATAGATGTCCTCACGGTCGAAGGGCGTGATGAAGCTCTCGTTGAGCCTGCGCATGATCGCGTGAGTGAATTCGTCGCCTGCGTGTTCACAGGCGCGCATCTTCTCCGCGATCCCCTCACGGTTACCGCCGTCGCTGATCAGCTCTACGAGCAACCTGGCGCCAGTGACCAGATTGTTCGCGGAATCCGCGAACATGTCGTAGTAGCTGTCCTCACGCGGGGTGAGTCGGAATCGCACGTCCTTCTCCTGAAGTGCGGGAACAGTCCGGAGAGGATGCTACGGCTAACCAGCAGGAAAGCGAACCTTCGCCCCCAAGTTACCGAGCACGTACCCTCCCTGGCAGGCGCGTTCGCCCGTGTCCGGGCCGGTCACCCACCGTGCTCGGCTCGCTTTACCCGGAACGATCAGACGCAAACGATCTGTTGCCACTTACCCCGTAGGGGTATACTCTGCGGCTCATGCACGGGTATGCGAAGGACAAGGACGCCTACCTGACCCGGCTCCGGCGCATCGAGGGTCAGGTGCGCGGTCTTCAGCGCATGGTCGCCGAAGATGAGTACTGCATCGATGTTCTCACCCAGGTCTCGGCCGTGACGCGGGCGCTTCAGTCGGTCGCGCTCGGACTGCTCGAGGACCACCTCGGCCACTGCGTCACGCAGGCCATCGACGAAGGCGGCCCCGAAGCGGAGGAGAAGGTCAAGGAGGCCTCGGCCGCCATCGCCCGACTCGTACGATCGTGAAAATCGTCACATTGCGTGTGCCGTGGCCGTCTCCGTGTTGCCACGGAGACGGCGGCCACGGCGGCGTTCACGACTGGACTGCGTGACCGATCCCCAGCACCATGTCGATCTCGTCGACCGTCAGCGGCCGTTCGGCCGAAGCGACGGCGCTGAGCATCTCGGAGTAGAGCTCGATCTCATCAAGCGCAACCCGGTCGTGGACGCGTAGATCCACATTTGCTTGACGCACCGCGTCCACCTCCGCTCGTCCCCACCTGCCAACGAGGCTACGCGCCAGTCGCGGTCTGGCACATGACCCAAGAGGACCATTCGCCAGCCACCCCCACGGGGTGGTACATGGTCTACTCGGGTGACCGCCGTAGCCGGTTCGGGTGGAGCTCCTGGAGCAGCCGGCCGCCCTCGGACTCGGGAAGATCACCCACGCTCAGCCGCGCCACGGCCGCCGCGCTGACCTGCGCACCCGCCAGCCGAGCCGCCTGACGCGCGACGATCTTGTCGAACAGCCGGCGTACGGTGTCGGCGAACGCGAAGCCGGGATAGCCCCGCATGCCGTCGAACCGGTCGAGGAGCTCGACGCGCAGCTCCTCGTCCAGCATGTACAGGTCGCGTTCGGCCAGGCGGGAGAACAGCTGCACCAGCTGCCGGTCGGTCGGATCACGGAACTCCACGATCGCCCCGAACTCCGCACGGAAGCCCGGGTTGGCGAGCAGAAAGCCCTCCATCTCGTCCGGCAGGCTCGAACAGATGACCATGAACTTGTCGCGCCGCTCGGCCATCAGCCGCGACAGCTCGGCCACCGCCACCGACATCCGGTCCAGGAGGTAGGCCTCCTCGATGAGGAGGATGCCGCCGATGGCCCGCTCGACGTACGCGGCGACCTTCGCGGCGGTGTCCCCGGCGAAGTCGCGTGCGCTGCACACGACGAGCTGCCCGGTGTCGAGGAGGTTCAGCGCGGCGTAGATGCCGCCGATCAGCCCGGCGACGGTCGCCTTCCCGGTGCCGGGCCGGCCGAGGAAGATCAGATGCCGGCTCGGGTTGCCGGACGGCAGCCCGCGCATCGCCCGGTCGGCGGCCATCCGCGCCTCGGCGACCAGCCCGCCGACCGTACGCTTGACGTCGTCCAGCCCGATCATCTCGTCGAGCCCGTGCAGGAACCCGTCCACGTCGCGCGGCGGACGCAGCACCGGCTCGATCTCCTCCGCCACGCCGGCGAAGTCCACCGGCACCAGCACCAGCCGGTCCCGCGGCGCGCCGGCCCGCTCGGTGTGCCGTCCGACGGCGCGGTCGAGGTACGCCTCGACGAGCCGCGCGCCGACGAGGTCGCCGTGCCCGCCCAGCCGGGCCAGGTCCCCTCGTACGATCTCGAGCCCGGAGGCGTTGATCGTCACCCGCCGCTCGTCGGTCAGCACGTGCATGAGGGCCAGCCGTGCCTGGACCCCGGACAGGTCCGGCAGGCGGAAGATCGTGAACATCCTGGTCAGCTGGGGGTAGCGGTTCGCCAGGAGCCGGTACGACTCCGGCTCGCAGGTGGCGATCAGCGCCTTCTTGTCACGGGTGCTCGTGACGGCGGCCACGACCCGGGCGGGGTCGGCGGCGTCGAGCACCGCGCGGTCGAGCCGTTCGAACAGGAGGGGCGTGCCGGCGCCACCGCCCCGCAGGATCGCGGTGACCGTCGCGGCGTTGTCCCCACGCAGCTCTCCGCCGTCGGCCGTACGCACCGAGCCGTCACCGAGCCCGGCACCGGCGAGCGTACGGGCGATGAGGCGGGTGAGCCGCCGCTGCCCGGTGTGCGGCTCCCCGACGATGAGCACGGCGGGAACGCGCTCTGGGGCGTTGCGGTGCAGCTCGCCGAAGAGTTCGGTCGCGTCGTCGGCACCGGACAGGAAACGGATCCCGAAGCGCTCGGCCACCTTGGGCATCGGCGCCGAGGCGGGCGGAGGCGCGATCTGCTCCACCGGCCGCTCGGGCATGGGCGCCATGCCCATGAGGTCGCTGCTGGACAGGATGCGGGTACCGGGCCGCTCAGCGGGTTCGGGCGGTTGCTCGATGGCCTTGGTCCGCGGCGGCTCGGCGGTGACGGGCGCCGGCGCGACGATGGGAATCGGCCCGACGTCGGCCCGGGTACCCCCGATCCAGTCGACGTACGTGGTGTTGTTCACCTCGGCGGCGGAGTCGAGGGGGTCCATCATCGTGGCGTTGTTCAGCTGCTCGTCGAAGGAGTCCATCATGGTGACGTTGCCGATGGCCGCCTGATCGTTCTCCCCGGTACGGGCGTCTTCGCTGGTCCGGTCGTCCTCACCGTCCGCCGCGTCCTCACTGGTCCGGTCGTCATCCTCGACCGTGTCGTCGGCGTCGCCGTTGTCGCCGGCGTCGCCGGGGGCGCCCGCCTCCGCCCGGAAGCCGACCACACCGCTGCCAGCCGTGACCCCACCGGGGACAGCGGGGTCGTCCGTGCCCGCAGCGCCCGCACCGACGTCGAACATGGTGCGATCGTGCACATCCCCACCGGCTACGCTCGCGGCGGCCATCCCGCCACCCGCACGCCCGCCACCCTCGCCTGCGTCGTTGCCGGGAGCGCCGCTACGGTCGTCTGCCTCTGCCCCGAGGCCGACCACACCGCTCTCAGCCGTGACCCCGCCGGGCCCAGCGGGTTCGTCCGTGCCCGGAGCGCCCGCACCGCCGTCGAACATGGTGCGATCGTGCACATCCGCACCGGCTGCGTTCGCACCGGCCATCCCGCCACCCACACGCTCGCCACCCGCACTCGCGTCGGCGTCGGCGTCGGCGTCGGCGTCGGCGTCGGCGTCGGCGTCGGCGTCGGCGTCGAGCATGGTGCGATCATCCGCATCCGCACCAGATGCATCCGCGGCGGCCATCCCGCCACCCGCACCGCCACCCGCACCGCCACCCGCACCGCCACCCGCGTCGAGCATGGTGCGGTCGTCGTCCAGTTCCTCGCCACCGGCAGCGCCCGCGGTGAGGACCGGCCCGCCGCCACCACCACCGCCACCGGCG
>Ga0247774_1000632_pt1 | contig 17582 bp, 5 predicted proteins | sample UWRJL001104B6_FD_179933 | JGI IMG/M metagenome (GOLD analysis project Ga0247774, IMG submission 179933) | Plant litter microbial communities from Arlington Agricultural Research Station in Wisconsin, United States - UWRJ-L001-104B-6 | ecosystem: Environmental > Terrestrial > Plant litter >... | reverse complement strand
GAATGAAGTAGCAACAATCTCTCTATCTTCTGGATGAACCAGGCTATGCCAATCAAGGGAACCATCAAGAAATTCTCTCGCTTCGTAACCAATCATTGAAACAATATTATCGCTGACAAATGTTACATCATAATCTCCCCCTAATTTGCAGCTAAAAATCACCGCCGGGGTAGTGGCCAGCAAATATTGCAAGCGTTCGGTGACAGAACGCAAGTTGAACTCGGCTTGCTTGCGATCGCGGGCTTCCATTGCTAAAGCTGCGATCTGTGCCACATAGCTAGCGAAGCTTTGTTCGTCGAGCGTCCAATTCCTGGCCGTTCCCTGATGTTCTAAACAAATTACACCCGCAATTTGCCCTTTATGGGTAATAGGAACATCTAGCATCGACGAGATGTTTAAAGGCGTCAAATAAGATTCGCTAAATTCTTGGGTGCGCGGATCGGTTTTGGCATCAACCGCTGCGATCGCTTGTTGTGTATTCAAAGCTTGGAAATAGCTAGGATAGTCAGCAACTTTCAGTTCTGTACCGGCGCTGTGTTGATTGGGAGTCAGTTCGTAAATATCCGCACAGCACATTGCGGATTTATCTTCCTGATAAAACCAAATACTTGCCCGCTCGACATTCAGGGTACGAGTTGCCATTTTCGTAATCTCTCTCAACGCCTCGCCGATATTTCCCTCGTAGATACTAGAATTTTTTGCTAATTCTAGCAAACCATTTTGTTGTTCTGTTAACCTAGTTTCTCGTTCGCGCAAAGCGGACTCAGCGGCTATTCTTTCTCTTATTTCTGCTTCTAAATGACCATTAATTTCTGTCAACTGTACGGTCCGCTCTTGGACTTTAATTTCTAAATCATCATAAGCGTGGCGCAACGCTAATTCTGCATCTTCCCGCACAGCAATCTCAGTCTGCAACTTGCGATTTATGGCCTCTAATTGTTGGGGGGTTTTTAAAGACAAAAACTGCGGCAATAGTGTTACCATCGAGGCCGCAGTGAAGCAGGAAACAAGTGCAGTAATTCCTTTTTCAATCCCCGACAGCCAATAAGCGGAATGCCACAACGTCCAAATGTCTAGCAAGTGACCCGTACCGCACAGAATAATAAATGCACCAAATAAAGCAAATATTTTTAGAAAAGGAACATCGCGCCGCTTTAAGATAAAATAAATCAGCATCGCCGGAATTGAATAGTAGGCGATCGCGATTAAAAAGTCCCCAGTTACGTGCAGCCACACTAAAGGCGTTTGCCAAAGATAGCAATGACCGTGAGGCATATACTGAGTTGGGGAAAAGATATTTTTGAGTGCTTCCCACATAATACTTGTTATTGGTAGATAATATGGATTTGATGATGCCTAAGTTAGGCAAAAAATAAAACGAACCGAAAATTGTAGCTGGATTCAGCATTATTTATTAACACCTCAACCCAGCTTGTTCATAACAGCTTGCTTCTGCAATAGCTGGCGATCGCCAAATTGCGATCGCCACGGAATTTCAATGATAAACTCAGTACCTCTCCCAACCTCGGAAGTGCAGCGCAAATAACCTTCATGGGCTTGAATAATCTGATAAGAAATTGCCAAACCCAGCCCGGTACCAGCACCGATAGGTTTGGTCGTATAAAATGGATCGTAAATTTTAGCGATCGCATCATAATCTATGCCAGTGCCATTATCAGCAATGTGAATCTGCACCCACTTGCCATCAACTAAAAGCGTGCGGATGCGAATTTTTAGCAGTGGGCAATGGGGGTTTTGTAAGTTGTCAGAGAAATTATTTTCCCAATAGCCGTTGGTCGAATATCCCTGCTCTACAATCTGTTCTAAAGCATCAATAGCATTAGAACAAATATTCATAAATACTTGGTTAAGCTGCCCGGCGTAGCATTCCAATACTGGCACATCACCATACTCTTTAATCACTTGGATAGGCGGACGGTTTGGTTGTTCTTTCAAGCGGTGCTGCAAAATCATTAAAGTGCTATCGAGACCTTCATGGATATTTACCTTTTTCATGTCGGCTTCGTCTAATCGGGAGAAAGTCCGTAAAGACTTAACAATTTCCCTAATTCGCTCTGCTCCAATTTTAATCGAACCAAAAAGCTTTTGCAGGTCTTTTAAAATAAAATCGAGTTCGATAGTGTGAATCTTGTCTGCAATTTCCGGCGCAGGAGTGGGGTAATAAACTTGATAAGCCTTAATCAATGTTACAAGATCTTTTATGTATTCCTGAGCCGGAATCAGATTGCCATAAATGAAATTGACAGGGTTATTTATTTCGTGGGCCACCCCAGCTACCATTTGCCCCAAAGACGACATTTTTTCAGTTTGCACGAGTTGAGTTTGAGCGCCTTTAAGTTGTTGCAGAGCGTTCTCTAACTGCTGAGTTTGTTCTAGCAGTTTAGCTTCCGAGTGCCGCAATGAATTTTCAGCCAAAGAGCGATCGCGATTTTCCTGTAGCAAAAGTTCATTAGTGGATTCTAAAGCGAGCGTCCTCTCCATCACCCGTTTTTCCAATTCTAGCATTAATTCCGAGAGTGCTTCTTGAGCTTGTTTGCGCTCGCCAATCTCATTTTGTAAAGCTACATTTGCCACCGCCAATTGATCTGGACTGGGAATAGCCAATATTTTTGGGATTAGTTCCACCAGCACTGCTGCTGTAGATAGCGAAATCAGCGCTGTAATCCCTTTAAGAAAACCAGAGAACCAATAATTAGGATGCCACAGCGTCCATATTTCCATAATATGGGTAATACCGCAGCAGATAATAAAAGAGCCAAACAGCATGAAAACCCAGTCAAAAGGCACATCTTGCCGCTTTTTGACAATGTAAATCAGCGTAATCGGTATCAAAAAATAAGCGACGGCTATCAAGCCATCGGACAAAATGTGCAGCCCCACTAATCCCGGCTTCCACAAGTAGCAATGACCGTGAGGAATAAAATAATTTGAAAACATTTCATGAACCATTTGCGGTATCAATCCTCTTATTTTATAAGATTTTTTTGAGGAATTACAGTCGAGTTAAAAAACCTGCTTCCACAAAAAGAAGAATTAGGATTTTGTGCTTAACACTTGCGATCGGGAGATGCAGATACCTGAAAATAACTTTAATTAAATTAGCATAAATTAACTAAACTTTAGCCATGTCAACGCACTTGTGATGAGGAGATACAGCGACCTGAAAATAGCTTTAATTAAATTAGCATAAATTAACTAAACTTTAGCAGTCTCAACTGTCACATCTTTAAATTGTGCCTTCACGACCAAATGTGACACCTGCATGACATTTGGGCAAACGAGCGAGAAAAACTGAACACTGCTACCTGAAAAACCCCGCTAGCAGCTCTTGAAATTGGGTTAGAGCGCTCAGTGACCCATGAATCCTTTATTGATATTGGTGCGCTGCGGTGAGATTTAACAGATTGGACCAGCTAGTCCCTGAGAAATTTCGCGACTGAATCGTGTCGCAATCCAATAGGGGATCAGCTTTAGACTCAATCATAAGTGATAATATTAACGATACACTTATATGGTAATTGCCGGTAATGACGATAGATGAGGTACTACAGCTAACTCGTGTGCGATCGCAAAAAGACTTATGTCCCGTACAAGAAATCATACTCCGCCAAGTTTGGGAAGGAAAGACTTATACAAGCATCGCCTCTACCTCTCATTACGGAGAGCATTACCTGAGAAACATCGCCTCGTCCTTGTGGCAATCTCTCTCTGAAATTTTACAGACACCTATTAGCAAATCTAATTTTCGCTCCTCAGTAGAATCGCGTTCCCTGACCCCAGAGGAACGAGAATTAATTGAAGAATTCACCCGCAGCCAATGCCTAGCAACACCTTTAGAATATCCCGGCTCTCCAGTACCCATCGGTTCACCATTTTATATCCATCACCCGCTAATAGAAGAACTTGCCTATCGAGAAGTTGCCCAACCTGGAAGTGTTCTGCGGATTAAAGCTCCCAGGAAGATGGGAAAAAGTTCTCTCCTGCTACGGATTTTAGATCGCGCTAATTCTCTCGGGTGCCGAACTGTAAGTTTAGATTTTCAGCAAGCCGAAGAAGCTGTTTTAGACAACCTCGATAAATTTTTACGGTGGTTTTGTGCCAACATCAGCCGTCACCTAGAATTGCCACCTCTATTAGAGGATTATTGGGATGAAGACATGGGTAGCAAAGTAAGCTGTGCTATCTATTTACAGCAATATATTTTAGACCAAATAAATAGTCCGCTTGTCTTAGCTTTAAATGAAGTCAATAGGATTTTTGAGTATCCAAAAATTGCCCGAGAATTTTTGCCACTGCTGCGAAGCTGGCATGAAGAAGCAAAGCGGATTAAAACCATGGAAAAACTGCGGGTAATCGTTCTTCACTCCACAGAAATTTATATTCCTTTAAAGCTCACTGAATCGCCCTTTAATGTCGGTTTACCGCTGCAATTGCCCTATTTTACAGAAGAGCAGATACTTGCTTTAGCCCAGCGTCACGGACTGGATTGGACAGATAGCCCCGATGCCGATCGACTCATGGCAATGGTGGGAGGACATCCTTATCTGGTGCGACTAGCTCTTTACCACCTCTGTCAAAACAGTTTAACGCTAGATCGGCTACTACAAGAAGCTCCCACCATAGGCGGAATTTATAAAGATTACTTGCGGAGTTTTTGGTTGACATTCCAAGAGTATCCCGAACTTGCGGTTGCACTTAAACAAGTGGTAAAATCGGAACGCGGAGTGGAATTAGATCCGATAGTAGCTTCTAAATTAGTTAGTATGGGGCTGATTCATATCGATAATAACCGCTGTACGCTGAGCTGTGAGTTGTATCGCCTATATTTTGATTCGCACAACTTTATTTAGAGCGAGGTTTGAGAGTTTATTTGCGTAAATTATTTTAGAATGAAGCGATCGCACCACATCCTCACCTCTCAATAAACTCACTAAATACTTACATTTAAATTAATCCATAAACGGCATGACCAAGGTTATATACCAAATTGGTGGCAGTCTCGCCAGTGATGCGCCTACCTATGTCGAACGACAAGCAGATATCCAACTTTATGAAGCCTTAAAACGAGGCGAGTTTTGCTACGTCCTCAACTCCCGACAGATGGGCAAATCTTCCCTTCTCGTTCGCACCCTGCACCGACTGCAAGCCGAAGGATTTCAATGCAGCGCGATCGACATGACGCGCATCGGGAGTGAAAATATCACTCCTTTACAGTGGTATAAAGGAATGGTTGGAGATTTGTGGCGCGGGTTCAATCTTTTAGGACAAGTTAATTTAAAAACCTGGTGGCGCGACGAAGAAGATGTCTCGTTACTACAAAGATTGAGTCATTTTATAGAAGATATCCTACTGGTTAAGTTTCCTCAAAAGCGCATCTTTATATTCATCGATGAAATCGATAGCATTCTCAGTTTGGATTTCGCTGTGGATGATTTTTTTGCCCTGATTCGGTTTTGCTACAATCAGCGAGCGATTAATCCCGAGTATAACCGCATTAGTTTTGCAATCTTTGGAGTAGCCACGCCGAGCGATTTAATTGCTGACAAAAAGCGAACTCCTTTTAATATCGGTCATGCTATAGATTTGCATGGTTTTGAGCTGCACGAAGCCCAACTATTAGTTAAAGGATTAGAGAGTGCCGTCAGTAATTCTGATGCCGTTCTCAAACAAATATTAGCTTGGACTTCTGGACAGCCATTTCTCACCCATAAAGTTTGCTATTTGGCGTACAAAGCCAGCCTTGAGACGGTGGGCGGATTAATAAATATTCCTCCGCAAACAGAGGCATTTTGGGTAGATAGTTTGGTGCGATCACGCATCATCGATAAATGGGAATCGCAGGACGAACCGGAGCATTTAAAAACCATAGGCGATCGCATCCTCCGTGACGAACAACGCGCCGGAAGATTGCTAGGCATTTATCAGCAAATTTTACAATCAGAACCCCCCCTAAGCCCCCATTATCAAGGGGAGGGACACTCAGAACCCCCCTTAATAATGGGGGCAGGGGGGATCTGCGCCGACGACAGCCGCGAACAAATCGAACTGGTGCTATCTGGATTAGTCGAAAAAAAAGCAGGATTACTTAAAGTTAAAAATCGCATTTATGCAGAAGTTTTTAACCTCGAATGGGTAGAAAAACAATTAGTAAAACTACGTCCATACTCCCAAACTTTTGAAACTTGGATTGCAGCCAAACAAACAGATTCTTCCCGCCTGTTGCGAGGACAAGCTTTGAAAGACGCTCAAGCTTGGGCACAGGGCAAAAGTTTAAGCGATCTGGACTATCAGTTTTTAGCGGCTAGCCAAGAAGTAGACCGACAAGAATTGCAATTATTTTTAGAAGCAGAACGTCTTAAAGAAGTAGAAGCTAGGCTATCACTCAAGAGAAAAAATGCCAAACGCCAAAAATATTGGATTGTGGCACTTTCGTTTGCTCTAGTAAACGCGATCGCAGCCGGAATCTTCGCTTTTTCCCAATACCAGAAAGCCCTCGTCAGCCAGCGCAATGAAGAAATACAAAAAATTCAAGGAATGGCTAGATATTCCGAAGCCCTCTTTTCCTTAGATAAAAGGTTAGATGCTTTAATTGAAGCGCTCAGAGCCAGAAGAGAACTCAAACACTTGGCACCAAGCGACCCGCAGACAGTAACAATGGTGGAGTTAGCTTTGCGACGGTCAATTTATGGATCTGTTGAATCTAACCGCTTTTCGGGTGATGCCTCTGTCAAAAACGGATTAGATGTCAGTTCTGATGGCGAGATGATTGCTGTGGCAACAATCGGAAATGGTGTCCAAATTTGGCAGCGCGATGGTAGGTTGCTGCATACCTTTAAAGGATATCAAGGCCCAGTTATAGGGGTGGCCATCAGTCCCAACCGTCAGATCATTGCTTCATCAAATGGAGACACAACCGTCAAACTCTGGCGACGTGACGGCACTCTCGTAAAAACTTTGACAGGGTTTAAAGCTGCAGCTGGCAAAGTTAAGTTTAGTCCTGACGGAAAACTGATTATTGCCTCCAGTGGCGACGGTACGATAAAACTTTGGCGCAGCGATGGCAGATTGCTCAAGACCTTGAAGCATGGCGTAATCGTCACACCAGTAGTTTTTAGCCCAGATGGACAACTGATGGTCTCGGCTGCTGACAACGGCACTTTAAAACTCTGGCAACCAGATGGCACGTTATTGAAAACACTTTCAGGTATTCCATCTCCTGTTTTCTCAATTGCCTTTAGTCCTGACGGCAAAACCCTGGCAACCGGCGATGGAGACAGCAAGCTGCAACTGTGGCAGCGTGACGGCAGTTTGTTAAAGACTTTCACCGCACACGATGCGGCAATTAACGCCCTAGCTTTCAGCCCGAATGGGCAAATTATCGTATCTGGCTCTGACGACAAGATGCTCAAGTTTTGGAGCAAGGACGGTACTTTGTTGAATGCCATTAAAGGCCATGATAGTGGCATTCTAGATCTGGCATTTAGTCCCAGTGGCGACACACTATACTCTGCATCTTTGGATGGCACTGTAAAACTGTGGAAATTACGCAATCGATTGCTGACAATTATGCGGGGACATACGGAAGGAATTTGGGGAATCGCTTTTAGTCCCGACGGACAGTTAATCGCTTCATCGAGTCCGAAGGAGACAATCCTCTGGCGCAAGGACGGGAGTAGCTATCGGCACTTAAAAGGACCAAGCCCTCGGTCGAGTTCAGTTGCTATCAGTCCAGATAGTCAAACGATCGCTAATGTTGGTGCAGACCAATCGGTCAAGCTTTGGAGGAAAGACGGTACATTGCTTCATAGTCTCAAAGGGCATCAGGGTAGTATTAGGAAAGTCCCTTTTAGCCCTGATGGTAAGATGGTTGCATCTTCGAGTAGCGATCGCACAATCAAACTTTGGCGCGTCGATGGCACCGAAATCGCTACTTTTAGAGGACACACGGCTGGGACTTGGGGGGTTGCTTTTAGTCCCGATGGTTCGACACTTGCATCGAGCAGTGGTGACAAGACAGTAAAGCTTTGGCGTTTGGCTGAGGTTTTGAACAAGAAGCGCAAGCTAGATTCTCGATCGCAGGTCAAAAGTGAGGATAGCTTAATCAAGACTCTTCAAGGTCATAATAGTACAGTCATAGACGTAGCTTTCAGCCCTAATGGAGAATTGATTGCTTCGGTGAGTGAAGACAGGACGGCTAAAGTTTGGAGTCGTGACGGCAAGTTACTGCATACTCTTGAGGGACATGATTCTGGGATTTGGAGTGTAGCGTTTAGCCCTGAGGGCCAGACGATCGCTACAGGGAGTAATGATGGAATAATTAAACTCTGGAAGTCTGACGGCACATTGCTGACCAATCTGATTGGACATAGTGGTGGGGTTAAGGGATTAGCGTTCGCTCCTGATGGCAAAACTCTGGCTTCGGCTGCTGAGGACAAAACGGTAATTTTGTGGAATTTAGAGCAGTCTGTAGAGTTGGATAAGGTAGTAGCAGCGGGTTGCGATTGGGTACGAGAGTATCTGCGAACAAATGCCGAAGTGAAGAAAGAGGACAGGCATTTGTGCGATGCAGTGGGCGATCATGACATTCTCCGAAACAATTAACTATCAATTATGAAAGATTATTCTTACCAAATTGGCGGCAGTCTCACAACTGATGCGCCTACCTATGTCGAACGACAAGCAGATATCCAACTTTATGAAGCCTTAAAAGAAGGCGAATTTTGCTACGTCCTCAACTCCCGACAAATGGGCAAATCTTCCCTTCTCGTTCGCACCCTGCACCGACTGCAAGCCGAAGGATTTCAATGCAGCACGATCGACATGACTCGCATCGGTAGCGAAAACATTACTCCTTTACAGTGGTATAAAGGAATCGTTGGGGATTTGTGGCGCAGTTTTAATCTTGTAGGAAAAGTCAATTTAAAAACCTGGTGGCAACAACAAGAAGAAGTTTCTCTCCTGCAAAGATTGAGTCAATTTATTGAAGAGATTTTATTAGCCCGATTTCCCGATAATCGAATTATTATATTTGTCGATGAGATTGATAGTATTTTAAGCTTAGATTTTCCCGTAGACGACTTTTTCGCCTTGATTCGTTATTGTTACAACCAACGAGCCCTCAATCCCGCATACAATCGGATTACATTCGCGATTTTCGGAGTAGCTACACCCAGCGATTTAATCGCCGATAAAAATCGGACACCTTTTAATATCGGACAATCAGTAGATTTGCACGGGTTTTCCTGGGAAGAAGCCTCTCCTTTAACTAAAGGGTTAGATAGTGTAGTCAGTAATGCCGAGGCAATTATCAAAGCAATATTAGCTTGGACTTATGGGCAACCATTTCTGAGCCAAAAGCTGTGTCAATTGATAGTAATAGCCGCGCGAGAATCTCACAGTGACGTGCTGACAATTCCACCGGGAACAGAGGAATTTTTTGTGGAATCGCTGGTGCGATCGCACATCATCCAGAATTGGGAATCTCAAGATGAGCCAGAGCATTTAAAGACTATCCGCGATCGCATCTTGAGAAATGAGCAACGTGCTGGAAGACTACTAGGCATCTATCAAAAAATCTTACAAGGAGTGGAAGTACCAACTGATGACTCGCGAGAACAGGTAGAACTATTGCTGTCTGGTTTGGTAATAAAATATCAGGGTTTTTTACAGGTAAGAAACCAGATTTATCAAGAAGTATTTAACAAAAAATGGGTAGAAAAAAATCTCGCTTCCTTGCGTCCATACTCTCAAGCCTTTGATGCTTGGATAACTTCCAAGCAGACCGATCAATCCCGACTGTTGCGCGGAGAGGCATTGAAAAATGCTCAAGCTTGGGCCCAGGGTAAAAGTTTGAGTGACTTAGATTATCAGTTTTTAGGCGCTTCTGAAGAATTAGACCGAAGAGAAATGCAGGTAGGATTGGAAGCAGAACGGGCTAAAGAAATTCAAGCCCGACTAACAGAAGAACAAAAAAGATTAGCTGTAGAGAAAAAAAGTTCTAGGCGGCAAAGGTTTTTGCTTTTTGTAGTAAGTATAGCATTAATTATCGCCTGTGCATTGGGGCTAGCGGTGTATTTTCAGTATCGGCAAACTGCTGTCAGCGAGATCAAAGCGATCGCCAAATCTTCCGAAGCCTTATTCGCCTCAAATCAAAAATTAGACGCATTCATAGAGGCAATCAGAGGAAAGCGACAACTGCAAAAATTAGGTGGCGTAGACCCAGAACTCGAACGCTCAGTTAAAGAAGCTCTCCATCAAGCTGTTTATGGAGCAGTTGACTATAATCATTTATCGGGGCATGACAATGTGGTTAATGATGTAACTTTCAGCCCTGATGGGGAACTCATAGCCTCAGCTTCTGCCGATAAAACCATCGATCTTTGGAAAAAAGACGGTACAAAACTAGGAACGCTTCAAGGACACAACAATGCAGTTTGGGGAGTCGCATTTAACCCCAAAGGGAATTTAATTGCTTCGGGTTCGGCGGATAAAACAGTCAAAATTTGGCGTAAAAACAGTACAAAATCAACCAAGGTCAAGCCGAATTATACCTTATGGCAGACCTTAAAAGGACATACCAATAATATTTCACAAGTCGCGATCGCTCCTAACAATCAGATTATTGCTTCCGCTTCAAAAGATAAAACAGTTAAACTCTGGAGTACAGACGGCAAACTGCACAGAACTCTCACCGGACATACAGATGAAGTTACCAGCGTTGCCTTTAGCCCGGACAGTCAAACTATTGCATCTGCTTCTAAAGATCAAACCATCAAACTCTGGAATGCAGACGGTAAACTGATCAGAACCCTCACCGGACATACGGATAGAGTTATGAATGTTGCCTATGCGCCAAGTGCAGGCTACGCCAACAGCCCTTCACAATATCTCATTGCCTCGGCGAGTGCGGATAAAACGGTCAAACTTTGGCACCTTGATGGAACTTTAGTCAAAACCCTAACTGGACACAGCGATGCCGTGACCAAAATCGCTTTTAACCCTCAAGGTGGCTTGCTTGCCTCGGGAAGTCTAGACAGAACAGTCAAACTGTGGCAGCTTGACGGGACTCTGGTAAAAACCCTGCTAGTCGCCAAGGATGTCGTCTCTGGATTGGCTTGGAGTCCTGACGGGCAAATCTTTGCCTCATCCAGTTGGGATGGCCCGATCGCACTCTGGAAGCTTGATGATAGTTTGCTCAAGGCTCTTAACGGACATCAAGCATCTATTTACACCATAAAATTTAGTCCTGATGGTAAGACAATTGCCACCGCTAGTCGTGACAATACCGTTAAACTTTGGCGGCTTGATGGTAGCTTAATTCGCACTTTCCCCAAACAATCTGATAAAGTTTTCGGAGTAGATTTTAGCCCAAAGGGAGACACTATTGCTACAGGTGGTTATGACAGCACTGTTCGATTGTGGCGACTAGATGGAACCTTAATCAACACTTTTACTGGACATCAAGGTAGAGTTTTCGCGGTTGATTTCCATCCAGATGGACAGTCACTCGCCTCGGCGGGTGAGGACAAAACGGTTAAAGTTTGGAGGATTGACGGCACTCTATTGGCAACTCTCAAAGGACATACCGATTACATTAACGGAGTGGCATTTAGCCCCGATGGAAAGCTGATTGCCTCTGGTAGTGTGGACGGCACTATCAAACTTTGGCAGTGGGATAATGCGATCGCATCTGGAAAGCCCAGCTACAAGCTTCTACACACTTTAACAAGCCATCGCCGTCAGGTAGCTGGAGTGGCATTTAGCCCTGATGGAAAGATTCTCGCTTCAGCAGGGATGGATAGCATGGTGAGACTTTGGCGCTTGGATGGTACAGAAATTAGAGCCTTAAGTGGACATAAAAATGGGGTGTTCGGAGTGGCATTTAGCCCCGATGGAAAGGCGATCGCCTCAGCAAGTTTTGACGGCACAGTCAAACTTTGGAGGTACGATGGTCAAGAGCTTGAAACCTTAAAAGGACATAGCGATGGGGTGTTCGGAGTTACCTTTAGCCCTGATGGAAAGTTCATCGCCTCAGCCAGCCAGGATACGACAGCAATTGTGTGGAATTTAGAGCGAATTTTTCAGCTCGATTTTCTCCAGTATGGATGCGACTGGGTGCAGAATTATTTGCGAACTAATGCTGATGTCAAGGAGGAGGATAGGCATCTGTGCGATCGAGTGGGCGATCGCTAAATTATCCGAAACCATGAACTATCAATTATGAAAGATTACTCTTACCAAATCGGTGGCAGTCTCGCAACTGATGCGCCTACCTATGTCGAACGACAAGCAGATATCGAACTTTATCAAGCCTTAAAACTCGGCGAGTTTTGCTACGTCCTCAACTCCCGACAGATGGGCAAATCTTCCCTTCTCGTTCGCACCTTCCATCGGTTGCAAGCTGAAGGATTTCAATGCAGCGCGATCGACATGACTCGCATCGGCAGCGAAAACATTACTCCTTTACAGTGGTATAAAGGAATCGTTGGGGATTTGTGGCGCAGTTTCAATCTTGTAGGAAAAGTTAATTTAAAAACCTGGTGGAAAGAACAAGAAGAAGTTTCTCTCCTGCAAAGATTGAGTCAATTTATTGAAGAGATTTTATTGATCAAATTTCCGCAGGAGCGAATTTTTATATTTGTCGATGAGATTGATAGTATTTTAAGTTTAGATTTTCCGGTTGATGACTTTTTCGCATTGATTCGTTATTGTTACAATCAACGAGCCATTAATCCAGAATACAATCGGATTACCTTCGCGATTTTCGGAGTAGCTACACCCAGCGATTTAATCTCCGATAAAAATCGGACACCTTTTAATATCGGACAAGCGATCGATTTGTCAGGATTTAGCTTAGAAGAAGCGCAACCATTAGCGAAAGGGTTAGAAAAGGTCCTAGCCAATCCGCAGGCAGTTCTCAAAGAAATCTTATATTGGACGGGAGGACAGCCATTTTTAACGCAAAAAATATGTGAATTAGTAGTAAAAATGGCGGGGTCAGCCCACAGCGGTGATTTAAAAATACCACCGGGAACCGAGGGATTTTTTGTGGAATCATTGGTGAGAGAAAACATCATCAATAAATGGGAATCGCAAGATGAGCCGGAGCATTTAAAGACAATTCGCGATCGCCTTCTTGGCAACGAAAAAGTCACTGCACGTAGCTTGGGAATCTATCAAAAAATTTTACAATGTGGTGAAAGTGAAGCGGATGACAGTCGAGAGCAGATCGAACTGCTGCTATCAGGTTTGGTAGCAAAATACCAAGGCTTTTTAAAGATAACTAACCCGATTTATCAGGCAGTTTTTCACCTACAATGGGTAGAAAAACAGTTAGAGCAACTGCGTCCTTATTCCCAAGCTTTCAACGCTTGGATCGCTTCAAAACAAACCGATGAATCGCGATTGTTGCGCGGACAATCGCTAAAAGACGCTTCCTACTGGGCCCAGGGAAAAAGTTTGAGCGATTTGGATTATCACTTTTTAGCCGCTTCTGGTGAATTAGACAGGCTGGAAGTGCAGCAAGCACTCGAAGCAGCGAGGCTCAGAGAAGTTGAAGCCAGACTCACAGAAGAACGCAAGCGGTTAGTTTTAGAGCGAGAGACAGCGCAGCGGCAGCGAAGATTTCTTGGGGCGCTCAGCGCAGCGCTAATAGTTGCGATCGCCTTTGGCATTCTTGCCCTCTGGCAATATCATTACGCGATCGCCAGCGAGCAGCAAGCCCGCATCAGCGAAGTTCAAGCCCTCACCTCCTCATCAGCAGGGCAATTCGCATCCCAACAGCGATTAGATGCCCTCGTGAGCGCCATCAAAGCCAGACGCAGGATCGACAGCCTAGCTAATTCCAGCCCCCAGTTGCCATCTCAAGTTCAACAAGTGCTGCAACAAGCCATCTATGGAACGGCAGAATTCAATCGCCTGTTGGGGCATTCCAGCCCGGTTCTGGCAGTTGATGTCAGCCCAGACGGTCAACTCATCGCCACCGGCGGCGGCGACCAAACCGCCAAGCTTTGGCAACGGGATGGCACCTTGCTGCACACTCTCCAACACACGATTAGCAGCGTCTACGCCCTCCGTTTTACTCCCGACAGCCAGCGCCTGGTGACATCCAGCGTGGACGGCAACATTTATCTGTGGAGTCGGGAAGGCAAACTGCTCAAAACCTTTCAGGGACACAAGGCTGCGATCTGGGCGATCGCCGTGAGTCCAGACGGTGAGCGCATCGCCTCCGCCAGTGAAGACAGCACCATTCGCCTGTGGAGTGCCGATGGCAAACTGCTCAAAACCCTAAGCGGACATCAAGGTGCAGTTTGGGGTGTTGCCTTTAGCCCGGATGGAAATCTCCTCGCCTCTAGCAGCACAGATAATACGGTCAAGGTCTGGACTCTAGATGGCGAACTGGTGAACACTCTGGAAGGTCACAGCGGCATTGTTTGGGACGTTAAGTTCGCTTTACTTGCAGACAATAGCGGCGTAAAACGTCCCGCCATGATCTCTGCCAGCGCTGACAACACTGTCAAACTCTGGCAACCAGACGGAACCCTGCTACGAACTCTTAGCGGTCACAGTTCGGAAGTGTTTGAAGTCGCTATCAGTACAGCAGGCGATCTCATTGCTTCCGCCAGCGCCGACCAAACCATCAACCTCTGGAAGCCGGACGGGACGCTGTTGAAAGTCCTCAAAGGGCATCAATCTGGAATTCGCGGGCTTGCTTTTATTCCCAACAGTCAAATGGTTGTCTCTGCTAGCGACGACAATACCGCTCGACTCTGGAATCCGACAAACCCCTTCTCGAAAGTCCTTTACGGACATGGCGGCACGATTTGGGATTTGGATTTCTCTCCCGAAGGTCAGATGCTAGCTTCCGCCTCTTCCGATGGCAGTTTGAAACTGTGGGCGCGAGACGGCACGTTGCTGAAGTCTTTTGCCGGAAACGAGACTGCCGTTCACTCGGTTGCTTTCCTCTCTGGTACTAACTTTGCCAATCCTGCGATCGCACCTTTCCTTGCTACCGCTAGTGAAGATAAAACAATTAAATTCTGGCAGTTCGACGGGACGCTACTGAAAACCATAACAGGTCATGAAGCTGGACTTTGGGATCTCTCCCCAAGTCCAGATGGTCGGCTACTGGCTTCTGCTAGCAACGATAAAACCGTCAAACTATGGAACAAAGACGGCAGGGCGGGCACGGGGGCAACGCCCCTACGAACTTTCACAGGGCATCGGGCTAGGGTTTACGATGTGGACTTTACCCCAGACGGACAGAGGCTGCTTTCAGCCAGTAGCGACAGCACTGCTCGGTTGTGGAGTCTTGACGGTAGGTTTTCCAAGACTCTAGAGGGTCATCGCAGCCCTGTTTGGGAAGTTGCCATCAGTCCAGACGGTCGCACTTTGGCAACTGCCAGCAGGGATGACACGATTAAACTCTGGACGATTGATGGTACGTTGCTCAAAACCCTCAAGGGAAATACTAGAGGCATGATGGCAGTTGATTTCAGTCCTGACGGTCAAATGCTGGTGGGGGGAGGCTCAACTGGCGCACTCAAACTCTGGACAACCGACGGGACAGAAATCACGACGCTAACCGGACATGAAGGGAACGTTTGGGGAGTTGCGTTTAGCCCCGATGGCAAACTCATTGCCTCCGCCGGGGACGATCGCACGGTGATTTTGTGGGATCTAGAGCGTATTCTCAAACTCGATGAACTGGGTTATGCGTGCGATCGCGTCGGGGATTATTTGCGAACTAATGCCGATGTGAAGGAGGAAGATAGACATTTGTGCGATCGAATTACCAACAATACTCCAAAACAGTGATTTTTTTACTAATTAATTTAAAATTTGCCCCCTTAAAACTTACTATTACCTATGACCGAAATCACCTATCAAATTGGCGGCAGTCTCAATACAGATGCACTCAGTTATGTCAAGCGAAAAGCTGATGACCAGATCTACCAAGCCTTAAAAAACGGCGAGTTTTGTTACGTCCTCAATTCGCGACAAATGGGTAAATCTTCCCTGTTAGTACGCACCTTACATCGACTGCAAAATGAAGGATTTCAATGCAGTACGATCGACATGACTCGCATCGGCAGCGAAAACATTACGCCTTTACAGTGGTACAAAGGAATTGTTGGCGATTTGTGGCGCAGCTTCAATCTGTTAAGGCAAGTTAATTTAAAAACTTGGTGGCAAGAAGAAGAAGTATCATTTCTCCAAAGATTGAGCTATTTTATCGAAGACATTTTGTTGACACAATTTCCCGAAGATAAAATTTTTATATTTGTCGATGAAATTGATAGCATTTTAAGTTTAGATTTTCCCGTAGATGATTTATTCGCGCTGATTCGCTACTGTTATAATCAGAGAGCTATAAATCCGGAATATAACAGGATTACCTTCGCAATTTTCGGAGTAGCTACACCCAGCGATTTAATCGCCGATAAAAATCGGACACCTTTTAATATCGGACAAGCGATCGATTTGTCAGGATTTAGCTTAGAAGAAGCCCAACCATTAGCGAAAGGGTTAGAAAAGGTCATAACCAATCCGCAGGCAGTTCTCAAAGAAATCTTATATTGGACGGGAGGACAGCCATTTTTAACGCAAAAAATATGTGAGTTAGTAGTAAAAATGGCGGGAGCAGCCCACAGCGGTGATTTAAAAATACCACCGGGAACCGAGGGATTTTTTGTGGAATCAGTGGTGAGAGAAAACATCATCAATAAATGGGAATCGCAAGATGAACCAGAGCATTTAAAGACAATTCGCGATCGCCTTCTTGGCAACGAACAACGTGCCGGCAGATTGCTAGGTATTTATCAGCAAATTTTACAAGGCGTGGAAGTGTCAACCGATGACAGTCGAGAGCAAATCGAATTAGTGCTATCGGGATTAGTTGAAAAAAAAGCTGGATTGCTAAAAGTTAAAAATAGGAGTTATCAAGAAGTTTTTAACCAAAGATGGGTCGAAAAACAATTAATTTCGCTGCGTCCTTATTCCCAAACCTATAATACTTGGATAGACTCAAAGCAAACAGATTTTTCGCGATTGTTGCGCGGCAAAGCTTTGATTGACGCTCAAAATTGGGCCCAAGGAAAAAGTTTGAGCGATTTAGATTATCAATTTTTAGCTGCTAGTGCCGAACTCGATCGCAAAGAAGTGCAACAAGCTTTAGAAGCGGAACGCAGCAAAGAAGTTGAAGCGCGACTCGCTGTAGAGAAAAAAAATGCCAGAAGGCAAAAGTGGTTTATTGCAGCGCTTAGTATAGCATTAGCGATCGCCCTGTTTTTAGGAACCACCGCTTATTGGCAATATCGCAGAGCTATCCTCAGTGAGGTAGAAGCGATCGCCACCTCATCCGAAGCCCTCTTTACCTTAGAGCGAAAATTAGACAGCCTGATTGCCGCCATCAAAGCCAAGCGCAAACTGCAACAACTCGGTGGGGCAAATCCCGAACTAGAAAATCGCGTGCAATTATTACTAGAGCAGGCCGTTTATGGAGCGTCGGAGTTCAACCGCTTGTCAGGACAACAGGCGACACAGTTTAGATTAGCAATCAG
>Ga0247774_1000631_pt1 | contig 17594 bp, 16 predicted proteins | sample UWRJL001104B6_FD_179933 | JGI IMG/M metagenome (GOLD analysis project Ga0247774, IMG submission 179933) | Plant litter microbial communities from Arlington Agricultural Research Station in Wisconsin, United States - UWRJ-L001-104B-6 | ecosystem: Environmental > Terrestrial > Plant litter >... | reverse complement strand
CCCCGGGCGAGTGGCTGGCGCAGCTCACCGCCACGGTGCCGCCCGCGTTCGGGAGCCTGGCCGCCCGCGCGCTGTACCGGCTGGCCCCGGCCGCCCTGCCGCCGATCAACCTGGTCATCTCGAACGTGCCCGGGCCGCAGTTCCCGCTGTACCTGTGCGGCGCGAAGGTGCTCGGCTACTACCCGATCTCGGTGATCAGCGACGTGAGCGGCGGCCTCAACATCACCGTGTTCTCCTACAACGGCAGTGTGGACGTCGGCATCGTGGCGTGCCGCGACATGGTCCCCGACGTCTGGAGCCTGCTGGACCACCTGAAGGAGGCGCTCAAGGAGCTGACCGCCCTCCGGCCCGAGGACCAGGACCTGGGCCGGGGAGACGGATCGTAGCTCGCGTCAGCGGACGGCCGCGCCCGGCTGGCGCTGCCGCTCGGCCATCACGGCCAGCACGTGCTCCACCAGCGTGATCAGCACCTGCTTGCCCGACTCGCGCTTGCGCACGTCGCACAGGATGACCGGGATCTTCGGGTCCAGGTCGAGGGCGGCCCGGATCTCCTCGCTGTCGTACCGCAGCGCGCCGTCGAAGCAGTTGACCCCGATGATGAACGGGAGGCGCCGGCGCTCGAAGTAGTCGATCGAGGGGAAGCAGTCGGCCAGCCGCCGGGTGTCGGCCAGTACGACCGCGCCCAGCGCGCCCAGCGCGAGCTCGTCCCACATGAACCAGAAGCGGTCCTGCCCAGGCGTGCCGAACAGGTACAGGACCAGGCCGTCCCGGATGGTGATACGGCCGAAGTCCATCGCCACGGTCGTGGTGGTCTTGCGCTCGACGCCGGAGACGTCGTCGACGCCGACGCTGCGGTCGGTGAGCTGTTCCTCGGTCCGCAGCGGCTTGATCTCGCTGACCGCGCCGACCATGCTCGTCTTGCCGACACCGAATCCGCCCGCCACGAGGATCTTCACGGCGAGCGGCATCGCAGCGCCCCGGGAGGGGTCAGAGCGCTTGGAGTCCATTAAGCACTTCCTTCAAAAGCCGTTCATTGGGAAGACGATTGTCCGGCTCGGGCCGCCGTACGGCGATCAAACCGTATTCGAGTAGATCACCGAGCAGCACCCGGACGACGCCGAGGGGGAGCCTCATCTTGGCCGACACCTCGGCGACCGACAGCGGCCGGACGCACATCTCCAGGATCGCGAGATGCTCTGGTCCCGCCCCGGCGGGGGCGAAGCTCGAGGTCGCCGCCGTCGCGATGATCGCGATCAGCTCGAAACCCTCTCGGGACGAGCGCGTGCGCCCTCTCGTCAGTGCGTAGGGCCGAACGACCGGCCCGGCCTCGTCGTCGAGCCACTCGCTCATTCAACTGCCTCGCCTGAAGGCTCCGTACCGCGGATCCGGAGCAGTCACGTCCGCCTGTCCGTGTGAGGATCCCGGCGCGTGGATGTGCCCGTTCCCCTGACTCATCCGGCGTCACGATTCCACGGCCGAGCGAGGCAGGGTGGACATGTGCTGGCCCACACGCTTGACCAGCATCGCCATCTCGTATGCGATCAAGCCGACGTCCGCGTCGGAACCTGCCAGCACGGCGAGACAGGCGCCCGACCCGGCGGCGGTCACGAACAGGAAGGCATGGTCCATCTCGACAATGGTCTGGCGCACCGCGCCGCCGCCGAACTGCCGCCCGGCGCTGCGCGCGAGGCTCTGGAAGCTGGCGGCGACCGCGGACAGGTGCTCGGCGTTCTCACGCGTGAGACCCGCGGACGCGCCGACCAGCAGTCCGTCACTGGAGAGCACGACCGCCTGGTGCACCTGGGCGACCTGGTTGACGAGACTGTCCAGCAGCCAGTTGAGTTCCCCCGCAGAACCCGCTGACATCAGATGTCCTCCTCTTTGTGGTCGGTCGTGGTCTCCTCGGCGTCCGAGCGACCGCGCAACCAACCCTTCTGAATGGAGCTCAGCATCGTGCGGAGCTCCTCGGGCGAACGCTCACCGCTCGCGGTGTCACTGACCGGCTCGACCTCGTCGCGAAGCTGCGGCGCCAGGTTCGCCTGGCGCACACGCCGGGGCAGTGCGGGCCTGCCGTTGTCGTCCTCTCGGGCGGGAGCCGGGGTTTCCTGCTGGGGTAGCGCGCTTCCCGTGGACTCCTCCACCGGCTCGAACACGGAGCGGCGTTCGGCCGCGGACGTGTCCGGAGCCGGGTCGTACCCGGCCGGCCCGCCCGGCATCGGCGGGGCATCGTGCCGTCTGGGCAGCGGCGGCAACCCGGCGTCATCCGAGCTCGGGCCCGACCAGTGCCCGCTGGCCGGGCCGGGGCCGTACCCGCTGTCGCCTCCGCCGAACTGGCCGGAGCCGGAGTCCTGGTAGCCGGAGTCCTGGTAGCCCGATCCGCCCGTCCCGAACGAGTTCGTCTCGTACGGGGCGGGGTCGTAACCGGTGCCGCGGTTGTCCTGCGGGGCACGGCCGGACTCGTACGGGTTGGCCTCATAGGGATTGGCCTCGTACGGGTTGGCCGGCGCCTCGTAGCGGTTCGAGCCCGAGCCGAACGAGGGCGCCGTGAACGGGCCGGTCTCGTGCGGAGCCCGGAAGGAACCGGTGTCGTAGGACCCCGGGCCCTGCTGTGGCGGCTCGTACGGTGCGATCTCGTTGTGCCGCTGGGGGAGCGGGGGACGATCGCCGCCGGGGGTCAGCGGGATCGGCCCGGTGTTGTTGCGGCCGTCGTAGGACGGGGGACCGATCGCGCCGACCGGCACCAGGGCGTCCTCGCCCCGGCGGGTCACCGCGAGCCGTCCGGGGTCGCCCAGCTCGGCCTGTTCGCCGCTGCGGACCACGATCGTGTCGGGCAGCAGCACGATCGCGGTCGTCCCGCCGTACGGAGACGTGCGGAGCGTGACCTGGATGGAGTGCCGCTGGGCCAGCCGGCCGACCACGAACAGGCCGAGCTGCGCGCTGTTGGACAGGTCGAAGTCCGGCGGCCGGGCCAGCTTCTCGTTGGCCTGCGCCAGCGCGGCCGGGTCCATGCTCAGGCCGCGGTCCTCCACCTCGAGCGCGAAGCCGTGCGCGACCACCTGGCCGGCGACCTGCACGGTCGTGTCCGGCGGGGAGTACAGCGTGGCGTTCTCGATCAGCTCGGCGAGCAGGTGGATGAGGTCGGCGACCGCGGGACCGGAGATGGCCACCCGCGGCATCGTCGCGACCGTGACCCGTGCGTAGTCCTCGACCTCGGCCGCGGCGGCGCGGGCGACGTCGATGGCCGGGACCGGGTTGCGCCAGCCACGACCCGGCGCCTGGCCGGACAGGATGATCAGGCCTTCCGCGTGACGGCGCATGCGGGTGGCGAGGTGGTCGAGGCGGAAGAGGTCGTCCAGTTCCTCCGGCTCGGAGATCCGCCGTTCCATGGTGTCGAGCAGGCTCAGCTGCCGGTGCAGCAGAGCCTGGTTACGACGCGCCAGGTTGAGGAAGACCTCGCTGATGCTGCGGCGCAGCGTCGCCTCCTCGACCGCGCCCTGGATGGCGGTACGACGGGCGGCGTTGAACGCCTGGCCGACCTGGTCGATCTCGCGGGTGCTGAACGACAGCGGCGGAGCCTCGGCCGCGACGTCGACGTCCTCACCGCGGCGCAGCCGCCGGATGACGCCGGGCAGCCGCTCGTTGGCCAGGTCCAGCGCGGCGCGGCGCAGTCCGGTCAGCTCGCGGATGACCGAGCGGCCGACCCACAGCGACAGGATCAGCGACGCGATGACCGCGACCAGACCGAGCGCACCGGCCAGGACCACGCGCAAGATGATGCCGTTGGCGATCGGCTTGGCCCGGTCGTTCGCGGCCTCGATCGAAGCCAGCTCCAGGCCGCGGAACCTCGTGAGCACCGAGGAGACCGTGGTGTGCCACTCGACCTGGGTACTGGGCGTGATCTTGGCGCCGACCGGCGTCCCCGCGGTGGCGGTCGTCCCGGCCGTACCCGCGCCGGCGCGCGGCTTGGGCGGCGCCGGCATGTTGTCGGTGAAGCGGTTCTCCAGCGACTCGAGCCGGGTGAACTCCGGTGTGCGGGTGATCCGCTGGTAAAGGGCGCGGTCGTCGGGGCGCAGGTCGGGCAGCACGTCGCCGTAGAGGTTGCGCTGGGTGCCGACGAGCTTGGTGAACTGCACGTGCTCGGCGAAGGAGAGCCGTCCTGCGGCGAGCGCGCCGGACAGCAGCGCGTCCTCCTGCGACAGCACCTCGCGGGCCTGGGCCAGCGCCACCTGTGTACCGACGTCCTTGGTCACCTCGGGATCGCTCAGGGTGGCCAGCGAGGCCTGCAGCTGATTGATCGTGGAGATGGGGGTGGTGTAGCGGGTGAAGATCTGTGACCGGGTGACGGCGGCGCCGTCCACCTGGCGGCGCCTGGCAGGCAGGCCGTCCAGGTACTGCAGGATCTCCTTGGTCCAGCCCCGGGCCTGGGGGCTGATCACGTTTTGGGCGTCCTTGTCGACGGCAAGACGGCGGAACTGATCGGCCTGCCGGTCGGTGACGAGACGTCCCGACTCCATGGCGGCCCGGTCGCCTTCGGTCTTGCTACCGAGGAACACGAGGGACAATCGGCGTTCCTGCTCCAGGGCGCTGCCAAGCGCGCCGGAGGGGTACCCGAGATGGTCTTGGATGGTGTTCACATGCCGCAGGTTCAGGCCGTCACCCAAGGTGATATTTGCGGCGAACGCCCACAACGTACTCAGTGAGACGAGAGGCACGATCAGCAGCAGGATGATCTTGAAACGGACTGACCGGAATACGCGACCGGCCTGGAACCGAGACGGCCGCTGACTGACATCTGATCCCACTCGACGGTCCTTTGATTGCACCGCGACAGGCTCGACTTTCAGTTAGACGGAGGGGGACCCCGATGGACGGATGAGACACCCAAGCGAACGCGCAGGACTCTACTACGCACCGGTCTGATGACCGACCATGTCCGTAAATATCTACCTAACGAACGCTTGTCATGGGTAGGGAAATGGTCGGTCGGCGGGTCAGATAATGCCTGGTAGTGCGGCATGTAAAGGGGGGTGGGCCGTCGGTCGCTCTATGACTCAAATAACGGACGTTCGGTGACAAGCGCCCCACGTGCCCCTCTGACAACCTCTAGCCTCCGCCATCGTGATCTATGACGACCAGCCCCCGGAGACGCTCCCTGTGCGCGGGCGCTCATCGTTGCCCAGTGGGCGACACCGCCGGCCGGCGTCCGCCGATCTTCCGCCGGACGCCCCCGTCCTCGTGCTGGCGGTCCCCGGCGACAGTCCTGACGTCGCCGACGAGATCGCTTCGCTTACGCGCGCCGCGCGCGCGGAACTCGACGTACGGTACGCCCCGCTGGGCGACGAGCGGTTCGCCGAGACCCTGCGCGGACTGCCCGGCGACCGTTCCGCCGTGGTGGTGCCGCTGATCACTGGTCCGCACCCGCGCGCCTACCACGACATCACCGCCGGCATCGAGGAGACCGGGGTGACGGCCGTGGTCACCGAGCCGCTCGGCCCCCACCCGCTCCTCGCCGAGGCCCTGCACGTACGGCTCGCCGACGCCGGGCTCGCCCGCGCGGACCGCATCCGGCAGTTCAGCATCGGCGCGGCCGTCGACGGCGTGATCGTCGTCGCGGTCGGCGGCACCGAGGCGGCCCGCGAGGCGGACATGACGGCGGTGCTCCTCGCCGCCCGGCTCGCCGTCCCGGTGATCGCCGCCGCGGTCGACGGCCCGCCGACGGTGGCCGACAGCGTGGCGCGCCTGCGCGAGTCCGGCGCTCAGCGGCTCGCCGTGGCGCCGTACGTGATCGGTCCCGAACTGGACCACGAACAGCTCGCCAAGCTCGCCGCCGAGGCCGGGCTCGGCTGCGGCGCGCCGCTCGGCGCGCACAGCTCGGTGATACGGCTCATCAACCTCCGTTACGAAGTGGCCATGGAAAGCATGGAGAGCATGGGAAGCACGGAAACCGCCCAGGACGAGGAACGGTCATGAGACTGACGAGGTTGGCCTGCGCGGCGCTGCTCGTGCTCACCGTCGGAGCCTGCAGCTCCGACGGCGACGCGGGAAAACAGGCGGAGGCTCCCCGGCTCACCGCCCAGCAGGAGATCGGCGCGTCCGAAGGCGCGCTCAACCTCGTGGTCTGGGCGGGCTACGCCGAGGACGGGTCGACGGACAAGGCGGTCGACTGGGTGCACGCCTTCCAGCGCAAGACCGGCTGCCGCGTCAACGCGAAGGTCGCCGACACCTCCGACTCGATGGTCGCGCTGATGAACTCCGGTCAGTACGACGGCGTCTCGGCCTCCGGCGACGCCTCGCTGCGGCTCATCTACAGCGGCACGGTCGCGCCGGTCAACACCAACCTGCTGCGCAACTACGGCGACGTCGCGCCGTACCTGCGGGACCAGCCGTACAACTCGGTCAAGGGCCAGATGTACGGCATGCCGCACGGCTACGGTGCGAACTACCTCGCCTACCGCACCGACAAGATCCCCCAGAAGCCCACCTCGTGGAGCATCGTCTGGGACAAGAACTCACCGGCGGCCGACCACGTCGTCGACTACGACTCGCCGACCTACATCGCGGACGCCGCGCTGTACCTCAAGGCGCACCGGCCCGACCTGAAGATCACCGACGTGTACGAGCTGACGCGTGAGCAGTTCGACGCCGCCATCGACCTGCTGAAGCAGCAGCGGCCCAACGTGAACCAGTACTGGTCCAACTACCTCGACGAGGTGCAGTCCTTCAAGGCCGCGGACAACTGGGCCGGGACGGCGTGGCAGGTGACCGCCCAGCTGGCCAAGTCCGAGGGCGCGCCGATCGCCACGACGATCCCGGACGAGGGCGCCACCGGATGGTCGGACACCTGGATGATCGCCACCCGGGCCGAGCACCCGAACTGCATGTACAAGTGGATGAACTGGATCAGCGCGCCGAAGATCCAGGCGGCGGTGGCCCAGTGGTTCGGTGAGGCGCCGGCCAATCCCAAGGCGTGCCGGTACACCGCGAAGGGATTCTGCTCGGAGTTCCACGTCGGTGACGTCGACTTCTACCGTCGCTTGGCCTTCTGGAAGACTCCCGTGGCGGACTGCGGCGACTCGCGCGGTGCCGTCTGCGTGGACTACTCCAAATGGGCCGAGCTCTGGTCGCAGATCAAGGGTTGAGCAGCGACATGAAGACTGACGAGAACGGTGGCGGCACGTCGGCCGTGAGCCTGCGCGGGGTCCGCAAGGTCTTCGGCGACGTCACCGCCGTCGACGGCGTGGACCTGGACGTCCGCGACGGCGAGTTCTTCGCGATGCTCGGCCCGTCCGGCTCCGGCAAGACGACCGTGCTGCGGATGATCGCCGGCTTCGAGACGCCCACCGAGGGCCGCGTGTACCTCGGCGGCCACGACGTCACCAGGCGCGCGCCGTTCGACCGCGACGTCAACACCGTCTTCCAGGACTACGCGTTGTTCCCGCACATGAACGTGCTGGCCAACGTGGAGTACGGCCTGAAGGTCAAGAAGGTCGCCGCGAAGGAGCGCCGCGAACGCGCGCTGCAGGCGCTGGCGACCGTACGCCTGGAGGGCTATGACAAACGCAAGCCGGCCCAGCTGTCGGGTGGGCAGCGGCAGCGCGTCGCCCTCGCCCGCGCGCTCGTCAACCGGCCCAAGGTGTTGCTGCTGGACGAGCCGCTGGGCGCCCTCGACCTCAAGCTCCGCGAGGAGATGCAGGTCGAGCTGAAGGGCATCCAGCGGCAGGTCGGCATCACGTTCCTGTTCGTCACCCATGACCAGGAGGAGGCGCTCACGATGAGCGACCGGATCGCGGTCTTCAACGCGGGCCGGATCGAGCAGATCGGGACGCCCGCGGAGGTGTACGAACAGCCGGCCTCGGCGTTCGTGGCCGGGTTCGTCGGCACCTCCAACCTCATCGAGGGCGAAGCGGCCCTCTCCATTCTCGGCCGGGAGGGCGTCTACAGCGTCCGCCCGGAGAAGCTCCGCGTCGACACCGAACTCGGCGCGGAACTGCCCGAAGGCGACCACTCCGCGACCGGTACGGTCGCGGAGGTCGTCTACGCGGGGGCGGCCACCCGATTCGTCGTGGACCTCGACGCGGGTGGCCGGCTGGTGGCCATGCAGCAGAACCTGCAGGCCTCCTCGATGGACGTGCTCAAGTTGCGCGACGCCCGGGTCAGGCTCGCATGGCGGCGGGAGCACGAGTTCTCCATCACCGGTCCGATGTGACCCCGATGTGACACCCGGCCGGCCCCTACCGGCCGACCGTCACGCCGCGGTCCCCTCATCGCGGCGTCCACCGGAATTCCCTCAACCGATATACCCCCCATTTTGATCGGAGTCCCCAATGCGTTCCACGCGCCTCGCGGTCACCGCGATGGCAGCCGTCGCGTTGCTCGCCGCCGGTTGCGGCGACAAGAGCAGCAGCACCTCCAGCAGCGGTGGCGGAAGCGACCCCGGTTTCACTCCCCCCAAGATCGCCGCGATGCAGACCCTCGGCCAGGGCGAGGGACAGGTCAACCTCGTCGCCTGGGCGGGCTACGCCGAGGACGGCTCGAACGACAAGACCGTCGACTGGGTCCACCCGTTCCAGAAGGCGACCGGCTGCAAGGTCAACACCAAGGTCGCCGGCACGTCCGACGAGATGGTCAACCTGATGAAGACGGGGCAGTACGACGCCGTGTCGGCCTCGGGTGACGCCTCGCTGCGGCTCATCGCCGGCGGCTCGGTCGCGCCGGTCAACACCAACCTCGTCCCGAACTACAAGGACATCTTCCCCGGCCTGAAGATGAAGCCGTGGAACTCCGTCAACGGCGTGGCCTACGGCATCCCGCACGGCCGTGGCGCCAACCTGCTGATGTGGCGGACCGACAAGGTCAAGCCCGCCCCGACCTCCTGGGGCGCGGTGTTCGACGCGAACTCCCCGTACAAGGGCCACATCACGGCGTACGACTCGCCGATCTACATCGCCGACGCGGCGCTGTACCTGTCCGCGACCCAGCCCGACCTGGGCATCAAGGACCCGTACGCGCTCGACCAGAAGCAGTTCGACGCGTCGGTCAACCTGCTCAAGACGCAGAAGAACAACATCGGTGAGTACTGGTCGGACTACCTGAAGTCCCAGCAGTCCTTCAAGAGCGGTGACACCGTCCTGGGCACGACCTGGCAGGTGATCGCGAACGGGCTGACCGCCGACAAGGCGCCGGTCAAGACCGTGCTGCCCACCGAGGGCGCGACCGGCTGGTCGGACACCTGGATGGTCGCCGCCAAGGCCCAGCACCCGAACTGCGCGTACAAGTGGATGGACTGGATCGCCTCGCCCAAGGCGAACGCCCAGGTCGCCGAGTGGTTCGGTGAGGCTCCGTCCAACAGCAAGGCGTGCGCGCTGACGAGTGACAAGAAGTTCTGCGACACCTTCCACGCCGCGGACGAGCCGTACTGGACCAAGGTCCACTACTGGAACACGCCGATCTCCCAGTGCCTCGACGGTCGCAAGAACGTCAAGTGCGTCGACTACGCGAAGTGGACGCAGGCCTGGACCCAGATCAAGGGCTGATGACCACCTCCATGGCGGGCATCACCTCACCCGGCGGGCCGGTTCGCCGGCTCGCCGGGTTGCTCCACCGGCGGCCCTCGATCCGGCTCGCCGGGCTGTTGTCCGCGCCGCTGCTGTGGCTCGTCGTGGCCTACCTCGGCTCGCTCGCGGCGCTGTTCGTCACCGCGTTCTGGACCACGAACGAGTTCACCGGCGACGTGGTGAAGGTGTTCGACCTGGGCAACTTCCAGGATCTGGTGGACCAGAGCGTCTACCGGACGATCACGCTGCGCAGTGCCGGCGTCGCGGCCGCGGTCACGGTCATCGACAGCGTGGTGGCCTTCCCCATGGCGTTCTACATGGCGAAGATCGCCTCGCCGCGGGCCCAGCGCTGGCTGGTGATCGCGGTGCTCACGCCGCTGTGGGCGGGCTACCTCGTCAAGGCGTACGCCTGGCGGATCATGTTCTCCGGCTCCGGCGTGCTCGACTGGTTCCTCAGCCCGGCCGGCGGCCACGGCCCGGGGTACGGCCTGCCGGCCACCATCATCACCCTCGCGTATCTCTGGCTGCCGTACATGATCCTGCCCGTGTACGCGGGGCTGGAGCGGCTGCCGAACTCCATGCTCGACGCCGCCGGCGACCTGGGTGCGCACTCGTTCCGCACCTTCCGGACGGTCGTGTGGCCGATCGCCTTCCCGGCGGTCGTCGCGGGATCGATCTTCACGTTCTCGCTGTCGCTCGGCGACTACATCGCGGTGAAGATCGTCGGTGGCCGGAGCCAGCTCATCGGGAACGTGGTCTATGACAACGTCGGCACGGCGAACAACCTGCCGTTCGCCGCCGCCGTCGCGACCGTGCCGGTCGCGATCATGGTCGTCTACCTGCTCGCGGTCCGCCGTACCGGAGCCCTGGAGAACTTGTGAGTCTCTCGCGAGGAGCCCGCATCGCGCTGCGCGTCGCGATGATCCTCGGGCTCGCCGTCATCTACGTGCCGCTGTTCGTCGTGCTGATCAACTCCTTCAACGCCGACCGGACCTTCGCCTGGCCGCCCACGCACCTGACCGGCGAGTGGTGGACGCGCGCCTGGGACAACGGTGGCGTGCGTTCGGCGCTGTGGACCTCGGTGAAGGCCGGGCTCGGCGCCACGGCGGTCGCCTGCGTGCTCGGCACGATGGCGGCCTTCGCCGTGCAGCGGTACCGGTTCTTCGGCCGGGAGACCGTGTCGCTGCTGGTGATCCTGCCGATCGCGCTGCCCGGCATCGTCACCGGCATCGCGCTCAACAACGCCTTCCGTACGGTGCTGTCGCCGTTCGGCATCCAGCTCGGCCTGTTCACCGTCGTGGTCGGGCACGCGACCTTCTGCATCGTCACGATCTACAACAACGTGCTCGCCCGCCTGCGGCGGATGGGGACCAGCACGGAGGAGGCCTCGGCCGACCTCGGCGCAGACACGTTCCAGACATTCAGGTACGTTACGTTTCCGCTGCTCCGCTCCGCGCTGCTCGCCGGTGGCCTGCTGTCGTTCGCCCTGTCGTTCGACGAGATCATCGTCACGACCTTCACGTCCGGCGCAGGCGTGGAGACGCTGCCCATCTGGATCTTCAACAACCTGTTCCGGCCCAACCAGGCGCCCATCGTCAACGTGGTGGCCGCCGCACTCATCGTGTTCTCGGTCGTGCCGGTCTACATCGCCCAGCGCATCTCCGGAGACACCCGCGCCATCTGAGGAGGACGCAATGAAGCGCACCGTCCGAAACTTCGTCGACGGCTCGTACTCGGACGCCGCCGACGGTCGTACCGCCGATCTGATCAGCCCGGTCACCGGTGAGGTGTTCGGCACCGCCCCGGTCTCGGGACAGGCCGACGTCGACGCGGCGTTCTCCGCCGCGGCGTCCGCCTTCGAGGGCTGGCGGGACACCACGCCGGGCGAGCGCCAGCTCGCGCTGCTGCGCGTGGCGGACGCCTTCGAGGCCCGCGCCGACGAGCTCGTCGCGCTGGAGTCGGAGAACACCGGCAAGCCGCTCGGCCTGACGACGTCGGAGGAGATCCCTCTGATGCTCGACCAGCTGCGCTTCTTCGCCGGTGCCGCGCGCATCCTGGAGGGCCGGTCGGCGGGGGAGTACATGGCCGGCCACACCTCGATGATCCGGCGTGAGCCGATCGGGGTGTGCGCCCAGGTCACGCCGTGGAACTACCCGATGATGATGGCGGTGTGGAAGCTCGCCCCGGCCATCGCGGCGGGCAACACGGTCGTGCTCAAGCCATCGGATACGACACCCGCCACGACGGCCTTGATGGCCGAGATCGCGGCCGAGTTCCTGCCGCCGGGCGTGCTCAACGTCGTCTGCGGCGACCGCGACACCGGCCGCCTGCTCGTGGAACACCCGACGCCGCAGATGGTGTCGATCACCGGTTCGGTCCGTGCGGGCATCGAGGTGGCGCGTTCGGCCGCCACCGACCTGAAGAACGTCCACCTGGAGCTCGGCGGCAAGGCGCCGGTCGTCGTCTTCGACGACGCCGACGTCGAGGCGGCCGCCGCGGCCATCGCCGAGGCCGGTTACTTCAACGCGGGTCAGGACTGCACCGCCGCGACCCGCGTCCTCGCCGGTCCGGGCGTGCACGACGACTTCGCCGCGGCGCTGGCCGAGGTCGCCGCCTCGACCAGGACCGGCCTGCCGGACGACGAGGACGTGCTGTACGGCCCGCTGAACAACGCGAACCAGTTCGACCGGGTGAGCGGGATCATCGACCGGCTGCCGTCGCACGCGACCGTACGCGCCGGTGGCTCGCGCGCCCGTGAGGAGGGCTTCTTCTACTCGCCCACGGTCGTGTCGGGGCTGCGCCAAGACGACGAGGCGGTCCAGGACGAGATCTTCGGCCCGGTCATCACGGTGCAGCGGTTCTCCGACGAGGACGAGGCGGTGCGCTGGGCCAACGGCGTGCGGTACGGCCTCGCGTCCTCGGTGTGGACCCGCGACCACGGCCGCGCGATGCGGATGGCCAAGCGGCTCGACTTCGGCTGCGTGTGGATCAACACCCACATCCCGCTGGTCGCCGAGATGCCGCACGGCGGCTTCAAGCACTCCGGCCACGGCAAGGACCTGTCGATGTACGGCTTCGAGGACTACACGCGCGTCAAGCACGTGATGTCCAACATCGAGGTCTGAGACCGCTATCCGTCGCGCCGGGGCCCGGTTCTCTCCCGGCGCGACGGACGCAGGGACGGCACCTCCTGTCCCGGCTTGCCGTCCTCGCGCAGCACGCTGTAGATCACCCCGTCACGCCACTCGCCGTCACGGAAGGCGTAGCCGCGCAGCACTCCCTCCCGCGTGAACCCGGCCTTGCTGAGTGCCCACTGTTCGGCGGTGTTGGTGCTCTCGGTCACCGCCTCGACCCGGTTGACCTGGGTGTGGGCGAACAGGTAGTCGACGAGCAACCGCTGCGCCTCCGTGCCGTACCCGAGCCCGCGCACCTTCGGCAGCATGCCGATCCCGATGTTCCAGCAGTACGACGTCCGCGCCGTCGGCTGCCTGCGCCAGGAGACGTATCCGAGCGGCTCGGCGGAGCCCACGACCATCAGCGCGCCGCCGTCGTCGGTGAGCAGCCCGGTCTCGGCCCAGCGCCGCCGCCAGGAACGCACATCGAACCACCCGTGCCAGCTGTGCTCGCCCGCGATCTCAGGATCACCGATGAGCCGCTCGATCACCGCGAGATCCTCCTCGGCCACCGGCCTCAGCCGCAGCTGATCATCCATGCTCGCAGAGCTTAGACATCGGGGGGCATGGGCTGTCCAGCGGCCGAGGTCAGCCCGCTCCTCCTGGCCGAGCGGCGGCGCCGGGCCTCGCCTCCCTCGACCGGGCGCGGCCGAAACGCCGTGCCAGGTGATGGCCCGCGCGGAAATCAAGTGCGAGCATGGCCCCGGCAAAGCAGATATCAAGTGAGGAGCGCGGCGGGTGTCCCTACTTGCGAGTCCCGAGACGACCTCCGGGGCGGCCGACCGGCTGGGCGCGCTGCTCGGCCCGCGCGCCGCGCGGGTGCTGACGACGTACGCCGTGCCGTGCCTGCACTACGCGCACTGGCAGGCGCTGTGGCGCTACCGCCTGGCGGACTGGACCAACGAGACGACCTACGGCACCGACCGCTACCACTGCCTGTGCGAGACGTTCGGCCGCATCGCCGCCGACCGGCTGCCCGGCGCGCGCGTGCACCTGCCCGCCGAACGCCTCGGCACACCGTTCACGATCGAGACGGACGCGTGGCTGCTCTACACCTGGCGGTACGGCAAGACGCGGGACGACCGGCACCAGGGCCTGCCGTACCCGGACGAGACCGGGATCCGCGCGAAGATCATCGGAGGTGGGCCGCCCGGCCAGCAGATGCTGGCGTACGAGGGACTGCCGCCCGTGCCGCTGGACAACGTCGTGGTCCTCGGCTGGGCCGGCAACCGGCACGAGGGGCTCACCCGTGCGTTCCTCGCCTCGCCGATCCACCACGGCGACCGCGTCTACTGGCGCGAGGAGACGTTCGTCGAGCTGGACGTGGAGGCGGGACGCCGCCCGTACGGCCTGCCGCCGGTGCCCGACCTGCCGGCCGTCGCCGACCCGGACGTGCCACGGCCGCCGGCCTTCGACCTCGCGCTGGTCGACCGCGAACAGGGCGTGACTTTCGGAGCGTCGCGCGGTGAGGCGACCGGCACCGGGGACTAGGGTGTTGGACCGCCGGTGACGAAAGGGGATGGAGGAGTCAGTACGTGGATCGTGATGAGCCGCACCTGGCCGCGGTCCCGGACCCCTCCGCCTTCGACCCCGCCCGGCTGACCCTGGCCCGCGAGCGAAGCGGGCTGACAAAGCGCGACCTGGCGAACCGGGTCGGCGTGACGGCCGCGGCGATCACCCAGTTCGAACGCCGCCAGTCGCGCCCGTCCGGGACGACCCTGGCGCGGCTGGCCGCCGGGCTGGGACTGCCCGCGGGCTACTTCGCGGTCGGCCGCCCGGTGCTGCCGGTCGCGGAGGAGGCGACGCATTTCCGCAGTCTGCGCACGACCCGGGTGTACGAGCGGCGCCAGGCGCGGGCGACGATGAGCCACCTGGCCGAGACCGTACGGGAGATCCAGACGGTCGTACGGCTGCCGTCACTGAGACTGCCGCGCCTGGACCGGGATTCGTCGCCGGAGTCGGCGGCCCGGAGCCTGCGGGCGGCGTGGGACCTGCCGGCCGGTCCGGTCCATCACCTGATCCGCCTGGTGGAGTCGAACGGCGCCGTGGTGAGCATGGCACGCTTCGGCGCGGGGGACCGGATCGACGCCTTCTCCTGCCGCCCGTCCGGCCTGGACCGCCCGCTGATCTGCCTGTCCCGCGACCGGGGCAACCCGCTGCGCCGCCGCTTCAGCGCCGCTCACGAACTGGGCCACCTCCTGCTGCACGACGAGGCGTCCCCGGGCGACCGCGCGCACGAAAGTGAGGCGAACCGCTTCGCCGCGGAGTTCCTCACCCCGGCCCCGGAGATCGCCCCACTGCTGCCGAGACGCTTGGACTTCGCGTACCTGCTGGAGGTCCAGCGCGCCTGGGGCGTCTCGGTCCAGGCGCTGCTCCGCCGCAGCCGCGAACTGGACCGCATCGGCGACGACCTCTACCGCAAGGGCCTGGCCACCTTGACCCGCCTGGGCTGGCGCCGCGACGAGCCGACGGGGGAGTACCCCACCGAGTGGCCGGCCGTCCTGGCCGAAGCGGTGACCCTGGGCCGGCCGGAAGGCCTGACCGAACAGACCTTGGCCACCGCCCTGCGCCTGCCCCTGACCGAGATCCGCGAACTGCTGAGCCACGTCTCCGACGACCGCCCCCGCCTCACGCTGGTCCCACCCGGCTGACCCCGGCGATCGGCTCCCGCGCGTGCCGAGCGTCACTTTTTCCGGGCGCCGTCGGTCGGGGCGGTCCTGGCTGAACCGTGCCGACCGGCGGCGGTCGTACCGGGTGTTCCGTCGCGGCGGTCAGCCCCAGACCTCCGCGGCGGTCTCGACGATGAGGCGGAGTTTGGCGACCTCCTGGTCATAGGTCAGGGTGTTGCCCTCGACCGTGGAGGAGAAGCCGCACTGCGGGGACAGGCACAGCTGGTCCAGGTCGATGAACTTCGTCGCCTCCTCGATGCGGCGCTTCAGCGTGTCCTTCGACTCCAGCTCCCCGCGCTTGGTCGTCACCAGGCCCAGCACGACCTTCTTGTCGCGCGGCACATAACGCAGCGGCTCGAAGCCGCCTGACCGCGCGTCGTCGTACTCCAGGAAGAAGCCGTCCACGCCCAGCTCCCCGAACAGTGCCTCCGCCACGAAGTCATAACCGCCCGTCGCCACCCACGAGGACCGGAAGTTGCCCCGGCACATGTGCGTGGTGATCGTCATCCCCTCGGGGCGGTTCGCCAGCGCCGCGTTGATCTGCTTGATGTAACGCAGGTGCATGTGCTCGGCGTCGTCGCCCCGGGCCGCGATCTCCGCGCGCTGGCTCGGGTCGTTCAGGTACGCGAGGCTGGTGTCGTCGAACTGCAGGTACGTGCAGCCCAGTTCGCCGACGCGGCGGACCTGTTCGGCGTACGCCGCGCTCAGGTCGGACCAGAACTCCTCCACGTCCGGGTAGACGGCGGGGTCGATCGACGCCGGGCCGCCGCGGTAGTGGACCATGCTCGGCGACGGGATGGTCAGCTTGGGGGTGTTGGAGGTGACGTATCCCTGGAGCGCGCGGAAGTCGTCGGCGAAGATCGTGTGGTCCAGCCGGACCCGCTCGTGCACGCTGAGCGCGGCGGAGGTGAAGTCCAGGTCGCCGGCCTCGTTGCGGAAGTGGATCTGCATCTGCTCCGTGGCCGGGTCGATGCCGCCGAGCTGGTAGATGAAGTCCATGTGCCACGTCGTACGGCGGAACTCGCCGTCGGTGGCCGTCTGCAGCCCGACCTCCTCCTGCATCGCCACGACGGTGCGGATCGCCTCATCCTCGGCGGCCCGCAGTTCCTCGGCGGTGATACGTCCGGCGGCGAAGTCGTCGCGGGCGCGAAGGAGCTCCGGTGGCCGCAGCAGACTCCCGACATGGTCGGCGCGGAACGGGGGGGTCGGCATCGTTGCCTCCAGTAGTTGATCGTTTGATCAGTCTGCCCGGCCCGCGCCGTGCCGTCGAGTCAGGTCTTCTCCTCAGCGGAACCGGAGACCGAGGACTCCAGCCGCTCGATGCGACGGATCAGCGGCTCGATCTCCTTGCGTACGGCCGCCGACAGCCCGGCGGGCGCCGCCTGCGCGCGCAGATGGGCATAGCCCGCCACGGCCGCGCTCACCGTACGGCGCACGGCGCGGGCGTCGGCGCCCAGGGCGCGCAGCGCGGCACCGGCCGCCCCGTCCGGCTCCAGTGCCAGTGCCACCAGCAGGTGCTCGCAGCCGACGTAGTTGTGCTGCATCCCGATCGCCTCGGTCGCGGTCAGTTCCAGTGCGTTGGCGGCCGGCCCGCTGAACCGCCGCGGCGTCTCCCCGGTGCCGGAGGCCGGCGTCACGCGTTCGAGCTCGCGGGTGAGCTGGGACGGCTGGATCTCCAGCACCTGGAGGACCTGGAGCCCCAGGTTGCCGCCCTCGGCGAGCAGCCCGCCGAGCAGGTGCTCGGTGCCCACCTCAGGTGCCCCCTGCTCCCGTGCCCGCTTCACCGCGAGCCGGAGCACGGTCCGCGTCCGCTCGGTGAGGTTCGGCAGCCGCGCCGTCAGGTCCCCGGCGTCCAGGTCACCGAGCGCCACGGCGCGGATGGCGGTGACCCGCCGGACCGCCTGCTCCAGGGCGCGCTGGCAGATCGCGGACACGGGCACCCCCGAGTCCTTGACGGATTCGGCCAGGTCGTCGGGCAGGTAGACGTTGATCTTGGGCATCGTGCCCCTCCTTGACGAGGTTGATGACCCCGAACATAACCCCAATGGGTGTAGAGATCTATAACCCCATCCATGAGCAGGGGATCCAGCGCCACGAAACCCTGTCGCCACACGCGTGGGGTAGCTTCGAACGCGGTTCGGTCCAACTGGAGGCTCGAGTGACGTTCACATCCCCCGCCGACGTACGCGAGCGGCTCG
>Ga0247774_1000630_pt1 | contig 17600 bp, 18 predicted proteins | sample UWRJL001104B6_FD_179933 | JGI IMG/M metagenome (GOLD analysis project Ga0247774, IMG submission 179933) | Plant litter microbial communities from Arlington Agricultural Research Station in Wisconsin, United States - UWRJ-L001-104B-6 | ecosystem: Environmental > Terrestrial > Plant litter >... | reverse complement strand
TCTAAGATCAACGCTTAGAAGCAGAATGCATGCGCAGGATAGGCAACGGTCTAGTTAATAGAACGAAATCTAGACGCTCAAAATGCATCGTATGTATATTTATATGTCCAAAAGATGCTTCTCGATTGCATCTCCCATCTCCCAACTCCATCTTCCTATCCTTCAAAAGACACCATTTCAAACTATGCATCTGTTCATGTATACTCAACGCTTTCTTTTATCCGGATACCGCTGTCCACCAGCTTCTTGGACGGCCTTCTTAACAGAATCCATCAGATCTTTCTCCTCTCGAGTGCAATTGTTTTTGGGCATGCCGTCCCATCCCTCTACAATCATCCTGACCTCTGCCAGCCTCGCGTTGGCGCGGTGTTTCATATCCGCGATCGCCCGGCGATCTTCGTCGTCGGTGACATCTTGTTGGGCCCATATCATGATATCGAATTCATACATCTGCCGTAGCAGAATCGTGGCGTTCTGCGCGTCGTGCTTGAGCCGGTCCTCGATCGCCGGCCGATTCGCGTCTTCGAGATACGAATGCTGATCGAGGCCAGGGACGATCGCTTGCGACTCTCTTTTGCGGCGGCGGAGTTTGTCAAAAAGAGTCATTTTTTGTGAGACTTTGCTTTGAATAGTGTTAACTCTATTTCAAATCGAACTTGAGTAAGAGGCTTGGTTGAGATGCAAAGTCGGTGGGCAATCGTCATGGGGCAAGGTCGTACCCTAACCATAGCCTCAAAAACCATGTATCGTTTCCTTTATCCGGCCACCGAGAAGAAGAGGGAATAGAGCAGGAGAAGCCGACAAGAGAAGTGGGAAAGCACGGGAGGCCCCACTATAATGAACGCGAGATGTCAGCTGCCTCGGAAAGTTCAAGCTTGTTGGATCAACCCCGCCCGAGGCCATCGCAGGCGCCACGCAGCCTGGTCCGTCCAGTTTCGCCTCACATGCAGGATGCCGATATGGTCTGTAAATTTAAGACGATGCCCTGATGTGACCATCTTGTACGCTATTGGGTGCTAGTATAATCTGGGTTAGAGGAATCCTTAGTGTGATGAAGCCAAAGTACAAGTTTTATTCCAAAGATTCCTAGGCAGAATGATCAGGCTGAGCGGTATTTTTCCTTTTCCTTTTCGATCTCGGAGGTTCGTTTGAGAACTAGAATGCGTTCGGCATGGATTTTAGCTGCATTGGTGTTCAGCTGCGCGCCCCCACATGCGACGATGCTACCAATCAGATAGGAACCCAGCCTGGTGTCTTGAGATTTCAGGGTATACTAATCAGCACGTGTATCTGCTACTTCGGCTAAGCAATGTGGGGGAACTAACTCGGAAAGGAATATAAAAACACTTGTTAAATTGGCACCAAGGCTGGGCAGAACCAGGGTACCAATAAATCCAACCAGCTTATTAAGCACTGCACAGATTCCGTGAAGCCAGCCCCCCTCCCCCGCCTTAGTTGCTTCTGCCGGTCAATGTTTGGGATGATAAAGTGGACAAAAATGTGTAAGGAGTGGATCGTATATGCATGCTACCTCCTCTTACCCGAAAATAATTTAGTTTCACAGCCTCCTGCTGCGGTCTGAAGCTAGTGGTACTAATTGGCTTCCGAGAACTTCCGTCCCATAAGAAACCCTGAAGGAAACATCGACATCGGAAACCTCAATGCCAATCTTCAGCAATGCCTTTACGTTGGCTTGTCCCTGTTGGCTGAAGCCTAAGCTCTTGCTCTTAGGGATTGGTATGGCCGAACACGGAAATCGAATCGGATAGACCTCCTCATAGTCAACTGTGTTGGTTAGAAGTTGTTCGAACATGATCCCAGCTTTCCGAGTTTTCCAACTCAAGTTTCACTCACAGTCAATATCAGAACCCGTCCTTGGTGTGTTCGTTTCCCGCTTGCTGATGATGAATTTGATCTCGACCTGAGAGCCGCCTTTGATTTGCTGCTCGGAAATGTCCACGTCCACGGTGGAATCAAATTGCGCCTTATCACCTGCCAGGGGCGTAAGATCGCCGTAGCTGAGAAACCAAGAGATGCGGTCCGACAGTAGCCCGTTGGAAGAAGCAGAACTTTTGTCCGCAATGTCAATGGCTCTCTTGGCTGCCATGAAGCCGTAGCTCGCCTTGGCAGTGGTAATTGGATTCGGAGGAACAGCTCCAATTCCAGCGCCTTTCAGCACGGCTCCCTTTGCTACACTGCTCCAACTGTGTCAAATTAGCATGGTACAAAGTTACAATGAGAGTCCCGAATTACTCACCAATCCTTTGCTCGAGTTACGCAAATCTGGTTGCTTTTGGCCCATTGCTCCACCTTAGCGAAGAGATGCTCGCTTTCAGCGAAGCCACCCGACATGTAGATGTGCTACTACTCGTTAGGTCCAGAAGACATTCCTATGCCACGAAAACGGCTTACCGAGACTCTTTTTCTCTGGATTGTTGCAGCGGTGACCTGCCCATGGATCAACTCTAACGTCTTGTCGACACAGCCCTCAAACATTTCTTCCAGCTCGTCGCTACCTTATGTTAGATTCAGAGTGACTTAAGGGAGGATTGAAGGTGACAAACTTGGTGATCTCCAAGACTCCGTCCTCAACCTTTGATCTCGCAAAATCTGTTTTATGGAGCACCAAGTTGTCTATGAGTGGCAAGGCGCTCTTATCCCCGCTCGGAGTGGGGCGGCCGAACCGGTGCTTGATAGGTTGAAACCGCTCCAGCAACACACGTCCCTGGGGCTTAACAACCATATGTCCACCGTTTCCAAGGTCTTCGGGGTCGGTATCCCATGGCTCTAAGATCTGCTCCAGCCACTTAAAGAACGCCTTGTCAATGAAAATGGAACCGCACTCAAAGCCTAGGGTGCAGGTCAGTCACTAGTATTTTATGTTTCCCTGCAATGGCAGGATGAAGACTTACCAGTTATTTTGCCGACCTGTTTAAGCTTGAAGGGCTGGAGAGACTCTACACAGTAGGTGATGAGATCCTATAAAACGCTTAGCATGGATATCTACCTTGGTGCGGTCAAGGTCTAACTTACAACTGTGCCTCCACCGGCGTCGCAGACGGTGAAGCATTCGCCCTAGAGAGTAGTGAGACTGCTGTCATCAAAGTTGGTATATTGCATGTATCACTCGAGCACATACCTCCTCCGGTAGCCCGGAATTACACCTCCATGCATCTTGAGCTGTGTATAATGCACAGGCTTCGGGCTCGCTGCAGAGAAAAATGTTGCGGACCATAGGTATTCTAGCATCGTTAAACGCGCCTCTAACAGCCCTGATCGTCTTGTTTCTTGCTCGATACGACCATTTCTAGGTTAAATCAATATCGGAAATATTCTCCCGCCCAATAAATCTACTCGATAACAGGATTGCTTGTTAGACTTACTGCAGGATGTGTGACAACAATGTCAATGGGGTTGTGGCCCAACACGCCCTCCTCGAGCTGGGCCTTCCATGCTCTTACGACCTTTTCCAGGAAGTTTTGCACAATCTCGGTTGAATCCTTCGCGATATGGAATGGAATATCTCGCTCCATGGCAGGTTTATCCTTGCGGTAAAAAGCTGTGAGGAGCTTGAGACCCTTTGTTGTATTTTCGAGCAGTCTCAGGTGGTCTGAAACCGGATTGGGGTCCAGATCAAGCTTCGTCCATTTGACGACTTCGGACTGGTCGTCTATGTCATGACCGAACTGCTTGAGTCCTTTTGGCGTTCGTGAGAATGATATCAGTGATGGTACTTTCTGGCCAGTCTTTCCTGGCCAACTAGTCATGACTGGCAACTCGATGTCGTTCATATTCCGGCCTTCCGTTCCCTGGATCTGTGCCCATGCTAGGCCTAGGTAGGACCAAATTTTAGCAAGAGAGCGAGCAGAATGCCGGGGGTAAAAATTGAAAACAAACCTGTGTAAGTCGTGCCGTAATCAAGTCCCACAACAATTTTGGAACCGTCGGCGCCGTCAATGGTCGTGTTACTGGCGGTGATCATGGATGGCGTAGTTGAAGTGCTACGAAGCGTGGTTCGCGATACGGAATATCGGTTTTGGGCGAAAGATGTTGGCGACTCCGCTCGCGTGGGCGGTGACTGGGAGCGCTGCTGCATGGAAGATGATGTATAGTCATGGCTTTGGCGAGTCATGGCACGATAAGTTGGTTGGGGGGGGCCTTCCTCATGAAGGGTAATATCGGGCCCCGAGATAGAGCGTTGGGGGACTGATGGTGGCCGACTTGTTGGATGGTGAACGATGGGCTGTGATGTCGACCGTGAATATGGGGCTCCTTCGCCATATGGCCAATTGTCAGCCTCCCTACGGGGCGGTGGCAATGCTTGAAGCCTAGGCGGCTTTGGGGGGATTGCTGGCGCCGGAGTCGTGCTCCCCAGGGAGCCACTACTTTGGAAGCGGCTACGATGACGAATGGACAGATCAGGGATATGAAGAGTCAATTGGCTTGTAAAAGGGTCCGCGGGGTTATAAGGATCATCCTCTTCTGCTATCGGATGAGCAACCTCAAGATTCGAATAACTATCTAGTTCCGAATATTGGCCTGAGTCTGAGGCCGGATTGTGGCTGTTGTCCTGGTAGGCTGCTTGTGGTCTTGAAAGGGAACCTAGGTTGGGTCCAAGAGGGTGGTCAGTGTTGATGGTGTCAGCGCGGGGACTCTGACGAGGCGGACTAGGACTCTGACGAGTGGGAGCTGGGGGGTCATAGGGGTCAGTTGGCCGGTAGGGCGTCCAGGACATGCCGTCAGCTGCACGGAAGTGTTGACCATCCATCTGCCTCAGTCGTTTTTGAAGACTGGAGATATTCGAGGAAAGATTTGGTCACGCCTTCCGGAGATGTGCAAGAGAATGAGAACGAGATAGCTAAAAAGGAAGTGAAGAGAGAGAAAATGCAGCTCTGGGGGCAGAGCATGAAGAAATGTGATGCGATCCTGACCATAACCGCAAAGCTGTCAGGCTCCCGAGTCTTTCCGTACGATTTTGCATGTCCCTTGGCCAGAGCTGTGCACTACAAGCACTCATTCGAGCCAATAAAATCCTATCTATAGAGTCGTTTTGACTTTGTTTCTAGCCTGAATCGCACCAGTGCATACTCTAGTACCATTTCCAGGCGGACGTGCACTCGTGTGCCGCCTTTGGACACCTGCTGGGTCGGCGCCACAGGCTTTTTAACCCTGTGTTTCTGATAATTTTCTTTCGATTTGTGCTTCGCCCCATGTACTGTGTACTTCATGCAAAAATTTGTGGCGCATTCACTGCGGCCGCCAGCCTGGCGTCGCTAGCGTTGCAGGCCAGTTCACTTTGCACAAGGCTGCGAGCCTGCCGCCATTTTCCGCCCGGGGCAATTCCACCCTCTCTTCATAAGCTTCCACAGGCCAGAATCTCACAACCTCGTCCTTCAATTTTCAGCTCCAGGTTGGCCACAGAATTCCCTTCTTCTCAGGTTTCGTTGCAATACAACACCATGAATGGCATGATCCGGGATATTTTGAAGGGGAGCAAGCAGAGTTTGGAGGGAGACTCAGCTGGCTCGAGGGGCCGTTCGGGAGGCGGAGGACGGTCCCGTCCAGACCCGAGGGACGACCCGCCCATGAACGACAGCGACTACATTGACTATTTTATAACAAGTAGTAAATATCGGAGGTTCTTCGCAGGTCATTTCGTTGGCATCGACGCATTAATGCAGATAATCATCAACCTAGAGGCAAAACTTGACACTAAGGATGACAACCAGCAAGACCAGCCCGGCAGTGCGTCATCATCGAATGTGCAAAGCGACCAAGGGGTAGGCAAAGATAATCCGCCCTTGTCATATAGAGCTTCACACACACCTGGTGGCCCGTCGAGTCAGCCGGCACGTCGTCCGTCGAAGAAAAGCAAGCAGCGACAATCCTCTCGGATCTTGTCGGGGCCAGAGCCACTAGGCCTTGACTCAGAAATCAAGAAGAACCTCGCTTCGTTGTATCGAGAAAACAGAGCGCTGCAGGATACGAACTCTGCCCTGAAGGAGGAGTTGAACGAGATGGAAGAACGTCACAGGGGCAAGGTTCGCCAGATAGTTGATGAGCATTCATCTCGTCTCAACGCGAATCAGCAGCAGTACAACAAGTGGTCTCGTGAGAAAGATTGGCAATACACTGAGATGGTTAAACAGAAGACGGAAGAGATTGAAGAAATGAAGAAAACACACGTGGATCAAATTACCGCCATAAAGGGATGGGAGCAACGTAACAGGATGGCACTGGAAAGCCAGCTGGACAATTTGGAGCTGGAGCACAGGAAGAAGATTTTAGAACAAGTGGAAACCCTGCATAAACAGGAAGATTTACGATTACAGGAGCTGCGAGCGGACAAAGAGGAACTTCGAGAACAACTGAAGTCAGTGCAGGCGAGGGTTGAGAATGCCGACAAAGAGTTGGAGACAGAGAAGGATAAATTGAAGAAACGGGCGGACGAAGAGTTGGGTGAGGTTAATCGAGCACACATGTTACGATTGGAAGCCCTGGGCAAAAAAAAGGATATGGAAATGGAGGCCCTCGTTGGCCGCCACGAGGTTGCCTTCATTGAGAAGGACAAGGAATGTAGGGGTAGGCTTGAGAGTCAAGCTCTTGAGTTGAGGCAAGAGCTGGAGAAAAGGGAAAGGGGTTTCCAGGCTCGATTAGACGACTTACAAGACAAGCTGTTATTGGCCAGAGAAAATGCTATGTCATGGAAGAGTTACTCCAACCAGATGGTTGAAGAACGGGAAGCCGCAGTCAAAAATCTGGAGATAGCCGAGACAAGCCGACAAGTTCAACTACAAGATGCGGCTAGCCGGCACCAAGAGAATCTAGAAGAGCAATCCAAGCGACATCTCGAGCAAGTCGCAACAAATAAGACGCGTCACGACGAGGAGATCAAAAAGCTACAAGATGCACACCGCGAAGAAGTCGAATCTTTGTCGAAGAAAGCCAGCGAAGTGATGAAGGAGACAAAGGATCGTTACGGAAGGGAGCTTGCGGCTCTAATAAAACAGGTAGAGACGGAAGCGGGTCGGGTTACTGCTAAGTACGATGTCATCATTCAGGAGTTGAAGCAAACGCACCACGTGACGAAGTCTCAACTGAAGGTGAAACACGACGCCGAAATTAAAGAGTTGATGGACTCGATGGAAAAAGAGAGAAGTGAAAGCCAACAACAAATTCAAGAGCTTGAAGGCAGAGTCGCATCGCTTCGGGAGCAGATGGAGGCGGAAGCAGGCCAATTCAAGGACGTCGTGGATTCCGTTCAAACCCAGCACAGCACCAAGATGCTCGAGCAACGAAGCTACTACAAAAATATCCTCGCCAATTTAAAGAAACAACACGAAACTGCCCAAGCCACTCGAGAAGCGAGGCTGAAAGACGAGGCCGCAAAAAATCTCAAGGATATTAGGGAGCAGAACAATAGACTGAAGGCGGATCTGCTGACTCCCAAGCGAAAGCAACAAGCCTGGACCGATGAGATGCTTAAGATCAAGTTTCAGGATCTTAAGCAGCTCATTGAGGACATGGTGAGTCCTCACCAACTTGACAAGGGTAAGCTCCACAGTGCAGCACAAGCTATCGACCCCATCTTCCTAGAGAGTCGAGGCCCGGAAATGAACCTGAGCCACTACCTTGTCAAGAGCCGAGTTTGGGAGGTTATATATTATGCATTCTTCTCCTTACCTTTTGGTTTTGGTGCGTTTGGCGCGGTGAAGGGGAACAAGCCTGTCATTGATCTGTACGTTGGGTGGAGGATGCTGCTTTATGGGCGGCTGGGCACGCTAGACCGTAAGTACATACACACCCCCACTCAAAGGGTACTGCCCTACTGCTATTACAGTCAATTTAACACCTGATTCACAGACAAAAATGCGCTGCAAGAGAGCTTCAGACAAGACTCCTCGGCCAACATCTTCCGGTCCGCCTTGTTCCAAACCCTGGTAGCATCCGCCGATGGCAGCGCCGACCCGGCGACCATACCCGCCACCCACGCGCAGGAGCTGCGGAGGCGGTGCACAGAGGAAACGAGAAACCTCCTCATGGACCTCCTCGCGCCGCTGGCCAAGTCCACCGCGGCATCGAGCCAAATGGCGCCAATCATCGCTAGCATTGCAGACCTGGGCCTGGAGCTTGCCTTGCAGTTCGGCGTCCACCCTGCCGAGCTGAGCTTACTGAAGCCGGAGAAGGGAGAGTGGCTCGAGGTGGGAGCTGAGTGTAACAGCTGTCTAGGCGAAAATCTGCGACGAGGAGAGAAGGAATGTGTTGATTTGGTCGTGGCGCCTGGAATTTGTCGCACCGGAGACGGGAAGAAAGATACGGGAGTGAAGATACCGATTGTACCCTGTGATATATTCCCCGTTCCCCGCCACGACGTTGAGACTGCCGGTAACGCTGCGAATTAGCTGCTTTTGTCGGTAGTTGGATTTCTTTTTGCGGGACCATACCCGTGTTTCTGGCGTCCCTCAATCTCTCAAGCAGCATCCGCTAGGGTTGCCAGGGTATGGAATCTTTCTCACAGTAATTTAATCCCCCTACTTATATGTACATGGAGAGAAAGCTGGGTGGGACGTGTTTGAGATCTAGGGAAGGAACTGCCTTAATTAGATATTCTTTCCATGTCTCTTGACAAAGACTTGCGGCTCTCAAACCAGGGGTAGAGCCAGTTTTGTGATTTTGAAAGAATGAAGGTCGAGAACCCGTAGTCTATGCTCCACTCTATGGGTTCTCTCCTATGTTATTCAAGACATGCGACAGGGAATCATGCTCTCGGCCCACTACTCAGTCTTATCGATCCGGGTTTGACAGTGCACTCTCCCCACTCCCTACAGTGGATAACAGAGTGATCGGATTGAACCGGGGGTCGTCGGAGTTGGTAAATATGCATGATGCGTCCGCTATAGATTCGAATACCGCTTTGGCGATCAAAATTGGGAAAATGAAAGAGGGGGCTAGGGATGCTAGACAAATTTTTGGTGTTGAACCGGGACCATTGGCAAATTTAGGGTGGTGGTACGATCTGGTAAAATGGGCCGGAGTGGGGAAGCACGTGAGGAATTGGGGGATTGGAAAACAGCAGCACATGCATCCCAAAATCAAAAGGTGCGGAGCCTGGTCCATTTTCTCCTTGGACTTCAACTATTTCTTCCTTCCTGACGTGGCCTATCCGAGCGGGTGACCAAAGCTCGGCGTCCTTGCTGCAATAGCCCAAAACAACCGCCTAACCAATATTGCTCTTCCTGTTTTTCATCCAGGCTCTTTTCATCCCGCTTCGTTCTTCATCGTCCGTGATGGAGGTCAGTTCAGTTATTGCTATCATCCAGGTTGTCGATCGTGTTATCGACCTGTGCAGGTTCTACGTCGAGACAGCCAAGGAAGCCAGCTCCGATATCAGGTCGATTCTTCTGGAGACGTCCATCCTCAAGACCGTCCTTGAGAACGTGAAGTTCCTCATCCAGCAGCAGCAAAATGTCACAACACCTGGTCTCAGCTGCCTAATTGGGCCAAATGGTGTTATCGAAACCTGCGAGAAAACTGCCAAGGACCTCGTCGCCTTGTTTCCGGTTGATATCGTTCCCCGGTCTCGGAAGCGGAAGCGAGACCTTGCCACGTCTCTGGCATGGCCATTGAAAAAGGCGAAAGCGGACAAGCTTCGGACAGAGATTTGCCACTGTAGGGCAAACATCGTCCTGGCAATCACAGCAGACTCGGCGTAAGTTCGCACGATTCTAGTAAAATTAGGCGAAAACAGGATTGTCCCTTTCTAACCTAGAGGCAGACAAGATATTAAAGAGCTCAAGGCTCGCACAGTTCGTATCGAGGAGAAACTAACAGGTTAGGTCAATCAGAATCCCGTACGAGAGAGTATTAATTGACTGAATTTTTTGCAGATGCCGAAAAGGATAACATCCTCAAATGGATCCTACACACTGATCCTTCGTCACTCCACAATCGCGCTCGGGATCAATATGAAGCCGGAACAGGGGACTGGGTTCTCAGGTCTCCCAAGTGGCAAGCCTGGCTGGACGGGAAAAACAGATGTTTGTGGATCAACGGAATTCCTGGTTCTGGGAAAACAGTCTTAGTATCTCGTCTCATCCAAGAGTTGAGAAGGATTTCGAAAAATTTAACAGCCCCGAAAGCTGTATCGATATATTACTACTGCTACTTCGCACACAGCCAAAATGAGATGTCTCCACTCCTTCGATGGATCATTCACGAACTTTGCCGTCAAGGAGACGTTATTCCGCAGAGTGTCTACGCCATGTTCAAGCAGCGGCATGAACCCTCCTTTCAGGATCTCGAACGGGGACTTGAGGAGTGTGTTTCTCTGTTTTCTGCAATCTTTTTCGCTATCGACGCCTTAGATGAGAGCCAAGACAGACCTAGCTTTCTCCGCGGAATCGAAACACTGGCGACAGACCCAAGATTCAGCAAGATCCGCCTTCTGACGACTAGCCGAGACTATGTTGACATTGAACGCTCTCTGGAATCTTTCACCATAAATCTTCCTCTCAACAACGACCTTGTGGAAGATGATATTCGTCGGTATGTACGCGCGGCCATTGCAAAAGATCACAAGTTCAACATTGGCCGATGGCCCCAATCAACGCTTGATATGGTGGTGAATCTCGTGCCAGCTAAGGCGAAGGGAATGTAAGCCTCCCTTATTTCCTTCTATTCATACTTCTTTTTATCTTGCCTTTGGTCAAATCAGCCTTGAGAAAGACCAGGCTAACTAGCGTAATAGGTTCCGGTGGGCAGTTTGCCAGCTGGATCTGCTTCGACATTTGAGGCCAGAGCGAGAGATAATCGAAGAAGCCTTGAAAGACCTTCCTGAAACTCTGGACGCCACGTATGAAAGGATATTTAATTTGCTCCGCAAAGACGACAGACCCTTAGCACGGTATGCGCTAGCTTGGATTCATTCTCACAACATTACCAACCGGAGCAAGTTGTCTCTAAGACTGTTAGTTCAAGGTCTTCTGCGCTGCCCCGAAGTAGCATGTCATGTGAAGAAACGCCATCTTGACGGGGACACGCTGAGAGACATATGTGGCTGTCTTATCCGTATTTCGCCCGGTCAGGGTGACAATATCCTGACAGTCTCTTTTGCCCACTATACTGTATTGGAATACATCTCTTCTGGACGACTCCACCAGCCCTTGGCGTATTTCGCGCTGAAGCCAGGGCTCGCTGACGAAAAAGTAGTCAGTGTAGTTCTCAAAACTGCGTTAGACCCCACTGAGTACGGCAACATTGACAAGCTCAGCGAGAGCGTTATGAAGGAGACCAGTCTTGACCCCTCAATCCAGGAAATCTCATCTTGGGCCTTCGCTATTGTTACCTCGTATGGTCGTCACGTAATTCGCACCGAAGTCCTTGAAGGCCTGGCTGTTTCCTTGCTAAACCCTCTGTTGCCCCACTTCCAGAAATCAGTCAATTATTTTGGGCATCCCTTAGCGGCCGAGTCAATTTTAGGACTTTATCCAATGCGGGGGATTAAATGGGACTGGTCAGTGCTTTCGAACCCTCATTGCGCACACGTCTTTCATATTGTATTTGCCGTGATGAGGAATTCCTTTTTATGGCCGACATGTCTTCCGCGGCTCCTCAAAAATTTCCGGGTATCCGAGATTTTGCGACAAAAAATACGACTCGCCATTCCGCTTGATTTGGCTGACAAGGAACGTCACTTGCCGGACATGTGGTCTTTCGACGGGATGCTGATTGAAGCTCTCATCTTGCTGGCATGCATTAGCGGGAGTCCTTTCCCTTCGAGAACTCTATGGCCTCTATTGACCCAGTACCTGGAGAAACCCAGCGAAGACTTCAACACAACGTGTCTCATGTCACCAGCTATATTTGTCTCGACATATTTACGGCAGGTAGGAGATCTCGCCGACGACGATGCTGTCCTGGAGATTTTGCTTCAGAATGGGGACCCAAACGGCGTGCAGTACTGCGTCTCGCCCCTTCAAAATGCCGTGCGGTACGCGAACGTTGTTGCCGTGCGCTTACTCCTAAGAGCTGGGGCCAACCCGAACTATGCCGGAAATCCTGCGGGTATCCGCCAGAATATCTGGTCGTCTACATTCGATCCCACTCGTGTTTGTGGACGAATCCCACTAGAGATCAGTCGAAGGAAAGAATTAGCTGCGCCTTTCAGGCCGAAACCAGAGGCATTTGCTATGGTGGAAAAGCTTCTGCTAGATTATGGTGCAGTCGACTTGTCGGATGAAGATATTGAGAAGACCGATATCCAGGTAGATCGCTGACAAGATCAAGTTCGCAACTAGACTTGGGGATGAATACCCCTTCCTCTCATTTATTTGCTTGTTACTTTGTTTTTAGCTTCCCCCATTTATCAGGCTGTAACCGGGTTGGTGAGGAATGTGCAACATGTACTTGTCACAGCGCTTTGCGATATTGGATCGATACATCTGGATGTGCTTCGAAGCCTGCGCGGAGCAGTGTCGGGGATTGCTCAAGAACAAGTTATTTCTATTTTGGATTCAATTTGTTTCAGTGAAAGGCGGCCATAGAGGACAAAATTGTCACACGTTCCCCAATTTTACCATTAGATAGCTACAGAAGCTACATGGATCCCTCGTCGCCAAATCGATGTAGTAAGACTATAAGATAGACTACTATTTTCAACGCTTCCTAGGAACTGGATGACATCCTTTACCCGCGGTCAGTGCCCGATGAGAGGTCCTGTGCTAACACCGAAATAGCCAAAGGCAACTAACGGCCAACAGTCCCCCATAGGCTTCACAAGGACGGCAAAGTGAGAACAACAGAGTCTACCCGTATGTCTAGTCTTAGGGGTCCGTTAAAAAAGCCACAACGCAATTGCCGAGTTTTGACCTTGGTGGAACGAGACAAATTGACCGTAGCGATAGACACTCAAGTCAGCCTCAGGAATCCAACTTGAGTACGCCAACGGCCGATCTATCACGTCTTGACTGATATCGACTTCTACACATCGCATATAACCGTTGGCCTGCTTTTGCGGCCCGCTCATTCTCCATTCCCTCGTTCATCTGTCATCTCCGTCCCTCAAACGATCACGCATTCCCAACAGGCCCTGCACGTCATCAGGCACCGCGTATTCCGTCTCTGTTGGCATCAGACCACGGCGCACGAGCTCCGCCGTTGTGACTCTTGGGTTCTCGTCCAGGAACTTTTTCAACTCCTGAGCCGTGTGCGTGACATCCTCGATGCCAACGATCCACTCCTCTACCCACTGAGAGCTGAGGGCGGCGGGGATGCCTATTTGGATGCTACGATAAGGCAACTTCTCGAGGGAGGGTGATCGCTCGGGGTCCCACTGGACTTTGACTTTAGAAGACTTTGGCAACCGGCTTCGTCTCCTTTGGCTCGGCGGTTTCAAACCCCTTCGGACGGATGAATCCAGCCTATTGGGTTCTGCATCCTCCGTCCCGCCATCCTGCTGCGCACTCTCTTCTTCAACCCTTTTCTCTTCAGCGCCTCCACTCTCTTGATCATCCTCCTCATTCTCGGGGCCTGACCGGCCCTCTTCCACCTTCGTCTCCTGACCTCTTCCGTGGGTCAACTCCGCCCTCCTTAACAAACCCACAAAGTCGTCGTGCCGCATCTTGATGGCCAAGATGCTGTCCTGCCTTGCGTCCTTCGCTGCGTACCCGGACCGGTACATCATCCAACACCACGAGGGCTTGACCCACGTCATGCGCCGCGGCGAAAAATCGGGCGAGGCGTTGAGCTTCTGCGTCCGCACCGCGGCCGTGGCGATGGAGGACTTGTAGGCCTGGTACACGGTGATGGTATCCACGTCGTGAAGCGCACGGATCTGTCGGTACGGCGGCAATGGTGCCGGATTTGGTCGTGGTGATGGCACTGTGGTCTCGCTAAGGGCCGCAGAAGTCTCAGCGGCAAAGCGAGGGCTATCACCTTGCATGGTGTCAGCAGTCTCTTCCATCGCCGATTGAGAGACTTGGCAGGGACTGGAAATTTGTCAAAAATGCCACTAGATTTTCAATCATTAATTTTTACCGCAAGTTAATTACCCGAGGCAGCAACACAATTCAAAGAGCCGTCAGGGAAATTCTTAGATTGACGATACAATTGGGATCCTCTGCTTTCATGGAGATGAGCGGGCGCGACCTTTTTGTAGGCCTGCGTTGGTCGCGGCGCAGTGACTCAGCCGCCCAAACCCATTATTAGTGGCCGGGCTAAGGCCCACACTCGGCGCTTGGCTCCTTTGTTCAACCTTGTGGCTTGCCCGAACTTGCAATTCGACGGAGCTGCATCCTGCATCGGCGACCCGGGCCAATCACGTGCAAGAAAAAACGGCACCTCTTGCAGGACCTTGTTCCCATGAAGATTGGCAAGACCAGTCTCAAGGTCCCAGGCAACCCAACCCTCAACCAGCTAGATCATGAGAGCCGCCTTCCGCGAAGACGCCAGATTATGGCGGCAGTCCGTTCACCGGGTGTACCAGCTCCGCAATATTTAGGTTTCTAGTCGGCTAATCTGCCACACAGGCCATTTCCTTCGCCGTTGCCGAAATCCTGGTCGGTTCTTATGCAACCACTTACTTTCAACGTTTTGCACTACGAGTGTACGAGGTTGAGCTCGGATCCAGACACATTCTGCTATCGTCTGGCTCCAACTTGAAGAGATGGACTCTTTCTCCTCCACTTCTGGCATAGCCAACAAGCATTGCACATCAAGTGAAATCACATGTGCGATGAGCAACTGTTCAGTTAGGTCTCGTCTATTTCGACCTCGGGTCCGCCACTCACACCGGAGTGGCCTACGCCAGTATCCACACGATTGCCCTTACCGTTCACTTCCAATCACCCTGCAGTTGGATCTTGCCCCAATGTTTGCCTTGATGGGTAAAACTCAGAATCTAGAATACCTCTGCTCAGCCTTACTCCCGTCGGTCTCAAAACGAGTCTGAAAACAGCTTAGTCGCTGATACCAAAGAATCGGAGGAGGCAGGTACTCTCTGGCCTCTACCAACCAGCGGTCAAACCCCAGATCCAACTTGCACAATCCTCATGTCCAGAACGTTGGCACTGGTCCACCGTCACACCTGTTTCTACTGTTGAGGTACCTGAGCGCAATACACAAGCCGCACAATGAGCCTTACGACCAACACCAACACCATGGGTCTGAATACGGTCTGCAAGCGGCCATGAGATACATCACCCGCTTCAATGGCAGAGCTTGTGACTCGGCGAAGGTCTCTTCTGCCTATTGTGCCAGCGTCATGTTCCATCCATTCTTTTTTTTTTTTGTCGTCTTCTCCCTCCCAATCAACCCTCGCCGAAATTCTTGAATCCGCCATACATGTGAGAGGTCACTGGCTCGGACCAACTGCTCACAAACGCCTCTGCAAGGCATCTACTGGAGGGTGTGAGGTGAAATTTGAGAGCACAAGCTACCGGGTTCGCTGGCTGGCCCCGTTCGATGAGAACATGCTGCGGCTAGGGCGCAAGTCAAACCGGACTTTGTTCGCGGCCCTCGCCTTGCCCGTGATAGCCCTCCTGGTGAGCAAGCGGCATCGGCTTGGAAACTTGCGTTTGCAGATTCTCTTCCCCAACACGGCTTAGTTGGAAGTTGAACATTTCTGACTCTTCCGCTTGTCCATATTCGGGAGCCTACTCCGCTTTTACTCCTTCAAGCGAGGCAGAGTTGGAACGATGCAAACGTGGTGATGCCCAGTGATGGGAACGACGCATATCAGAGTCAGGTATCAACTATGAGAAGGAATGCATACCCAGGCACCATAGTCTGAGCCTTGGAAGATTCCTATGAAGCTTACCTCCTGCTGTTCGCCCTGAATATTTAAAGCCAGACTGTACCCGCCCGTCCTGAAATCTTCAAAACTCCTGACTCCAACTCACACACGCTTTACACAAGTCCTCGTCGTTCAGACAATCTAACAACGCCTTCTCGCTGTCCTGTTCAAATCTCTGCGACCCTACCCTATTTTCCTTGAAGAAATCCTTCGGCCCTGGAAGTTTGCCAAGTTCTGAAACAATAGTCAATACAAAGCAGCCTTTCAACACACCAAAGCGAGGATAACTCTTCTAGTTCACCCCCCGCATTTCTCCGCGGGCAATTAAGTCAACCGCTTGAAGAAATCCTCCCGCGAATCCTTCGCGCCCAGCAACCACCTGGCGGCAATAGCATCAGCGCCAGCCATCCCGACAATTACTTCGACGACCGCTAGTCATCCTCAACAAACTACACGCACCCACGATGCCTCCGAAGGCTTGCTGTGCGCAGTGTGGCAAGCCGCACTGCGTATGCAAGTAGGATCATCAGCCCAAGTCCGCAGGTGGTAGATGGTCATCAATGTGCTCAGATCCACCCGGTTTCTCCGTCTAGCATAGTCGCCGCAGCTGACGAACGGCTCTCCGAACGCAGCCACAGGATCCAACAAGATGCACACCGGCAAACCTTCTCTTCGATGGGCCTATGAGAATTCGGGCAATTCTCCCATCATCCTGTCTTTCCCTGCCCCCGGGGTCTATTCAACCGTGACTTCATCTTGAATTTCGTTTCTTTGTTCATACTTTTCGGTGCGGTTTTTGTATCTTTCAATCATGTCTCTTCCTTCATCGCCTTGTCTTTCTTTGGATCACACATCTCGGGACGAGTAACAACTAGAGCACCACATCTTAGACTGTACCCATAGAAGTCGGACCATACACGAGGCTCAAACAATACCCGATTCCCTCCGGAGGCGACTGTCAACCAAGCAGCCGAAACGGAAACGGCAAGATCAACGCAATTCGGTTATTTTTTACTCGTTTCTCATGTTGCTTTACATTGACTCATTATGTACATGTAGACTTTAGGCACCACTGTATATAGATAGATTTGCGCAATCCACCAATACAATCCTTGTGGAGGCATTCCTTTGCAGTTCACCGAAATTTGGTGACCAGTTTGCATGACTGTTTCTTCATGTGCTCAAGTCAAGGTTGTGCGTGACTTGAATCTTGAATTTGATCGCCCCTCCTCTCAGTAAAAGAGGGCGTACATACACCGAACTGGTCCTCCAAATACAGCCAACTCCACCACCTGTTCAGTCTGACGATCCATCGCCCCCCCCTTCTTCAAGCAGACGGGGGAAAAGAACCTAACTCCTATCTCCAATCCCCGTTGCCTACAATGCCTACCTACTAGCTCCATCACTCGTCTCCTCTGTCCGAAAGGGACGTTGGTGCCCACCCCACCAAGCCGTGGCGTTCCGTTTCGGCCGCCCCGTTTCCCGGCCCCCACACTGCCCCCCTCCAACCCTCTCCTATCTTGCTGCCCGACTTCCAACGGCGGCCCGAAATGGCGGCCCGCACCAAAGACCTTTTTTTTTGTGGGCCCCGCATTCCGGCGCGAGGCCGCCGGCGCAAAGTTGGTGTGTCAATGTTTCGTAGGGCGGATTTTTCGGGTTTCTCGGGCAAAAGGAGAAGGCATGTAGGTTATTTTCTTTTTGTAAGTTTGCATGTGTGGTCGAAGGCAAGGGAAGGGCTGGGTAGGACCAGGCCAGGTTTGACTGTGAGCATACTTTGCAAAACGGAATTTATAATGATGCCCAAGGAGCT
>Ga0247774_1000629_pt1 | contig 17601 bp, 16 predicted proteins | sample UWRJL001104B6_FD_179933 | JGI IMG/M metagenome (GOLD analysis project Ga0247774, IMG submission 179933) | Plant litter microbial communities from Arlington Agricultural Research Station in Wisconsin, United States - UWRJ-L001-104B-6 | ecosystem: Environmental > Terrestrial > Plant litter >... | reverse complement strand
GTAGAGGATGCAGACGCCGAGAAGAATAAACCCAACCACAAGCATGGCGATGATATAGCCCGACGCCCAGCCGTCAGGTGCGTCAGCGGCAAGAGTAAACGGAAGTAAAAATACCGTTAGGCCGACGGAGAATAGGATGACTCCGAGTGCTATTTTGAAATTAGTAATTCGTGGTGTCTTTTTCTCTGGGAAGCTATTTTTTTTTAAAACTCACCATCAAACTCCCTGGTATAATACCAGATACTCTGTAACAACGTCCGGCCGCTCTTTTCGTGGGCTAAAATGCCTTGCTTCTCGGCCTTGCGAAGGTTGAACTTCAGGATAAAGTACAACGGCGCAGCGACGACAGGGAAGATGATCGCAAAGCATCCGAAGCCCCATCGCCAGCTGATATTATTATAGAAGTCCTCCGCCGCTTTCGGTCCAGCGAATGCGGTGATGATATACGGAGAGGATGTGAAAGCGTACGCCAAGCCTCGGTTCTTTAACTTGGACGCATCGGCCGTGATTACATCTACGCAGTACGTCATGCCTCTGAAGCCGAGATTGTAAAACACCTAGGATCTCGATGGTTAGCATTTATAAAACTTTTGAATTGGCTGGCATAGAACGGCAGTCTTACATATGCGGCGCAGAAAGTGGGAAGGTTTTCGCAGGCAGCCATAAGAATCAAGCCCAAAGTAGCGAAGACCGTCATGATAAGGAAGCCTTCGGCTCTGCCCCATACGTCCAGGATCTTTGCCAAGGGGATAAACATTGCAGCTGACATGGCGTCCGCAACAATATAAATGACATTCAACAGCGAGTGAGACTCAAAATCGCTCGTAACGAACGGGACCAAGCTCGAGAGAATTGAGGACTGGAATGCATTGACGAAGTACAGAAACCATATACTGGTGAGAAACCACGTTAGCTCTTAGATCCGTGTAGGGAGCCTTCGGTAGGGAGGGCAGGTACTTGAGAAAGACCGCGATCAGTGATGCCTTCGACCAGGCCAGAGTCACGGCCTCAACATGCTGGACGCCGCGTTGCAAGTTTTCACTGGGAAGTTCTGGTCGCGATTCATCGCTGCTGTTGACAACAGCGGCGCCGTCGGTAGCAGGGTCCTTCTTGTGCTCTTCTGCCGTACTGATGACGGCCGAAGAACCGGCGTCGTCGGTCGGCGGTCGACGGAAGGTATCCCTGAGCCTTGATAACACTGCCATGTTGAGCCGTACAAGGGAGAAGGACACGAAGTTGTAAAAGACAATCAGAGGGAAGGACAAATAGCCAACGATGGACTTGGAAGCAATTCTGGATAGCCAGACTCACTAGCGACGGGAGAAGCGTACGGAATGACCGCGGATGGTCGATACGACGCAGACAGTCGGTGTTGGACTAGCAGACTTGATCTTCTTTTCGTCAAGACAAATACTCGGGTGGGAGTTCCTTCTATTGACAGAGCGCGTTGGATAACATTAGATCCCACAATGGCCACCCTCCAGCCCCCGAGATCGGCAGCGGCCCTCAACCGGTCTCCTCGCCGGGCTAGCCTCTCCGGGACGGCCTCGCGCCCCACACCCAACTCTTGCGGGCGGCAGGATCCTGGCAACCTGGTCAACGAGATGCTTCAGCAAGGGCGGTACTATCCGAGGCGGGTATGGGATGCGTACCTCGAGGAGGTACCGAATAACTCTGCATCGCGGCGGTAGTGCAAGCTGCAAGTGTATACAGTGCGTCAGGGTCGTAGCCGGTACTGTGGCATGCATGTCTCTCCACCCCGCTTTGCTCCGCAGAGGCTTGCTTGGCTTCTGCGCCAAGGGGTTTCGAATGTGGGTCAATCTAATCAATCATTCAATCACATCTAATCAATCAATCAGATTAGATAAAAATTTTCCACCGTATTGGATAATCTTATCAGATGGAGGGCTGCCCCTGCTCCGACACGGCGACAAGTGTGGGGTGAGTCAATTTATGCCTACAACCACGAATTCTAGTTACGTACTGGTGTAGGGATGCAACCGCCCCTCACAGCTTCGAATCCAACCATTTGGGCGGTCGTTTTTCCACAAACGCCTGGATGCCCTCGGCAAAATTAGGACCGTCCATCAGACGAGGATACCACCGGTCCGCCAGCGCGGACACGGCCCCCTCCACGCTGCCCTCTTCCCAGCTCAACCGAACCCCTAGGCGGCCAATAATTAGCGCGTCTGGGCTGTTCCTGCACATGTCTTGGGCAATCTGGACCGCAACGCGGGCAACGTCGTCGGCGGCATCTACCACTTGAGAGACAAGGCCCCACTCGTAGAGCGTCTTGGCGCCCACGTTCCTGCCGGTCAGCACCAGATCCATGGTCCGTTGCAGCCCCATCGTGCGAGCCAGGCGCGGCAGACATCCCGCAACCGGAACGATTCCTCGCTTAACCTCGGGCAGGGAGAAGACTGCCGTGGAGGAAGCTATTACGAGATCGCAGTTGGCCACCATCTCAAAACCTCCCCCCATGCAGATGCCGTTCACGGCCGCTATTATCGGCTTCTTGCCACCCCGCCGAGGCAGTCCAGCGAGGCCCGGTGCCGCCATGTCGTTGGCCACCCCAGCCTTGTTCATTTTGTTCCATTCTGTTCGCGTCGGCTCAGATCAGTGGTTGTCCTGAGGGTTTTTTTTTGTCACAAAGTTTCGACAGCGACACGCCTACCGTGTAAATCGGCCCCGGTACAGAAAGCTCGCCCAACGCCCGTGATGATGCCAACCCACAAGCTCTCATCTCTGTCGAAACACTCCCAGACCTCCGCGATCTCCCGGCTGGTGGCTTTGTCGATGCAATTCAGCTTCTCAGGTCTGTTCAACGTGACCTGGACAATATGTTCTTCCGGGAAGGAGACATGGAAATATCGAAAACGGAGAGGTCGTGATCTCAGAGACATTAGAGAAATGCCGTCGCTAGGCTGCGACGCAGAAAGGGTGCAGGTAGCTGTGACAAGCTCGACGAGCTTTTTTTCCCTTGTTTTCCCTCGACTTTATATTTGTTGGCTCGTTCAGATTGCAAGAGCACATATGTTACCATTGGGGTGTCCTTAGTGCCTTGCTAGCCTGTAAACAGAGCACCATTTGGAACGCTGTCTGACGAAGAAGCGCCATGCGATATCGGTAATATCGATGCCAACCAGAATCGGATGGTGCATGTCGAGCCCCAAAAGACGGCAATCAAAGGTGTCTGCAATATAGTTCCGGGCAATTACAGCCGGTGCCGCTTCGCCTTCATCCCGTCCGAGCTTACCATGCCGGCTGCCTTTGCATCTATTCTGTACGCTCGGTCATTCTTGATCTTTCACATCGATCAAAGCACGTGTTTCGCGGCGCGGCGTTCTTGACAGAACTGCACTCGGCCAAACTTCACCACGATGGCATCTACTTTGACATTTCGACCTAAATACCCTCCAGTGAAGCTCCCGCACCCTTTCCTAACCGCATATCGGGTGCGCACCGTTGCCGAAACAACGCCTGCGAAGCTCGTCTTGACCTTGGAGAACCAGCCCGCAGATGGACGATCTTTGGCAGAACCGCTACACCTTGACTCGCTTTCGTGGCTCGATCTAACGGCTGCATCGAGAGACGAGCATCCCCCTAGCTCCGACAACAGTCCCTGGGCACGAGCGCGTCGAAGTCCATCAACCGGTTTCAGCTGGACGGGGAATGGTCCCCCTTCTCTGGGCCAAGTGTGGAATGTGATCCACGCGATATACCTCGCTCATCCGATACACGAGACCTTTCGGCTCACTCTGCTTGGCGAAGGGAAAGACGGTTTGCGGGATGAAATTCTCTCCACTGGCTTGGGAATCGAGCATCCGAAGCCACGGCATCGCGGGGTGAAGCCAACTGCGAGCACCGAGGAGTTGTTGATTCTTCGAAGCGCCTTCTGGCAAGGTGCCGCTTCTCCGATTGGTCCTCGTGCGATTTGGGTGGTGGGAGATGGTACGGATAGCCATCTGAAGAAATCCTTGGCTGAATATCCGATCATGCCTGAGAACTTTCAGATAACAAACAAATTTCCTGAGGAGCCCGTCTACACTCGTCATCCAATACGCCGACCCAAGCCACATCCAGGGTCAATTTGCTATAGTCGGTACATCCCAGAGATCGACATGCACTTTTCTCTCGAGGTAGTGAACTGGAAAGATCAGGAGCACTTGAAGCTCTTCAACGCGTGGCAAAACGACCCGCGTGTTGCAGCAGGCTGGAACGAGACCGGGACCTTGGAGCATCATCGAGAATATCTGCGCAAGCTACACTTTGACCCTCACGTCCTCTGCTTGTTTGGACGCTTCGATCAGTCCCGCTTCGCTTACTATGAGCTGTATTGGGCAAAGGTGACCAAGACCCCCTCCCTGTTCGCGATTGTATGCTCTTCCGCAGCCCGCCACTGACACTTGCCGTTTCGTTCCCATAGGAAGACCATTATGGCGCACATTATGATGCCGGCGACTACGATCGCGGGCGTCATTCTCTCGTTGGCGATGTGTCATTCCGTGGCTCGCAGCGGGTCAACGCATGGTACTCCAGCTGTATTCATTACTGCTTCTTGGACGACCCCCGGACTGCAAGCGTGGTGGGTGAGCCGCGGGCTACGGGCTCGACCATCCTATCCTACGAGAATTCTCAGGGTCTCGTCATCGGAAAATACGTCGACTTGGGTCACAAACGGTCGGTCCATTCCATCTGTAGCCGGGAAAAGTGGTTTCAACTGTGCCCGCTCTTCTGGGACGGACGAGAGCGGCCCCTGGACTCTGCTGATCGCGCCGCGTGGAATGCCAAGCTCTAGAGTAGACATTGGGTAAAGTTAAGCGAGATGCTGGGGAAAGAGGGTTGTATTGCACGGCGATGCATGATAGCTGCATCGGCCGGAAGTGTCAGTGGGGGTCTACATAACCCCAACGGATTCTCCAATATTTTGCATTTTACTGCACAACCCCTGGATGTAGCTTCTTTGTCTTGCTACCCCTCGCCCGAGGTAAGCTCTCCTTGATGCCGTTATATCTGTGGGTGGTTTGCCATAGCAATTGCGCTACATCCACTCCATCAATGAGGGGACCACTGTTGCTATCGTTGGGGTAGCTCTACTTTTCCCGTAATGCCTTCGAGGTGGCACTAGGTAGACTGTCATGGCGGCCGTGATAAGTTAATATCTTGTTGAGTAACTCTCCTTGGAAGCTCGAGTATCTATCTTAGCGTCATTCTTCTTTGTTAGAAGATGCTACTAGTAGAAACCAAGAGATCCGAGAAATCCAGCCTTCTAGATCGAGAGAAGAGGCTCGGATGTAGATGTACCGAATGACTGCTTATGACGGTCACTTACACCTGAAATACGTTCCGTTGCATTAGCGTTGTATCCTATAAGTCGTTTAGCATGTCTCATCACGGAGATGTATGAAATGAACCGCCCTTCTGTACGGGAGTACGGGACCCACAACCCGTTATGGGACACAATCGCATGGGTCAAAAGCAGGAGGCACACGCCCCCCCCTTCTTCCCGATGTCGGCTGCACCCACCCTAACCATTTACGGATATCAATCTTTGGGCCTCTGGCTGAATTTGAGAGATGTTCGTGTCTCCAGCGCCGAGAGCTCTCCAAGTCACTTCATGGTAGCCGACGAGACTCTAATACGGCCTCAGAACCGAACGTCCCTTCTCACGACTATTATCCTCTGACACAACGCCATTGACGAGTCAATCCGAGAGAGAGTCCAACTGCAAGGACTCTTCTACATTTTAGACACGTGAAAAGAATTATAGATCCGCAAGCTCGGCATCGATTTGGGGTCGTCATGAAGCTGGTCAACATATTCGCCGGCTACACCAGCCTGCTCTTGGCTGGAAACCCTTCAAAAGCTGATCTGTACATGCTATTTTCGGCTATACTATGTGCAATAGCATCTGGTATCCCATTTCCTTTGATCGGAATCTTCTTCGGTCAGCTCCTCGACGACTTCAATGCGGCAACCTGTGTTGAATCCGAATCGGCCGGTTCTGCGTCCGGGTATCAAGACGACGTCAACGACAAAATCTTGATGATTGTGTATCTGGCCATCGCCCAATTTTTCACCATCTATGCTCATCTCGTGTGCTGGAGTCTGTACGGCGCCCGACTGGCGCAGAGACTGCGAGAGAGCTACCTGCAGAAGCTGCTTCGGCAAGGGCCGTCCTACTTCGACGAACTGCCTCCGGGGGAGGTCGCCTCCCGACTTAGCGCCGACATCCAGACAATCCGCTCGGGCACATCTGAGAAGGTGGGGATATGCCTGGCAAGCGTGTCATTTTTTGTCACAGCCTACATTGTGGCTTTCATCAAGGACTACGAGCTCGCGGCCATGCTGATCTCGCTGATCCCGGCCTATCTCTTGATGTCCTTTGTTGGAAGCCATTACATCGAGAAATACTCAGGCCTCATGGCCGATTACGCTGCCACTGCCGCATCGATTGCTTCGGAGGCGCTTTCCAACGTGGTGGTGGTGCAGGCTTTTGGCGCAAATGCTCGACTTGAGGCCAAATTCTCCGAGGCTCTCAAGGGATCGAAGCGCGAAGGCCTGAAGAAGGCCACGGCGGTTGGCATACAATCTGGAGTGTTGTATTTTGTCGCCTACTCTGCGAATGGCCTGGCGTTTTGGCAAGGAAGTAAGCGCATCGCCGATGCAGCAAGTGGGCAATCTGGGGGCACCACCGTGGGCGCTACGTTTACGGTAATCTTCATCCTGATCGAAGGTTAGTCGGGCTGCTCCATCCTGTCTTACCCCCCTGTGCTTGTATTAACGCATTAACAGCTACCTTGCTCTTGAGCCAGGTCGCACCGTTCGTCCATCTATTTTCAGCAGCCGTCGCGTCATTTCGAAAACTGCGCGAGGAAATCGATCGCGAGTCGCAGATTGATGGCACTGCAACCTCTGGCCTTCATCCTTCGCAGGCAGGAGGCGGATTCGAGTTCAAGAATGTCTCATTCACTTATCCCTCCAGGCCAGAGGTCACCGTTCTGGACCAGATCAACATCAGCATCCCCCTATCTAAGCACACCGCGATCGTCGGTCTTTCTGGAAGCGGCAAGTCAACTATCGCCGGTCTAGCTACAAGGCTTTATGATCCCACGCAGGGACAGGTCCTCTTCGGCGGCCACGATCTTCGTGATCTCAACGTTCGTGGCTTGAGAAGCTTCCTCGGCCTGGTCCAACAGGAGCCATCTCTTCTTGATCGGTCTCTTTTGGAGAATATCGCACATGGTTTAATTAATTCGAGCAATCCGAGCCATGCACATTTGAAGACGGCCCTTCTCGGTTCCGACCTTGTTGATTTAGCAAGCGAGGTTAGGGAGGGCAAGGATCTCATGGATGCAGCGGAGCAGCGGGGCCCGAATATCGTTGAAATTGTTACTTTGGTCCGGAAAGCCGGGACTCTTGCAGACGCAGATGATTTCATTGCTGGGCTGCAATATGGTTATGGTACGGTTGTCGGTTCGAGTGGGCGGCTGATCAGTGGTGGCCAGAAGCAGCGAGTAGCCCTTGCTAGGGCTCTTGTTAAGGACCCCGCTGTTCTAATCTTGGACGAAGCCACAGCTGCCCTAGATTCGAGAAGCGAAGAGCGTATCCAGCGGGCCATCTCAAACATTTCCAGCGGCAGGACCATGCTCACGATTGCGCACCGCCTCTCGACAATCACCAGTGCGGACAACATCATCGTTGTGCAAAAGGGACGTGTCTTGGAGGAGGGTGATCATTCGGCATTAATGGGGAAGAATGGAGCGTACGCCGATATGGTCAGACTCCAAACTCTCGGGTCAACGTCCCGGAAAGACGAAATAGTAGATGGCAACGACGGCGTTAGCAAGCCTGATCAAGTTTGTTTGACAGACACCGGAATTGATAGTGGCAGCCTATCACTCAAGGAGGTTGGAAACACCGAGAAAACCTGGTTCTCAACAAGCGAAACTCCAGGGACGGACTCCGCAGAAGAAGATGAAGAGCCCGAGACTCCAACTAAATCCTTGTTGGCTCTACTGCGAGGGTATGCGCCAGCCTTAAGGCCACATCTGCTTATGATTGCTCTTGCGCTCCTTGGCTCGAGCATCGTTGGTGGAGCCTTCTCCGGAGAAGCCGTGATCTTTGGCAATGCCGTTGGGAGTCTGAACATCTGCAAGAGCCCAGAGAGTATCCGATCGAGCGGCAACTTCTTCGGGCTGATGTTTTTCGTGCTTGCGGTCATCGAGTTCTTCGCAAACGTGGTCAGTTGGACAGGATTCGGATGGGTCACGGAGAAAATAGTCTACTCGGTACGGGTCCTGTCATTTCGGTCCCTCTTCGAGCAAGATATCCGATGGCACCAGTCCAAAGGTCGAACACCAGCCATGCTCCTCTCCTACATTACCCGGGACGGAAATGCCCTGGCCGGCCTGAGCGGCTCCGTCATTGGCACATTGTTCTCGATTACCGTCAACCTCATCGCGGCAATTGTGTTGACGCATATCATTGCTTGGAGAATCGCATTGGTCTGCCTGGCTTTAGTGCCACTCTTACTTGGAGCTGGTATCATGGAACTCCGAGTCCTTGGCAAGTTCGAGGAACGTCATGAAAATGCATACACCAAGTCAGTCGACATCGGCACAGAGGCAATCACGTCCATCAAAACCATTGCTGCCCTTTCTCTCGAGGAGGAAACGCTGAACACCTACCGCCGATCCTTGAAAGGGCCTCGCAAGGAGACGCTCAAAGTCACCGCGCAAGCAAGCCTCTGCCAGGCCATGACCTACTTCCTTGGCAATTGCGTGAACGCGCTGGCATACTGGTGGGGCGCCAAAGAGATCATCGCGGGCAACTGCTCAACAACGCAGTTCTTGATTGTGGTGTTCTCCCTCCTCGTCAGCGCGCTGCTCTGGAGCCAGATGTTTGCGCTGGCGCCGGAGCTTTCTAGTGCCCGAGCGGCCATGGCAAGGATCCTGGGTCTGATCGAAATAGGGTCGGACGGGATGCAAGGGCACGTACGCAGTAGTAGCCCTTGCCCCACAGAGTTCTCAGAAGAGAAAGGCCTCGAGGCGATGAGGGAGACAAAATCCTCTCCCGTCTCCGGCCGCCCGGCCTCGAGCGTGCAGTTCCGCGACGTCCACTTTTCGTACCCGGCCCGGCCGGACGCGGAAGTGTTGAGAGGCCTGAGCATCGACATTCGGCCGGGGAGTTTCTGCGGCCTTGTTGGGCCGAGCGGGGCCGGGAAGTCGACGATAATTTCCCTGGTCGAACGGTTGTATACACCGCAGTCCGGTGCCATCTTGATCGATGGCGTCGATGTGACCAAAAGCCGAGACGTAGCTTTCCGCGACACAATTGCGCTAGTACCACAAGAAAGCATGCTCTTCGAAGGGAGCATCGAGTTCAACATCGGGCTCGGTGCCCGGCCGGGGCACGAAGCGACCACGGAAGAAATCCAAGAGGCATGTAAGCTCGCCAATATCCACGACGTCATCGAGGCACTGCCGGATGGCTACAAAACTCTGTGCGGACCGAATGGTACACGTTTCTCGGGCGGCCAGAAGCAGAGGCTGTCGATCGCCCGGGCGCTCGTTCGGAAACCCAAGCTGCTGATTTTGGACGAGCCGACCAGCGCTCTGGACGCCGAGTCTGAGAAGCTCCTGCAGGACGGGCTTGACAAGGCGGCCAGGAACACAACCGTCATCGCAATTGCTCATCGTCTACACACGATCAGAAAAGCAGACTGCATCTTCTGGATTGAAGAAGGTCGATGCGTTGATTCTGGATCGCATGCAGAATTGTTCGAAAAGTCGGCAGGCTACAGGGCAAATGTCATGCACCAAACGGTAGCAGAGTGATGAAGAAAGTGGCCGAGAGAGATGGAACTTTGCCAGCTATCTCTATTCAGTAATCTCAACACCACTTGGATTCTGATAACTGGGCTTTGGGTATCAGAGGCCACGAGGATCGAAATCGGTGTCTTTATTGAGATGCCGATAATGACTAGCACAAAACCCATGAAAGGCGCGGCCTAAATCTGTCAAAGTCCCCGAATCCCCGCGTGTGGGCGACCTTGCGGCTAGTAGGCTTACTCGCCCTCCATGATTCCTGCCAAATATCCCAGCACTCTCTCGACGAGAATCTTCCGTGGCTCAGCTTGATCATCATCGCTCAGCGCATGAGACGCACCCGGAATTATCCCACTACGGTCTTGATCCCATATCTGGGTCGCTCCATTGCTATCGGTGGCATTCCTCCACCTTGATAGCAAGTTCTCCTTGTCAACCCAATCTGGAACTGCCTGGTCCGCTCCCGAGAACAAGACCATGAGCTTGTATTTCAACAGCCCTTGCTTGTTGATCACCCCAAACGTCTTCGCTAGCTGCTCGTCGCTCAGATCCGAACTGAACAGATCATCCTCTCCGGGCGACTGAGGACTTTCCGGGCTGACAAGACTCAAGAATCTTCGACAGCTGAGAGGAGTGTTGGATGGATAGCCGATCTGAGGGGTCATCGATAGAGGTAGCATCGTATCAGACGACTTGTCGTGGCGGACAGCTTCCTTGGCTGTGGCTACTAACTTCTCATACACCTCTCGAACCTCGCTTGGCAGCTTGCCTCCGATTCCGTGATGCAAGACCCAGAGAATCGCTTCCCGGTCAGATATTGGTGCTTGCATGATTGCGCCGTCGAGAGCGGGACGCTCGGTATGCTCGAGCTCGGGATCAAAGGCAGGAGTGCTTGTGTGAGGGTTTTGTCGATACAAGTAGTGGAGCACACATTGACTTCCCGTTGAGTGGCCCATGAGGACAACCTTACCACCGTTACCGAATTTGGCGGTCTTGTAGTCTTTGATATATCGTATGCATTGGGCAATCTCATCGGTGTCTCTGTCGAGATGTCCGAGACCCCATGCTTGATAGGAGGATGTGAGATTTAGCGTGAAGAGAGACCATTCTTTGGGCTTTAACGCGCTCACGACATCAGCCACATAGGATGTCGTTGCAAGGCCGTCTCCCAGCCCCCCAACAAAGAGAAGGCTGTGAGGTTGACGAATGGTGCTCGAGGTAAACTCGAACGTGACAAGAGTCTCCGTCTACACCTCGCATGCAACAGGAACCTTGTTAGCTACCTTCAAGATACTGAACAGCAGACGAGAAGACCTGAAACGTACATAATGATGCAAAATACCTGGAACCCCGCCTTTAGTCCAGAACTTAGAATACATGATGAAGCAGAAGATAGCGTGATTACCTGATTGTTCGAGCAGGTATCTCTGGAATCAATAGAAAATCCTTGCAGGGGTCAAGATGAACCATGTGACAAGCCTCGGGCGAAGAATGATGTCGCGGGATTCATCCACTAGGCCCCTTAATAATTTCGCGCATCGCCCCGACATCGGTCTTCTGTACCCTGCACCTTTGTCTGCGTTGGAGAGCGTCATCCCTCGCCAGTTCTCTGACGGACTGCGGAATAGACCCGCTAGCCAGCAGCACAAAGCAGGCAATCCCCCGCCGGCCCCACCCCCCTCCTCCCTCCCAATATAGAAATTGCGAGAAGTGACCAGGTCAGAAAATTATGTGTCATGGGAAAAGCTGTGCCATGGTTCCCTCCCTGGCACTTGTAACGAGCTAGTGTTTATTGCCTCGGAGGAGGGTGTAGGCGGAATTGTTGAGACTCTTGACTGATCCAGTAACACACTCCCTCCAAGGCTCCACAGTAGAGCACCTCGAAAACGCAGCCTAGTACCGGGATGGCCCGGCTAGCGGGTCGATGTTGCAAGGATGATCTGCTCCAGCCAACGGACTTATCCTAGTGGAGCATACGCGCTTGAAAGCCCGGAACCCGTCGCACTGTATACTGCGCTATTATTGATGAGATCAAGTACCTAGCTTTATGGCTCGTGCGTTTATCTGATCTAATCTGATCTTCTCCTAGTACTCTTAAGGTACTCATTCGTATTCCTACACTAGTAGACCCAAAACGTCAGGCACTCGCAATAGCCGATTTCGGTTGAATCTTTTTGCCTACAGCGCTTGGAAGTGAGTAAATCTTGTAACTCCGTGAAACGTTCGTTAGGGGGGGGTGGGAACCATCCCCTCCTATATGGCACCGTCCACCGTGCATGCCTCTCCTCTTCATCAGATTATTTGACTCGCATAATGCTCCAGTGAATTATGGATTGGGTGCACCATTACAATCCAACTCTTCCTCCTGTACCAAATCGTACCAGAACTCCGAGAGCAGAATGGGATCGGTCTATGTCGATGATGTAGGGGGCCGGGATCAGTCCGGGCCTGGATCGGCGGGCCAGACAAATGGCGATGGCTTCAGGTCTTTCAAGGTCCTCGGTCTTGAATCCGGTCTGACCTCCACCTCAACAGGCATGAGAGATGAGATCTTGCTTTTATCTTGGCTAATTATTCTCTTGAGAACTCGGGAAGAGAGTCAGATCTGTTATGATTGGGCTTACAAGGGTCGGGGAAGTGTGGTTGAGGGTGAGTTGATGAGCATACGTCTGTCGACAGACGAAGTCATGACAGGCCTAAAAAATAAGGTTGGACAAATTGCTGCCACAATCTCTCGCCACATCATGAGAGTTGCACCAAGTCTGTGTACGGCCACGTGCAATCCCGCCTCGCTCCTCCTGAGCACCGGTTCTCTGTCCCAAACGTCCGATGGAGCTAAGAGTGAAGTAAGTAAAAGGATGATCCAACTGATTATCAGTGTCAAGCTAACTGTAGTAACCAAAGCCTGCGCTTCACGTCGAAACACGCTTCGATCACGGTCGTCTCGAGATTCGTCCGGTCTGGTACAGCGAAAGCATTCCGCAATTTACAGCGACGCGACATGTCGAGACGCTTGTCGACACGGTCAGAATGTGCATTGCGAATCCCGACGCGTCAATTGAGGACTGCCTTCGCCCAACTACGCACGACCTAGACCAAATATGGGGATGGAATCATCTACTACCACCAACGTACGACTTTTGCATGCAGGACATGATTTCCGAGCGAGCTCAGAGATGTCCGGACAAAGAGGCTATCTCATCCTGGGACGGCAGCTTGACGTACGCTCAAGTCGACCAGTACTCCACGTTCCTAGCATGCTCGCTCAAGGAATCGGGCATCGAGTTGCACGACTTCCTACCGGTGTGCTTTGAGAAATCAAGATGGACAGTCGTCGCTGTCCTTGCGGTGATGAAAGCAGGAGCAACCATCGTGCTCATGGACCCAACGCTTCCGCTTGCCCGGCTCCAAAACATGGCGAAGCAAGTGGCCGCGAAGGCCATACTAACGTCCTGCAAGCAGCATGACTTTTCGAAATCCATCATCCCGGACGGAAAGCTTGTCGTCGTTGGACCAGACACATTCACAAGTCTCTCAGATTCGCCAGTACTTCCGAAGTTACCAGTCATCCCACCATCCGCCTTGATGTACATCATCTTCACTTCCGGCAGTACAGGCACTCCAAAAGGAGTCCAAATTTCCCACCGAACCTACACAAGCAGTGCCATTCCTCGGGCATGCGCAGTTGGCTACACGGAGAACTCTAGGGTTCTCGACTTCGCGTCCTACGCTTTCGATGTCAGCATCGACAGTATGCTGTTGACTTTGGCAAACGGTGGTTGCCTCTGCATTCCCTCCGATGAGGATCGACTGAACGACATAAACGGGGTGATCCGACGAATGCAGGTCAACTACGCAGGTATCACCCCTTCGGTGGCCCGGATACTGGACCTTGATGTCATAGCGTCGCTCAGTGGTCTTGGCCTCGGCGGAGAGGCAGCCTCGGCGAGAGATGTTACGCTCTGGGGCCAACACACCAGGATCATTATAGGGTACGGTCCCTGCGAATGCACGATAGGCTGTACGGTGAATAGCAGTGCCGCCACTGGCCGAGACTATATCTCTATTGGGCCGGGCAACGGAGCCGCCATATGGATTACCAATCCAAACGATCACGAATTGTTGATGCCAGTTGGCGCGGTAGGAGAGATACTCGTTGAGGGTCCGATTGTAGGACAAGGCTATTTGAATGATCCCGACAAGACCGCAGCCGCTTTCATTCAAGATCCGCCGTGGCTCATTGCGGGCCACAACGGCTACCCTGGCCGTCGGGGGCGTCTATACAAGACTGGAGATCTTGGAAGATACGATCCTGACGGGTCTGGTGAGATTGTCTTTGTTGGTCGAAAAGACACCCAAGTTAAGCTGCGCGGGCAACGGGTCGAACTCGGGGAGATCGAGAGCCAGCTCAAGGCGAGGCTCCCTCCGGAATCCAACGTCATCGCCGAGGTGATCATGCCACTAGGATCTGGGGGCCAGCCTACGTTGGTGGCATTCGTTGCGCCGCAGACTACGAAGGGACACGAGCACGTAGATATAGAATCCGCTCAACTCCCTGGTGAGCTGCGCGGAACGCTGGCGAAAGCCGACGCAGACCTGACAGAGGTGTTGCCGCGGTATATGGTGCCAAATGCATACATACCGGTCAATCACATTCCGACTTTGATTTCGGGCAAAACCGACCGCAAGCGACTCAGGCAGTTCGGTGCCACGGTCGACTTGCGGCGGCTGGACCAAGACACAACTTGCACCGTCGATGATAGGCATCTGGGTGACATGGGGCAGCTTTTGCGGCAGGCCTGGGGCCTGACATTGAAGCTTGACCCTGATGGCATTCAACCTGGCGACAATTTCTTTGCACTAGGCGGCGACTCCCTGGCGGCGATGAGGCTTGTGTCTGTCTGTAGAGAGCGAGGACTCGATCTCAGTGTCACCAGCACCTTTGGCAACCCGACACTATCGGCGATGGCCGAGGTCGTCCGCATTTGCGACTCGCAAGCACCGGCGAAAAGGTCTGCATTCTCCATGATCTCCCAGTCATCCGAGAGCGCCAGCATCGAAGCATCACACGCCTGTACAACAGAAGCGGTAGACATCGAAGACATCTATCCGTGCACACCCACTCAGGAGTCTCTTTTTACCTTCTCGATCAAGTCAGCCAAGGCTTACGTCGCCCAGAGACTCGCATGCATTCCGCCACATATAAGTCTCGACGCTTGGAAAAACGCATGGGAAGCAGTCGTCGCAGCGAGCCCTATCCTGCGCACGCGTCTGGTCCAGCTCCATGATGACCCAGGCCTCCAGCAAGTAGTGCTGAAGGAAAGTATCCGCTGGAGACACTCGGCCAACCTGGCGCAATATCTAGAGAAGGATCGGAACGAGAAGATGGATCTTGGGCAGAGTCTAGCTCGATATGCCATTATTGGCCATCCAGACTCTGACAAGCGATACATGGTCTGGACTGTTCATCATGCACTCTACGATGGATGGTCAGAGCCACTAGTACTCGAAAACGTCCGCAACGCCCTGAAAAATCAGCGCATCGAGGCACAGACGCACATGGGAGACTTTGTCAAATACGTCCGTGAGACGGACGAAGTAGCCATGCAGCAATTTTGGCGGCAGGAGCTGCAAGGTGCTGTCGGGCCCCAGTTCCCGCGCGTGCCCTCGAGAGACTTCCTGCCGACGCCGGATACCATATTGGAGCACCAGATCCCTCTCGAGACAAGTACCGGGTTGCCTTTCACACCGGCAACGTTGATTCGTGGTGCGTGGGCGCTCGTGGCCTCTCAATATTCGGGGAGCGATGATGTTGTATTTGGCGAGACGCTCACAGGTCGGGACATTCCGTTGCCTGGAGTCGAAGGCATTGTGGGTCCCTTGATTGCAACGATACCTGTCCGCGTACGTGTCGACCGAACGAGCACTGTTGCGTCGTATCTGCAGACCGTACAGCAAGCAATTTCGGCTCGTACACCGTATCAGCACATGGGGATGCAAAACATCAGAAAAGTCAGTCGAGATGCCCAGTATGCATGCGAAGCCGCCACGGGCTTGGTAATCCAGCCAGAGCCAGAGCATGTGGGCACCGAGCTTGGCTTTGACCAAGGAGACGCTGTGCGCGAAGCGATTCATTTCAATCCGTATTCCCTTATGCTGGCCTTTGGGATCCAGAAGGGCGGCTTTAGAGTCTGCGCGAGTTTCGACAGTAGCCTGATCGAGGTCGCACAGATGGAACGAATCCTTGCGCAGCTAGAAATGACTTGTACGCAGTTGGCGAAAGATCTCTCCAGGAGGATTGGCCAGATACCTTGTCTTCCCGAGGCCGAGCTGAACCAGATCTGGCGTTGGAATCAGGTTCCCCCTTTGCCATTGGACGGGTCGTCGGGAAGGCTTCGAGCGGATACAAGCACCAAGCAGGGATCGATTTATCCTCGGGCAGTGGTTCCTTGGGTGTGCGATACACGGAACCCATCTCTACTGTCGCCCATCGGCTGTGCTGGCGAGCTCTGGCTCGAAGGGGCTTTCTTCTCAGGCGAATCCGTTGACTCTCCTGCCTGGCTTGTAGCTGGAAGCTCCGCGTGTGTCGGTAGGACGGGAAGAGTTCAACCAACAGGCGACATTGTCAAGCTCAGAGAGGACGGCACCTTAGTATTTATTAGCCGAAAGGAGAATGCCGTACCTGTTCAGGGTCATTCGGTGGACATCGCAGATCTCGAGGTTCACTTCGCAAAATATCTCTCGCCGTCGATTCGTGCCGCCGCCACGGTCTTTCAACCATTATCAGACAGCACTAAGCAGGGCCCAGGACAAGAGCTAGTCGTCTTCATAGAGCAACAGCCTTCCGAGGAAGATAACGTTGAGATCATGGCAACGAAGCACGACATAGTGTGCGACGCATTAGATCCGCTAAGCTTTGAGACGACCATCTGTGCCACGATCCCCATCAGCCTTGCTGTAGCACTAAAGAGGTTCGACAAATTCATCCAAAACTCTCTGGCATCACATTTAGTGCCCTCTACATACGTCGTCATCGACAAAATACCCAACAAGCAGGAACAAATCGATCGCACTCTCCTAATCCGGCTGGCTTCAAGAATTCCTCGCCTCATGCTTGACCAGCTCCGTGAAGGCTTCCAAGAGACATGGAAGAAGGGCTTAGCACAAGCGAAGCTGACGGCTGCAGAGAATATTCTGCAATCGTCCTGGGCGAAGATACTCGGAATGAATCCGGAGCAGATTGACGTCGACGACAACTTTTTCCGCCTAGGTGGCGATTCCGTTTTGGCCATGAAGTTGGTGTCATTTCTCCGCTCGCAGGGGCACGTGTTAACCGTGGCCGATATCTTTCAACACATGCGTCTTGGCGATGCGGCCAGAGTGCTGAAAGTGAACCAAGTGTCGGAGGAGAAGGCTCAACCCTACAACCATTTTTCGATGCTAGATGTCTCGGACATAGAACCATTCCTATCCGAGGTGGTCCGTCCAAAGCTTGCCAACCCGCGTTGGTCTATTCGGGACGTGTATCCGGTGACAGATTCCCAAGCACTCGACGTCAGAGCAACCATTCAGGCACCGCGAACGTCGATACAATACACCATGTTGTACTTCAACCAAGGTATCGATCGAGAGCGACTGCTCCGAGCCTGCCGCGAGCTGGTGAAGGTCCACGACATTCTGCGCACGGTATTCATCGAACACGAATCGACTCTCTTTCAGGTTGTTTTGGAAGAACTAGATGTTCCTATAGCCCCGCAACTAGCCGACAAGC
>Ga0247774_1000628_pt1 | contig 17620 bp, 11 predicted proteins | sample UWRJL001104B6_FD_179933 | JGI IMG/M metagenome (GOLD analysis project Ga0247774, IMG submission 179933) | Plant litter microbial communities from Arlington Agricultural Research Station in Wisconsin, United States - UWRJ-L001-104B-6 | ecosystem: Environmental > Terrestrial > Plant litter >... | reverse complement strand
CGCCGGCGGGATTCTAATGCAAGGCGCATCACAAATCATCACTCACACTAGAGGGTTCAAATCTCCATTGGCTAATCATCGATTGGGTTGCCGCCGAAATGCCTAGTAGAGTGCGCGCTATCTTCCTGCGTGACACAGACTACCAGACAAGCTAAGTAAAAGGGAGGTGACATTCCTAATTCAACGTCGAGAATCCTACCTGTGTATTCTGCTAGAAGGATTTAAGGCTTTTCCGGTAAGAAAATCTTCATATTTGATTTGTCTTATGATACCGACCAGATGCAGTATCCTCATCCTGCCCGGCTAAGTCGGTGTCATTCTTCGAATACAGCCTGCCATGCTTCCTTATTTTACAAAGTTGAGGCCCCCCTGCTGGACATTGCCGTAAGCATAGTATCTTAATCCATTAAGAAGCACCCTTTAGATGTAACAAACCCTCGGTGGCGTTCGATGATCAGCTCCATACTCTTCTCTTGAACATACAGAGGGGTCCCCAGAGCCGAGCTTGTGTATCCCCAACATTTTCCAGTTTCTCCCGCGCTTGTTTCCATTGGGTGACATTGTTGGTGATCGGCAGCAAGCGAGTTCGCAAGCCCGAATCCCGACAGAGTGGTAACCAATAGCAGATGGCCGGGACCAGGCTAAACTCCCGGGCGGCCGTTGTCGTCGAGGGACCCCCACTAGGGCTCACTCAGATTATAGCCAGCGGGTGATCTACTAACCCTGTTTTTTGACATATTCCTTCAACTAGAAAGGAAATAGATAAACAATATCTAGATAGTTATTGCTTAAGTACCTCTAGAACGAACCCACGTCTCGTAAGCTTGGTTGGCGCTTATGAAAAATATACCTCCCGAACCAACAAGTAGCAGACGGAAGATAGAAGAGGAAATGTACTTGACATTGTATGATTCTGCGAGTGTTCTGTCGTGTTCGAAGCAGGAGAAAGTTGACTTGAAACTTCAAAACTGGAAGTAGAAAACGAAGTGGTGGCGCGGTCTCTTCCGACTTGCGTCCGGCAAGTGAAGATTATATATGCCCTACTAACGATGCGTTGGCAGCACCCGTCTCCCAAAGCAAGGACCAAGAACGGTAATATTGATTGATCGAGACTACATCTATATGAGAAAAGATAGTTTAATAATTGAGTGAGAGGACTTACAAAGGATGAAGTTACACTTGGAGAAACTGAACATGGAAGGCCCAGCGAGAAGAAGAGCGAACGGCCGCGAGGCTCTTGGAGCAGCGCATTTGCAATCCCTGGTTGTTGGGAGTTCCGTTCACGGTACCTCTAAGTTGGCCTAAGCTGATGCGTGGGTGACTTATTAGGTAGTATCGCATCGCCCTTAAGCAGGTTACTGACCACCAGCTTTCGAACCTGTAGATCCTATAATAGCGTATGATGTTTCTGCCTTGGATGCTCCCGTGAGACAGCAATACCCGTGAGGCGAAATCCAGAATCAGCCAGCTTTGGATCTGGAAGCTTGACACGTGCGCTTCACCCACATTAGTGAATACTGTAAAGGACAAGATGAGGTGCGTTGCTTCTAAGAAACACAAAGGGAAGCAGTTTGGCCGGGTAGACTGAGACGCCTGACTCGGGTGAAAACAGTCTTGCCTATTGGCTACAATCAGATATTTGTAAAGATGAGTGAGATCAAATCTAACTGCGGCTAACTAGCTACTTTTGTCATTTTACCTTTCTGTGACGAAAGCTCGACGATAGAAATGGATGAAAGATCAAGTCTATATGTTGATACAAAAACGAGATCTCTATGCTCTCGCATAAAGGTTCTTCGACCAAGCTTGTAAATGGACGTTTCCCTCTATACTCCCCAATTGGCATATCTCGTTGAAGATAGGAAGCTCATTTTTTGGCCCAAGAGTCCACGCATTTTGCCTTGAGGCGGTCGCATGGCAATGAAGAATACTCCATCAGCTTTACCGAATACGCTCGAAATAGAGCAAACCTGTTCTGGACACGTTGGCCAAATCTGGGTCACCATTCTTTGGATCCTGCAGTTGAGGACAAAATATTGGCACTGCATGGTCTCGACAAAATGGCGACAAATACCGAGGGAAGAGCTACATGTCTCAAGCAAGCCTGGTCTAGCGGACTAGGCCTTGTAACCAAATGATTCTGCTAATACGAGTGAAATAGACTGAGACGGCATTTCTATTCGTAAGATGTAGCTTTCCCGTAAGAAACCTTCCTGTAGGTAGAGACCTAAGCACAGAGTAATATGTTAGCGACGCCCGAAGGTTCCTGAATGAACGGATGAAATTTTCAAATGTCCATAAAAGACTTGCAGCTATTAACCAAGTTATCTGGGTATATTACCTTAGTTTGTTAGAGCGTGGTACTGATAATTCACATGAATTATTAAGCAAATGGAATGGTCGACGGTTCGAGCCCGTCATAGACCACTTTTCGACCAGAAACGAACGATCTCGAGTAGTCTGCCAGAGTAGAGACCAAAGAGTCGTTGATCTATTCAGACGCCAGGCCTGTATGCTAACTAGCCTGAAGGAACATTGATCCGTAGCGCCGCTGTAAGCTCTTTCAAGTATCATACGATATGGGGATCGACTGCCTCAGGAAACGGCCCATCCCACCATTGTATCTGCCATCTGATCCGTATCAACTGTGTTACCGCTCCGGTATCTTCCGCAAATGGCGCGCCGTTAGAATGAATCTAATGAATCGGTTAGCGGCCTCGCTCCTCGACGAGTTTTCGTTTATATCCGGGATACATGAAGAGAGGTCTCCCGTCCAGCCAAGTCGAATAGTGGCTGCGAGTATGTCAAAGAAAGTCGGGGGGATGACGACAACATAAAATTTCAACTCACCCAAGGTCATGCTATTGCTCACGTCCGTATTCTCCACCATCTTCTTGAACTCCTCAAAACTAATCTTGCCGTCTTTGTCCTGGTCCGCCTCCATGATAGTTTTGTCGACAATCTGCTGTAGCTGCTGGTCTTTGAGGTTGTTACCCACCATCATCTTGAGGACGATGAATAGCTCGCCGTTGCTGATGTAGCCGTCGCGGTCAATGTCGTATACCTTGAAGGCAAACTGTAGCTTCTGCTCCTTGTTGCCCTTGCTCGAAAAGGCGCTGAGACCCGAAACGAACTCTTGGAAATCGACGTCGCCGCCGCCGTCCTCGTCGAATATAGCGATCATTCTGGAGGGAAAGTGATGTAAGCAAAGATTCCTCTCAAACTACTTCTGCCAATTCCAGCACGTTCGCCTTTTGCTCCGTAGTCCTCGCTCTTCTCTTCCGTCGGACTTTTCAATATTTTCTTTCGCCAATAAATGCACCCTCCCTCTTCCAAACGGTTGAAAACATGTCGCCAGCCAGGGTATTAGCTTACCTCGTCGCAAGGGGATTCGACGATATCGCCGGCAAACTCAAAAACTCTTCCCGCTCGATAGTGCCCGAGTTATCCTACCCCCAAACTTGTTAGCCATTGCAAACTAACCAACTTAAGGACTGACCCTCGACCTCTCCTTCCCCTCCCCTTCCAATGAAAGTGCGCAAGGCTGAGAGCGACGTTGACGATAAACCAACCTTGTCCAGCTTCATAAACCGTTTTCGTAGCCGATCAACCTCTTCCCGATCAACTGTCCCGGGATCGTCAGCGTCCGTTCAGTCCTCAATACCGGTTCGGCGCTCTCGCGCGTCCCTGCCCCAGACTCACAGTTGGACCCTTGGACAATGTTGTCCAGGACCGCACTCGTGGTGTTGCCCATGTTGTCTTATCTTGTCTCCCTTTTCTTCCTTTGGCGCGCTCGATATGTCAACAGAAACTTATCTTGCTCTCTCTCGACGGTGGGGGATCGGACGTCTCCGCCGGTCAGGCAGTCGATCTGTCGGTCGAGGCCGTGGGCGTCGAAAACGGCGTCGGGGGCAGACTGCGACTTGGAAAACACTCCGAACCCGTTTTTATTATTATGTCGCTTCCCCGCTTCTGACGTGACAAAACAAAACAGAACGGCCGGGGGACTCAAGGCGAGGTAACTCGAGTAGGGTAGGAGAAAAAGGAACCGGGGCTCTTAGGTGGTGGTCAAAGTCAACAGGATAAGCTTAGGTCCAAAGGATCCCGGTGGGGTGAAGGTTGGACGGTAGCCGCATTCGCGTGGGAGCATTAATTGGGACCAGGCCTTTGGGCGCACCGTGGTGGAGGGGCAAGTGGTGGACAAAAGGGTTTGCCCATCTACTAACAGCCGTCCATAATTATAGAAACAGATATGATGTGCCTTGGAGCTCGTCCTTTTTGACCCCCCTGCTAGCCGGTGGGCAAAACCTTTTGTCCACCGCTTGAGGGGCAAGGCGCCCGAAGATGCCTTCTCCCTTGGTGTCTGGGTAACGCACGGGCCATTTCTGTTCTTGGCATGTGGAACAGAGTGAACCAAAGCCTATTCATCGAGGTTCTCGAGGCTTGGTGAGGCGAATGGAGTGAATGGGCTTTCACCCGGCACGTAGTTTAATTCGTGAGATATTATACTTAACTCAATCAACTTGTTCTCTGGCCAGTCCGATACCATCTACTCCGGAACTTCAACATTTAAACTGGCACGTGACATTTTGAGGGAGTCCCTAACTCGACGCCTCTTGGATCGCCGGCAAAATATTCAACCGAACCTCCTCCGTATCACGTGATGGAGCACAGACCACACTCTCCTTTTCCCAGAAGGAAAACAGCGCTCAGTGCAAACCGACAATGCTTGTTGCCTAGTTCCAGCGAGCAACCGAACGCTAATCACCCACGTAAAAGTACCTCACCCACCAAATTTGGCCTGGAAGATACCTAGACACCACTGCATCACCACCTGTGACTCAAACACGGCGACTCCGCGGGCGAAAATTTCTTCGCTCCCGGCAAAACAATCAACGTCACTTGGTCAGAAGCGCAACTTTAATCATCAATAACGTGTCCACAACGGCGACTTCCTATCTCAAATTTTGCAAAAATCGATATTTCAGAGTCACCTTTATGACCTGATCGATTTTTTTTGCGGATTTTCCGCTAGCTCTGGCAACTTTGGGGACACCTCTGCGCCACCTCGCCAGCCATGGCGACCAGGAAGGTGCGAGTCAAAAAACTCAGCCCAAAAACCATCCTTGGGATACACCGCGAGGATCAAATCGATCACAATGAATTTGAGGCCATCACACACGAGAACCAGATAAGTACCGGCGTCGAACAAGCCGAAGAAAATGTGAGTAAATACCCTCATCACTGAAGAGTGGTGACTCATATCACGTGATCCGTCACGTGATATCCCTCGTCACGAAGTCCAACTTTTCACTTATCTCGGAATCCCAACCAAGGCTACTCGTGAAGTCGTTAGCGCTAACACACGGTGTCTGCTATAGGAGTACCATCTCCAGACCATCCTCAAGGAGGCGGGTACGAGCAACGATCAAGAAATTCCCGTCCCACCGCCGGAAGAAAGCTCGATCGACTTCGACCAGATCTACCCATCATCCTTTCAAGGGCCACAATCCTTTATCCGTTTCTCCCAAACGGTCGAGGAATGCGTCTCTTGTCAGTATGATGTCCTCCCCGAAGACGATGAGTTCCTCAAACAGTACAACAACAAGAGGGCGGCTACGGAATCTCTCTCCGAAAATGACTTCGAAAGGATCATGGACGTGTTCGAGGAGACGGCTACGGCGCAAACTCCTTATGCGTCCGTCGACAATACCGTAGTGGCGTATGATTTGATGGTGCCGTTCCTGAACCAACTGAGCTCCGCCGCCGCGTTGCTGCCCCATGCCAAGTCCGTCTACGAGTACTGGAAGACGTGTAGGCTGGAAGCGGGCAACAAGTCCCTGCATTCATCCTTGAAGTTCGAAACGCATCAGGAGAAAGATGACATGGACCCCTACGTGTGCTTCAGGCGGAGAGAAGCACGGCAGACTCGCAAAACGCGAGCGCGCGATGTTCTCAGCGCCGAGAAGTTGAAGAGGTTGCGTCGCGAACTCGAGGAAGGACGCCAGCTCATACAGCTGTCACATGACCGAGAAGTGCAGAAGAGAGACCTCATGATGGCCGAAAAGTCCGTCTTTGAGCAACGGCAGAGGTTGAAGGCCATGAAGGTTCGACTCGGAATCAAGGTGGACGACGAGGACCTGATCCATCAGAAGGTTAGTTTCCGAGCCCCTGCTCACCACCCGTATTCTCATCTTCTAACCACCTCGAAGCCTCAAAAGAGAAAGGCTGCCGACGTTCTAGCCCTCCAGCGGCCGCCAGGTTCCCAACTTCGCTTAGCAACGCGCCCCGACGGTCGGTCAATGGATGCAGATCTTGTATCATTGGCGGACCGGCTCGCCGAAAAGGAAAATGAGCTGCGTCGGGACCTCGAAACAAAGGTCCTCTACCACCGAAAGTGGAACCACGATTATGTTGATCTCACACGCGGTCCGCTGTCTCCTATCGATGATCAAAGAACCGAGATTAGCTTCCGACCTGCGAAGACACAATACCTTATGACGCCTCCGGCGTCGAGCACCGACTCCATGGATATCGACGAAGAACCGATAACCCCGATAGTAGAGAAACAGTCTGTATTCCAGTTTAAGGCTGGCGGACAGAAGGAGATCGTATACCCGCCACGTCAACCGGCTTATCGCCGTCGCATCGGCAGGCTAGGAAGACTGTGGATAGACAGGAGAGTATTAGCATCACATGCACCACCTAGTCCAGACACAGACGAACCGTCAGATCGATGGAGGTATGACTCAGACGAGGACGACACCCCCATGACGTACGAGATCGATCCGTTCAGCACACAAGCGCTTCGCTTTCGGGCGAGCATACCTCTGCCGAATTTCATGTGGAAGCGGGCTAAGGACCCAGTGGCGGACTCAGTACGAGAAATATCCCACCACAGTAATCAAGCGCTTCCCGCGCCGCTCCCGCATGCTGGGTCAACAGCAAATCAGCTGGTCCATTCCCAAGTCCTAACACCGACTCGACTAGCAAGATGAGTTGTGTCGGGTGTGTAACGGCGTGTTGGGATCTCGATTGGCTGCGATTCTCGCTGTATTGGCTGCTTCGGAAATCTCGAAGTTGATTATGCGCCACTTTTTGATGGAGAGCGGACAAGGATAGGGCGTTCGAACACGCAGCGATCCAGAAGCAGCCTGGAAAAGAACGTTAGCGATTGAGCTGCCTCTAAGATTACGAGTGCAGAACGGCTATGGTGACCCGCTCAAGCTGTGCCGGGAGCCAGCCCAGAGTAACTGGGCATGACGAGGTGATTGAGGATTGTGATGGCCATGAATGGGATAAAGATATAGAACTTGTTCAAATACCAGATATGAAGTGGCGGGCTCGCTCGTCTATTTTCCTCCTGGAATGTTTCTTTTCTGCATCTCGTGTGTTTCGTGAAACGGCAGCCTGGTGTGCTCATGCGAGATAGAGCACAAGTAATGTTTGACAACTCGACCGGTCGAAGCTGGTAGTCGGTTCCTCCGCACTACAAGCCGAACGACAGCTAGAGGTGGAAGTCTCGTATTTTTTGAAGCCTCGGGGTGGGCAAGAATGCCGCGACGGTGGCACCGAGTAAGCAGCTCTTATTGCGAACTGTCGTTGTGAGAGGAGGTTGGGAGAAGGGATTCAAAGAAATTCCACCGCCCCATATCGATCAGTTACCCGAACTTGACAGGCGGACCAAGTCCGACAAAGTTCGCACAAAACCTCGAGATATCAAGGTGGTATCAAAATACCTGCATGACTTCCCTTTGTGCGTGGTTGGTATCTTGCGGAGACATCGTGGGACTTGCACCACGACAAAGCAGCTCGAGAGAAGAGTGGCGGAGAAAGAGTGATTAGAGAGAGTGAAAAGATAATATCTCGCCACGGCTGGGAAACATACCGGCCCGCTACGTCGGTGAATATGAAGTTTGTTTTGCGGTTGTGGAGAGTAAAAAAGGCGAACGAGCCAGAGGAGGGATGGGATGCATGGTGAACTTTGTGTGCTGTGCCATGATTGGCGGGGTTCGGCATTCGTGGGTGCTGACATAAGCTCAGACCAGAGGTTGACAGCGAAAAAGAACATGGCCGGGCGCATTGATTTGTGCCTGGCGAGTGACTCCACTGTTATAAGTCTGTCCGTTCAAGCCCTACCTACCTAGCTTTGCTAGCATTACCTTGACCGCTCCAGTTTGTCCTTTCGTGTCTTAGTAAAGGGAAGAGAAACTTGGGCGAGAAAACGACCTAGCTGCTAGTGGACAAGGGAGGCCATTTCAAGCAAGAGGCATGTTTGTGTGACTGGCAGGAGCCGAAGCTTATTGTTGGACAAGGTGTGTGGCTTATAGAGTTGTTGGAAACTCAAATTTTGGGCAACTGGGATGTTGACTGACGCCCCAAGCAAGCGGCAACGATCTTCTTTTTAATTCCAGAGCTCATGTTTTCTGCTGCTGCTACTGCGAGAGATCTCCCTTCGAGGGGTTTGAGCATTGGTTGACACAGAAATCGGAAATCGCCAACTTAGAGACTTGGCTCAGGGCTCAAGTGAGGGCCGCTGGATGGAGCCAACCTGCAAACCCAATCGACCCGACGGTTGATAAAACGCGCATCCCGTGCAGCGTCTATTCAAGAAGAAAAATCGACTAGAAACCAAGCGTAAAATGGGAACCAAAGACCTCCCCAAGGGCCGCATCGCCCTCGGCCTCGAAGGCTCTGCCAACAAGCTAGGCATAGGCCTCATCCACCACTCCGGCCCCGTCTCCAACCCCACAGTCACCATCCTCTCCAACCTCCGCCACACGTTTGTCTCCCCACCGGGCACGGGCTTCCTCCCAAAGGACACGGCCAAACACCACCGCGCTGAGTTCGTGCCCCTCGCCCTCCGCGCCTTGCGGGAGGCCGACGTCCCTGTTTCGGCCATCGACTGCATCTGCTTCACCCAAGGCCCCGGCATGGGCGGTCCCCTGACGTCTGTCGCCATCGCGGCCCGCACCTTGGCGCTTCTGTGGGACAAGCCGTTGGTTGGGGTCAACCACTGCGTCGGCCACATCGAAATGGGCCGGGCCATCACGGGGGCGGACAACCCCGTCGTGCTGTACGTTTCCGGGGGCAACACCCAAGTCATCGCGTACGCGGAGCGGCGGTACAGAATCTTCGGGGAGACGCTCGACATCGCGGTGGGGAACTGCCTCGACCGCTTTGCCCGCACGCTCGTCATCAGCAACGACCCCGCCCCGGGATACAACATCGAGCAGCTCGCCAAGAAGGGAGGTGCCAAACTCCTCGACCTCCCCTACGCGGTCAAGGGCATGGACTGCTCCTTCAGCGGCATCCTCGCCAGCGCCGACATCCTAGCGGCGCAGATGCGCGAAGAGGCCGCCAGCAACAACGGCGTCGCGAGCTTCACCCCCGAGGACCTCTGCTTTTCCCTGCAGGAAACCGTCTTCGCCATGTTGGTGGAAATTACGGAGCGGGCCATGGCTCACGTGGGGAGCGGTCAGGTGTTGATTGTTGGAGGGGTCGGCAGCAACGAGCGGCTGCAGGAGATGATGGGCACCATGGCGAGGGATCGGGGGGGAAGTGTGTACGCGACGGACGAACGGTTTTGTATCGATAATGGCATCATGATTGCGCATGCGGGGTTGCTGGCGTATGAGACGGGATTCACGACCGAGTTGGCGGAGACGCGGACTACGCAGAGGTTCAGGACAGATGAAGTTTACATCAAGTGGAGAGACTGAATAAAGCATACGATGAACGCGCAATACGCTTTGCAACCCTCTAGCCCAGGTCGAAGTGGGAGGCATAGAGAGCCGAGCGTAGCAAGGAGTCGCAAAAATAATCATAGTCTATTTGCAACCCGATAAAACGCAACCCTAAACAAACTTACGTCGGCTGGTACCTCTAACTAACGTATTATGAAAACGACGGAACCCGCTCTGGGCCTAAGGTAGCAGCAGGCAGTCCCCCTACAGTGCGCCAGCGTCTAGTCGCCTTCCGGCATTGCCTAACCAAGACTCCGTGCCGAGCTCGCAATACGCAGGATATAATCTCATTCGTCATTGCTGGCCGCCTTGTAAATTATTGTTGTGACGTACTAAAGTTGAGAGTTAGCAATCATCTCCGAGTGTCAGGAGCGGGGCCCACTTGCCTTGTGCTTATATCTAGTGGTAGCCGACAGAGCAAGAACGTTGTCCTTGATGCTGCTAGTCCCCAGGTGGTTCAGAACCGTGTGGTTCGGCATAATGAGAACGCTGTTATCATCCTTAATGCTAGCAGTCGCGTTCAAGATGGGCTTGCTCAGGAACTGGGGCAGGCCAGGTGGGGTCGGCAGCTTCTCGATGGCCGTCACAGCGTGCTGATAGGCAGGTGTGTCTTCCGATTGATCAAAGTCGGTCAAGTATGGTGGTATTTGGTGGAGGTATGAGTCGGCCGGCAGTACCGATCGCCCCCGGACAAGTTTGTGTTCTTTCAATTGAGATTCGGTCTTGGGCGGCTTTTGGAGATCCGTTTCGGCTTCAGGTTTCTTGGGGCGGACAGGAGGTTCACCTGGTTTCGGCGGAACCACGTCATCAGGGCTGACTTCGATGTAGTTGACAAGGTTATTTCCGAAGTCGACAGTGGTGGGGAGGTCTGGCGAGGTCTGCATGATCCCATCGACAAGGAAGCGCACGTGGTGTATTCCTGGGTGGATGTGAAGAGTGCAGGCGAAAGCTCCATCAACGCCCTCGCTAGATGGATTTGTTAGCCGATAACTGACCTTCAGAGCAGGTTACGACCATCACGCTTCATGGCGCCCAGGGCCGGTCGCTCCGAAACATTCACAATCGCGTAGCGGCGACAGAAAAGCCGCGATGAGCAATCGCTCGTGGGTTGGGACGAGTCGCGCGGCACGTGTGGGCATGCATGCACGAATGGCACTGCTGGGAAGCGGTTCAACTTACACTGGAAGCAGCCTGTGCTTTTTGTTCCACTGAAAGATGGACCCAGTAACATAGACCTTCTCGCCGCCGCGCTTCCACTCGAGTCTCGTCGCTACACTCGGCTGCGATTTGTCCACGTTAAGCTCGTCTGCCTCCTCCTCGTCAATGGTCACGTTGCTCAGCGCCGATGACCTTCGAGTCATCGCGTCCGAGTCTAATGCGTCGACATCCTCACCGGCATCCGGCAACTCTTCGGGCGCAATGATGGGCGACCCGGGTGTGTGCACCTCCTCCTCGATCGGGAGTGGAAGGCGCGGCGGCCGGGTTAGGTACGACATGTCTGTAATGCTGCTTTGCGATACGAGCGGTGGCGGTTCGACGGCGCCAGCATGTGCTCCTGATCTTGCGCTGGAAGGCTCCATAGGCACATCGACCGGCCTGCTCCTCTCCTCGCGGACGTCCACTGCTTTGCTCCTTCCTCCGTCGGCTGGCCTCGGCTGCTGCTGGGAGGTTGGCGCGGACGAGGCAGCGGCGACCGACCCACCTCCTCCGTTCACTCCTGTTCCGGCGGCTACTGCTCCTGTACCCGCCGCCGAAACGGAGGGCATCGACGATGCCGAACCGACCAAGCTCGTAACCGGCTGGGGGAGGGACCGCGATGACAACGAAGAATGGTGTGCCACCGACGTGCGCGTTGCCTGGGCGTGCGACTCTTCGGGCGGGGCGGCGCTTCGCTGAGTCGTGTGTATAGGGACGATGCTCCGCGAATCCCTCTTATTGGCCGGCCGTGACGAAAGTGAAGATGCGGAACTCCCTTGCTGCTGCACTTCTTGTGGTGAGGCCGATCCGGGTGTCGTCCCCGGCTTCGGCGTCGTGGTTGAGGGGCTGTTACCCATCTTGACACAGGTGCACGAGGGTAGCGAAATCGCGGGGTTATTAAGAGAGAGAGAAGGGCGCAAGAGAGCTAGTCTTGAGCCGGGGAGCCCAATCGTTGGCGAACCCGGTCTGCTCCGAACCCTTTGAGTGGCCACCTGCTGGTAGCTAAAATAAGGAGTTCGAATGCAGGGAATCGCTTCCAACTAGGACAGGTTCGCAGGGGTTTGATGCAGTCGTGTCATTGAATCATTTCGGTAGGGTTATGGCTGCCGATACCACGACGGAAATGCGAGCGATACCGGTAAGGCGGCTAGGTAAGGTCTTTATCGTGAGTTCGTCCGTTTGACGTATTGCAGGAGTCCGCGGGCCGTTTGGGGAGCTGGGGCCGTGAGGGGTGGCTAATAACTAAAGCCAAGCTTTTCCACAGCCAGCACTAATGTTCGGAGGCAGCAAAAGTTCGGGTCAGGGTCCTGGTACCTGCACACTACGATTCGTATATTCCTCCCCGGTTCTAAATTTTATTTTGGTCATTATTTTGGTCGTTTTTCTGTTCCATATTTACCAACATCGAAGTCTTTTCTTATTTATATCTTCCGCTTACTTAATTTTCTTTGTTTTCCCGTTCCTCTCTTGGATTCCTGTACTGGTACCTACCTCGTTAGTCAAACTTTTGCACCATTGGCCTTGCACCCTTGCAGGCATCCGAGGGGTAAACGCGGCTTATCTAATCTACGGTATGCTCTTATCGTCGAATCGGAACGCGGATAATATCTTTGGCGCGAACTTTTTTTCTAGCTAAGCTCTGATGAGTTCTAACTTTTGTTTGTTTTCGGCCCCAGTCGTCCACAACCGAAGATGATATTATAATCATTCTTCCACACTGTCTTCATTTTAAACAAATCTACTTTCGTCGAGATGAATTTTCCAGGCACTCCCCGGTTGCCGACCCAAGGCATGACCGAGGCAGAGCAGCAGGCATACTACACGAAGCAGGTTCGTCCTTTTGACTCGAGCCACCAAACTCCCACCTCCTAAGCTGTCTAACACCTCGTGTAGATGGAAAATGCAATGAATAACTGCATAGTAAAAGGCGCATTATCAGGCGTCATGGGCTTCGGCATGGGGGGCCTCTTTGGCCTTTTTATGGCATCGGTACGACGACATGCATATCACACGGGAAGCTCCTATCCCGAGCTGCAGTTCTGTTCTAACTTTTCTGGCGTTGAACATAGATGGCCTATGACACACCATACCACACGGCTGGCGCCGTCCAAACACCAGTATCATCCCTCCCCTGGCGGCAACAGGTATCGATCGGCTTCAAAGACATGGGACAGAGGTCCTGGTCAACGGCACGCAATTTCGGCAAGGTCGGCGCCCTGTTCGCAGGCATCGAGTGCGGCGTCGAGGGCTTCCGCGGGAGGAACGATTTGGTCAACGGGGCCGTTTCGGGGTGCATTACCGGCGGGATATTGGCGAGGAACGCGGGTCCCCATGCGGCGGCGGGTGGTTGTGCAGCGTTTGCAGCGTTTGGGCTTGCGATCGACGCTTGGATGAGGATGCCCAAGGACGAATAATCGGGAATGGAGCATGGTCATAATGAGCCTATTGCTGATGGGCCATCTCGTCGGATCCGATGGACTGGTGGGGAATTGTATAAAAAGGAGAGGCGTTCAGGGCATTTGACGGATCTCCACTTCATACGTGCAAGCCAGAGTGTATAAAATAGTAATAGACTGCCTCGAGGCAAATAGACGGCAATATCGTGTACTAGGGCCAGGCAGGGTGACCTAGACTTAGACGCATTTATCATCATGAACATTACGTTAAAGTCTAGGTCCCATGTATGTATGTATGCATGTATGTATGTATCTTAATCCAGCAATATATAACTAACCAAATATTCCTCCCTTTCGCTGCCCCGTGTCATTAACATGGGGGTATAATATCCTCACGGACCCCAGCTCCCAAAAGGCCGTCCTAAACGCCTCCGCGTTATTCGTGACGAAATCCACACACGAACTGTCCCCACCTGCGTTCTGGTCAGCATTGTAATATCCTTAGACAGACTGATTGCGAGAAGACTTCGTATCACCTACATCCATCGGCCTGGATCTCCTGACCTGCCCGGGGTTTCCCACACAAATTAATATCTAACACGACAGCCCAGTCTTGAAACATTCCCTTCATTTGACACGCCAGTCCTGGGAATTCAGCCATCGGATCGCCCCAGCCTTCTGGATCCGGGGACTCGCCCAGCATATCGGCCGGCACCCTGCCCCTCTCAAATCGCCAGACTCTTACTCCCTCCTGCCGCACGTCGGCAGCCACGACGCCCCCCCCGGCGTCGTTAAAGTCTTTGCTGAAGAAGGTAGGGCTAGACTCCTGCACGGCGCAGCCTCTCCCCGCGTTGCAGTCGTCGGAGACGCCCTTGCCGGTTTGATGGCGCGGCACGCCCACCGTGCAATAAGAAGGGTTGGCGTACATGGTCAGATTGGATCGTGATGCCTCGTACATTAGCATCTCTGCCATCTCCGTTGAGTTGTTGGTACTATCGGAGGGAATCATCTGGCGGGCGTCGAGCAGGTCAAGTTCCATGCCTCTCCTTGGTGCTATCTCGAGCGGATGGGTTGGGGTGCCTGGAGAGGTTGTGAGGCGAAGGGCCGGCCAGATGCCGCAAGCGTAAGGGGCATGGAGTACGTCTACAATGACGAGGGCGCTGTCCAGGGGCTTCGGTGGATATGTGTAGATGCGAGCCGACGGCCGACCGTTTAGAGCGTTGGTGAGCGAGGTATCAACTCTTAGGATGGCCGAGTCGGAAGTTATTGATGTGATGTTCTAGAAGGTTAGGGTCGATTAATTCAAGGTTAATGCTAGGTGGCAACGAGGACCAGTCACTTACTAGCTCATTTGCCCGTTCTCTCGTTGTCCATTGGACATGGCCGTCGGCTACTCATTGTGTCAACTCCATCGCACAGCTGCACCGCGAAAGGGATTCCTGTAATTCGGACTCACTCATATCATCTCCTTCCCAAAACTGAAATCGATCAAAGAATGTCTTGCCAGAATCTGAGCGAGGAAATGTCAGTCATATATTCCGTTGCCAGCATGTTTTGATGGCTAGTTCTCGCGACAGCTGCCTAAGGAGAGCGAGGGCATGGAGACCCCCGAGTTGTTCAAGCATGAGGTTTGAGCTTACACTCCATGGCCAACTGGAATTCTTTCCTCTCATAACTAGCGTACGCGTGCTTCGCCAGCTCCTTGGGGATGACGATACCCGCGGCCGCGAATAGCCCCGCAACAATGGCGAGCACGATGATGACGGCGGCCCATGTCCTTTTCCTCCACAGCCTGACGTCGAACCAGGGCTGCCTTTCGGTGTATCGCAACTGCATGTGCCGTCCGGCAACGGACTGCGACTTGGCAGCCTCCACATCCGTGTTGCCACCCATCCTGAGAGCGGAGATGTCGGGTAGCTTGCGCGGCGTATCGAGTCAGCGCCGCCAGCTATCCATGGTTGGTCGTCGTCTGTGGGGATGAAGGGATAAGATGGAAGGGTATCAGGGCCTTCAGAGGAGATAATCGACTTCATACTCTATGGCGATGAGGCAAAGAGCTGCCGCCTGACCTGCCGTCGTTTAGGCGAGATAGCTGTCCGCGGTTCCGCCGATGCCCCAGAGTAGAAGCGGGCTTAGTATATGCGGTTGAGATATCCCGAGAACCAGCTTTGGTTGGCTCGGTGGACGATCCATTGACCCGCACCTGCAGTCGCTTGCTAAATAGGCTGTATTGCGCGTGTGGCTACCGCGTTGGAGGGCATGATTCTAGCTGGCTGCTAGTCAGTATAGAAGCTGTATTTAGCTTCAATTGTCACCACGCACGTATTGAGACGAGAAAGTAAAATGCTCACTTGGGGGGAGAAGAAGTCTGTTCTCAATCTGGTTAGGGTTGGGGATTAGATGGGCGCGTATCCACTGCCCGCGTCCGAATCAGGCCATTGCTCACAACCTCAATTGTGCATCGCATTCCATGGAAATAAGTTGAAATATATTTTGAGTTAAATCGGTTCTTTTATTTAATTGCTTTTGGACCTGGTCTTCTAGGAATGTAGTTCTCATTTCCAGGTCTTGACAAGTTGTTTTTCTGGCCGTCCTCGAAAGCTCCCATCCTCCATCCGATAACCGGACCCTACGTCCATGGCCTTCCACGTTTCTAAAATCGCCATCATTGGTGCCGGCCCCTGCGGCCTGGCTGCGGCAAAGTGCCTCCTCGCCAAGCAGGCCTTCAAATCGGTCGTCCTGTACGAGCAACAGCCTGAGCCGGCCCTCGGCGGCATCTGGCTCTACACACCCGAGGCACCGCCCCCGCCTCCGGCCCCGCAGACGGATCCGTACCATGCACCCGACGCCCCATTGCCGGCGAGGAACCCGGGCAGCAAGGGTGAGGGGCCGGTCTACATGACGCCCATGTACGACGAGCTGCACGCCAACATTGTCGGCACGCTGATGCAGTTCAATCGGGGGATCGCCTTTCCGAAGGATGCGAGGGTCTTTCCGAGCCGGGAGGTAATTCGGGAGTATGTGGTTCGGTACGCCCAGGACGTGAAGCATCTCATTCGGTTTTGCCGCGAGGTGGTCGAGGTCAAGGGGCGTATGGTTGACGGCATTGAGAGGTGGGATTTGGTCGCCAAGTCCACCGTGACCGGGGAAGAGGAACGGGATACCTATGATGCGGTGGTGGTTGCTAATGGCCACTACTCGGTGCCGTTCGTTCCAAATGTCAAAGGAATAACCGAGTTTCAACAAGCACATCCGAATGTCATCCTTCACTCCAAGCAGTACCGTTCACCTAAGGCGTATCGAGATAGAACTGTCATGGTGGTCGGAAACGGTCCCTCCGGCATCGACATCGCCTACCAAATCCGCCCCTACAGCAAAGAAACCTACATCTCCGTCCGAAATCCGACGCATCCCGAGAAGCTTGCCCACACGGGCTGCACAGAAGTGCCCGAAATAGTGGAGTTCCTTCCCCAGGTTAGGGGAGTCCGCTTCAAAGACGGCACCACGATGGAGAACCTCGATATGGTCATGTACTGCACCGGATTCCTCTTTTCGTACCCTTTCTTGCCGGAAATTGCACCGACGATGCTCAAATCTGGAAAATGTGTCTATAATATCTACCAGCACATCTTCTCCATTGACCATCCGACATTGGTCTTTCCCGCCCTGCTCATGAAAGTCGTGCCATTCCCCGTGGCGGCGGCGCAGTCAGCAGTGATTGCTGAGGTGTGGGCCAATGACCTCGACCTACCGCTCGTGGACGAGATGAAGATCTGGTCGGCGCGGCTTCGCGAGGAGCGTGGCGAGGCAATGCAGGCGTTGCCGGCGGGTGCGGACGGCAAGTACATCAACGAGATGCACGACTGGGCGAAAAGATCACGCAATCCGGGGATGGAGCCTCCATATTGGGATGACGAATTGTTGTGGCAGCGCAGTGTTTACGTGGAAGCAAAGCTTAGATTTGAGCGGGATGGGTGCAAAGCCATGTCTTTGGAAGATTTGGGATTTCATTATAAAAAACCATAGAGCAAAGATACGCAGATTAATTAGAAGCTTGCTACCAGGAGCAGCGGTACCAGACAGTTGAGAATTCTAGTACAAGAAGCGGCGCAAACAAAAACCAAACGGTAAATGGCCAAAAGTGATTTCCATCGCCAATGTAAACTGATACTAGACATCCCGGCGGCTTCATTGTGCCTGCTGAACGACGTCGATAGGGTTCGGGTCATGTCCGGTATTGTCAACCATGTGCTCGCAACGTTGTTGCAAGTCAACATTGTT
>Ga0247774_1000627_pt1 | contig 17632 bp, 19 predicted proteins | sample UWRJL001104B6_FD_179933 | JGI IMG/M metagenome (GOLD analysis project Ga0247774, IMG submission 179933) | Plant litter microbial communities from Arlington Agricultural Research Station in Wisconsin, United States - UWRJ-L001-104B-6 | ecosystem: Environmental > Terrestrial > Plant litter >... | reverse complement strand
AGCGTCAATCGCTCCCACGGACGCGACTCGATTCTGCGTATGGCACGAGCGACACGCTGCTCGTCACGAATAGTCGGCGCCCGCCGCGCACGGGACGAAGAGCTGAGCACGCCACACACGGCACCCCCGAGGCGCATCACGAGCTCGTGAAATTCGTCTTCGTCGCCGTGGTATTCCCGAGCCGAATGCGCTTCTGAAATCACCGGCAGCAGCTCCGGCACAGGCGGCACCCGCGCAGCAGTGAACGCGAGCTTGCGTGTTCCCGGCAAGCCGGACGCGATCTGCTCGAAGAATTCGGGCGAAAACTGGAATGACAGGCAGCGATCGCCCGTTCCATGCGTGTGGCCGCACTCGAAGCAAGCGCCGGAATTTCCCAGCATCAGCGATCCCGGTGACATGAGACCGGCACCCTGGACAGACCGATACTCGAACGTGCCACTCGTCACGAGCGCAATACACATCGAGCCGTGGCGCTCTTCGAACGCCGGATCGGACGGCCCCGCCGTGCATACGACGTCACTCACGCGCCATCCCGCGCCGGAGGCCAGCTGTCGAGCCCTGATTCCCATCGGAGAAAGATAGCAATTTTCCCCAAGTGCGGCGAAACGACGCGGGGCTATGGTCGCAGCCGTCAGAGAGATCAGTTTGGAGAGCGAGAATGATCAACCATGTATCGATCGGCGTGCGCGATATCAAAGCCGCGAAGCGCTTCTATGACGCCGCATTCAAACCGCTCGGCTACGAATGCCTGAGTGCGTCGGAAAGCTCGCTGGGCTACGGCGCCGGCAGCGCGGAATTCTGGGTCTACAGCAGCAGCAATCCGATTCCGGCGGATGAGCGTTCCGGCCTGCACTTCTGCCTCACGGCGCCCACTCGCAAAAGCGTGGACGCCTTCCACGCCGGCGCTATCGCCACAGGTGGCCGCGACAACGGTGCTCCCGGCCTGCGCGCAGACTATGGCGACGGTTACTACGCCGCCTTTGTCGTGGACCCGGATGGCTATCGGCTCGAGGCGTACTGCCAGGGGTGATCGCGCCGAAACCGGGGCATGCCTCGAGCGTTTCAGACCCGGGCCGACGCTGAGGAGCCACCCATGATCCGCAAGCTGAGAACCGGCGAGTACCGGCTGTATTCACGCAAGACCAACCCGTCCACGGGCAAGCGACGCAACCTGGGCACGTTCAAGACGCGGGCCGCGGCGGAAAAACACGAGCGCGAGGTGCAGTACTTCAAGCGGCATTGAGTGTCGCCTTCCGCTGACGAGCAGCCGGTCGCGTGACCTCAGAGCGAGCTGCTTCACAACGCCAGCAGCAACGCGGCAATATGATGGGCATCGTGACGCCGGCTCGCGCCTTCGCGCGGGCCGGCCGTAGCAGGAGCGCCCATGGAAAAACTCACCGACGAACAACTGGCCCAGCTGCGCAGCACGTTCGAATCATGCGATCCGAACGGCGACGGCTTCATCGACCAATCCGAATTCCACGCGCTGCTCCAGAAGCTCGATGGCGACGTCTCCTACGACGAATGCCTGCTGGACTTCGAAATCGCCGACACCGAAGGCGACGGTTTCATCGGGTTCAAGGAATTCATCGTGTGGTGGACGACCTGAAGTGCACGTTCACGGGCACTGGCCGCGAACGCCCGCACGCCAGCAACAGCATCACGCGGTGACCGCACCGGTATCACCGCGTGATTCCTGCAATCCCGTCGAGTGCGCCGGCCAGGACGAGCGGCTATCCTGCCGCCCCCATGAGTGCATCGAACCAGTTCCGACTCCTGGGTGAACGACGGTTTCTGCCCTTCTTCGGCGCGCAGGCTCTCGGCGCATTCAATGACAACGTCTATCGCAACGTCCTCGTGCTGCTCGTCACCTTCGGCGGCACACTCACGACCCGTCTCAGCCCGGAAATCCTGACGAACCTCGCCGGCGGGCTGTTCATCCTGCCCTACCTGCTGTTCTCCGGTCTCGCAGGGCAGCTCGCCGATCGCTTCGAGAAATCGCGTGTCGTGCAGGTGGTGAAGGCCTCGGAAATCCTGATCATGGCGCTCGCGGGAATCGGTCTCGCGTCGGGCAACATCGTCATCCTGATGAGCGCGCTGTTTCTGCTCGGCGTGCATTCGGCGTTCTTCGCGCCGGCCAAATACGGGCTGCTGCCGCAGATCCTTCGGCCCTCGGAGCTCGTCGGCGGCAACGCGATGCTCGAGATGGGTACGTTCCTCGCCATCCTGCTCGGCACACTCGCAGGCGGAGCTCTGGCCGCAAGTCATGGGACGGCCACCATCGTCGGCGCGATGGTGGCGATCGCCGCAGTGGGTCTCCTGATGAGCCTGGCAATGCCTCGTGCGACAGCCGCCGCGCCAGACCTGCGCATCGACTGGAACCCGTTCCGGTCGACGATGGCAGCCATTCGCACGGCCCGCGAATCACGCACCGTGTTCCTCTCGGTGCTGGGCAACTCGTGGTTCTGGTTCTACGGAGCGCTCGTGCTCGCGCAGCTGCCGTTGTTCGTGAAGACGGTGGTGGGCGGATCCGAAAGCGTCGTCACGCTGTTCCTGTTCGTGTTTTCCACTGGCGTCGGCATCGGCTCGCTCCTGTGCGAAAAGCTCTCCGGGCACAAGGTGGATATCGGCCTGGTGCCGTTCGGCTCCATGGGTCTCACCGTGTTTGCGCTGGACCTGGCGTTCGCATCACCGCAGACGCCAGCGACCGGCGCGGCGTTCGGCGCAGCCGAATTTCTGCGGCACGCAGGCTCGTTGCGAATCCTCGCGGATATCGGGCTCGTCGGAATGTTCGGCGGCATCTTCATCGTGCCGCTCTACGCGATCATTCAGCAGCGCTCGCGGCCGGAAGCCGTATCGCGCGTGATCAGTGCCACCAACATCATCAATGCGCTGTTCATGGTGGCCGCGGCTCTCTTCGGAGCAATCGCACTTCGCAACGGACTGACAATTCCGCAGCTGTTCATCGCTGTCGCCGTCATGAACGCCGCAGTAGCCGTGTATATCTACACGCTCGTGCCTGAATTCCTGCTGCGCTTTCTCTCGTGGATCCTGGTGAACGTGATCTACCGGCTACGCGTGGAAGGGGCCGAGAAGATTCCGGAGCACGGACCGGCGCTGCTCATCTGCAATCACGTGAGCTTCGTGGATCCCATCGTGATTTCCGCAGCATGCCGCCGGCCGGTGCGATTCATCATGGAAGCATCGATTTTCCGCATTCCATTCCTGAACCTGATCTTCCGCGGCATGAAAGCGATTCCGGTCGCGCCCGCTAAAGACGATCCGGCAGTCTACGAGCGCGCTTTCAATGTTGTCGCCCAGGAGCTGCGCGACGGCCAGCTCGTCTGCATCTTCCCGGAGGGCCGTCTCACGCGAGACGGAGAGGTCGCGGAGTTCCGCGCAGGAATGATGCGCATCCTGAAAGAGACGCCAGTGCCGGTGATTCCGATGGCGGTATCGAACCTGTGGGGCTCGATGTTCTCGCGCTTTGGGAGGTCGATGTGGCAGCGGCTGCCGCGACGCTATCTCGCCAAAATTACTCTGCGAGTCGGCGATCCGATTGCGCCTGAGAGCGCAGACGTCGTCGGCATGCGCGAGCACGTAGTCGCGCTACGCTCGAAGCCCTGAACCGCCGCTACAAATAATTTGGGCGCCGGTGGCTTCGATTCCACCCGGCGCCCTTTCTCCATCCGCCCGCTGATCGTATTAACGAACGCGGCCGCGGCGGAACAGATTGACGATTGCGAGCAGGACTACCGCGCCGAGGAACGACACACCGAGTCCTGCAAGACTCAGGTCGCCGGAGTTGATCGTGCCTGCGCCTACCATCGGGCTGATGAGCCATCCGCCCAACAGTGCGCCGACAACGCCAACAACGATGTTCAGCAGGATTCCCTGCTGGCCGTCCGTGCGCATCACAAGGCTCGCCAGCCATCCGATCACGCCACCGATTACCAGCCAGATCAGAATGTTCATGAGAACTCCACGTTACTTATCGATGATTTGCCCAAGAAATCGGCAAGCTCCGCACCAGAGTGCTGTTGCAGCCGGCTGCGTCATTAACCCCTACGCGCGAAGGCGGTTCCATAGGCGAACGGGCGCGAGCGGCCCTCCGGTTGTCCTACATTCGCTGCAATTCCTGCAGGCGTTGTCATAACGAAAAGGGAGAAGTGCGTCGATGCCGCGCTCGACGTGGGTCGACGATGCCCCGCAAGCGCACCGTCCGGGTACAGCAGGCCGCAACGCGCCCTGCCGGGGCGCGTAAACGCGCTTCAAAAGGGCCTCAATGGCTCGGCACGAGGCCGCCCAGGCCAATGCGCGCTTTTGGCATGGCCGTTGCAGAGTCCTCTCTCAGAAAAAACCCCGCAGGGGAGAGGCTCCAAATGATCAAGATGAACCGACCGGTTTCCTGGCTCGCCCAGCAGTACTGCAAGTCTGTCGCCGCGGCCCTGCTCGCGCGCAACGAGTTCTTCGAGTTGCTGGAAGACGCGACGACGCCAGCCCCTCGCCTCGCCCGTGCGCGCGCCACCTGGCAGCAGCACGCGCGCCAGGCGCAGACGTTGAAGGGTCTTGCCGGAACGGCCTGAAGCTAGAAGCTGGCCCGGATGAAGAGCTCCGGGCCCTCGATGTCCTGGTTGAAGATGCCAGGCATGTTGTCGGTCGACGTCGATTGCGCGCGGATGCGGATCGACGTGTAACCCAGCCCGAAGGTGAAGTTCTTCCGCCAGCGATACTGGAAATCGCCGTGGTAGTCGGACAGTGAGCCCTTGAAGTCGTCGAGATTCGCGGTGAACGTCTGGCCGCGCAGATTGAACGACCAGCGCTTCGAAATCCGCCACGTGCCATCGAGAGCGAAGGTCGGATACGGCGCCACGCCGTCCTCCTGCTCGCTCACGTTGCGAGCCCTGACTTCACCTTTCGCCTTCGCTTCCAGCAACGCGATGCCGATGCCGGCACCGACTTCGAAACGATCGAAATACAGGATCGAGCGCGTGTACGTGAGACCGAGCGCGCGATAGTCGATGGACGTCTGCGCCCGCTCGTTCACCAGGAACGTCTGGTCGCCGAAGTTGATGGTGCGCGAGAGCACCTGGTCGCCGTAGCGGGTGAGCTTGAGGTAATCCACACGCAGGCGATTCCTTTCCCCCAGGCGGAAGATCATTTCCGCGCGCGCCTGCTTCGGCTTGTCTTCGAGACCCAGGTCGTCTTCGACGAACAGCTCCGTGCCGGCCTGGCCGGTCGTGCGATCGAGCCGCAGGAACGTTTCGACGCTCGGCATGAAATAGCTGATGCGCAGGGCGAATCGATCGGTGATCGGGCTCGCGATCTGATGACGCTTGGGCGGTTGCAACAGCTCGCTGGCCGGACGGGAGCGAGGCCCCTCTTCGGCATTGCCAGCCGATGGGTCCTGGGCGACGGCCACATTGACGAACAGTGTCGCGGCCACCGCGAGCCAGATGCGCATGCGAAAACTCCCGCCAAAACAAGCGGCGGGGATCATCTTACATACGCCACGCGGGCGCTAGCGTCGCTCAAATCCGACGCCTTCAACTGTGAGGAGGAACACACCCGGTCGTCATGAACTGCGACCGGGTTGGCTGACCGGGCGCCCACGAAGGGCGCCCCATGTACTCAGCGCTTCATCGCCTCGAAAAATTCGCCGTTCGACTTCGTGTCTTTCATCTTGTCGAGCAGGAATTCGATGGCGGCAAGCTCGTCCATCGGGTGCAGCAGCTTGCGCAGGATCCAGATCTTCGCGAGCTCGCTCTGATCGGTGATGAGCTCTTCCTTACGCGTGCCGGAGCGGTTGATATTCACCGCAGGGAACACGCGCTTCTCGGCGACGCGACGATCCAGGTGGATTTCGCTGTTGCCGGTGCCCTTGAACTCCTCGTAGATCACGTCGTCCATCTTGGACCCCGTGTCGATGAGCGCAGTGGCGAGAATCGTGAGGCTGCCGCCTTCTTCGATGTTGCGTGCCGCGCCGAAGAAACGCTTCGGGCGCTGGAGCGCATTCGCATCCACACCGCCGGTGAGCACCTTGCCCGACGACGGCACGACCGTGTTGTACGCACGGGCGAGACGCGTGATCGAGTCCAGCAGAATGACGACGTCTTTCTTGTGCTCGACGAGGCGCTTGGCCTTCTCGATGACCATCTCGGCCACCTGCACGTGACGCGCGGCCGGCTCGTCGAAGGTCGACGAAACGACTTCGCCCTTCACCGTACGCTGCATCTCCGTGACTTCCTCGGGCCGCTCGTCGATGAGCAGCACGATGAGGTAGACCTCGGGATGATTGCTGGTGATGGCCGTGGCGATGTTCTGCAACAGCATCGTCTTGCCGGCTTTCGGCGGCGAGACGATGAGGCCGCGCTGGCCCTTGCCGATCGGCGCGACGAGATCGATGGTGCGCGCCGTGAGATCTTCCGTCGAGCCGTTGCCGCGCTCGAGTTTGAGACGCTTGGTCGGATGGAACGGCGTGAGATTCTCGAACAGCACCTTGTTGCGCGAGCTGTCGGGCGAATCGAAATTGATCTCGCCGACCTTCAGCAGCGCAAAGTAGCGCTCACCGTCTTTCGGCGGGCGGATGAGGCCCGAGATGGTGTCGCCGGTGCGCAGGTTGAAGCGGCGGATCTGGCTGGGGCTGACGTAGATGTCATCAGGACCCGCGAGATACGAGCCGTCGGCCGAGCGCAGGAAGCCGAAGCCGTCCTGCAGGATCTCGAGCACGCCGTCGCCGTAGATGTTCTCGCCATTCCTCGCGTGTGCCTTGAGGATGGAGAAGATGATGTCCTGCTTGCGCGAGCGAGCCACGTTTTCCAGGCCCATCGACTCGGCGAGCTTCACGAGCTCGTGGATGGGCTTGGACTTGAGCTCGGTGAGGTTCATCGAGCTGCGCGATTGCGTCAGCTCGGCAGGAGAAATGATCTCGGAATCGTCGGTCGCGTCGAAGAACTCCGGCTCGTGCATCGGCTCTTCCTGCCGGCCGCCGTTGTTCCCGCGGTTGTCGCGGTTTCCATCGCGCATCCCGCCGCCACCGCCACCATGGCGCGGGCCCTTGTTGGGCCGGTTACGGCCCTGATTTCCTAAGTAGCCTCTCACAGGTTCGTATCCAGGAAAGCCGATAGCTGGGATTTGGACACCGCGCCGACTTTCTGCGCTTCCACGGTGCCGTTCTTGAAGAGGATCAGTGTGGGAATCCCGCGGATGCCGAACTTGGGCGGCGTCTGGGGGTTTTCATCGATGTTCAGCTTGGCCACCTTGATCTTGTCGCTGTATTCGGTGGCAATTTCGTCCAGGATGGGTGCGATCATCTTGCAGGGGCCGCACCATTCAGCCCAGAAGTCCAGCAGGACGGGCTTTTCGGACTTCAGTACGTCCTGGGAGAACGTGGCATCCGTGGTGTGCACGATATGCGGGCTACTCACGCGGTTTAACCTCCGGTGGAGAAGGGGTCAGGAAGGGTTGGTAAAGGACAAACCGCTCGCGGGACGGTCGTCGAGGGGGAGCCACGGCAGGAGACCAGGTAAAAAAGCCGTGCCAGAGTCACCCGTCAAACGGTTACACTACGAGGTGTTTAGCCTTAGGGATTTGGGATCTGGGAATCGGGAGTGCGGGTGTGAATGCCCGCGTTGTTGGATCACTTTGTAGCGCTTCCGCCCCCCATTTTCAAGCCCTCCTGGAACCCACAACCATGCAATCGGCCCATTGATGAGTGAACCCCATAGCACTTTGACGAGTTTCGATTCGCTGACCCTCGCGCCTTCGCTGGCACAAGGTATCCGCGACGCCGGCTTCCACAACTGCACACCGATTCAGGCACAGACACTGCCGATCGCGCTCAGTGGAAAAGATGTCGCAGGACAGGCGCAGACAGGCACCGGCAAGACCGCCGCGTTCCTCGTCGCGCTCTACCAGACGCTGTTGACCAAGCCTGCACCCGAAGGCCGAAGCCCAAGCTCGATCCGTGCCATCTGCGTTGCGCCGACGCGCGAGCTCGCGGTACAGATTTTCAACGATGCTGAAATCCTCGGTAAACATACGGGTTTCAAGAACGCCGTGGTTTACGGCGGCGTCGATTATGAAAAACAGCGCAAGCAGCTCGAGGATGGCGTCGACGTGCTCATCGGCACGCCCGGACGTCTGATCGATTACCTGAAGCAACGCGTGTTCGACATGCGTCATGCGCAAGTACTCGTGCTCGATGAAGCGGATCGCATGTTCGATCTCGGCTTCATCGCAGACATCCGCTACATCCTGCGTCGCCTGCCGCATCCGGAACAGCGACTGTCGATGTTGTTCTCCGCAACGCTCACGCACCGCGTGCTCGAGCTTGCATACGAGCACATGAACAGTCCCGAGCTCGTGCGCATCGAGCCGGACAAGATGACCGTCGATCGCGTGCGGCAGCTCATGTACTACCCGTCCATGGAAGAGAAGCTGCCGCTGCTCATCGGCCTGCTGCGCATGTACGAGGCCCGCCGCACCATGGTCTTCGTGAACACGAAGCGCGCCGCGGAACGGCTGGAGTCCGCCCTCAACGCCAATGGCTTTCACGCCCAGGCGCTGTCAGGCGACGTGCCGCAGAACAAGCGGTTGCGTTTCCTGCGGGATTTCCACAACGGCGACCTCGCCGTGCTCATCGCGACAGACGTTGCCTCGCGCGGCCTGCACATCCCGGATGTGAGCCACGTGTTCAACTTCGACCTGCCGCAGGACTCCGCAGACTATGTTCACCGCATCGGCCGCACGGCTCGTGCCGGCGCGGAAGGCGATGCGATCAGCTTCGCCTGCGAGGAATACGCGGTGTCGCTGCCGGAAATCGAGGAATACATCGGCCACAAGGTGCCCTCCGCGCCGATCGCAAGAGAGCTGCTGGCAGTCGATGTGAAGCAAGGCGAGCACAGTAGCGAGCACTCGCATCGTCACGGCGGCGGCAGGCCGCGCGGTGGTGGGGGTGGCGGCCGACGTCCGCGACAGGGCGGCGGCGGTGGCAGACCCGGCGGATCGGGCCACCGATCGCGTCACCAGGGGTCGCGCTGACGCAGGCTCCGTTCCGGCCGCAAAAGGCGCGACTTTTGCGGCCCACCCGGGTCAGGCCCGCCCAGCGCGGCGAGGCTACGAAAGGCTTTCGGTCAGATCCCGGACGCCGTCGGTGATCGAAAAGCCCGGGTCGTGCACCCGGGGAACGCCGGTGCTATCGGGCCGGCGCACTGCGTAAACCCAGCGAATTCCCGCCTCCCGCGCTGCCCGCAAAACGGGTGGGCTGTCGTCCACGAACATCGACCGCTCCCGATCGAAGGGCTCGACCTCCCGCACTGCCGCCCAGAATTTCGGGCTCTCCTTCGGCGCGCCGAACGAGTGCGAGCTGTGGACGGCATCGAAATAGCGCGTCACGCCCGTACGCTCGTCCTTGATTCGCAGCGCGTCCGGATGCGCGTTGGTCATGAGCACCACCCGCTTGCCGCGTGCCCGCAGCCGCTGCAGGAATTCCTCTGCGCCCGGCAACCAGCCGATGCGATCGCCGGCTGCCCGCTTCAGTGCCTTCACATCGAGCCCGAGCTCGCGACTCCAGTAGTCGACGCAGTACCAGTCCAGCGTGCCTTCACAGGCCTTGAAACGCGGCTTCAGCAGCTCCCGCGCCTGCTCTGTCGGCAGCGAGCGCGGCGCGCCATACACGGTCGGAATGTGGTGCCACCAGAAGTACGTGTCGAACGCGAGATCGAGCAGCGTGCCGTCGAGATCGAGCAGCACGGTGTCGATGCGATCCCAGTCCGGCGGGGTCACGGGGCTCGAAATGGCTGCTGCAGCGGTGAAATCGGTCATGGAATCGCAACGGCCGGGTCGGGTGGGGACGCGTATCATACCGGCCCGTGGCATACGCCGACCCGGTTCGCTAAGCTACCGGGCCGCCTGAGAAATCGGGCGAAGGCCAAGGTAAGCTCGATTACCTGGGCAATGCCAACGGGGGCAATGCCAGCGGTGCTGGCCTGCCCGATCGTCCAATCAGTGCATCGAATCCGGGAATTCATCGGGAGAGGCCTCCGGTCCCCCCGTCCACGCATGGCGGAAATCGAAGACAACGTCGACCGCGAGCTGTTCCGCAACTTCGAGAAGTTGCGCAACCTCCGCATCGAGCATCGGGATCTCGATGAGGTCATCATGCGCCTGTCGATGGACATCAATACCGACGAGCTGCAGATGAAGCGCCTCAAGAAGCGCAAGTTGATGCTGAAGGACCAGATCACCCGGCTCGAAAGCCAGCTCATCCCGGACCTGAACGCCTGACGTGGATAGTGCTGACAGCGCCCTGAAAGACTTCTTCCAGACCATCGCTTCCCCGGAAATCCTGGCGGAAGTGATCGCTGTCGTCATCGCGAGCCTCATCGCGATCGCTGGCGCCCACAGCATCAAGAAATGGCACACGCGCCACGCATCGCCCGGCGTGGACGCATCCAGTGCCGAAAAGCTCATCGAAGGCGGCGTGCAGGTCGCGCCGTTTTTCTTCGCTCTGGTAGCGCTCGCCGTCGTGCGCTGGGTGCTTGGCCTCGTGGGCATGCATACCGCCGTGATCGACACCGCCCTGCAGCTCACCATGGCGCTCATCATCGTGCGCTTCGGGGTGTACCTGCTGCGCCTCTCCCTCGGTGGCAGCAGCTGGGTCGGCGGGTGGGAGAATCGACTAACGTTCCTGGTCTGGCTGTTCGTGGGCTTCGAGCTCATGGGCTGGTTCGACTTCGCCGAGAGCACGCTCGACAAGATCGACCTGATCCCCGGCAAGACGGAATTCAGCCTGTGGGCGCTGCTCAAGGGCGTCGTGGTCGTGTCGGCGTTCGTGATCATCACGACGCTCGTCGCGCGCACCATCGAGCGCAGGATCATGAAGGTGGAGGCGCTCGCCGTTTCCACCCGCATCGGCATCTCCAAGTTCGCGTATTTCTTCCTCGTCGGCGTCGGCATCCTGCTGGGCATCAATGCGGCCGGCGTGGACGTAACCACGCTGAACGTGCTGACCGGCGCCATCGGTCTCGGCCTCGGTTTCGGCTTGCAGGCGATCGCCAGCAACTTCGTGAGCGGCTTCGTGCTGCTCATGGACAAGTCGATCAAGCCCGGCGACGTCATCAGCTTCACCGGCCACACCGGTACCAGCACGGAAAACTTTGGCTGGGTGCAGGAGCTGCGCGGACGTTACGTCGTCGTGCGCGACCGCGATGGTGTCGAGACGCTCGTTCCGAACCAGAACCTGATCACCAACTCCGTCATCAACTGGAGCTATTCCGACCAGCGCGTGCGACTGCGCCTGCCGGTGATGATCAGCTACGACGATGACCCGGAGCTGGCGTTGCAGGCCCTGCTCGACGCCACTGCGGACCACCCGCGCATCCTGCGCGAGCCCGGGCCGGTGACGCGCCTGATGAGCTTCGACGATTACGGCATGCGTCTGGAAGTGCGCTTCTGGATCGCCGATCCCATGAACGGCGTGAACAACGTGCGCTCGGACGTGAACCGCGCGATCTGGAAAGTGTTCAAGGAACGCGGCATCAAGATTCCGGTGGCCCAGCGCGAGCTGCGCATTCTCGATCGGCCGAATACCACGCGGCCAATGCCGGGCATGTTCGCGCGCCAGTCCGACAACGAAGAGCGCTAGTCGATGCCGCTGGAAGTCACTTCCTCCGTCACCATTCCCGACTCCGACCTCTCGATGACCTTCGTACGGGCCTCAGGCCCGGGCGGGCAGAACGTCAACAAGGTCGCGTCGGCCGTGCAGCTGCGCTTCGAGCTCGAAGCGTCGGCCGCGCTGGACTGGGGCACCAAGCAGCGCCTTCGCGTGCTCGCCGGCCGCAGGGTCACCGATGACGGTGGCTTGCAGATCATCGCGCGCAACCATCGCACGCAGGAGCAGAACCGGCGTGAAGCGCTCGAGCGGCTCTCGGACCTGATTCGCCAGGCGCTGATCCGCCCCAAGACTCGCAAGGCGACGAAGCCGACCAAGGCCTCCCAGCAGCGGCGCATGGATACCAAGACCAAGGTGCGGCGGACGAAAACCCTGCGCAGCAAAGTTCGCTGGGATGACTGAGCCGTGAAAGACCTGACTCAGGGGTCGATCACGAGCCACATCATTTCGATGGCGCTCTTCATGCTGTTCGGCATGGTGGGCCAGACGCTGTACTACATCGTCGACCTGTACTTCATCGCGCACCTGGGTCCATCTGCGATTGCGGGCGTGGGTGCGGCGGGCAATCTCACGTTCGTGGTCATCGCGATCACGCAGATCCTGGGCGTCGGCACGGTTGCGCTGATCTCGCACGCCGTCGGCCGCAAGGATCAGCCCGATGCCAATCTCGTGTTCAACCAGTCGCTACTGCTTGCGGCGATTTGCGGCGTGGCCGTGCTCATTGCCGGATACACGCTGACGCCGGCTTACATGCATCTCGTCGGCACGGACGAAGCCATGCAGCGTTCGGGCGTGACGTTCATTTACTGGTTCCTGCCGGGACTCGCGTTGCAGTTCGCTTCCGTCTCGATGGGATCGGCTCTGCGCGGCACCGGCATCGTGCGTCCGACGATGACGGTTCAGCTCATCTCGGTCCTGTTGAACGTGGCACTCGCGCCGGTGCTGATCGCCGGCTGGGGCACGGGCATCGCGCTCGGCGTTGCCGGCGCAGGGCTGGCGAGCACGATCGCGGGGCTCGTCGGCGTCATCATGCTCACCGTGTATTTCACGCGCCTCGAGAAATACGTTTCGTTCCACAAGGAGCAGTGGCAGGCGAACTTCGCTTACTGGAAGCGGATTCTCGGCATCGGCCTGCCAGCCGGCGGTGAGTTCTTCATCATGTTCATGACCGCGGGGCTCATGTACTGGCTCATCCGCGGATTCGGCTCAGACGCGCAGGCGGGCTACGGCATCGGCTCGCGCATCATGCAGGCGATCTTCCTGCCGGCCATGGCCGTTGCGTTCTCCGTGGCACCGATCGCCGGCCAGAACTTCGGCGCACGTCGCGCGGACCGCGTGCGCGAAACCTTTCGCGTGGCGGCATTCATGGAAATCGGGCTGATGATCGTCGTGACGCTGCTATGCCACGTGGCACCGGAATCGATGATCCGATTCTTCTCGCAGGATCCGGAAGTCGTACTCGTCGGCACCGACTTCCTGCGGATCATCTCGTTCAACTTCGTGGCGAGCGGCTTCATCTTCACGTGCTCGGGCCTTTTCCAGGCGCTGGGTAACACGTGGCCGGCGTTGTGGAGCGGCGTGGCCAGGCTGCTCGTGTTTGCGATTCCGGCGATTTGGCTGGCCACGCAGCCGAATTTCCACCTGCACCAGTTGTGGGTTTATTCGGTGGTTACGGTGTGCGTGCAGGCGGTGTTCAGCTTCTGGTTGGTGCGGGTGCAGATGAGGAAGCGGCTCGGAACCCTTCTGCCAACGCCCGCTTAGTCCCCCGGCGATTGAGGGCTTCAAGATTTCCCTCTTCGCGCCACGCATATCTACACAAAACCACCAGGCACCGCAGGCGCGGCCCAGCCCAGCGCGCCCTACTCTGCGCACCCCCGGCAACAGCCGACCTTCCGGCATATCCGGAATGCGCAATGGCTCATCACGACCACAGCTACAAGCTCCTGTTCTCGCATCCGCAAATGGTGCGCGATCTGCTGGAGGGTTTCGTCTGCAAGGAGTGGCTGGCGGGGCTCGACTACGCTTCTCTCGAGCGAGTGAGTAGCGAGTACGTGAGCGACAAGCTGCGCTCACGATCGAGTGACGTGGTCTGGCGCCTGCGCCGAGGCGCTGAGTGGATCTACCTGTACCTGCTGCTGGAGTTTCAATCCACCGTCGAGCACTACATGGCCGTGCGAATTCTCACGTATGTCGGGCACCTCTATCAGGATCTGATTCGGAGTCGGCAGCTTCCAGAAAACGGATACCTACCCGAGGTGTTGCCCATCGTGTTGTACAACGGCGAGCGGGCTTGGCGAGCACCGCGAGACCTCGCGCCACTCATCGCACGCTGCACGGGCCGCGGGGCGCGCTATCGACCGAACGCCCACTATCTCCTGATCGACGAGCGTCGTGTTCGTACAAACGAGCTCGGCTCGTCAAAAAATCTCGCAGCCGTTCTGTTTCAGATCGAGAACAGCACGACAGAGAACGAGCTTCGTACGATTGTTGGCTCGCTGCGCGAATTGCTCCGCGATCCGGAGCACGCGGAGCTGCGTCGCGCGTTCTCAGTGTGGATCAGCAAAGTTATACTGCCTCGATTTCGCGGCACACCCGGCAGATCGATCGAAGACCTCGAGGAGACTTACAGCATGCTGACCGAGACGATCAAGAAGTGGCAGGCCGGCTACCTGCGTGAAGGCCGCGAACAAGGTCGGCACGAGGGAGAAGTTGCGATGCTGCTGCAGGTGCTGCGTGTCCGCTTTGGCCGCCTGCCCGCCGGAACGCACCAGCGGCTAATGGACGCCTCATCCGACCAGCTCAAACAATGGTGCAAACAACTGCGAACGGCACGACGGCTGGAAGACGTCCTCGAAGAGGACGTGGCTCATAGCGAATGAAACGAACGCTCCCTCCTGGCTGCGCGGCGCGCGAGGGCTTCCTGCTCAAAGGCTTCCTGATCCAATCCTCTCACCGGTCGAACCGTAGCCGCGCCTTGCCTTCGCCGTCGACCAGCACGAGCTTCGTGCCGTCGACTCGATACGACCGCGTCGCCTGCAACGCATTCAGAAACCGCGTCTCCTGATCCATCAACGCTGGCGCCGCGCACGCCATTTTCGTCGAGAACACCTGGTCGACGATCATCGATGCGCCCTTCAGCGTGACGACGCCACCGTACTGGTTGCAGCCGCCCCGCCCCGACACGCGTCCATCCGTCCCGAACACCAGGGTCGACTGCGCGTCGTCGATAACACCGCCGCCGTCGATGTCTTCAGCGAGCCAGGTGCTGCCGATGAGGTCCACCTTGGGTGTTTGCACGGAAGCGGGCTCCGTCAGGCTGCAGCCAGTCGCAGCCAACGCGATCGCCACGCCGGCCAACACAAACTTCGGTCGCATCATTCTTTCTCCGCTCGCTCGCTACTTCATGGTCGGCATGAAGAAATCCGGCCCGTGGGATTGTCCGCTGGGCCACCGGGCCGTGATGGTCTTGGTGCGCGTGTAGAAGCGAACCCCATCCGGGCCATGGACATTCAACGCGCCAAAGAGCGAACGTTTCCAACCGCCGAAACTGTGGAACGCCATCGGCACCGGAATCGGCACGTTCACGCCAACCATGCCCGCCTGCACGGCGTGGCAGAAGCGTCGGGCAAGACCACCGTCCCGCGTGAAGATCGCGGCACCGTTACCGTATTCGTGCGCGTTCACGAGCTGCAGCGCCTGCTCAAAATCCGGCACGCGCACCACGACCAGCACGGGTCCGAATATCTCTTCGCGATAGATGCGCATCGCCGGGCGCACGTGATCGAACAGACAAGGTCCCAGATAGAAGCCTGCAGGGTGCCCCGCAATCGCCTGCTCCCGACCGTCCGCTACGAGGCGCGCGCCTTCCTTCACGCCGAGCTCGACGTATCCCTGCACGCGCTCGAGATGCTCGCGTGTGACCAGCGGCCCCATCTCGACGCCGTCGCGCGTGCCCTCGCCCACTTCCAGCTTGTCGATGTGCGACTTCAGCTCGGTGACGAGCCGGTCTGCGACATCTCCCACTGCCACTGCGACCGAGATGGCCATGCACCGCTCGCCAGCCGAGCCGTATGCGGCGCCCATCAGCGCCTGCGCAGCCTGGGCGACATCTGCGTCTGGCATGACGACCATGTGATTCTTGGCACCGCCGAGCGCCTGCACGCGCTTGCCGTGCGCGGAAGCAGTCTTGTACACATGCTCCGCAACGGGCGTGGACCCGACGAAGCTCACCGCAGAAACGTCGGGATCGGTGAGCAGCGTATCGACCGCTTCGCGATCGCCATTCAGCACGTTGAACACGCCGGCCGGCAAACCCGCTTCAGTGAGCAGTTGCGCAATCCGCAGCGGACAGCCCGGATCTTTTTCCGATGGCTTCAGGACAAACGTGTTTCCACATGCGATCGCAATCGGAAACATCCACAAAGGCACCATCGCCGGGAAGTTGAACGGCGTGATGCCCACGCAGACACCGACCGGTTGGCGCAACGACCAGGAATCGATGCCGCCGCCGACCGAATCCGAAAACTCGCCCTTCAGCAGATGTGGGATTCCGCACGCGAACTCGACGACTTCGATGCCGCGAGTGACTTCACCGCGCGCGTCGGACAGGACCTTGCCGTGCTCGCGTGTGATCAGGCGCGCAAGCTCCTCTGAATGTTTTTCGAGCAACGCCTTGAAGCGGAACATCACTCGCGCCCGCTGCAACGGCGGCGTTTCGGCCCATGCCGGCAGCGCCGCGCGCGCGGCATGAATCGCCGCTCGCGTTTCTTCCGCGCTCGCCAGTGCTACGCGGGCGGCGACCGAACCGGTCGCGGGGTCGAATATGTCGCCCCATCGATCGGATTCGCCCGGCACCGGCACGCCGTTGATGAAGTGGCCCAGCGACGGACCCGTTGTCCGGGTCGCCGGGATTCTGTCCAGACCCGCAGCGGCAGTCGGCGTACTCATGATCGAGTCAGCGTACCTCCGCCCCGGCCCGCGGGTCCAACCCGGATTTGTGACGAGTGGACCGTTCCGGTGCCAACGTGTTGAATAGTCCCATGAGCTCCAGCGAAACGATCGATTCGATTGCCTCCCGTGTCCGTGACAGTGGGTTTGCCTTCGCGGCGGCGGAGCAGATGGCGAAGCTGCTGCCCATCATCGCCACCACACGCTGGCCCACTTTTGCGAACAGCTGGAACGACCTCGGCGTCGATGCCTACATGGCGGACAACGGCCGCTATCGCCGCCGGCGCTTCAGCGTATTTGCCGCGTCAGCGCACGGCATCGCCCGCAAGCCGCATCAGCCGCACTATCAGAGCCGCGACTACAACCTGCTCAACGGCGGCATCGAGCGCTGGTTCGAGCCATTCCTGGACGAGATTGCGAACCACCCGTCGCTGCACGCGGTGCTGCAGTTCTGCTTCGATCTGTTTCAAGGGCTCACGCCGCCGTCGCAACGGCCCGCGTCCTGGCACGTGGAGTGTCATCAGTTCCGCATCGAGGCCCGCGTCGGAGAGCAGGGGCATCCCACGCCGGAAGGCCTGCATCGGGACGGCGTGGATTGGGTGCTCGTCATGCTCATCACCCGCGAGAACATCGCAGAAGGCGTCACATCGATTCACGACTCGGCGCGTCAGCTTCTCGGCCGCTTCACGCTGACGCAGCCGATGGACTCCGCCTTCGTCGACGACAGCCGCGTGTATCACGGCGTCACGCCGGTGGTTCCGATCGACCCTGCCCAGCCCGCCTATCGTGACGTGCTCGTCGTGACCTTCCGCCGCGAGTGACGCGCCAGGGCCTGTTCACACTACGGCGGCGCTGTGCAGGCCGGCAAAGTCGCGCCTTTGCCGGCCGGAAACGAAGCTATCGTCCGCAAAAGCGCCGTAGGCGACTTTTGCCAAATGAGCTAGAACACCAGCGGCGGCACGCCAAGCCATTTTTGATGCAGCCAGAGCACGAACAGCACATAGAGCGCGA
>Ga0247774_1000626_pt1 | contig 17639 bp, 14 predicted proteins | sample UWRJL001104B6_FD_179933 | JGI IMG/M metagenome (GOLD analysis project Ga0247774, IMG submission 179933) | Plant litter microbial communities from Arlington Agricultural Research Station in Wisconsin, United States - UWRJ-L001-104B-6 | ecosystem: Environmental > Terrestrial > Plant litter >... | reverse complement strand
CTGACCAGGTAGGAACCGGGGCCGGGGCCGCCTTGGCCCAGCCCCGCATGATCCTACTCGGCCCCCATGACGTGCCGTCTTTTCCGATTGAATAGCAACCTCGGTGACGGCAACATACGCATTTTACAATCAAGACAATAATCTCCCGCGGCTATGAAAGCACGATATAGGTACCTATTGACGCAATTATGTTGTGGCGGCCCCTTGCCGTAACATGGTAGGTTGAATCTCAGACCCTTGTCAAGATTTTTTTGTCTTAGAAGGCTTCATGAGGCGCAGCCACCGGCAAGCGCCGCGTTTCACCCGGCAAACGCCACGCTTTGCCGCAATCCCGCGACTCTGAAACCCTCCAACTGTTCAAGCATCAATTGGGTCTGTCGCCATTGTTGGAAACGCCTGAGCTAGGCGGACTAAATTTGGGCGGTCAATCCTTTCCCTAAAAACAGAGCGGGGCAGAGAGCGCAGGCGAGGCCGTGGTTCTTTCTCAATCATGTATAATTAGATATGATTAGGCACTAGGATGCCGGACGCAGTTAGTCGCGATGTTACCGTCGTCTTTACGACATTTCCTAAATTATATAAAGATTCTTGAAAGTCCTCTGCGATTCATCGTTGGATTTGAATGATATCAACAGGCATACCCGCGCATCACCGGCTCAGTGTACCACAATCTTCCCCATACTTATTCATATTCTTAGTTCCCGCCTTTTGATTCTTTGCCGCCCAATATTGAACGATCCCTAGTCAAATCAACATGGCTGTACAACTTTTTGCAAACGCAATCATTCGCCTCGGAATTCTCCTCATGGGTGAAGTTGCTGATCCGTCGAAGATGGTAGTAGGTGCTCACTGATAGATGCGGGTGCATGCTCCACATATCGATATGAATCGATCTCTGACCAAACCCCCTTTTAAAGGACATGATCGGCGGCGAGCTTCTAGACGGCGTCATGACGACGCCCCCAAAGGGCCTCTGCCGTATGACCCTCTTCGGCGTGCAGACTGAGGAGCCAGCCATTCCTGGTGCTCCGCTCCAGCAATGCAGTGTTCAGGTCATGTGTAAGTAGCAACTCGGAATACGCCAACTATGTCACCGAAACCGGGGGCACCTTGATCCTTCTATGGTTTGGGTTCAACATAATGTCATATTTCATTATTTTGGAGCTAATAGCTAACTGTTACTTCTTATTGAAATTTAGGTGATGATGCGACGACCAAATTCTATGAGTTCATGAACGCTACTTGGGATGGTTGCAAGCTAGAGAGGTACTTCATACCCGCGCGTCAGTTATTTAGCATGGGGACTTAGCTCGCCAGCTCAGCAGTTGGGGGCCGTCATTTATTTCGCTTGCTAATGCTCCGGTTCGATATAGCACCCACCACGTGAGCGATCCCCACATCGGAGACTTCGACATTTACTTCCGCACGCCGACACGGGCGCAAAAGCCCTCGGCCTTTCCTTTCCCGGGTCTTCCGGTTCTCATCTCGGACGGGTACAAACTGAGTCGCGACAACGGGATGCCGCTGCAGGAGTGCATCAACCTCCAAAGGGCGCACCATTACTTCGAATCCAAAGACTGCCACGGCAACGACGTCCAGGCCAAGGTGTGCGAAGCCGGCTTCGCCGACCTCAAGCCTGGCGTAATATCGGACGACGAAATCCGCAAGAGGGGTTGGATGTATCACGTCGCCTTCCCCCGCATCGATATCCCTGAGCCGCCTTGCCAGTAAAGAAGAAAGGGGAGCTGAGTCACGACAGAATTACCGCTTAGGATCATAGAAGTTTGATATTTGTCCCCACATGTTCTTGTTGGGGATAGGGTATTCAGAGTTTAGAGTATGTTAAAATTTCCGGTCCGTGCCGAAGATTTTTGGCGTAATAGGCGTCATTGTCGGTTCAGTGGAACGAACAAGATGGCATTATTCTCCAGTCATGGACGGTTGGAACGGCATCACGTTACTTGTCACGTGATGCTCCACTCCGCCCTTGATGATTTCATTCAAGGGGCTCGATGCAATTTAGATAGAAGAAGATAGACAGAACAACAGAGACACATTCGAACCCCGTACGTACGGAATACCTCCGTGGTAGCGACGCCTTCGTGGCTGAAACCCGACACAACCTCCATAGCAATGCGTGCTATCCTGTTGTATCCACAGTTATAGGATATTTATCAGCAATAGAGGTAGATGGTGTAAAGCTACACACTACTTCTCGTTTCGTGAAAGATTTCGGGCGAGTTTTAAGACCGAATTACCGCTGGCTGATTGTTAAGTGCGCTAAAGGTAAACCGGATACGATATACTAAAGCTAGTGATAAGCGTGCATTGGGCTGTGATAGGCGATAGGTACTTTGTATCATATAGCTTTTTGACCTTCATCGATACAGATCGACGTCTTCTACCACTCGAAGTGAAATTAACTTTGACATTAGGAAAATGAAGTTGCAGCAGACGTAGAACATATAATATTGATAGAATGAATTAAGGGGATAGTCACAGACATCAGAGATATATGTGATATCATTTTAGCTAAGAACCCCCCATGGCTAGGCTCTTAGCACCCAAAAACGAGATAACCTTTACGATGTCTAGGTGGCGGCTGGAGTAACTTCTAGAATAGCGGCACAGTAGCCTAGATATCAGGAGATCAGACATCAACTCGAGAGGCTTTTGGGGCCGGCCGACAACTCAATCATGCTCGTAGCTACAATATTCGAGATTTTAATCTCAAAGTCCAAGGGCTACAAATCACCAACACACAGGGCGGCGGTGGCATAAGGCAAGGAGTATAGCACAAAGCCAGTATGGATATACACTTCTCGTTCTCGAAATTCCGCCTAGAGTAGCTAGAGTTCGTTAAACAAGCAATACGAGGTTTATAAACGAGAGGAATGTCTTGCTGGGGCTTTTTCTCGTTAAATATAATCCATCCCGGCGGTGGACTCGAGGAGATCCGACATACATATTTATTAGAAGTTGACCCTCGATAGCAACGTCCTCTTCCGAACAGGGCTCACAACCAACCCACGGTCAAGGACTGGACTATCCGCCACGCTTGTCTCTCCAACTTCGTAATGTTTGCGATTACCTTTTGTGTCAAGGGTTGCGGCCCTCTTGATGGGATTCCCAGTAAGTAGAAGGCACCAGAGAGCCAAGGAGACGAAGGAAAAGCCAACACCCAACCAATTGATGATATAGACTGCCTAGCCTCCTTTCTGGATGCAGTGCGCATGTCGGGCTCACTGCCGTGCTGGATCAGACGTCCGTATGTAAATTGCACTGCTGTTGCCGTCATTAAGGACGAGGAAAATGAAAGCTGTTGAACGGTTAGTGCCTTAGACTGTATCTTTTTTCCTCGGCATGTTCCACCGAAAATATAGAGTTGGTGTGGTCGAAGGCGCCACCTCAGTAAAAGAGCAACCTACCGCAGAGATGAAGACAGTCATTTGCCCGACTCGATTGGTGAAGATTGTGCGCAGCCCAACAGCCGTACCAAGAGCCGTAAGGCTGGCTGCGACCAGGTAGAGGATATATAAGCCCTCTGGCCCGTTCTCAAGCCAGTAGAACTGGGTGCTGTCCTTGTGAATCTGAGACCCCACACGGCCCAATACCTGTATAGATTGTAGAGAGACTTGCCGCCGATCTTCGCGCAGAAGTCCACGGCGTAGTTCTGGCCATCGCTGGACAGGAGCCCGCTGCAGTAGGTCCAGAGGTATAGAACATAGAAGTCCTTCTGCTTGGAGAAGTCGTTGGCGTCGGTAAACCCGCGGAAGGTCGCGTTCTGGACTTTGGTTCGGAGCTTGGAACAGTCAATCTAGACATGAGTATTGTCAATATAAATATAGCCGGGGTTAGCCGGTCTCTATATCCTTTGTTTTCTTGGCCCATTTGCAGCAAAGACAGGGAAAGTCCTACAATGGCAAAGCTCAACCAACCCACGCTTCCTTTGGGTTCTCCCATGCCGGACATGAGGATAATGAGAAGACAGATGAATGACACGCTACCCGTCGCTAGAGCAGCGATTATACGAGTATATCGGCCCCACTGACGGGGACTGAATTTATCCCGAGACAACATACTGGGTTAGATGAAAGCCGTAGAGTAATAAGACCGATTGGTGACGGTGTTGGGAAGGGACTTTTGCCTGCAGTAGGGGGCCCAAGGCGGGCAAGGAAGAGGGGATTCCGAGTTTATGTTAGGTCGTAGGCTGGGGGGACTTCATCCCTCTCGACATCGAGGTTCTTCGTAGCCGCTTCAATATCAATAAGCTAATTCGGAATTGATTTCATTTAGCTGCAGATGCGCCTAGAAGACCATGCATCAGGTTGAGCGACGCTCTAGCAATTTTCCTTGCCATCTCTGCTCTGAATATGACGCTGAAAGCTAGGCTGATACAGTGAGAAGACCCCTAGGTAGACCAGTGAATGTGGGTGAGGTCAAAAGGCGCCTCTGGTAACCAATGATCTGCGATTGGTCATGGTGACGATCATAAAGCCACTCAGCAATATTCTCGGCTCGGATTCCCCCCGAGACAAAGACGGGAATATAGAGATTTACGCACCACACAGACAGAATCGCCGCACGTCACTTGATCTCTGCCGTTAGACTGAATGGTCCTTGGTTGAGCTACGATATCATCACAATTGATGGCACGGCCTGCGGAGCTAACTCCAGACTGGCTAATGGACTCAGACGGAGCCTTCCCCCCGTTGGGTAACCAATAGCCCGCTTCCAATTTCAAGCCCCTCAGCAATGATACCAGCCCAGCCAGCCCCCAGACACTCAGAAAATGATAAGATCTCTGCCATTTTCCAAGACAGTTAGCCTACATGGCTGGGTCGCTAGTTTTGCAATTGGACCAATTTTTTCCTAGCAAGCAAGAGAGAAACATCAATCACAATTATTGTCCTCGCGTGATTTGGTTTCTTTGGATTACTATGTGTGACCTATTCCTTTAAGCAGTAACGCCGACTGAGCTTGGCATCGTGAGCGGAGTTGGCTACGCGCGGCTGGTTGGCGGTGAAGGACAACCGACTTGCATGTCGCAGCCTCACACATTGCAGCTGAGCAATACCGAAGGCCTACCATTTATCGGCGGATTCCTAAATTCACTGTCGAGGCGGACGTACCAAAGCTATTGTAAAAAATAAAAAAAATAAAACAAAATAAGCTGTTAAGTCCGCATCCTAGGCATTTGGCTCGCTCCTTCTGACTCTCGACGATCATTTGAGAGACCGATGGCCCCCGATTGATGTCTCTTAACATTACTTGGGGTCATCCGGAAACCACCTCATCTTCCATTTGGTTATTTCCCTTTCGTCGATTACTATCGTGCACCTTTCCAGCCTCCTTCCACAGTTTTTCATCGCAATGGCCTTCTCACAACTACCCGGATTGGCGATCCTGCTTCTCGTCACCGCCCAGCGCGTCCAATCTGCCCATTATTGCCAGGATGGTTCTGTTCCAATCTGCCGCGACGGGAGCATCCCAAGAGACTTCCAAGAGTTGCATGTCCGTGATGACTCGCCTTATAGCGGAGGTCAGCCAGTCTGCCCGCGCCCCTGCGACCCACACCACAACTACTGCGACGCCATGACGGCCCCAACCTGCATCTTTCCCGACCCGCGCGTCCCACAGCCTCGTGCGGCATGCGCGTGCCGGCCCGGCTACAAGACGAGTAGCGCAGCCGACGACGACACCCGCAGGCAATGGCGGCTTCCTGTCGTCGGGCAGGAGCATCGAGTGTGGGTTGCCGAAGGGATCAAGTGCGATGCCCTCTGCGCCGACGTGACTATACTACCGCACGATTGCGTGGACGGCGGATCTTCCGGGGCTTACGGGGTCGACAGTGTTACAGCGCTACCGATGGCTGGCACGGTGAACCCTTGTATAGTGATCTGCCCTACCGGCCGGGCCCTACGGCGACGACTAATGGCGAAGTATTCCATGAATGCAATCCGGATAGCCCTTCTAGTTCTGCCCATATATGGTAGTGAGGATTCAAATGGCAAAGGCTCATCGTATATCTCGGAAGACTACTGGAGTGGTAGCGAGTCTTATTCACGGAGCGTGCCCCATGGAAGCTACGAGTCAAACCATCTGGTCGAAACAAAATCCTACATGTCCTATGTGTCCGAGCATAACAGCGACTACACTTCTAGCGCTTCATCTCGCTATCTAGAAGAATATTCCGAACTTATAGTTCCGGGATATCATGAGGATGAACCTGACGAATATGAAAACATACCCGTCTCGAGGCTAACGTATGACGCAACGTATAGCTCTTCGTTCTATTCTAATGACGATTCTACCGCCTCCGCATACACTTCACTTCATCCATCCAAACCCCGCCAATTAACAGTACGCCAGACGCATACTCTCCAGGTCAAAGTTACGACAATACCGATAGCCCGCCTAATGGGAACGTCAGCGCTCTTCCACCCGAGAAGAGAGAGTTGAAGCAGTTGAGCCGTCGGGACAGAGCCCTGTGTGTCTGTCTTTCACTGAAGCTGCTGAAGCCGACTGAGCTGCCTGCAGATCATCGGGCTTCGTACTCTGGTGAGCTCGAGGGCCGCCAAGATTGATGCTGGATGGCAACGATGTGTATTAATATAACTTAATAGGATTGAAGGACATGATGGCATATTTTTGCGCTGTATATGACTATATTTATTGAGGAAAGCTCCCAGGGGTTGGAATCCTTGTATGCTCGGTCTTGAATGAGGGTTGTACGTATCAGTTAGATATAGTTGTTGATAATGGCGTTCGATTTTGAAGGAACAAATCCTGGGAAGAGTATATACTTGCGAACTACGCGAATTTAACGCTACTATCATCCAAGTTGGTCGCCCTCATAGATGTGGGGTCACTAGTTACACAACATGACTCCTGGCGTCGGTAGTTCTTTGAGATGTTCTACCGCATGAATACACTGGCATGAATATACTTCCTTAATCTCAATCACTTTAGTTTTCTTGTTTGATGTAAACTTCGGGGTACGAGTTAGCATGAAAATGCAGGGTTAAGCAAATGGTAGAATGCATATCTTTTATTCCGGATAAGGCCAGGTCACCAGCAGGTATCCTACTGATAAATTGAGGTGGATTCCTCTGAATTTCATATGATTCCGTCTAGTTGCCGTAAAGTTGTCGTGTCTCCTCACCTCGTATGACGGATCCTTATTGGGAGTACTAGGTTGCTCACAAAACCAAACCGTACAAATATCTTTTAGCCCAACATTTCAAGTCGCTGAGATCACCACCATATCTTCCAGTCTATCCTGAACAACATCAAGCAAGCTGCCTATATTAGTAACTCTTCTAAAACACCATCAATTCTTTCAAGGTATATAAGCCTGGAGTTGTGAAATCGACTGTTCTGCTGTTCGCGCCACATTGTAATGCCTCTGTCCGAATTCCTCCTCAGTTATGCTGGATCTTCATTACTAGTAACAGGATTCATGGCACGCTGGGTCTCATCAATCGATGGAAGAGACTTCAACTGATCTGAAAAATTTGGTCGGGGGTGATCTGAGAGATTGTCCCCCGGCGTCAGAAGACTTGGGAGTCAACAGCTTTTGCAAAACTGTTGTCGACGAACGGGACGAGAGAAATTGAAGCTCAAACCCGAACCATCCGCTAATTTATACGGATGGTAGAGGAATTTCTGTCCGATCGCGTGGCGGTAGTGGCTCGGTGGATGAACGTGACTCAGTATGCATTGACGGGGCCGCAGAGGGCAGTCGGTATGTAATGTATCCATGTAAGTACACCTAAACCTAGATTAGGTATAGAACCGTACCTTTTTATTTACCCAACAAAGTAACCAGTTTCGTGATTGAAGATACCGAGGCGGTGTATTACTTGCTGCATTCCCGAGTTAGAATAAGACTTTGATGTCTTATACACCTACAGCCTGCGATTACAAAGTTAGTTAGCTACATAAATGCTAGAATATCGTCACTGGCACAAACGCAGAAATGGTTATTCACTGCCCTGATAGAGTTTCAGCATCTCAGCAATCTAGAATCCCACAATCATGATTCCAAACACCGGCTTGGAGAGCACAAGCCGATGAGGACATGGCGTCCTATAAAATCCCGCCATCTATGTGCCTTAGGCTTAATCATGGAACTTATCAATCTGCCAGCTTTCTTCGTATATCTTGCCTGCATTCTTGCTCGCGACGCTCCCATCGTGCCGGAGCTTGTCGTTTCTTCTTTAGCACCAAACATGTACGTTTTGGTCATCGTTGGCTTAGATAGAAGAAACAGACATGCATTACCTCCGCCTTCCCACCATACTTTTCTTCTTCCTGGCGACAGGCGTTGCGGTTTCGGCGCACATGGAGATCGTTGCCCCGCCGTCTTTCAAGAACAAGAAGAACCCTAACGCTAACGGCGACATCGACTATAGCAACACCTCTCCCTTAGCAACAGACGGCTCGAACTTCCCCTGCAAAGGCTACCACAAGCTCCTGGGCACGCCCGCCGGTGCCCCTGTGGCGCACTGGAAGGCCGGCGAGACGCACTCCATCACCGTCGGCGGCCAAGCCTGGCACAACGGCGGGTCGTGCCAGATTTCGCTCTCGCTCGATGGCGGCAAGAGCTTCACCGTCATCCACAGCTACATCGGCAACTGTCCGTCGGGCCCTGGCGAGACTAGTATGAGCTTCCGCGTCCCTAGCGACACCCCTAGCTCGGACTCGGCAATCTTGTCGTGGAGCTGGCTCAACAACTTGGGAAGTCGAGAGTTTTACCACCAATGTGCGCCAATAACCATATCGGGTAGGCGACGACGAGGCACCGAAAAGGTTTCGTTCAGCAGCCGGCCGCAGATGTTTACGGCCAATATTGGAAACGGGTGCAAGACGATGGAGACCAAGGATGCGCTATTCCCCAACCCTGGTCCGGACGTGACGATGAATGCTGAAAAGGCAGCCCCTCCTGTGGGAGATTGTGGGCCGAGCGGTGGTGGCGGTGATGAGTGGCCTAGCCGTCCGGGTGCCCAGCAGCCCGCTCCGGATGAGGGCTCTCCTGAGCTCCCGGCAACGAGAGGCCATGGCGATTCACCAAACTTTGGCGACGGTGAGTGAAATTCTTTGGCGTGCCGAGACTCGCTGGCGCGTCAATCTCCGCTGTGGAAGCCCGTTCTAACCACCTAGAAGCCACGGACTTTGCAAAAGGGAACGACTGGTCTGGCTGGTTCAATCTAGCTCCAGCTCGCTCTGTAGAACTTGCGTCGGCATGGTGGTCTGAAGCGATGCTGTCGCTGTTGGTATTGTATGAAACTCGGTGGCCATGAGCCCGTGGAAACGCTCCGCATGGTTTGCTGACCGTTCGTGCGTTCCAGGATATTGGTCTTCTAGGCATGGGGCATGCCCCGATCGCTCAAGTTCATGGCTCCCAATTATATTCGCCGAGTATGTGGCTCGTATTCGAGGTGGAACGGGCGGCATTTTGGAGACACGCGCCGCCAAAATACTTTGCTAGGGACCAAAAGTACCGACAAGTGGAAGGACGCATTTCCCCTTTCCAATGCCTGCTAGTTTGCAGCTAGGCTTTCACTCCTAGATCACACAGAACAGTTCAACTTTGGACCGGCGAGTGCGTTGACCTCGGCTACACCGTATCTGGCGAATTGGATGGTGCGTGTGGATTTCAACCATCTGAGAACCTGTCTGCTTTGAGGCGTTCGCGTTTTTGCATGTCAAGCTCTTGCCTCATGGCCGATTGCGGAAGACGTTGGAAAAATAGGTACGACCCCACTAGTGGTTGGCTCTCGGAGCAGCATTGTTTATGCAAATATTTTATACACTCTTTTGGGGCTCGGCAGAATCCGATGGTCGGCAGTTGTCCACTCCACATGTTATAATTTGTTGCCCCTTTTGGTGGTTGCACTTGCCGATGGTTACGACGCGGGTTCTAAAATCCCGGCTGGGTTACGCGTACGGTGGTTCTCCACCTCCCGCAGTGGAGAGACAGAACCCGGCCTCCGTGCGGGGCGTGTTCGTACGTTAATTGCTCTTAGTGTCCGCATTCAACCGGGCTGACAGAGGCACGAATGAAGCATTTTTACGCAGTGAAGCGACTGATTTAGCCCCTGGCAATTTTCTGGATATTCTTTAAATGCTCAGCATTTGCCTGCCTCTGTGCGTAATGCGGTTCTGGCATATCCACTAATTGGAAGTTGTCCGATCCGTGTCTCCAATGGCTCGACCTCTGATTCTGGCAGGCATCCTTGCGGGGGCGGCATTGGGGGCAGGCATCATCCGGGATGCAACGGACCTCGAGGCGTCATACGACTACGTCATTGCCGGCGGCGGCCTCAGCGGCCTGGTCGTGGCGAACCGCCTCAGTGAAGACCCAGATGGTAAGCACGTTCACTGGCTTCACGGCAATGTCCATCTGAAGCATCGGACTCGATAGTACCATTTCTGTCATATCTAACGTTGCCCTGCAGTTAGCGTCCTCGTGATTGAATATGGGGACTTTGACGACACGCTCAACGTGGCGATACCATACTACGCGAGCAGGATGCAGACGCCCGATCTGTTCTTCCTAACATCGGTGCCGCAGACGGAGCTGAATAACCGAACAAGCTCGCTTGCTCTTGGGGCCACGGTGGGCGGGGGGTCGACCGTCAATGGCATGGCTTGGGACCGCGGCTCGGCGGCCGAGTATGATGCATGGGAGAAGTTGGGGAATCCGGGGTGGGGATGGGATGGACTGCGAAAGTACTTCAAAAAGGTTGAGTAACCCTGATTAATTTGGAATAAGTTCGGTCGATGGTAGTGTTGGTGTCTCACAAATCCCAGTCTAGCACACTGCATTTGCCACCTCAGGCGATCGCGGAAGAGTATGAATATGCTCTCAGCGACGATGGCTTCGGCGACGGTCCAGTGCAAGTCAGCTTGCCGACTTGGCAGTGGCCGGAGACCTGTAAGACGGCCGGATCCGACTTCTACGCTTCTAGAGTCCATCGATACTGAATGAGTGCGCAGACACCTACATCGACGCGTTTGAGGCCGCAGGAATGCCGCTGCGGAGCGACGGCGGCACCGATGGGTCGAATGTTGGCTTCACTTGGGTTCCTGCAGATCTAGATCCCGTCAACGGCACGAGGATGTCATCTCGCAAAGCGTACTGGGATCCCGCAAGCGAGAGGCCGAACCTTTCCATCCTGGTGAACACGTATGTTGCCACCGTTGCACTCGACGGACCTCATGCGGTAGGGGTAAACGCCATTGGCCGCGGAACAAACGCGACACTACAGATCGGAGCAGAGAAGGAGGTCATCTTGGCGGCGGGAGCAGCCCACACGCCGCAAATCTTGCAGCTTAGCGGGATTGGACCGAAGGATCTGTTGGAAAGCCTTGACATTGACGTGGTTGTGGATCTGCCAGGGGTCGGGTCAAACTTTCAAGACCACCTCGCCATGTCCTCGAGTTGGAGATGTAAGAGACTTCGCCGACGTCTCCTGCTAGTCGGAACGTGGGTAGCTAACGGTCAATCCAGTCACCAACGACACGGAGCTCAATCCCAACGCGCTTCTAGATGCCGCCTTCCTCGAAGCCGGATGGGATCAGTACTGGGCAAACAAGACGGGTCCCATGACGCATAACAAGAAGAATTGCCGCGTCATGCTGACCCTCGGTAATCTGACTAGCGAAGCCGACACCATAGCGACCGAAATCGAAGAGCAAGACCCAGCCTTGTATCTCAACGACATCTACACGCAGAGCGACGAGCTGGTTGCGGGGTACAAAGCTCAGCTCGGCCTCATCGCCGACATGCTCCGTGCCGACGATGTAGCCGTCTACGAGTACACCTTCGGCGGCACCGCGGAGCTGGGCTTCCACCCGCAAAAGCCGCTGTCGCGCGGCACGATCCGGATCAAGAGCAAAAATCCCCACCCGGCCAACTCGGCCCCTAGCGTCGACTTCCGGTCCCTGACGCACCCGCTCGACCTGACGATTAGCATCTTGGGCTTGAAATTCGGGCGCGACGTCATGAATGGCGCCGTCATGGCCACGCTGGGAGCCGAGGAGCTGACGCCCGGAGCAGCCATCACGGACGACGAGCAGCTGGAGGAGCTGTTCCGCCGGACGTACATCAGCTCCAGCAACGCGCACCCGGTCGGCACGTCGGCCATGATGCCCCTCGCGTTGGGCGGCGTGGTGGACTCGAAGTTGAAGGTCTACGGCGTCGAAGGCCTGCGCGTCGTGGACGCGGGCATCATGCCTATGCTGCCGAGCTGCCACACGCAGTCGACGACGTATGCGATTGCTGAGAAGGCTGCGGATATCATCAAGGGCAAATGATTTGAAGATAGCAAATGGCGAGAGAGACCTTCCCGTAGTTCGTTCAAAAACGCCCAGCGTTACGGAATTAGCTTGTTGGCTTGGTAATATTGATTTTCAGGAGAGCGGCAAAGTGAGACTATTGAGTGATGTCCACAAGCGTCCGGTTCGTTCCCCCGAGCTTACCGCCCAGCAATTTTTTTTAGCTTGGAGCTTGGAACGGCCGTGCAGCGGCCGCATGCTTTGTGGGTTTATTGCCCAATGAAACATGCAGGGCTCAGCCCAGCGCCAAGACCAATTTCTCGTGTACAGTGCAACCCCAACGCAGATTTTGGGATGGTGGGCCGTCCACAACCAACCTCTCCCACCGAGTGCGTGCTTGTTTGAATTCGGAATCAAAACCGCGTCGCGGGAGAGCGGCGAACATGATGCACATTTCAGCGTGCCCTCGATTCAGAGGTGTGCTTAAAAACCTCCTTCGAAGAATTTGGTGGAAATGTCGATATTAGAAGCGACGAGATCGGCGGGAAGGGGACGCTGCTCGTAGCCTTGCCTTGCCAAATTGGTCAAACTTGCCCCACCATGGCATGCAGCCTCCCTTCAGCTGGGGCGTCGGGGTGGATCCCGTGGTCCTACCAGAACGCACCATGAGCGCCCATCCCGCCGTTGGGCTGGGATACCCCCCCCGCATGCTGGCCCAGAAACCGCAAAAGATTGGCTGAGTGATTTTTCTTTTCGCTTCTGAGCTCCTTCTGGGATCGGGACCATCGTTTAAATGCCCCCAATGTGCCCATGTAAAATTTCTCAATTCACTTCGCCGATTTGTCGTTGGGGAAGCCGATTGGCAACTTTAGGTTTTCGAAAATAAGACATACTCAATTCATCATGAAGCATTTCGGCCCGGCCTTCTCGGCTATGATCGGCTTGTGGTTCTCTGCCCCAGCAGCGGAAGCAGCAGCCCACCACGCGCGCGCCCCCGAACCCGCTGCGGCTCTGGTGACGCCTGGCCCCGAGCTCCACGAACTCCTCCGGCGTCAAAATGGCGATACCGATATCCCGACTACGCTCTGGTACGGCACCGACAAGACTTGCGGATACCTCTCTGGATCAGCCGGCGCGGCGCTGACGTGCAATTCCGGGTCGACGTGCAATTTCATCCCGGATCTGCTGCCGACCCAGACGAGCAAGATTGGCATCCAGTTGTGCTGCGACGCACTCGAGTGCAACGGCTTCGTCACCTGCGTCAACTCCGAAATTGCGGTCAATCCAACGTCGTGCGACGATGTGTGTCAGGGCAATGCGTTCACCTTGAAGTGGTAAGTCGTTTGTCTCGAGAAATTTTCCAATCCCTTTTAGTCCCGATTGCAGTGTGGTTGTGGTAGAGCAGGCTTTTAAGCGTTCCACCCAATTCACTCATTCATTTTTTTTTTGGGGGGGGGGAAGGGTCGGAAGGGCAGTTTACGACGCATCGGCCCGTTGTGGATCAGCAAATTAACAAAGCATCTTTTGTGACTTTATAGCAGCACCTCGGACACCCCATTCTGCCGGACAATCGTGTATAGTTCATCCATCACAAACTACGACTGCGTCAAGTTTTCACCGACGGCCATAGCCGTCGCCGCCTTCACCTACGACGACTTCTCGGGCATCTTCCCTTTCAAGACTACCACCCTCCCGCCCCTCTCCTCAGGCGCCAGCGGTGGTAACGGCTTCCTCCCACCTATTGCCACTCCCGACCCCCCTAAGAAGAGCGACACCCCGAGCGAGAGCAACGCGGCCGATAACTCTGAGCCGACCGACGATAGCGGCAACGGCGGGAAGAAGTCCAACACGGGCGCCATCGTGGGCGGCACCGTTGGCGGCATTGCCGCCATCGGCCTCCTCGGCCTCGGCGCCTTGTTCCTCGTGCGCAAGAGGAAGAATGCCGCTGAACAGCAGCAGCAGCAAGGGCCGCCACCACCTCCGCAGTCGGACATGGCCAGCCCGCAGCCGATGATGCAAAACTACCAGGCCCACCCGCAGGCGGGCTACTTCCCGCAGCACCCGCACCAGTCCATGGGTGGCCCGCATAGCCCGAGCACGATGGCGGATACGATTGCCTACACGGCGAGCCCGGGCACGAGCCCCGTGCCCGAGGAGCAAAAGTTCCAGTCGTTTGTGCAGTCGAACCACATGGCGCCGTCGACGTACGATCCCCGGACGTCGATGATGAGCGGGCCGGATGGGAACCAGATGGCCTACGGGCAGCAGGGCATGATACCACAGCAGCCGTCGCCGGACCAGATGTGGGCGCAGGCGCAAGGCCCGCCGCCGGTTCAGCAGCAACCGGTTCAGCCGCAGCAGCACCCGTACGAGATGGGATCCCATGCCGATCACCACCGGGGGAACATGCACGAAATGTACGCGCCTCCTCCGAATCAATAGCGAGAAAGAGATGGATGTCAAGGGGGTGGTTGTGGGATGGTCCCGGGGCGAAAGAGACAGGTCCGGTTCGAGTTTGGCAGCATTCGAGCTCGTCTTTTCCCCTTTCCTATTTATGGTAACGAGCCCGATGGGATCGCAATTCATCTACGTATAAATATTTTGTATGGGTTGCTGCGTTTTGACAATGATTTCTCCAAATAATATAATGTAGATCAAATACCCGATTTTTTTATGACCAAAGAGGCGAACCGAGCTACCTAGACAACCTTGATACCACTTGACATGGACAAACTGCCGATTCGGGGGGGTGATAAATGCACTTTGATGTTGCTTCCCGCTCTTTGGCCACCGGTTACGACGATTCATTCCAACGAGTTACAGTGATGTTGACCCAGGGACGATGCGACACAAAGGTCGGCCTCATCAACTCTCTAGCTTTTGGGTCTTCAACTAAACCCGCACTTGCGCTCCACCCAGCCTCCCCCTTCATCTCCGCCGGAACGCCTGCCTCCACCAACATCGCCACGGTCGCGCGATCTCCCAGATAGCAAGCCTGGCGCATGACAGCATACAAACCTGCCGAGAGCGTTGGCCTGAACGCCGGCCCAGGCCAACCAAGCACCCTTCGCTGCGTGATAAGGGAGTGCACCGCTTCGCGACACCCAAGCTCGAGCCCTTCGCACAACAGCTTCGCCCACTCCTCCATCGTCGGCATGCTGCCCGTCACCGAAGTTGTCGCTGCGCCCGCCTCGCAGAAGATGACCTCGATCGAGGCCACCTTGTTGCCTGTGATGGCCGCCTGGAAATACTGCCCGGCATGGCCCCTCTCCCGGTCGCCGCGCCGCCTGGCATTCGCACGGAGGAAGAAGCGCAGCACGTCCGGGTGGCCCATCCACGCCGCGAGCATGGCGGGGGACATGTTCCACGGGCTGTCGTCGAGACGTCGGCCGTCGCTGACGCACTTCGAATCGGCATCCGCATCCCACTCGTCCACTAGGATGCGGGCGATGTCGGGGTGGTTGTGCAGGGCCGCCCACCACAGGCTGCATTGCAGGTCGACGCGGCGGTCGTCATCCTTCAGCAAGCCGAGCAGCCGGTTCAAAATCATGGCTCGGCCGTGGCGGGCAGCCTCGACGATGGCCAGTTGGAAGTCCTCCCCGGTGCAGGCGGCCTGGCTCGGTGATTTCAAGAGCAGGTCGACCATGTCGAGGTCGTCGTTTCGGGTGGCGGCTTTCAGCCCATCGTAAAGGGTCGTTGTCGAACTGGCGTCGTGGCCCAGCAGATGCCGCGCAAGACGATGTTGACGAGCGCAAATGGCGACGTAAAGCGGCGTGCCGAATAGCAAGCTAGCCGGCGCAGCTTCGTCAATGCTCCAGCTATGGAGTCTCGAATGTGCAACATTCTTCTCCTTGGTGGAGGCGAGAAGGACCGATGCGGCCGCGACGTCCTGATCAGAGCGAAACTCATCCTCCAGGGTCGCTGAACGCATTGCGGGCACAAGTGGCCGCGACGCATGGCAGAGTATACCTGCTTCCCAGCCAGGCATGTGCGATTTGTTATGCCGGTGATGGATTTGATAGCAAAGGATGCCGATCGCATCAAATCTCGTCAGTTCATCTGCCCAGGGCAAGATGCGGTCGACTAATTCATTCAGATGGCGCGAGATCGGGCATAGAGGCTTGAGGTTGCGGGAGATGAAGCGAGCCAGGAAGGGAACAATCTTGCCGTCTTCGAAAGCGCGCCGGTCCGATGGAGGAACAGGAAATCGGTGGCCTGAGACTTTGCCGTCAAGAGAGTGGGAACCGAATGCGCCTGTTGCATACAGCGCCTCGAAGATTTCATAGTCAAAAAGGCCTAGGCCGAGTCCTCGATTAGAAAAAACTGAACATCAAGATGGCAGGCGTCTAAAAGCAAGACAGCAAACATGAACTTCTTACGGTTGACGAGTCGCAGGTTTGCGGCCTGTCCAACATTTTGGTCGAGCAAAATGACTGTCCAATGGATGATCATGCGCACTACCTCGAGTGGTAGATGGGATAGGGGCTGTTCTTTCGACGCCATACTGTACCATACGCTCTTTAAAGACTGAAGACGAGTAGTGCATGTTGCAATGAATGGTCTTGGAATTGAAGAAGAGTAGCTAAACTGGGTCCTTGGACCTTAAAAATAAGATTTCGACCTACTCGCTTGCCAACAAAGACTGCGCCAAGGGCAGCCGAGCTCCTTAAAGAATTACTCATTCCTCACAGAATGTCATACGTAATTTCACTGTCGTCCAGACGAGAAATTTGCGTGGGAGAATAGTAATTCACTCTTTGTATGATGTCAGTCCGTGCCGGCACACGCTCTTGGTCCGAATGCGGCTCGGTGCCAGAGATCCAACGAAGAAACAAAAGAGACCATGGCAAAGACAATTATGCAGACCACGAGCCCCAGAAGAGGCGGCAACTAGACGCTATTGCACACTAGTTCGTGGGAGAGCTTTAATTAGGGTTGGGGTATGTTCATATTCCAGGGATTAGGCCGAACGACTGCCATTCTTTGACACAGACGTGGTAGAAACACCGCTTCCGCCAAATTAGACCAGTATATGTTTCGATGCTGCGTTAAGAGGATAGTAGTGACTATAATATCGGTAGCAGAACGCAGGTTTACTTCATATGTAGCCTAGCCTCGTCTAGCTCGGTGCAACCCTAACCTTGCAGTCATTGTACACTGTTTCACCACACCTTGCCGTTGGTAGCTAGTACCCGGCAAAGTATTTTCATGCTTCCTTCCTTCTGGAACACTGCGGCTTGGTCGTCGAGCTCAATTCCTGCTTTCGGGGCTACCCTTGCCTTGGCACGACGCAGCCGTACTGTGTCTACAGCCGGAGCCGGCTGTTTCTTCGCTGCCTATTCCGTAGAGGGGCG
>Ga0247774_1000625_pt1 | contig 17662 bp, 21 predicted proteins | sample UWRJL001104B6_FD_179933 | JGI IMG/M metagenome (GOLD analysis project Ga0247774, IMG submission 179933) | Plant litter microbial communities from Arlington Agricultural Research Station in Wisconsin, United States - UWRJ-L001-104B-6 | ecosystem: Environmental > Terrestrial > Plant litter >... | reverse complement strand
CCCACCAGCCGTTATTTTCAGGGGAAAGAACGTACAGCAACAATGGTTTCCAGACGATAAAAGAGAGCAGGAAAAACTGAAGACATGGGCGTTCCTTTGTACGGAGAAAGGTTATTCTAATAATGACGTTTCTCTGGAATGGCTGCAAAAGACCTTCTTGCCCCTAACGGATCCAGGGGGTCAAGACTGGCGTCTTTTAATTGTGGATGGTCATGAATCCCATATCTCGGATGCCTTCCTTCTGGAATGTTAGCAAAACCGCGTCTGGTTAGCCTGTTTACCATCGCATGCTACGCATCTAGTCCAGCCACTAGATATATCCGTCTTCCTACCTTTGAAGATACGGTACCGTCAATGTGTGGACGATATTGCCCTTCTTTCAAATGTAGGGTCGCTAAAAAAGGCGGATTTCCTCCTTTGCTATTATAGAGCACGATAGGCAGCCTTTACGGCTAAGAATATTCGATCAGGGTGGGAGAAATTAGGGCTGTAGCCGGTGGACGTCTCTATACCCCTTTCAAACCCTCGACTCTTCAAATCCAAAGACGAAATCCTTCAGTCAACAAAACCGAAAACCCCTACGAAAGAGACGATACCTAGCTTTATAGAGACTCCAAAAGGGGGGGCTACAATCCGCAAACAAGCTATCCAGCTACGACAACAAAGCGGGCTACAACTACGACAGCAAATGCTACTACTACGGAAAGCATCTAAGGCATTAGATGCAAAGGATAGCAAGATTGCAGATATAGATCGATATATTAGGTCCTTGTAATTAGCAGATTCGGGATTTGCAGCCTAAAAAGAGGGCAAAGGTTGTTCCAGCGAATCCAAATGATAGGTTCGTCAAGATGCCGGATGTGATCCGGGCAAAGGCGCGAATTGCGCAACTACAGAAGAGAAAAGGGGCTGGGATTGAAGATATCGCCACTTTTAACGAAATAATGGGCTAAGCTTTCCTGTAATAATTTTCTTAGATTTCTTTTGTCTAAATTGACTGATTTACCTAAGTTTTTGTGTCGGGTGTCTGATTTTGAAGTAGTGGATCAAAGTGTCCGTTGGGGGGTGGTGTCCGTTGGACGGTCAAAGCTCCTACATGCTAGCTCTACCGAGCCCGTCTTCGTCTTTAGATGGGGCGTAAGGGTGGCTAAACCAGTCTGTCGTCCGTACTCGGCTGACCTCAGCTGCGCACAGGAGCTAACTACAGTGGGGACGCAAAAGTTTCGAGCCCTACCACTTTACGCGAAAACGCGACACGGTATAAGTAAACTTTGATTAATGATTTTACACCTAGTTTCCAAGGAAAATGGATAGTTTTAGATCCAAAATACTCACAAGAACCTGAGCGATCTGTGCCTATAATCATTTGTATACCATCCATCGGCAGCGCCCACTGTTGCCAACGTCCGCCTCCTGCTCTCGGCCAGCCATTGCAGCAGCTCATCTGGAAAAATCGCTCCAGGCCTCGTCCGCTACTTCAGGTAGCCGCTGTAAGCTTCGTTCAGATTCTATATTTTCTATAAGAATAGGATATATTTTGCAGATTTCTTCTTTAAGAAGTTTCTAGGGAATTTTGGTGGGATTCAGGTCAGGCGAGTATGCTGGCTAGTCGGTCAATCCAACGCCTTCTTCTTCAGCCCAAGGAATATGAAATCCCGCATGAGAATCGCTATATATGCGCGGGGGCGTTTTCATAAATCAATAAAGAATTGGTATCGCAAATTTCAGGCAACTGGGCCTTCAGGGTCTCGAGTATTTGTCGCACGTTGATGGGGTGTCAAACTAGGCGTATTTTGAACCAGCTCGAAACTTTTGCGGGGTGACTGTTGCCAGCTAGCCACATCTGCATACCGACTCCTTCAGCTTTGAAGTAAGGAATATGGAAGTGGCCGTGCAATAAGACAACCTATCTCAAGTTGAATAGAGCGAGAGAAACATTGCCATCTTTACCACGAGCGGTCCCTCGTGCAGCTCCAATTTATTCTACGACACTGACAGAGAGTTAACGACAACCCCGCACCAGTTTCGGCGACCCCTCTCATCGACCACTGCGCCTCGCAAAGTCGCTCGAACTAAGAGCCTTCCCAGCTCGACAAAGCCCCCCGAAAACGAGCCTCTCAGGACCCAATTGGCACAATGGCAAAGCAAGAGCTCTTCTCCACCGACCTCATCTCGCCCGAAGTGGCATTGGCACTCCCAGAAGCCTACCAGGTCCGGTCCCTCCGCAGCTCCGACTTCGAAACCGGCTTCCTCGACTGCCTCCGCGTCCTAACCACGGTCGGTGACATCAGCAAGGAAAAGTTTGAGGAGCGGTACAGGTGGATGGCGTCGCAGGATGGATACTACATCTTGGTTGTTGAAGACACAAGCAAGGGCGTCGTGGTCGGGACCGGGGCCCTGATTGTGGAACGAAAATTGTATGTATTGACCTCAAGTTGGATGGAGCCGCGGACCCGAAGACTAAGGTTGCGCCCTTGAAACCTACAGCATCCACAGTCTCGGCCAGGTCGGCCATATCGAAGATATTGCCGTCGCAAAGGATCAGCAGGGCAAGAAGCTGGGCCTCCGAATCATCCAAGCCCTCGACTACATCGCCGAGAAAGTGGGCTGCTACAAGAGCATCCTCGATTGCAGCGAGCACAACGAGGGCTTCTACGTCAAGTGCGGGTTCAGGAGAGCCGGGCTAGAGATGGCGCACTACTACGAAGGTCCCAAGAGTAAATCCTGACTTCCCCGGGCGGTTGCGTCCTCACAGCCGCCTTGTCTATGTTTAGTCTGCTGATTGTTTTCTCGGTGTTGCCGTAGGCGGGAAGCTCTAAACTAGATGACGAATGTTTCTGAACACAATGTTTACGGCTTTGGTCTGTACTCGAGCCCCTACATCCAAAACTAGAATATATATAGATCTATCGTCTATTCGCGTTAGCATTATCTCTCTGTGATTCGTATGAAATACGTCTATGATATTGCCCGGTTTCCTGCTTCTATCGACCCTACCTAACTCCCGTCATTAACAGGTTCCCCGCATTGTCATGGATGATTTTGTGGTGCTAGGAACTACGTAGCCTCGGAATTGCGCAAGGGCAACCCCGCAGCTGGTCCGGAGGATGAAGCCGCCACTCGGAGGTCTTCCGGACAAGTGCCGGATATCCCCAACAGGAGCATGTCCAACAAGCGTGGCGGCTGTGACGCCGAACCACGAATATATCAACTCGGATAATCAGCCGGGGGATGGATTCGTAGAGTCTGTGCTCGATGCCGGATTTTCGCTAGGACCGATTTCACACTCCAATTGGCAGCTTTCTATATAAGTCCTGATCCATCCGTCCCGCCCAAGCCTCTCACGAAGTCGACATGTTTGACGACTTGCACACTGCGATTACCCGCGTGCGCATTGCTTCGCTGCAGTATCAGTGAGTGTGAATTTTGCGATAGAGCCTCAAAGCTGCTGAGCATTCGCTTACGCAACTCTCAGCGTGCGTGCCAAATCGAGCCATCAGCGAGGTCTGGTCAGGAGGCAACAGAACAAGGTGATACCTGTGAATGGCTTGGTAGTTGCCCACCGCCGCCCCGTCTTCGCAAAGCAAAGGATCACACGTGTTTCCGCCTAGGAAATCGGAGCAAGGCACTTCGCCATGGCTGGCCAGGGAGAATCAAGAGCGTGGATAATGGGGAAAGAGGCCTTTGAGAGACGAATGCCGCATCATGATGGAATAAAGGCTCTCTGGGAGACTAAGTGGAAGTTCCCCGTGAGTATTAGCATCTCGGTTATCTGCCTAGGTACGAGGTGGCTGATGACCGTAGTGCACCAAGAGCGTTTACCCATTCCATGACGGGGAGTTTGAGGACTTCCAGCCCATTTTCAATCACCTGATCGAGGTGAGTTTTTGTCCCCGGTTAGAAACGGCTGAAATGATGCCTGGAGTCTCATCAGGGGTAGAACGAAATCAATGATGGCACATCTGAGGCATACACGGAGGCCTTCTTCCCCGTGGCCGATGCCTTGACCACGAAGGGGGACGAAGCCGCCGCGGCAGGAGACGCGCGAGCTGCCTCGGCCCTCTATCTCCGAGCCTGCGCGGTCCTTCGCATCGCCCGCTTCCCATACATCAGCAGCTTCCCCGAAGTTTCCTGCGCGGTCAAATGGCGTGCATGGGAAGATCAAAAGAAGACCTACGCCAAAGCTGGCCAGTTATGGGAGTGTCTTTTAGAAGATGTGGAAATTCCACACACGCACGCCTCAGGCGCCGATCGAGAATCCATCCCCGTCTACGTCCGCGTTCCAAAGGGCAAGGAAAAGTGCCCCGTCGTCATTCTCATGACGGGTCTGGACGGGTACCGACCAGATAACACTGTGCGATGCGACGAATTCCTGCAAAGGGGTTGGGGAAGTCTTGTTGTGGAGATTCCCGGAACTGCTGATTGTCCCGCCGATTCGGCCGACCCGACGAGCCCGGATCGACTGTGGGATAGCATCTTCAAGTGGATGGCTAATGATGGCCGATTCAACATGTCAAAGGTTATGGTTTGGGGTCTAAGCTCCGGAGGGTACTATGCCATTCGGATTGCCCACACGCACAAGGACAAACTTGTTGGATCCGTAGCGCAGGGTGCGGGGTGCCATCATTTCTTTGACAAGGAGTGGCTCGAGAAGGCGGACGGGCACGAGTACCCGTTCCAGTAAGCAACTACTCGAGGTACTAGGCTGATGCCGTGGAAATTGCTAATAGTTGATGTCGCAGACTCACACCGGCCATGGCAGCCAAGCATGGGTACAAGTCGGCTGACGAGTACAAGGAAGGCGTGCAGAAAAAGTTCTCGCTGCTCGAGACGGGCATTATCGACAAGCCGTCGACGAGGCTGCTGCTGATCAACGGGACTCTTGACGGACTAATGCCAATTGAGGATTCACTGATGCTCTTTGAGCATGGTACGCCCAAGGAAGCAAGGTATACGATCACCGCTCCCACCTGCGCCCGAAACGGGTACATTGAGACAAACTCCAGAGCTAACTGCACCCAGGTTCTTCTCGGGGGCCTTGCACATGGGGTATCCAATGGCAAATGCGTCGGTTTATCCCTGGATGGAAAGCGTCATGGCCAAGGAGAGCACAGCCTGAAGAGCAACTCTTGCTTTTTCCCGTTTAGGCCACTGAATTACATTTGAATAGACGAAACGTAAAATGTGAACCGAACCCAACTCCCTATCTTCCCATCCAACCTCCATCGACTACCAAAGTGTGGCCACTCACGTAACTACTCGCCCGGCTGGCAAGATAGACCGTCGTTCCCTTGAAGTCATCCGGAGAACCCCATCTCCCCGCTGGGATTCGTGCCGAGATGCTAGCGAGCCGCTCCTTGTCAGCTAGCAGGGCCGCATTCATGTCTGTCTCTATGTATCCCGGTGCGATAGCATTCACCGTCACCCCCTTGGCCGTCCATTCGTTGGCGAGAGACTTGGTCAGTCCAGACACGGCATGTTTAGACGCGGCGTAGGCTGGAACAGTCAAGCCACCTTGGAAGGAAAGGAGCGAGGCGTAGTTGATAATGGACCCCTTGCGGCCAGTCACCGGGTTGGGGTCAAGGGTGAGCATGTGAGCGCCGACATCGCGGCAGAGCGTAAAGACAGCGTTGAGGTTGACTTGGATCACCTTCGCTTCGTCAGTAACTTCACCACGGTGCCTCAATTGGCTTTCGGGGGCCTGTATGGGTTCGCACCTCGCTGAAATCAGAATCGGGAAATTTCTCGCAGGGGTGACGTCTTTGAATACCGGCGCAGTTCACGAGGATACGAATGTCGTGGCCATCCGCTAGGGCTTTTCCCGTGAGCTTGGCCACCTCTTCGGGGGATGATAGCTCGGCCGTGTAGATGGTAGCCTTGCGGCCCAGCCTCTCAATGGCTTCCTTGGTTGCGGTATTTGACGCGTCTCGCTGCCAAGATGTCAATACCTGGCTCGGCGCAGTTACTCAACGGGTCATGTGCAGGTCCACTTCGGATATGCGGATTTACCTGAACAAGCAAAACATCGGCACCGGCTTCTGCAAGGCCAATAGCTACTGCTTGGCCTATGCCGCGCGTGCCTCCCGTCACCAGGGCCGTGTGGCCTTCGAGAGAGAAAATATTGGTTGTCATGTCTTAGTAGAGTTGTGGAGCTCTGATACAAGCTCTGCATTAGATCCCGAAATTTATACTTTCCCGTCGTGGTAGCCTTGCAAAGGAAACGGCAAATCACACTTGGGCGACTTTTATTCACGACATCATACGTGAATGATACCTATTTAGAGATGGCATAAAGGTCCTTTGTAGCTGCTGCAATGTGTCTAACCCACACTTGCTTCGGCGCCGAGGCCGGAATCGGTGAACCAACAATCAACCTCTGCCGGTTGAACCCGCCTCGGGTGCAGCACTTACTTTGCCAAAGGCAGTCACCTGCTTGAAGCAACAGACTAGCCCGATAAGGAGAAGTAAAGTTTTCTTTGAAAGCGGGGGAGGTGTCTGACCCGTCCGTGGAAGCTGGGTGCTTGCGAGCTTCCAAGATTGATGCTGCTTATTAGCTAGAGAATTCGGTAGTGAGGGGAAGAGTATCGATAAGCAAGTAGGGAGCTTGAGAGCCAGCCTCTCTTTTCCTGGCACCTGCTTGTCATCCAATTCGAGCGCTTCCGCCTCCCATACGCCGATTAAAACCTCATGCGGCAAGTCTTGGATGCTGGACCCACGTTTTTCTTTCCCTTGCAGTAGAATCTTCATTCTTACGGCATCGCCAATCAATCCTGGGCTGCCGGCCTCCACCCCATCCTTCGGATACATTGACTTACACGGCTGTCACGCAGGCCGGCTGCACCAGCCGAAAGCGGCTCCGGCTTGCAGCGAACACTGTACATCATTGCCGCTCCACACCCACGTTGGGCCACCTTTCCTGCATGAGTGACCAGCAGAGCTTTTCCCCCCCGCTGCAGCTCGGCACTACTTGCTTGAAAGTCTGCATATCGCTACTTAACTGACTTCGGAGGATGATTGCCAAGAATTTCCCATGACCCCCGAAGCCGAAGACTAAGTCGGGCCCTTAAGGTTCATGCGTAATATGTGTTGCCGAAGAGAGAAGTGGTCGACGGAAGCGATTTAGTTGAGCGCGACACGGCGCCTCCGGAGAAGATATAGACATGACGACGATGCCTGCCTACATGCCTACCCGACACCCCGTAGATAGTTACATCTGTACTCAATTCACTCCTTACCTTTGAAAACTCTTGTTCCGGGGCAATGGCCAACAGTCAAGTCAAAACTTCCGTCCTCCACGGGGCACGGGACCTTCGGATAGTGAGTCTTGAGCCTTTGTCCATCCTATTCTCGTGGCAATGATGCTAACAGCCGAGAGCAGGAAGCTAGACAACTGCCACCACCGGCCGAAGGAGAAGTCCAAGTGTCGGTGCTTTCGACCGGCCTCTGCGGTTCCGACCTTCACTACTTTAACCACTTCCGCAATGGCGATATTCGGGTCCTGGAGCCTCTCATCCTCGGACACGAGTCTGCAGGTCGTGTGGCAGCTGTTGGTCCAGGGGTAACAGACTACAAGCAGGGAGACCGTGTAGCTCTCGAGGTCGGTTTGCCATGCGACGAGTGTCACCTGTGCCTTGAAGGCCGGTATAATATTTGCAACGGAATGCGGTTTAGGAGCTCGGCAAAGGCATTTCCACATGCTCAGGGTACACTGCAGGAAAAGCTAAACCATGCATCCAAGTGGTGCCACAAGTAAGTACAAGCATCGACCACGGTGGTGACGGAAAAGCGACGGCGTGTGCCTCTGTCATGGCTAAAGAAGAACTTAGATTGCCCGATGAAATGTCCTTCGAGATGGGCTCCCTCCTCGAGCCGCTCTCGGTGGCCATGCATGCCAAAGACAGGGCTGGCATGCCGTTGGGCGGCGCTACTGTTCTTGTCCTCGGCGCCGGCGCAGTAGGGTTACTCTGCGCGGCTGTGTGCAAAACAGAACAAGCCAAGGTCCTCATCGCCGACATTAACCAGGATCGGCTCGACTTTGCTGTGATGAACGGCTTCGCCGATGCGGCCGTGCTGGTCCCTATGCTACGCCCCGAAACCGTCGACGGGAAGCTCGAGTTCGCGAAGGATGTAGCGGAAGCAATTCGAACAGCGCCTGTCCGTGGCGGAGTTGCTGGCGAGCCGCTGGTATCTTTCGAGTGCACAGGGGTCGAGGCTTGTCTCCAGACTGCAATATATGTGAGTGTCCTGTAGTTGCCCGTATGAAATGGCAAGAGCATCCGTTCAGTAGAGGAGAGGGAAGACTAATCAGTGACGCTTCCCCCAAGGCAACTCAATCTGGAGGAAAGATAATGCTGATCGGCATGGGGAATCCCATCCAAACCCTTCCGATATCTGCAGCATCGCTACGAGAGGTTGACCTTGTCGGCGTCTTTCGTTACGCCGATACGTACCCGAAATCTATCCAACTTCTTTCTGAGAAGCCACCTTTACTTCCTGACCTTGGCACACTGATTACACACAAATACGATAGCATGGAACAGATTAAATCTGCCTTCGACATGGCGGCTAGACTGAAAGACGATGATGGAAAGCTAGTCCTGAAGGTGGTTGTGCGGATGAAAGAGTAGGGATGTGGAGAGTAGGCGAAAAAAGCTCATCTTTGACTGTATCTATTGATCCCATCTATGCTAGAATTGGACAACCACAACTGCTGCCATGGCTCAAACCCAACTGCAACAATATGAATAAGCCTCATTGCCTCATTGCCAGCCAGTTGAATCCCGCAAAGTGGCCCAAGCCTTTGGCACCCTTACGACTTGTCCGGGAAGCCAAAATCAACACCGAACGGGGGGTAAACATAGCGCTTCAGCTGCTTCGCCTTGGTGAGCTCCTCCGAGTAGTTGTTGAGAATCTTCATATCCTCATCGCTTAGCGGCACAATTTCCAAGTTGGCCTTGATGCGCTCATGCGTAGTCGACTTGGCCAGCACCGTGCTTCCGCGAGCCACTGGATTGAAGTCAGTATAACCGTGCCCAAGATCAAGTTACAAGGTTTATGCAAAGGAACTCGAAGCCCACCATGGTAACTAAGCAAAACCGTCGACGGGCTCACGCCTTTGCGCTCCGCAACCTTGACCACTGGCTCGGCCGCCATAAGGGGCCCGCCGGTGCTGCCGAGAGGACTGTAGGCTACCACATGGATGCCCTTTTCCGCGCACAAGTCGACAATTTCCTGTTGAGGCAAGGATGGGTGGTTTTCGATTTGGTTGATGGCCGGGATGATGGTGCAGTGGGGGAGGAGCTGTTCGAGGTATCGCTTGCTGTACTGAGGAGGTTGTCAGTGCCAAGCAGGAGTACTCGGTTCGGTGTGTCAGGGTACGTAATAGATGTGTGGTCGACTTACGTTGCAAACGCCAATCCCCTTCACCTTCCCGGTAGAGAGGAGCTTTTCCATCGACTTCCACGTATCGATATGCGAATGCGAGTGCATGATATCTCGCTTTCCGTCTGGCAAGGTAGGGAACCGGTCATGGTTCCCCTCAGGGTTCATCGCCACAGGCCAATGCTTTACAAATCCATTAGTCCCGGCGCAAACGCCCGATGCCTAGGAGTGTGAACAGAAAGATGATGAGCACCCACCACCAGGAAAAGATCAAGATACTCCAATCCCAAACTCTTCAGCGTCTTCTCCAATGCTAACTCAACCCGCTCGTAGCTCGTCTCGTACGTACACCACACCTTGCTCATAATGAAGACATCCTCCCTCTTTATTCCCGAGGCGAAAGCTTCGGCGAGGCCTTCGCCGACTTCGTCTTCGTTGGCATAGCAGTAGGCGCAGTCGACGCATTTGTATCCGTTCTTGAGGGCGTACGAGACGGCTTCCTTCACCTTTCCGGGTTCGCCTTGCCAGGTTCCTAGGGACGAGGCATGTTAGCTGTCAGGGCTAACCCCCGCCAACTTGGTTCTGTTCAAGTAGTAGTAGGAAAGGATAACGCGCTCCGGGGAACCAAAGAGAGGCCTTACCGTATCCCACAGCCGGGATCGAGGTCCCGTTGTTGAGCTTGAAGGTTTGGCTAGCCATATTGACCTGGTAGACGGATGGGTAAAAAGTTCTTGCAGATTTTTGAGACTCGAGCTGTAGAAAGTGCCGTGAATTGAACAATTGAAGAGCTTGCAAAAACCTTTGACCCCACTTGGGGTTTCGTGGGGTGATATAAGGTATGCGTGCGATTCCTACACGGATGGACCCGTCGCTGTGGTGCGGAAAGGTGGAATTAGGCAAAAGACGGCGATGTCACAGTAGGTTAGAGACACCATTAGTGATCGGGCTCTATGGGACTCCGCGGCCGGATAAAACTCAGGCCGTGCATCTGGTCTGGTCAGGGCGACCTTGTCAGGCTGTCTGGCGACCCGCATGCGCCCATATCATGGACGGGGGAAGCTTCAACGGGCAGCTAGACCCTCACAGATAGAAGAACATCTCTAGCATGACGAACTGGTGAGGTTGGAATCTTTCCAACCTCCTTCTATGAGCGACAAAGTGCATAATATACAAGAAAATGCCTGCGATGCATATTACAACGGGTTTTACTCTGCACCGTACCCAGCTGTAGTGGTACCTCCTCACTTCTTGACCTCTTCTACCCGGCGACCAGGACCCAGAGTCTATGTCATGTTAGCAATTGGCCATCCACAGTCCATTCACCAAGGCGTGCTGACGGAAGTAAGGGCACTTACAAGAAGAAAACCATCAGCACCCCAAACATCTTTGCTATCAGCCACCGGTTCCCAGAAACCCGGGACCAGTACTTCAGCAGCTCCCTCTGCGCCCCCTCAACATTATCTACCACATCCTCCGTGTTCGCATCAATCCTCTCCACCATCTCCCCCTGTTCCTGCACCATGGTTGCAAGCTGCCCAAATATACTCCCCAGCTCGCTGATCGTTTTCTCGATCGCCTCAATCGCCTGTCCCCTCTGCTGTATATATGCGTTCGAGTGCTGGCCTTCCTCCATCACTAGCAACTGCTGATCGCTTGCCGGCTCGACTGACAGCAGATCCGCCCCCGGAGTTGGCGTCCCTGTCTTGGGCGTCCCGTAAAGGGGCGACGCAGACTGCTGCACGGGAGGCTGTGTATGTTGCGAAACGGACGAGATGAAGTTTTCCGTTCGCGAGCGGGATGCCTGGACATTCTTGGTCCGGGCTTCGAGGACGTCCTTGAAGTTGACCGAGACGTCGGTGAGTTTTTCCTGGAGGAGGAACACGACGTTTTTGTTATGCTCGCCTTCTTGGTTGACTTTGGGGTTTTGGAGCTTGACAATCTCTTGGAGACTGGATATTTGTTTGTTGAGGCCCGCGAGATCTTGCTTGATGATCTGTGATAAAATCCATTAGAAAGATGGTCCCTTACGAGAAGAGGCGTCGTTCTTACAAAGGTGAGCTCGTTGATTTCGATGGGCCGATCGTCAAACATGGTTCGCCGCTTTGCCACTTTGCGCATCGTTAGCACCAAGAGTCTGTCGGGACGGACGCTGTTCCCGCGTCATTTAGGATCGGACTCACATTGAGCGAGTTTCTCTAGCTTCCCCATCGTTGCAGATATCCCCCGGCCAATCTCAGCTGCCTTCCTAGCAAAATCCGACCTCCGTGGCCGAGCATCGCCGTTCGCCGCCGCCTTCTGCGAGTCGGTCAAGAGCGACCTCCTCTGCGACCCAACCTTGCTCGAAGTCTGCCGTCGCTGCGCCTGCGCGAGGACATTTCGGAACTCGGCCGTCCGGTCTCGTTGTGTCGTCGTGGCCGCCATCGCGAGAGCTCGAGAAATTTGTACGTGTTTGGGGCTCGGAGTTTGGGTCGCCGGAGTGAGAGATCGCTACGATCGCCACCAATGTGGGCTGTCACGACGCTTCGCGCCGTTCGCAAACAGAACAGGTGGAACCCACCGAAGCGACTTTATGCGTATATGTGATATCGTGTCGTGGATGCGTTTGCAGGGTAAAATGGCGGTATAAGATGAACGAACATTCGCAAGGCAACGGGTTTAAAGGCTGGTGTTGGTCGGTCGGCTCGAGGTATCGTATTCAGGGGCTTACGAATCTGCTGAACGTGGCCTTTGAGGTACTACAAATTGGGGGCAAGTTTCAGTCGACGACGAAGATGCGCGGCGGGACGAGACGCCTATATAACTCAAATTACAACATGGTAGAAGGGAAACAAATCGGTGAGGGAGCGAAGGAATGGACAAGAAAGAAAAAAAAAATTGGGTTGATTGTAATATTGTCAAATGAAGTTGAACAAGGAACAAAGATCTGGAGTAGAAACGAGCCCGCGACAGGCAACGGAAGGCGGGAAAGGAGATTTGCGTTTGGTTTGGAGAGTTCCGAGGACCAGGGGCCTAATTTTCCAGGGAGGTACTGAGGTACCTCCGTGCCTCTGAAAGCACTCAGCTGTAATTTTACACTCTAACAGTACCTGTGGCAGTCTTGAGCTTGCTAGGAGATAAAATGGTACTTGATACTTTACAGGTGCTTACTGCACTGGTTCCCTGCACCGCCACGTTTTCCAGGTGCTGTGGCGGGGCGATGTCACGGTTACGGGTCAAGGTCTCGCTGCTTCGGGTTGGGGATACCAGTGTGAGGTTCAGCGTCGCTCCACGTGTCTTCAGCTTGCCTCCCGCCGCAACGATGCCGGGTAATTTTTTGTTCCTGGTATGAAAGTAAGTGGGGAGAAGGAGTACGATGAGGAACGTTTGTTTATCCCAGTAACACCAGATAGAAGACGAGGAACACGGGATCATATCTATCAATGCAGGCTCGAATCGTTTGAGCATCTGGTGGAACACTTTCGCAGCTTTTATACAATAGAGTCGCACTTACACGGGCCGATGACGACGACCCAACGGAATCAAGGATGTATTTTCCGTCCATTCACCCTGCCCCGACGAGGCAATAGCAACCAGGCTCGTCTGCAAAGCCTCAAGGAGGGAATAGGGTTGGAGAACACGCCAAAAAACATAGCCAGGCTCACTGCGAAGAGTCTTGTCGCCATTGCGCGAGCGAAACAAGCCATCTAGCAAGTCATTAGCCGACAATCCTGCGCAGGATTACACCCTGGAGAGGAATCTCTATTCTGCATTTCGAATAAAGGACAAGGTCGAAGGAGTATCTGCCGATCTGGAGAAGCGCTGCTAGTCTGTGACGGTAGCTTGGTGCATTACTAGCAGGGAAGAGAAAGTGAATCCGAAGGAGCTAATGCAGTTCAGACAAGCAAGCAGGCCAGCTGGTCCACGATCCAGTAACATGCTACGAAAATCGAGTGACCAATTGCTTCGTTTAAGGCTAGATTTCACAGTGGGGTTGAATCGGAACAATATGCTTATTGGCAGGCGGCCACGAGGTTCTAACACCACTCGACATCATGACTGCACTTGTGCGTTCTAAAAAGTGCGATTTGAGGTTTCGATCTGTTCACTCCTGAGAGTCACCATTCTGCCATGGCCGCCGCCTGCTGGTTTTACTGGAACTTGGTGATTAGAGCTGCAGCTTTGCAGCTACTCTCTCTTGCGTCGATTGTCACTGCAAACCTGAGACAGGTTGATGTGAAGGCGCAGTTCTGCGAAATTACCGACCATCAAACGTTATCGCGAGTGAGTAAAATTGGCTGAGATCCACACGTCCTGATACTCGGGTTTAATGAAGACTGTTAAGACCCGATGCGCAGGTTGTAAGGGCTTCTGCTAAAATTGGGGGTTCCTTGCCTCTCCTCCCTGGCCAAATATCAGCGGATTTTTATTGGCTTGTCAGTGGGTCAAGAACTACGTACTCCAAGGCAAGAGAACGTGCACAGCCTCCCCGTGGTTGGGGGGCCAGCGTTCGGACGGGGGACAAATGATGAGGCGAAATTTAGTCTTGCAGCCAGGAATTCTCCCGTTGTGATGTGTTGGTGGTATGTGTACGAAGTCCTCTACGTATCATCACAGCCGCGAATCCAAATGAATTTTCGTCGTATTAATTCATCAGCCGACTAGGCCTACTACTAGCTACCTCTCCCTCGGTCCTCTGTAGTTTTGCCCCAACCGAAACTGGACATTCTTAGCCGCTATCCGGGCCTAGGCGCGTCAGCATACAAAGGGACAGCGTAATATTCTCAGCTAGTCGATCCCCAACCACGCTCCATTCAACGGCTCTATGCAACTGCCTCGGGTTGCCATCCACCTCCGCCGAGAAAGAATCGCTACGGACGCAGACGTCGCCATCGACGACCTTTGTTCGCCGCAAAACATTACCAAAGCCCGAAGCCCATAAGACATCGGTTGAATAAGCATGTTGCATCATTGAGGTGGTGGCAAATCGTGAAATAGGGTCGTGGACGCGATGGATGGCTCCTACAATCATGGCTTTCAAGCCAATCCGGCCCAGACAAACTCGCCAATGTAAGATTTCATCCGCCACCGACGTGGAAACCCGTGGTCTGCAACCTTGGCAACGTCCTCGCGTACTGCCTGCCAGCAGTGTCCAGGATGGACGTGTTGACTCGTTCCTTGCTAACAGCACTTGTCTGTAGGAGCCCCGTGGCCGACACACCGACGAGCGCCTACAAGGCCAACGTCAATAGGCAGAAGACGCGGAAATGGGTCGAGGCTAAACAACAAAACTATGACGGCGATGACTGGGGCAACGAATTCGACGACGAAGAAGCGCCGCCTCCGTTACCCGCCGTCGCGGCCGCTCGTCTGCCTCCCAGGGCCGCGAGCTCCAGCCCAGCCTCTACCTCTTCTTTTCCCATCCCGTCGCGCGCCGAGCAGTCGAATCTCGCAGCTCCTGCGTCGGAGGAAACGTCTCGGAACGTCAGCGGGCCTCCGCCGCTACAGATACAAACCCAGCCTGCTCCGGCTTTGGCCCAGCCGCCGCAGCCGCCACAGCCTGGTCTAAGAATGTCCCCTGCTCCGCAAAGCGGGAGTTCTGCCAAGTTTCCACCGCGGAAAAGTAGCATAAGCGGCGAAGGCGACGCCCCAGGCAGCTCTCGCCAGTCGGCAGCCGGGTCTCGTCCCGGCTCTAGCCACAAGCCCTGGACCGAGGCTCCTCGCTCGGCCTCGCCCCACGGCGCAAGATCTCCCGGCACTCCTACATCGAAGCCCTTGGCATTTGTCCGCCCGGCTGATATCTACCGTCGGATGGAGGAAGAAAAGGAGAAGGAGCGTCGTCGGTCTATGGAATCAAACCGAAGTCGTCTTAGCATGGACAGTACCAGGGAGGCGGCCCCCGTTGCTGCGGACAGTTCCTCATTGCCTGCAAAACCGCCAGCAGAAACAGAGCAAGGACGGCTAGAGAGTGGTGCCGTAAAAGCCGCGCCGGCAGATGCACCGCGCTCGGTACGACCTCCCCTCGAGACGGTAGCAGAGAGGAAAAGCGAGTATGGCTTCGACAGGCTTGTGGAAACGCCCGTGCAGTCTCAAGCACACGAGTCGACCACGCCCGCTACTAGGGACGTGGGAAAAGAATCAGAAAAGGCCCCGCTTCAACAGCGATTTTCGCAGAGCCCCAGGCTTCCTGATGTCGCTCGCATGTCTGGATTCGGAGAGGACTTCTTTTCAATGTCAACAACGATTCCAGACACGTCGCTCATGCCAAAGCTGCCTCCCTCGACGTTTGCCCAAGAGGCAAAAAACCAAAGTCTCGGTGCGACAGAAGACGCCAAAACCACGTCGGGGGACCCGGAGAGGTCATTCTCCACGACTCCGCCGGGTAGCCAGGTGGAAGCCTCGGCCAAGACGGATGCTGCTGATGCGGCCAAGATCCCGGAGAAAAGCGCACTACGCCCCTCGCTGCCGGGTGCATGGATCTCAGAGACGCCCTCACTTGCTACGCCGCAGCCTCCCGAGTCCGCGTCGAAGGCGTTGGTTGGGGCGGACGTCTCCCCCATCACAGACAACGAGGAAGACGGGCGGCCAGAAGCTTTGGGAGGGACTGTGAAGACGGCACCCGCTGCACCAGCTCCCCCCCCTCTGCAAACGTCGGCTCTTCCTTCGCAGCAGCCAATGGAGGTCTCCGCCAGCAGCACTACGGCAAGCCCTCAAGTCCCCCAGTCGTCTACCACTGAAGTCATGTCTGCCGTGTCGACTATTACACCTACAGCTCCTTTGAAGCCGAAACTGGGAGCAGCTGTCGACGATGACTTTGTGCCGCCACCAGTCCTCCACAGGGAATCTACCCTTAGCACGACAGCGTCGGGGACTCTTAAGGAGAGCGATAAGCTCCGTGAGGAAATTATTCAGAGCTTGAGCCCCATTCGGCCCACGGGTAGTTTCAGTGAATGGCCCGCCAGCGACACGCAAAACGCCCAACCCCAGTCGCCGCAGCAGAGCGTCAAGGATGGCATCAGGGAGAGCACCTATTTGCCCGCAGTCTACGACGACTACTGGGCGGCTACATCTTCAAACGACGACAAAGCAGACAATCACGATAGGATGCTTTCGGCGGATGACAGGGTAGACTCGAAGATGGCAGAAAAGCCCACCACTCCCCCCGGCGGGGATCGACCCCAACATACTTCTCAACCAGGAGAAAGTGACACGACAAACGAGGAGACGCCCCGGGCTGCACCTGCACCGTTGACTGGACCAGAGTCAGACCAAGATGCGTCGCCTGCGCCATCTGCTGGAGCAGCTGCTCCTGCACGACCCGAAGCGCGCGAACGATTTTCGTGGGAACTTGACGCCGAGGAAGTGAGCAAGGCGGCTTCCAAGCCGCCCAACAAAGTCGCGACGGTTCCGTCTGAGCCGCCCGACCCGGCTAAGGCGCAAACGATAGAAGCTACACCCTCTCAACCGTCGCCCGCGCCAGACCTTGCCCCTGAATCCAAGGCCGATCCGGACAACGAAGGCTCACATAGCAAGGCCGACGTTTCCAGCCAAGCTTCGTCAACCAACGCGGCTGCGCTTAAGCAGGTGGTTGACATTCACGACCTGGAACCGCCATCCCCCATCTCAACACCGGAGCCTCGGCGCATGTCGTTGGCTGATGAGAAGAAGCTCGTACACGAGTCGGAAGCGGAAGTGGCACCGTCGCCGGTTCAACATCCTGCGCTGCAGCAGCCTTCGGCCCCAGTACCAACAGGACCGGGGGTCGCGGGACAGGAAATTGTAAAGCCTCTTGGCTTCCGTGACATTATGAACATGGAGCCAGCATCGGAACGCATCGCCAAGTTTGATGAGACAAGAGCCCAATTTATAGCCATGGACTCGGGGCTTAGCAACTGGCTCGCCATGCTGAAGTCTCAACCAGAGCATGCTAATGCATCTGCTGTCTTTTCTGGTGGTCAGGTGCAGATTCCACCTGGAGGGGCTCCGATGCAAAACCCTATGGCACCTGGCGTTGGTCCACAATCAGATCAAAACCAGCCTTACTACCAGCAATATCTCAACGCTAGCTCGCCAACTACGGGCACTCCCAACCGGCCAATGATGATGACTCCCTCGTCGCAGTCTCCCACCAGCGACTTCAGGCACTCGAGCGGTCAGATGGGCGCAAAGGGCAAGGGCCTTTTGCTTGCCGCAGGAAAAGCGGGCAAGGGATTGCTGAGCAAGGGCAAGAATAAACTCCGAGGAGGTGACAAGGTATTTCTCTAACTCTTTTCGCTTTTTAATATGGAACTTGGGCGGAGGAATT
>Ga0247774_1000624_pt1 | contig 17665 bp, 9 predicted proteins | sample UWRJL001104B6_FD_179933 | JGI IMG/M metagenome (GOLD analysis project Ga0247774, IMG submission 179933) | Plant litter microbial communities from Arlington Agricultural Research Station in Wisconsin, United States - UWRJ-L001-104B-6 | ecosystem: Environmental > Terrestrial > Plant litter >... | reverse complement strand
GCTCCGGGTGGGATCCGTAGTTGAGGTGGGGGAGCCGACGTGGGGGGTCGAGATTGAGGGGGGGAAGTGGATCGTGGGATGTGATTGGAAGGTTCAGTGACTTGTGGTTGTGATGGGGAGCAAGGAGTTTGGAGTTACCACAGGCGGGGGCTGACTTCCATGAGGGTATGCGGGCATCGGGGTGGATGGGGACGCGGGGGTGATTGTGGAGCCAAGGCACATGGTGAAGCATTTACGATGGAAAACCGAGTCTTTCTATGATTACACGCACGTTATGAAGGAATGATGAGATGCATAGTCACTTGAAAATGCGCCATAGGACGGAGTCTAGACGGCAATAAGATACGACAAAACGAGTCGAGTGAATTTTTAAGCACCCTTGCTCCTTGTACGAGTGACCATGAGTTTGACATACGGCTTCTGATGCCATTAATGCTTTTGTATCACGATGCTATTCTTGATATCCGCGTAGCCGATGTGGAAAACGAACGAGGGGGGAAGGAATGAAGAATTTTGTGTCATCGGGAATCGATCGCGGGTTCTCTGTACAACACAAGGCCTTCGCATTTGTCTAGAATAGCCATCTGCATCTCTGGGCAAGCGCTCCATTCGTGCCGCTATCCGGGACGACGTCAATACTACAGGGTAATATCGTAGGCTATCGAGATCGGACTGCCTCGCGACGGTTTGGCTGACGGTTTGGGCGAAGGGATTCCCCGGCATATCAATACTACTTTGTATTATTGTTGATCTACCCGGTAGAAGATAAAAGTGAAAAGGGGTTGGGTTATTGGCGGTTGAAACCGTTATTATAGTTTTATCTACATACTTACCCGGACGGGCATTAATACACCGCAACTTCCTACGAAGAATATGAAACAAGCCTAAGAGAGATTCTGGAAATTTAAGGGTTGGAAAGGTGACGCTCCGCCGCCATGATATGTGGTACGCGATACCATGCGCATGGAGTCTGTACAGATCCGCGAGAACAGGGCCGCATCATATTCGTTACGGCGCTCCTGTCTGGGAGGCTTGAATTGGCATCCCGATCCGCACACGTGGGCCATTGCAAGTCGACATCCTTTTGAAACCCAATTTGCCCAACGCTGCCATCAGAAGCTTGACTTTTTGAGCAGAAAGGGTGTGGTCATCAAGACCGCCACCCCGAGACACGCGACCACCAACCACCCAAACGAATCCCCCAGTACGCCCACGTCCTGATTCATCGAAAATACGGTGGCCACGCACGAGACCGGCGCGGAAACCAGCGCAATCGTGGTGAGCCGCTTCACCGACTTAGCATCCGTGAGAGCAACTGTGGCCGTCCCCAGCGCCGCCACCTGGTCTGGCCGCACCCGGTACTCGGCCAGGTTGGCGAGGATCTCCTCCAACTCGTCCCCGTAAGGCCGGAACGCCTCGGCGCCCATAAAGGCCTCGCACGCGGCCACCGTGTCCCGCAGCATGCCCCCCCCACTGGGGCACGGCCCGCCGCCGGCTGTTGTGCCTTTTGAGGAGCGAGAAGATCATGTCCGGGTCGGTAGAGAAGGATTGCGGGTGACTGATGTCCCACTCGAGCTGGGAGATGAGCGTCTCGGCATACTGGCTTGTTTTGCACCATTCGGCCCAGACAAGCCGCAGGAGGGCCTGGATGGGGATCTGGAAGATGTCGGGATCTCTGCTGTTGGGGCTTGCCTCGTTAGGGTTTGAGCTCTGATGATGTAAGATCGAGGCCGGGCGTTGACCCAAGTAGACAAAGTCTGAGAAAAACGACTTGTCCGCTGTCACCGCTCCTCTGGCAAAGGTGGGCGGCTGCGTGCACAGATTGGACCCCAATAGACTTCCCTTGTTCTTCTGGGAGATTAGATTGGAATCTTGGCACATGGCATCGCCATTCAGATCATGTTTCGAGGTCGGACGGGCATGATGGTGGTGAATCCCATCTTCGATACCATCTCCAGAGGGGAAAGCCCTCGGGAATTGTGGGATCAAGGAAGACGATGGCTAACTTAGAGCGTAAGCAACGGTTTGTGGGACTATGAAGGTTAAGACACTTACCGATCGCAGGTCGACCGTCACAGGATGGTCGTGCCCAAAAAGTAGCCTGCGATTCGAGCCTCCCAACCTTTGAATCAACCTTCGACGAGCCAGGCTCCATCTCCCGTTCCTCTCCATCGATACACGCCATTCCTCCCTCTCCCTGTATCTTGTGATAGGCATCGGTCATCCTTCCCTGCTCATTGTCGGCTACCTTTTTCTCATCTTGTCGACCGAGCATCCGTCTCCAGACGCCGCTGTACGCTCTATCCCAGAATGTTCGGTGATCCTCCCCGCCCCCACGCCTTACTGTAGTCATCCTCCAAGTACCTAAAGACATTAAACTTGCAACACGATTTGGTGGCCTCGTCGAGCAGTTTCTCGTTCTGAAAATATCGAAACCTGAAAAACGAGAGTTGGAACCAGTTCCTGTTCTTCGCGTCCATGCGGATTCCGGCTGGTTGACAGGTCGGATCTCGAACGGTGTAATAACGGTGCTGGAACAACTGGTCGAGAAAGACGTCCGGGTCGATCTGGAAGTGACATCCTAGCTGAGAAATGGCCCCGCGAGATAGATCTTCTACTACCACAAAAAGCCGCAAGGCAACTGTTTTGTCCTTGTCGGCGCTGTCATCGTATTTTTGCCTCTCTAGGGGAGAAGGTAGGTCTCCCTTACTCTCAGAGCTCTCACACCTCCCGATACAACTCCCCGGCAGCCGAATACCTTATTTGACAAACTCTGACCTTTTCGGCTCGCAGCTTCTGCTGGGCCTCTGCTCTGGAAAGTTAGTGATAGTAACATCCAACCGGAGACTTTCCCTCCCCTAAAATTCTTGTTACTTACCCTTCTTGTCCCGATCATCCGAGTAGGTCCATTCATATTTTCGGGTCGGCGCCGTAGAAGTTTCTCCACCATGTCGGCTTGGTCCCAACTCCATAAAGTCGGAAAGGATCCGGTAATACGGCCAATGAGGCAAGAGCGTGTCCCGAATATGCCTCAAGTACGGTCCAGCCTCGTCGTCACGAACCTTCCATTCTTGGCGAAACTTGTCTTGGAGCGCATCTTCATAGAGATCGCCGACCGCGAACCCTAACTTGATAAATTTCATTCTAGGTGAACTGAGGAGCGAGACACGATCACGCGGATGGGCTTGGGGGGGGAGGGGAAGCTGAGCAATTTGTCACGATTGTATCGTGTCAACGGCCTATTGAAGTGAGTGCCGATCCGGTGTCCTTAGCCCCAAAAAGACCCGTTGACCGGCCGGCCGCCAATCAGTGCGTTGATTGCTTCACCGTGTCGTACCGGCAGCCTTGTCATGCATTCCACTCTCCGCCGTGGGACGAGGCCCAGGCCTACCAGCGTTGTGCAATAGTTGCTAGATTTTCCCTACGTAGTCTTAAACTGAAATATCTCTCTGCCTCATTCACACTTGAATCATATATCGGAACTCGTAGTCGCAGTTCCTTGTAGTATTGCCGACCTATTCCGTACCGCTGATCATATTTTAACTTCGCGATGTACTCGCTGTCCGACTCTGAAGTGGATCGCTTCCATCGGAAACATGCCAAAAGGACATTGAGACGGTCCTGGAAAGCGGACGAATGGACCGGACCATGGCTTCGGCCAGACGAAAGTAGGTATTATCATACGAAAAATAGACCGCTAGAGGTCATTCAACGTTGGCGCGGAACGGCAGGCCTGATGGATATCGGCTAGCCTTCGAAGTTTGGGCTCATCGGTACTGTTCCGCCAGGTTTAAATCGGTATTTTTTGTCGAGACATTTTATACCAAGTACATGCTCTAGGAGGTACTTACTCGCGGCAGGCGGGTGTGAGACAAAGAGGAAGCAACTGCTTCGCCAAGCGTCCCAAAGCTAGCTGTATTGGCCCCCAATCACGCAACTCCACTGCCGGCATGCGAAATACCCGCCAGATCTTCTCTCACGCTACGAAACCTACGAACAACCCTGGAGACCGCCTCGTTGTCGATGGTGCTGTTGATACAATGCCTCCGAGGGTCCCGGGGCCGGACTTGGCTTCCGAACCCCGGTCCCCATGCCGGATCTATTCTTGCTTGTCCTGGCGTCAGGCCTGAAAGCACAGGGGGTAACACTGATAAAGCGGGTTATTTGGTGGTTATTCCCATCGATTATGGTTCTTCGGATCGCATTTCTAATTGCATGGGGTTGTATTGGAAATCGATCCCAGTTGGGATGGTAGCGACCTTGTCAAGTTGTCGGGCAGATGTAATGCATGGCATGACATCGCGCGGCAATGATGGCTAGATAGGCAGTATGCCAGAATCTCGAGTCCGCACATGATATCCTCAACGTGTACGCCGCAAATTGATGCCTCCAAGCTGGAGGAAGGCTGGCGTTGACTCGTAAGTACGTACCTCACTACTGGCTGCGCACAGTAGCACAGCCCACGTACAAGAGTCGAGCATGGAAAAGAGTAGAATCACACGATGTCGACGCCATGAAATTGAAATGCGGTCGTGGGCTCGAGATGTCAAATCCTAATATGGACGGAGAATTGCCTCGCACAGACTAGGCACAAGTAAGCTTGATGGGTTTGGAGGCGCGCATTGTCTCCAGCAAATAGCAACCCAACCCATGGGTGGTGACTTTGATCTTGGCGTTGGCGTCGCCTGGCATTTCAGCCCGCTCGATGGTGGGCCGCCCAGACGCGGCATCCAACCAGCGAACGGCACTTCTCTGGCAAGCTGCAAAGGAGCATGCCCACCGAGTGACAGGTAGGTTGGCAGGCAAGGGCGAGTTTTCGGGAGTTTTGTTATGTTTTTGCAAAACGAATCGTGACCAAAGCCGTGACATGGACATCCGATTTTGCGATCTCACAAAATGTTTCTAAAGGAGAGAGACATGCCGCTCCGGAGGGTCGTGCATCGAACCCCAATGGCCCCCGCTCCTCCCTGTCGTCAATGCCGCTGCCCGCTGAGAGATGCTAGCATCCTTTTCGACGCCAAGCAGGTGCCAAGCAACAGCACGATAGATGCTCGCGGGACCTCGCGTGCCTCACCTCGCATCCCGCCCTGCCAGCCAGTCACCACCTGCCGTGCTTCTTGACCAACCCCGCCACGGGCTTCCCACAGGGTCACAGACAATGGCAGCGCATCTTCAATCTGTGGCCGACAAAACGTGGGTCAGGATTGATCTTTAATCAATGCTCCCTGCAGCTTCACATCTAGTTTGCATGTACAGATGTGTAGAGGTAGATTTTAATCCTATGCAGCTCATGCTTCGATGCTAGCCGAAGCCTATGAGGAGAAGGTTCCAATTGTCTCTCCAATGGATTCAAGCTCGAGATTTTGCCCCTCAGCCCGTCATAGCAGATGCTCCGTCTGCACTGCCAGACGTGACCACAAGGACATTCGCCAACCTTCGCGATTGAGGAGCCAGCCAGCGGGATTTCACTGCGAAAGTGGTTCGTAGGCAGAGTAAAGAAAAGTTGCCCCACTGAGAATGCCGCGAGTCCTTGCCAAGTATCAGTACGGGTGGAGGCTGCAGAGCAGGGGTTCAGCATGATGCGCTACGGGTACTCGGCTTGTCTCGTTCAGTGGCAAACCGTCTCGCCGTGCCGCTAATTGCGACAGCGGCAGAGGCCAACATGGAAGTGCCATGACTTCCCTAGTACTTCCACCCGATCCGTGCACCCCACCCTCATCCTACTTGTTATGTTCCTTCCCTGAACGGTCTGACAGACTACGCAAGACGCCCCGTAGTCTCTGGAGGATAGTTGAGTTGATAACCGTTAGCCTCGATTCCTTCCATCCTAGACCCCGACGCACGATGTCGTGTGGTCGTCCTTTCACCTGCCCAGGCTGTCCCTGAGAGCTATTTCGTTGGGAGAAAAGAAGAAAGTCGGCTGCCATCTCCCAAATTCAAACATGTATGCTCGCTGATCCCCTCTTCCGCACCTTTGCCACGACCTTGCAGCTTCTCTCCTCATAGTGGTACGAAGGTGCTGATGTTTTCACCAAGTGGATGCCTGCTTGAAAAAACCCAGGGGAAAGGAAACGTGCTTGTCCAGCCCTCTTGATTTTCCGGCATCAGCTGCAACAGTATCGATTGCTACCTAACATCGTAGCATCCCTTCCGAACCGATTCTACGTTTTTACAGCCTCTTCTTCTCCCATCACATTCTCTACTTCGGATCATCCAAATCTTGCTACGGCTCGAAAGGTCTACCCTTTACAATTGCGACGACGGGGAAATACCAAGTTCTTATCAACGATTCGACGTGATAAACAAGCACATCATCGTCGCTCGTCGCCAACCCGCAACTTCCCTCGGCTCCACCGCGCCTCCCCACTCTTCGCTTGCTCGCACCGCTTCTTTGCCCAGTGTCGGCTTTGGCAAAACGTCTGATCACCTCTGATCTTTTAATCAAAAGCCAATTGCCCATCCGCATTCATTGTAACCCAATTCGCCGGGCACGTTTTCTCAAGAAATACTCCCGCCCGTCTATTGACCGGGAACCTGTGGGATTCTTCTAGCAAGTCAAGACTGCGCGTCGCCGCCGCCGCCGCCACGCCCCGCCCTCGCAGCCGACGACGAGATTTTCCAGAACCGATCCACCAACGAGACCTAGTTAGTCCCAGTGCACTGCTGCACCTATCGTTTCGTTGAAAACCAGTCATCTTTCTGCGATCCGACCTTGACCTTTTTTCTCCGCAACCTCGCCAACTCTCCACCATCGCGTCCTCCCAATCGAAAGCTGACCTCAGCCGATCATTTTGCAGTCTTCGATTTCATCCGTCAGTGTCGCCCATTGCGAGATTCGCTGTGGACGAATCGCCCTTGCATCCGACGACCGAGCCGAACAAACACCGCCGCGCGATATAAACCATCTCCATGATGTGCTTTGGCAAAAGGGACAAAGACAATGGTGGGATGTCCAGGTCGCGCGAGCTGGACAAGATAATTCGGCAGGATGAGAAGCGTATGGCCAAGGAGGTCAAGTTGTTGTTGCTGGGTAGGTTCGACCTGCTCAATAGCTAGGCGGTGGCTGGAGACAGTTCACGCTGGATACCTGGTTCTTTTGGGATGGCTCAATTAACTTTCCTTCACAGGTGCGGGAGAGTCGGGAAAGTCAACGGTGCTAAAGCAGATGAAGTTGATCTACGCCCAAGGATTCAGCAAGACAGAAAAGCTCGAATGGAAGCCCGTCGTCTTCAACAATATCGTCCAATCCTTCCGACTCATCTTCGAGGCTATGAACGAGTTGGACATTACGTTTGAAAACGCTGAAAACGAGGTAAGTCCGCCGCCCTCGCTCACTTCGAAACACCCTCCCCGCCCGCCAACCCGTCTTGAGCGGAGCCCAGGCGGCAGCACTCATCTCGCTACAGCAGGGAAAAAATGTCCTTGCTAACAGTGGTATTTGTACAGAAAAATCTTGCGCATATCCTCGTCGATCAGGAGATCAATGCAAATGACCCCCTGCCGAAAGATTTCCTCAACCCCATCAAGATGCTTTGGAGGGACGGCGGTGTCAAGAGAGCGATTCTCAAGGGCAACGAGTTTGCGCTGCACGACAACCTCGATTAGTGAGTTTAGAGAACGGATTAGGTAGCAGATTTCTTCGTGGACGTATCTAACATTGATGGTAGCTTCTGCGACGACCTCGATCGTATCTGGGCCGACAATTACATACCCACGGACCAGGATCTTCTGCGATCGCGGCTGAGGACGACGGGAATAACTGAGACCGTGTTCGACCTGGGTCAGTTGACGTACCGGATGTTTGACGTCGGCGGACAACGTTCCGAGCGAAAGAAGTGGATTCATTGTTTCGAGAACGTTAACTGCCTGCTCTTCCTCGTCGCGATCAGTGGATATGACCAGTGTTTGGTGGAAGACAAAGATGGGGTGAGTCGGCAGCTACAAGGCGGTGGCAATTGGCCTGGCATGCTAACTGTGGGATGCAGAACCAAATGAACGAAGCTCTCATGCTGTGGGAGTCCATCGCCAACTCTCACTGGTTCACCAAGTCGGCATTGATTCTATTCCTTAACAAGATGGACCTGTTCAAAGAGAAGCTACCAAATAGCCCCATCACCGACCATGGCTTCACCGACTACCACGGGCCAAGGGACGACTGGAAGGCAGCAAGCAAGTACTTCCTGGACAAGTTTAGGGCACTAAACAGGAATAGCGAGAAGGAGATTTACGGCCACTTCACGAACGCCACCGACACAAACCTGCTGAAGATTACGATGACCTCGGTGCAGGACATGATTATCCAGCGGAACCTGAAGCAACTAATTCTGTGAGCGCGGTATCATGGCGCGTTGACGAGAGGCCGCGATGGCGGCCATGCTGACACGGCCGACGATGAAAAGAGCCGCCTCTGAGCAACCGAGCCGAGGCCATTTCCGCGGGAAGCGGTGAATTGGCGATGAATTTCACTTCGAATCCTTTGGCGGCATTGAGTCGAGGCAACATCCTCCATCGCAGGTGTTGTTCTGTGTTACGACAATCTGGACCTTTGGATGTACGATACGATGGATCATGTCACAATCCGATCCAGTGCCCGTCTTGCCTTTCCGGCCGTGGCGCTTCGCTTGCCCTTGACGGGTCCTCTGCCGAATTGGGAACAGCCTGCCATGCCTCCAGTCCAGGGTGGGAGGCGCTTCGACCGGTGAAGGGGCTAGAGCGGACCGATCGCTGACACGAATCCGCAAACACCACACCCCAACTCGGCGAGAATGCACTGGTACAAAATATGGCAACTTCCAAACGGAAGGAATCTCATGCTGCTCGCTTTGGGCTCGGACGAAGATGACGAGGAGGGAATCTTTTTGGGATGGGTTGGCGCTAATATTGATCGCATGGTCGATGATACCGGGCACTGCCCTCTTTGACATTTGTTTCATTTACATTTCCGTCTAGCTACATGGGCATCAATGGACAAGGAAAGGATGGGGGTGGAATATTCATTGGGCATCATAAAACGAGAGGGCGGCTAGGAAGAAGGCATGGCGTCACAGTCTCACGGCATCAAGATGACACTATCTGAGCTGGGATTTGGGCATCAGGAACTGTGGAGGTCGGCAGTAGTTGGTGGGGCAGAAACGCCCCCGCGTCGCGGGTCATCATGGAATGGAGACTAACCATGAGGGAAGACCCTAGGAATGATCGGGGGGCGTTGCCGAAGTTGGAGCAAGGGTTCAAAGATTCTGCAAAGGCAGAATGTACCTCCTGTGCTACTTAGTAAAAAGAAGAAAGAAAGGACGCCCTATATCCCAGTCACACCATTATTCACATCCGTTTTCTGCCAAGAAATGTCATCGCGCTCATGCCACATGGGGATGACCTCTGGTCTCCAGCTCAGACGGTACCGCTCAAGCGAACTAGTATCAAGGTGGTTACTGGTTTGTCTGTGTCTGCCCCACTCTCGACGAGGTGTCTGACGGGGTGGGACTTGCACCTTGAGAGCCATGCGATCCATGGCTACGTAGAAGCAACTCTGGCGAAGCCATGTTTCTACGACAGCATGACAAACATGCTCTAGGAAGCAGGGGTCTCCCCTCCCGCCCCCCAAAAAAATTACAATTTTTCGTCATGACTGATTACTACAAACTACGACCTTGGTATCTTTTCGCCAAAAATCCCAGCCTCATCAAAAGCTAACAACTGCAATCGTACAAGAGCCGAGCTCGGGCATTCGTGCGGTGCTGATGTGGGGAACAAGAGTATTTGAGCGAGGGCCGAGCGGAAGTGTGTGTGGACAGGAATGGAAAAAAAAATCCCGGCAAGTTTTGTACCTCAAACATGAGGAGGAGCTGAAATTGGTGGGTTTTGGCTGTATGCGGGCCAGGTTTGGAGAAAAGGATTGCCGGCCGGAGCTGGCCTCTGTCAAAATGCGGGTGGTGAGCTGGTTTCCTCTTTTGGCATAGTGGCGTTGTTCTATGATGCTTGGATGCAGGACTACAATGTGGCGAGCAAAAAGAGGCACGAAGTTTTGACGTATAATGAGCCTGCTTGAATCGCGGGTTTGATAATAGGTACAGACTAGCCCGAATGATTACATTTGTACCTGTACCTTCGCAGATGTAAGGTCGATTCGCTTGGCTTGTCTCGATGTTGCCTCCAGATTTTGGTAAGATCGAGAACGAAGTTGATGGATGGTATGGATGGCGATGAAGGGTTACTGCCTTAAAGGAGGAGTATGCGACTTGAGTTTGCATCTCGGCGAGTACGGCAGTCTGGCGCTTGTCGATGCTGCTTTGCACTAGAGGGTATAGCCGACCAACCTTGAGAGCGAGCGACAGCCAGCTTAGCGGCTACAAGTGCAGCGTTCGATCTTGCCCTACGAATAGACCGTGACGGCGGGAAGCCAACTGCCGCCGTCGAACTTCTAACAGACTAGCGGAGCTCGAGCCCTATGCGTCTGTTCGCAAATATCCAGCAACTCTTGCCCGAGGGGTAGCTACAGAACGACAAATACATCCATTACTCGTCGGCTGCCTCATTTTTATATCCTCTCATTTCCCAAATAAGCAGTCCGCAATGGGGAATAGAATATCCTTCGAAGCTATGTCGTTCTTTTAGATGTCGGCTGTGAAAGCGTCATGCCTAGACATTCCCGTTTGCTGCGGTGGCAAAAGCACCTTGACACCTGAACCTCAAATTCTCTGGACCTCAATTGGTACTTCAGAAAGAGGTACTCCCGAAAAGGCACAAGTAGTGACTGAGAGACGATGCTGGCTGAAATACCATGGAATGACGGGGCTAGTACAGCTTGCAAACAGGTCTTGGCCACATGTCCTCACATCTTGCCGTTCCTTAACCACAGGCCCATCAGTACAGGTCACTCAGTAGATGTTAGCAAACCAGGAGCAACTTATCATCATTCCAAAGCAATATAGAGCTTTACCTCTCCATTGCTTTCACGGCCTCTTTCTTGAAAGATTACAGCTAGCCGCATTCATCTTCGGCTATCTTATTTAAGCATCCATAGAATTTTGCCATCGGCCATATCATACAACGGAAGGAGAAGACTTCTTCCTCCAACCATCTACATCTATTCTTCCGCTATGATATCTAGGCGGAAATGGTGGGCGAGGTAGATATCCGCGAGATCGTTGGCGCCAATCTCGCCGCTAGCGAGCATTGAGAGATAAGGTTAGACTACAGTGTGTAAACCCTCTTTCTCGAAGAAAAGGTCTGAGTGGTTCTTGTTTTAGTCTACATGCTGAGTAGTTTGCGAGACCTTAAACAGCAAAATGTGTTATTTCTCATGCTGACCAAATAAGGGATCCTATTCCTTTTAAGGGATACTTCTCAAGTTCGAAGGGAATGTCAGCTAACTATTGAATAAGTCTTTTCCTCTGTATCAGAGTCGCTGCGAGCTAATTTAATCGACTACCCCCCAGCTTGTCTATAAGGAATATAGCCGATATCGAGGGAATTTTTGGATCGGGCTTATATGTCTAGTCAAAATTTTGGGCGTAGGTATGTAATTGTCTCGTCGTACGAGACTACGGTGGTAGGTTCAATTCGAAGAATCCAGTCGTAGTAGTTTTATGGCGGTGATGAAGCCTTTAGAAGTCGAATACGTGCGATCCATTTGATGTTGGAAAGCAATCTCGGCGTGGCAAATCCACGGAGCAAGATGTGCCATCTCTGAGCATGATTGTGCGGGATCAGAGCTTAGGAGGGTCTATCAAACGGCGGAGCTCACTTCGTGACGGGCCTTTACGGCGGTGTATTGAGCTGAGTAGGCTTTCCAATTTCCCTGATCGACAAGGATGGTACCGTTGCTCTATAAGCTTTGAGCGGGGATAACAGACCACTGCCTTGGGGCATTCGTGTTACGCCTCTGAAAAGGCGAGTGCGGCAGAGGCGTCTGTCATATAGAGAACACTATCCTACTCTTTGTACGCATAAATTTCCATGATTCTCCAGTCTGCACGAATGTAGAGGCGTCCTTACAAGCGTCGAAGAAAGTACAGCTTACTGGGGAGCTTACGTTTAGAATGGAAGAAGGGAAGTAGAAAAGATCTCATTAATCCCCCTCTGTTGGTCTGGACATATTGTTGCTATTAGGTAAACCTACAGATTTTGGTTGGTTGAGAAGGCCAGGGAGAAGGGCAGGAAAAAGACGAAGCCAAGCCCGTAAGTGGTGGGCAAAACAGATCGATCGGTAGCTCAAAAGGAGTAAGCGATCTACGCCTGGAAGTCAACGCGAACTTTTGGGTGGTGATCGGCCTGTTTTGTCCACTCCTTTGACCAGATGGATGTTGGGCGTCTAGAAATCAAACTTCGCCCTGCCACGTGGGTAAACCCTCGCAAATTTAAATAGCTCGAGGTCTGCCGACGTGAGACAGGAGATAGGTTGGCAGGCCATCAATAATCATTCGTGCGATCAACCCGAATCCACTGGCCATGAAGATCCGGCCTCTCCCGTCTCGGTGGTTCATAGCTGCGGGAGAGCGGCCATTGATTTGCCGGCATGTTCCGCGTCCAGATGCGCCCCGGCAACCAGGCGGCCGATCTGGACCAACACAATTGTGGAGATTGGCACTGTTGATCTAAAGCGGAAATCTGAACCCAAGGCTTTCGTCTGCGCCAGTGAAATTACCTCATGCGACGGGACTACGGTTGAGGAATCTTGCCATATTTTATTCATTTTATCAACTGCCTCGTCGTCATTATCATCACCGAGAGCCACGTTCCATCATCTTCAATTGCCGAATTTTGATCACCCTTTGCACCGCGATTAATTCCCATTAACTACCGACGGGTCTTCCCAGTCATTCTCACCGAGAAACTGGCCGCATCTCTCACGGCGGCAGTTTTTCCGGCTACCCACTTGCCAAAGAAAAGAACGGGCCTCAAAATCCCAATTGCGAGCCGATCCTTGTGGTAGACTGCAACACTCTGCATTGTCCGGTTCCGCCGCTGTGGAGTTTCGAGGATTTGCGTGATCAAACTAGCACCGCGACTTAGTCGTTCACTTACTGCATCTCTCCCGGTGGCGCTCTACTACTAGGCACGGCGCGCTGGGCCGGATTTGGTTGGGCACCTCGTCAACGAGCATCTATCCTGCCAGGAATTGTGGAGGCCAAGGAATTCTTGCGGGCGAACTGCTAAACGGTCCGAAAAGAATAGACATCGGGCCAGGTCATCGGCATTTTCGGCCGCCCCAGAGAGGCACCCGTACGTTAAGGAAGCTTCTGGATTCACTCATAGCATACTGCCGATCCCGCCAACCGAGGTAGCAGCTCCCAAGGACGCCGCAGCTGCTTCCCCCTCTCCGACGAAGGAGGAGGTCCCGACGCGGGGAGGCTACGAAAAGAGGAGACTGCCACGGCCTAGCAGCAAACCCAAAAAGAGAGCGCGCGTGGAAATGTCGGAGAAGCCCATGGCAAGTTTAAAGGTGTCTTCGTCCCCCCGATCGGTGGCCGGGCGGCAGCAGCAGCAACCCTTTTCCGATGCTGTCAAGGGTCACCCGCCGGATACATGACAATCCCGGTTCTCGCGACGCCTGCCTGCCTTCCTGAAAACGAAAAAGGGCGTTGCGATCGTCGTGGTCATGTTGGTCCTGCTGCTCTCTGGCCTCGCTGGGCTGGCGGCCCTGAAGCACAAGGGGGGCGGCTCGGGGCCGATGGGAGCGGCTGCGCAGGATGTAGTCAAGGAGGATAGTTTCTTTTATGGGCAGTCGCCGCCTGTGTATCCAGCTCGTAAGTTCCCCCTAGCAGACTTTTGGGATCCTGGTGAGAGGACAAGCAGGAGGGGTTAAGGAGTGCTAACTAGCGCTTCAGCCGAGATAAGTGGCACGGGGGAGTGGCAGGATGCCTATGAGAAGGCGAAGACGATGGTGGGGCAGATGACCCTGGATGAGAAAGTGAGTTTGTGGTATGCCAGTTCGCACTAGATAATCTGCTAAGAAAATGACAGGTCAGCCTTTCCGGTGGTGTTTCCGGGAATGGTTGTGATGGGCGGATTGGTGATGTGGAGCGTCTTGGATTTCCTGGCTTGTGTCTTTGCGATGCTGGCCAGGGGCTCCGGAATACCGACTTTGTCAACTCATATCCGAGTGGGATTCACGTAGGAGCTAGGTAAGTGATCTGACAAGTAGCTGGACTGGGCAACTGCTAATATTGAAAAGCTGGAACAAGGAGCTGGCGAGAAAGAGAGCCGTCTCGATGGGCGGAGAATTCAAAACAAAAGGCGTAAACGTCCTGCTTGGACCGGTTGTCGGCCCGTCGGGGAGGATCCAACGAGGTGGCAGGAATTGGGAGAGCATCTCGCTTGATCCTTACCTGTCTGGAGCCTTGGTGTTTGAGACAGTAAGCGGTGCGCAGGATGCTGGCGTCATCACATCCACCAAGGTATGTTGGCGCTGTTGAAGTCCGGTCTATAGCGTCATGTTTCTAACACCCATGACAGCACTTTATTGCCAACGAACAAGAAACGAATCGTAACCCGACAGAAGAAGTTGAGGCGGTTTCGTCCAATATCGATGACAGGACGATGCATGAACTGTATTTGTGGTATGTTTCCGGTGTCCCTTCATCGACTTATAGTGGTATCTAACTCCAGCTAGGCCATTCCAAGATGCTGTACGGGCAGGCACAGGAAGTATTATGTGTTCCTATAACAGGCTGAACAACTCGTACGGCTGCGCCAACAGCAAATCCCAAAATGGCCTTCTCAAAGATGAGCTCGGATTCCAGGTTAGGCAACATTGTGACGTAGAGAGGCATTTAGCTAACCTGTTGATAGGGTTTCATAGTCTCCGATTGGGGAGCCCAGCATGCCGGCGTTGCCACTGCCCTGGCTGGCTTAGACATGGCAATGCCGAGTGGCTCTGGCTTCTGGGAAGGCAAGCTCACTGAAGCCGTGAAAAATGGCTCCGTTCCGGAGTCTCGTTTGACGGACATGGCGACTAGGTTAGAGCTTTTCACCAAACTATCTTGACGCCCTTGACGGCTAACGATGTACAGAATCGTGGCATCATGGTACATGATGAATCAAGACAAAGACTTCCCTAAAGTCGGTATCGGCCGCGTCTCGGACATGCGAAACCCCCACCCCGTCGTTGATGCGCGCACCGCTGAAGCAAAACCCATCCTCTTCGACGGCGCCGTGGAGGGTCATGTCTTGGTCAAAAACACCAACAAGGCCTTGCCGCTCAACAAGCCCCGCCTTATCTCGCTCTTCGGCTACTCTGCCAAGGCATCGGACGTGTTCAACCAAAACGGGGGCTTCTTTACCGATCCCTTCGTCTTGGGGTCGCAACCGATCAACATGAACGAGGTTTTCGCCGGCTTTAGCGGCTTGGCGCATAATGCCTCCGCCATCGGCATAAATGGAACCATGATCTCGGGAGGCGGCTCGGGTGCTACGGCGCCGAGCCTGTTCATCTCGCCGTTTGAAGCCATCAAGGCCAAGGCGGACGACGTTGGCACGGCCGTCTTTTGGGATTTTGTCAACTCCAAGCCCTCCGTCGACTACGTCTCCGACGCGTGCATCGTGTTTGGTAATGCGTGGGCGAGCGAATCGTACGACAGGCCCGGGCTGGATGACGAGTACACGGACGAGCTGATCACGCACATCGCATCCCAGTGCAACAACACCATTGTCGTGCTGCACAATGCCGGCATCCGCCTCGTCGAAGGCTTCGTCGACAACCCCAACGTCACGGCCCTGGTTTTCGGGCACCTGCCCGGGCAGGATTCCGGCAAGGCCGTCGCGGCCATCCTCTTCGGGGACGCGAACCCCTCGGGCAAGCTCCCCTACACGGTGGCCAAGAAGGCCGGCGACTACGGCACCGCGGACCCGGACTTGCCCGAGGGGAAGTTTGCAAAGTTCCCGCAGTCCGACTTTGAGGAAGGCGTCTTTGTCGACTATCGCAAGTTCGACAAGGAGGACATCGAGCCCCGCTACGAGTTTGGCTTTGGGCTCAGCTACACATCCTTTGAATACTCGGACCTGCGGGTCAACGCGTCCGACCCATCCCCCGACGAGTACCCCTCCGGGAAGATTGTCCAGGGGGGCATGGAGGACTTGTGGGACGTGCTGGTCACCGTCTCCGCCGGCGTCAAGAACACCGGGGACGTAGCCGGTGCCGAGGTGGCGCAGCTGTATGTGGGGATTCCCGGGGAGGAGACGCCTGGGAAGCAGCTGAGGGGGTTCGAGAAGCCTTTGCTCAACGCGACGGAGGAGGTTACAGTGAACTTTGGGCTGACGAGGAGGGATTTGAGTATTTGGGACGTGGAAAGGCAGCTTTGGAGGTTGCAAAGGGGCAAGTATGGGGTGTTTGTTGGAGGGAGTAGTAGGGATTTGCCTTTAAAGGGAGAGTTTGAGATTTAAGGCGGCGGTGGTGTTTGTGCAGAAGATTATGCCCCGGTATGATGATAATGATAGTTTAGTTAATGGTTCTAGTTCTTGCGTCAGATCTAGTCGGTACCAGATAAGTTTAATTGTAGATACGATAGTTCTATTGCTAATTTGAGAAGAATGAACACTTGTGCTTTGGAACAACCGTAGCCATTTGGGCCATATGAGCACACCTATGTGTGTTTGTTTCGGCTGTTCGTGAAAGGAGGTAAACGTGATGGAAGTCTCGACGCATCACCGGACATATAATACTTGTCATAGACAGCCCATGAGGAAGAGAAGGACGTCTTCAGCGTGGACAAGAGAAGATCAAACCATCGAGGCTTAATCGATAGTAATATCTTGATAATCTATAGAGCTAAGCGGCGAGCCACGCCTACAGATACCTCATTGATAACGCCTCATGCCAACGCCTCCGAGGGTGATCCGTCCGCATTGCGCTGGAAAGCATGGCGTAAAATGGCACCAATCCTGGCCGCCCGCCCGCCTATGCCGCGAACTTTAGTTTGCCATGCATTACCCTAGCTTCAGAGGCAGACTAGACCTCGGTCTAAATGGCTTCAAGCAACCGCGAGCGGCATATATAGCTATGCCGGCCATCGAGGTCCATATATAATGTTGTCAAATACAAGCAGTCCAAGTCCGGCTACCGGTGATTCATTACGATAGAAAAAGCAAAAGCAGCCCGATTCGGACGCTAATTTCCTCCTTGCCGGCTGGAATATCTTCGATTGAATCGCGGCTGCCACTCAACTTGCTCTACATATTCCCTGGCGACAATATCAAGCACCTAAAATTGCAGAGAAACCATGTCTCGACTGCGTTGCCGGGTAAGTGCAGCTACTAACTTGACCATGCGCCGTGATTTTAGCTCATTTATATATTTACATAGCATTCTCTGGACTGTTGCTTGCTGATTGATATTTTTCAGGCGACCAGGATCTACGCCCAGCACCTGGACCAGTCCGCTACCATCCCTACTCAGATTTAACCCTAACCCTGCGGACAACCCACAGATCTTGGTAATGGCAAAGTGGGTCCCGTTCGGTTGGACTTGCCATGGAATGGCCCGAGGCAGAATACCTTGATCAAGTAAAATAAAGCCTGTTGCTACCATCAAGCAAGAACACGGCCTAATAGTGTAGTTGGTTATCACGTCGGATTCTGAAATCAGAACTTTCCGTAGACCCAGGTTCGAATCCTGGTTAGGCCTTATCGTAATGCGTTTTTTTGTATTTTATGCTGATGTTCGGGAGAT